>Ga0075522_10000401_pt1 | contig 31178 bp, 45 predicted proteins | sample NGEPerA_FD_74796 | JGI IMG/M metagenome (GOLD analysis project Ga0075522, IMG submission 74796) | Arctic peat soil microbial communities from the Barrow Environmental Observatory site, Barrow, Alaska, USA - NGEE PermafrostL2-A | ecosystem: Environmental > Terrestrial > Soil > Wetlands > Peat ...
GAATAAGACGAACGTTCCTCAGATTAAGTTTACGCTCTGCCCGGCTAAAATCGAAAAATCTAAAGACTCGAGCTTTGATTACTGGATTGATTTTGAAACTCAGTTTGCGAAAAAACGCATTCGAATCCCCGCGAAGTCTCACAAAAGATTGAATCATTTTCTACGCCAAGGCTGGGAGTTGAATCCCGCCTGTGAACTCGTAAAGCAGAAAAATGGAAACTGGCAGGCGAGAATCTTTGTTCAGAAGGACGTCGCTAAAGCAGAACCTAGGGCCGAGTTCCTCGGCGTTGACGTAGGAATTACCCACTCCGTATCCCGCTCCGATGGATACTTAGGCGCCGGGCTTAGTAAAGTAATCAAACAATTTAGATTAAAGAACGCGGAGCGTCGTCGGCAAAGCCACGAATATCCGACTCTAAAAACAAGTGTAAAACAGCGGTTAGATATTGAGGCCCGTAGAGCGGTTGCACGTTGCAAACGCGATGGGCTGAGTCTAGCCGTTGAAAGCCCGAAACGACTGGCGAATTTGAGGAGTGGGAAACTCCAAGGGTGGGCTAGGTCGTACTTAGCAAATCGTGCCACATGCATCGCAGAAGAGGAGGGTATCTGGGTTGATTACGTAAATCCAGCCTACTCATCTCAGACTTGCGCTTCATGTGGTAATCGCGATAGGCTGAGTCGAGTGAAATTGGTATTTAAATGTACCGCCTGCGGAAGCAGGACCCACGCGGACATCAACGCGGCGCGGGTGATAGCTCAAAGGGCCCGGAGTAATTCAGGCTCCGTTATCACACTTGTTGTGGTATGATTTTTCCTGCGATATGAAAATTCATTGCAAATACGACGCTCTCGTCGATCCAAAATCTTTAAAAAACCATCCCAAGAATCACAATTTGCATTCGAGCGATCAAATCGAACGCCTTGGAAAACTCTACGAGTTCCACGGCATCCGTCATCCCATTATCGTTTCAAAACTCTCTGGCTATATCGTCGCCGGACACGGCAGAAAAGAGACTGCGCTCAAAAAAGGGATGAAACAATTCCCCGTCGTCTATCAAGAATTTGCCGACAAAGACGCCGAGTATGCATTCCTCCAAGCAGACAACGCCATCGCTCTTTGGGCAGAGCTTGACTTGAACGCCATTCGCCTTGATCTCCCCGAACTCGCGGATGATTTCAACTTGGATTATTTAGGAATTAAAAGTTTCGCCATTGACCAAAATACCGACGAAGAAATTAAAGAGAAAGAAGTGGACGAAACCCTAGAGGTTTCACGCGAGTGTCCGAGTTGTGGCTATGAGTGGTAAACCCACGGTTATTTCAACCTTTTGCGGGACAGGGGGAAGCTCACTTGGCTACCACTGGGCCGGATTTGAAGAACGTCTTGCTATTGACTTTGACGACCATGCTGTTGAATGTTTTAAGCTAAACTTTCCTAATGTCCCCGTTTGGAAGCGGTCAGTTACCGAAGTCACCGGGCAAGAGATTTTAGACTTCTGTAAAATTAAAAAGGGGGAGCTTGACGTTTTTGACGGTTCACCTCCTTGCCAAGGATTCTCAACTGCCGGAAAACGACAAGTCAAAGACTCACGAAATGATTTATTTAAACACTACGTCAGGCTTATTCATGAGCTTGAACCAAAAGTGTTCGTCATGGAAAACGTGTCAGGAATGATTAAGGGAACTATGAAAGGAAAATTCATAGAAATCTTAAAAACCCTAAAAGCAGAAAACTACCACGTTAAGTGTAAACTCATGAACGCTATGTATTATGGAGTTCCTCAATCCAGACAGCGGCTTATTTTTATTGGGGTTAGAAAAGATTTAAATAAAGAACCCATATTCCCAAAACCATCAGTTAAAAAAATTATAACTCTTAATAGTCTTTTACCTCATGTAACTTCACATTCTCGCGGTCAGTTTGATAAAAAATTTAAATCTTCAAATACCCCCGCTTACACGATAACAAAAACAGCAAGTATGGAGTTTATAGTTTCGGGTAAAAAGAGAAAACCTTTCATTGAAGAGATTCTAGTTTTAGCCTCGTTCCCTGAAAACTGGAAATTATTAGGTTCATATAATGACAGATATGCACGCATAGGAAACGCTGTGATGCCTAAATTTATGCAAGCCATTGCTGAAACAATTAAAGTTGAAATCTTAGAAAATAACGAAACACAAACGAAAAAAAGGAATAAAGTTGGGTAACACAAAACCAACCAATCCTAAAAAATTTCAAAAGGGAAACTGCGCAAACCCGCGCGGAGCCGGTGCGCACAACAAAGAAGTGAAAGTCATTCGCCGACTCACACACGATGACATCGCTGAGATCGGCTCGCTGATTCTCGACGGCAACGTAGAAAAATTAAAAGAGATTCAGACGAATCCCGCAACCACCGTTCTTAAAGTGTGGATGTGTAGCGTCGCGATTAAGGCCATTAACAAGGGCGACGCGCAGGCGCTCAACGCGCTCCTCGATAGAATCGTAGGCAAGCCCAAAGAATCTCTCAATCTCGTCTCGACAGTAATCTCTGCCAACACAGAAATTAATCTCAATCAATTCCTTGAGTTTAAAAAACAATTCAAAGATGAATACTGAACTGCTCCGTTACGAGCTCTCCACAGATCATCTCTCCTTCTCGCGCTACTTTTTTAAACACAGACAGAATATTAAATTTAGAATCAACTGGCATCATAGATTAATATCCGATGTCATTGAGGACGTCATCCAAGGTCGAAAAAAGAAGGTTGTCATCAATGTCGCACCGGGGAGTTCGAAGACCGAACTTGTCGTAATCAATTTGATTGCTCGCGGGCTTGCGATTAATCCACGGGCGCGTTTTTTACATCTCTCGTATTCGGATGACTTGGCGCTACTGAACTCTCAAACTGCCCGAGACCTGATCATGAGCGAAGAATACCAAGCCCTTTGGCCGCTGAAGATCTCGGACGATACGAAATCAAAGAAGCGGTGGAATATCGAGATTGACGGAAAACTCGCGGGCGGTGTATACGCGACTTCGCTCAATGGACAAGTCACCGGATTCCGCGCAGGGCATATGGAGCCTGGTTTTCAGGGCATTTTATGCATCGACGATCCCTGTAAAAGTGACGATGCATTCTCAAAACCGAAGCTCGAGCAAGCCAATCGCAGGCTTCTCACCACGGTGAAGTCGCGGCTCGCTAATCCCGATATCCCGATCATCCTCATCATGCAGCGCATTGCCGAGAACGATCCCGTCGGATTTATTAAACAAGGAAACTTAGGAGACGACTGGCATCACGTCGTCATTCCGGCCGTCATCGATGACGCCTACGTCGCCTCGCTTGATCCCAAATACCAAAAGCTCATCGAGCGAGACGGCGAGGGGAGATTCTCCTATTGGCCGTACAAGGAACCGTTAGCCGAGCTTTTAAAAATGGAGCAAGGCGGGGCCGAAGGCTCAGGCGGTGCCCGCATCTCGCGCCACGTCTTTGCGTCTCAGTACCAACAGAGCCCGACTGCGATGGGAGGGAACCTCATCAAGAGCGAGTGGTTCGGAAAATACACGGTCCTTCCAAAAATCAAGTACCGCATGATCTTCGTTGATACCGCCATGAAGACCAAAGAGCGAAACGATTTCTCTGTATTCGGGTGCTACGGCCTGGGAGAAGATCACAAGGTCTATCTTCTCGACCAACTGCGAGGAAAGTTCGAAGCACCTGAGTTAGAAAATCGCGCCATCGCGTTTTGGAATAAACAGAAGGGCGCGTCAGTCGAAACGCTAGGACAGTTGAGACGCATGGTGGTTGAAGATAAGGCGAGCGGCACGGGGCTCATTCAAAAGATTAAGACGATGAACCAGATCCCCGTCTTAGGTGTCGAGCGCACGAAGGACAAACTCACCCGAGTCATGGACGTGGTCGGATACATCGAAAGCGGTGTCGTCTCCATTCCTCTAGACGCTCCATTTACGAACGACTTCCTCTCCGAGTGCGAATCCTTTACGGCCGACGACTCACACGCCCACGACGATCAAGTCGACGTCCTCTGTGACGCGATTACCCATTTAGCGACTCCTCAGAATCGGCTCGAGACCTGGAAGAAACTGATTTGAATTTGTAAGAACTCGAAAACTCATTTAAGGTATTCCCTATGGCCCAAAATAAACCTTCCGCGATTTTCGACACGACCGACAAGAAGCCTACGAAAGTAGACGACGGATTTCGGAACTTCGCGGCCAAGTTAGGAGTCTCGCCTCAGGGAGAGATTGGGAATAATCTTCTTTCGAAGGGTCACTATAATTTTAATCTCGTCACGCGTAACCGCGTTCAATTAGAAGCCGCCTACCGGGGTTCTTGGATCGTCGGTCAAGTCATTGACACCATCGCCAAAGACATGACCCGCGAGGGAATCCAGATCACCACCAACGAAGATCCCGAGAACGTGGATGTCGTTCAAGCGGGTCTTAGGCGTCTAAAGTTCTGGTCGTCCGCCTGCGATACGATTAAGTGGGGAAGACTTTACGGTGGCGCGTGTGGAGTGATGCAGGTTCGCGGGCAAGAGGATCTCTCCATCCCCATCGATATTGAGAAAGTCCAAAAGGGAGACTTCCTAGGCTTAGCCGTCTATGACCGCTGGCAGCTTTATCCCGCCTTAGACAAGCTGATTAACTCAGGCCCTGATATCGGTTTGCCTGAATACTACGATATCGTTTTAGGTTCGAACTTAAATGACCCGGGCATGGAGCCCGGCGGTCAACAGACGACTAACGCCAACGGTCGCGTGAGAGTCCATCACTCCCGGTGTCTTCGCAATATCGGGATTCAACTCCCGTTCTGGCAAGCGATCACCGAGATGATGTGGGGCGAATCGGTTCTCGAGCGCATGTGGGACCGTCTCATTGAGTTTGATACGGCAACCTCTTCGGCAGGTGGCTTGATCTTCCGCGCTCAACTCAGGACGGTCGGGATCGACGGGCTTCGCGAAATCTTAGCCGCAGGTGGTGAGGCTCAAGAGGCGCTCGTCGCTCAGTTCGAATACATGCGCCAATTTCAAGACAACGAAGGGATCACTCTCCTCGATAAGAATGACGTGTTCGCCTCGACCGCGTACTCGTTTGCGGGCTTATCGGACATGCTCATTCAATTCGGGCAACAAGTCTCAGGCTCCGCTGAGATCCCGCTTGTTCGTTTATTTGGTCAATCGCCTGCCGGAATGAACGCGACCGGTGATAGCGATATTCGTCTTTACTACGACGGGATCTTGGCCAAACAGGAAGCCGACATGCGCAATTTTATCGAGAAGGCGCTTAAGGTCGCGTGGCGTTCTTTCACGGGACAAGACGCACCCGGTGATCTTGAGTTTCAGTTCGTCCCTCTCTGGCAGATGTCAGCCATCGACAAGGCGAATATTGCGAAGCTCAACACGGATACGATTATCGAGGCACACGACGCGGGAGCGATTTCTACAGCGGTGATGATGAAAGAGCTCAAGCAATCGTCCGGTGAGTCAGGACTTTTCACTCATATTACGGACGAAGAGATCGACGAGGCCGAGAACGAAGAGCCCCCGATGCCGGAAGCTGAGGCCCCCGCACCCGAGGCGTCTCCCGCGGGAACACCGGGCGAGGGACCAGCCGAGCCGAAAGCGCCGGCCCTCATTAAAAAGAGCGGCGACTCCGCGTGGTCGAAAATCCGCAAGTGGCTCTCTCGCGACCAGGTCACGGTGAAGATCGTGCCCCCCGCGCCCGCGAAGAAGCCCGTCAAACGAATGACTGCGGATCAAAAGAAGATCAAAGATTTCCTCCATGGCTAAAAAGCCTCAGCACTTTAAACCGAGCGTTTCGGCAGAGACTCAGTTTTCAAGAGCGCTTAGAAAAGTGGGGCGCGCGTCCGGGCATATCGTCGAGGCACACGTCGACGGGCACAAGCTCACCGACGAGCCGGGGATGCAAAAAGCCTTAAAGGATTATTCAAAATTAATTGAACCGTGGGCGACGCGTCAGTCGGCGAAGATGCTCGAGAAAGTCTCCACCTCCAACCGCAAGAGTTATAAAAAGAAAGCCAAGTCCTTAGGAACGAAGCTTAGGCTTGAGCTCACCGAATCGGACGTGGGGGACGTTGCGTTCGCACTCATGACCGAACAGGTCTCTTTAATTAAATCGATTCCTCTTCGAGCGGGCTTAAGAGCTCAAGAGCTCGCACGCGAGGCGGTCTTGAATGGAACGCGAGCGAGCGAGATCGCAGAGGAGCTTCAACGAACGACCCAGGTGAGCGAGTCGACCGCCAACCTCATCGCACGCACGGAGGTCGCGAAAGCAAACGCGTCATTTACGGAAGCGCGCGCACTGAACGTTGGCGCGACTCACTACGAGTGGGTTGCGACCATGGATGAGGCCACGAGACCTTCTCATAAGAAGATGAACGGGAAAATATGTGACTACGCCAATCCCCCCGAGGTTGAGAAGGGCAAGCACTACAACCCCGGAGAGATCTATAATTGCAGATGCTACGCGTCACCCATTCTTCCAGAAGATTAAATGTGCTTCCAAGATCCTGAATTTGAAGACTGAGAGAATTTAATTCTTGTAAAATAATTAAAACGACCTAGTTTAGAGAGAAGGAGAAAATTTTAAAATGGCACTACCCAAGTTAATCATGAAGAATCAATTCGGCGAACAGTCGAATAATTACATTCTCGCCGGGTCTGATCAGATTGATATTAATTTCGTGGTGGATAGCGCCAACGGAAACGGTCTCGGAACTCGCTCGCTGAAAAGCGCGAGTCTTTTCGCAAACGGTGGCGCAGCTGCCGTGTACATGCATACCTCGGCTACTCCCGCCGCAGGCAACCCCAACCCAGCCGTGGGTCTCATCAAAGTGGTTTTCGCAAAAGCTTACGCCGGATACGTCGGCGGTTACGCCGGATTCGTCTCTCCCGTCTCGGGATCTGCCGTGACTTCCACCACCGCAGGACTTGCCTACACGATCGTCTCTCTCGGAACGACAACGCTTGCTCAGTGGGTAGCCGCAGGCCTCGATATCGGTGAAACTCCTGCCGTTGGATCCACTTTCATCGCCATCGCAACGGGAGCAATTGGTGGAACGGGCGCAGTTGAAGTGCCTGCCACAAGCGGCTCTGGAATTTCTGAGATCGATGTGATTGGAAATCCAAATCTCTCTATCGGGCTTGCAAGCGGCGGCGTCGTGATTTGCAGGTGTCTTGCTCCCACCGATGCGAGCACGACGACTCAAATTGCAACCGCTCCCGTAGACGGAACCGTCATCGGAATGCGGTTCGTGATGACGGCTCTCGCGGGTACTTAAGCCAGGTGGCAAAATACTACACCCCGACCAAGCTATCTGAGAATATCAGAGAGACCCCCGAGGGTTTCCTGCTTTGTTTGAGTGTGCCCATCGCGCGTACCGGATGGATGGAATACGGGAAGGACGAAACACCGCTCGAAGCCGGTGACGACGGACTCGTTCACATCTACCGGGACCCGAAGGAAGTATTTCGCACCCAGACGATGGCGTCTTTCGAGGGGAAGTCTTTAACGATTAGACATCCCAATGATTTCGTCTCTCCCGAAAACTGGTCGTATCTCTCCAAGGGGATTCTTCAGAATATTCGGAAGTCGAAAGAAAAGGACGAGGACGGAGAAGAAAGCTTGCTCTCGGACATCCTCATCACGGATGCTCAAGCCATCCAGTTGGTAAAGGCAGGTTTAAGGGAAGTTTCGTGTGGGTACGAAGCAGAGTACGAACAAACGGAGGTCGGGAAGGGTCGTCAGACGAATATCGTTGGCAATCATCTCGCGCTCGTTGAACAGGGACGCGCGGGATCTTCCTACGCAATTAACGATGAAAAAAGAAAGGGTTCTATGTCGAAGATGATTGAGAAACTAAAAGCAAAATTCGGCGCCAAAGTCGTAGACGAAGCGATGGCCGAGGGCAAAGAAGGCGAAGGATACGATGAGCTCGTCAAGGCGTGTAAAGATCTGATGGCTAAAGTCGAAGGCATGTCGAAGCCTAATGACGAAAAGGAAGAGCCTAAGAAAGAAGAAAAGCCTAATGACGAAGAGAAGGAAGAAAAGCCTAAAGACGAAGAGAAGGAAGAAAAATCCGAAGACGACGACGCTGAAGAAATGAAAATGGAAGAGCGTCTCAAGGCCGTAGAGGCCGCCGTCGCAAAACTGCTCGAGAAAAAAGCAGGCGACGAAGACAAGGAAGAAAAATCTGAGGACGACGAAGAAGACGTCACCGAATCAGGCGACGAAGAAGGCGAAGAAGGCGAAGAGTCTCAGAAAAAAGCTAAAGCTAAGTCAGGCGACAAGAAGAAGACCGGACTCGAAGGCACAAAGAACGTTCAGTCCTTTGGTGAGTTCGATAATAAGTCTGAAGTCATGACGGCTGACAAAATGAACGAACTCAATGCGGCTCACTGGGCCAGAAAGTAAAGGAACACAATGACTTCTTATCTTTATCAAGCTCCCTCTGGCGTTCCGGGCGATATCACCCGGGTAGACGAAAGTAACGTCGAACCAGCGATGTTGATCTCCCCCTTCCCTGCTAACTACGGCGTACCGATGAAGTACGCTACAGGCGGCGTGACTCCGATCGCATCGGGTGACACGGCGTCCTTGTTCTGCGGTGTTCTTGCTCGTGCCGTTCCCGGTATCAGCCAGAGCTCTGCAAACGAAGCAGTGGATACGTTTCAGCCGAATCAATCCGAACCACAAGGTCTCTGTGATCGTGGATACATCAGCGTTGTTTGCAATGCTGGCGTGCCTGTTCGCGGACAGATCGTGTATATGGTCGTGACTGCATCTGCGGGTCACGTCGTCGGTCAGTTCGAAACGACCTCTAACGGTGGCAATAACGTCGCGCTCACGGGCACGATCGTTGGCAACGTGACTTGGGCCGCAGACGGACTCGATTCATTCAACAACGCCGAAATCAGGATTGCTCAGTAATTTAACTGAGAGAAAGAACCTAAAAGGAATTATATGATCAGAAGACCCTTCAAAACCAAGGATTCGGCGCTCAGTTTTTTTTGCAATCAGCTCGACAACCTCGATAAACGCCTCTATATGCCACTTAGCGCAACTTCATGGAGTCGGGATATTAAGCTCCGTAGCGGAATCACGATGAGCAATGAAAGCACGTCTTTCATTCAATCCGCATTCGCTGCCGGTGGAACTCTCTCCAACGGTAACGGATCAAGCGGCGGGAACATGCCTTGGATCTCTCCTGAGACCACAGCCATCCCCGGCGTCTCGATCGACGGATCACGCGTTGTGTCTCCTCTGCGTTTGCTCGCACGAGAAATCAGCTTCACCTCCGTGGAACTGGACCGCTCTCAGCTCTTGGGCCAACCCATTGATGCTCAGAAGACGGATGCCCTCAACATTTTGATCCAAATGAACACGGATCAAATGGTGTACATCGGCGCAAGCGAAGTCGGCGCAACCGGCCTCTTGAACAGCGCTGCGGTCACCGCAGGCTCTGTTGCTGCAGGCGTGTCAGGTTCGACTCTCTGGGTGAATAAAACACCGGACGAGATTCTTGCCGACGTGAACACTGCGCTTCAAACCGCATGGGCAAATGCTGCCTATGCAGTTTGCCCAGGGAAATGCCTGTTACCCCCCGCTCAGTTCAGCTACATCTCTTCACAAAAGGTGAGCTCGGCTGGGAACGTCTCGATCCTGAAGTTCTTGAAAGAGAACTCCATTGCCCTCCAAATCAACGGCGTTGAGCTCGATATTCAGCCCGTGAAATGGCTGGTCGGTCGTGGCGCTGCAGGTGCAGACCGTATGGTGGTTTATACGAACTCAGAAGACCGCGTTCGTTTCCCCATGGTTCCCGTTCGCCGCGAGACGGCTTATTATCAAGGAATCCGTTTCACCGCTCCCTACCTCTGGGCATTCGGTGTCATGGAATTCCCTTACCCTGAATGCGTACTGTATTCAGATGGAATATAATACGTAAAGAAAGGCAAGAACGATGCGAGTACAACTGAAGCACCCAAGAATTTTTGCTCAGAAGATTTATCCTAAAGGAGTTCACGAACTCCCGGATGGATTAGCATCTGACTGGTTCTTTAAAGCTGCGGTTGAATCGAAAGACGTTCTCATACTTCCAGACGCAGCGGGGGAGATCACAGCCCCCGCTGCTCTCGAGGTAGCTCCTGTCCCCGAGGCGGTAGTCGTCTCTACACAAGTTAAATCAAAATCTAAGTCAAAGGCTCAAACCCAACCACAAAAGAAGGTCTGAGATGTTTACCCTCGCGGCATTCCGAGCGGCATTCCCTGAGTTCGCGGATACCGCGAGGTATCCTGACGCCCAGATCACGTTCTGGTCGACGTTCGCAACCGCTCAAGTAAACCCCGATCGGTGGTGTCAACAGACGCTCATGGGCATCATGCTCTACACGGCGCACGAAATTACGCTTGCGGCTCAGAATCAAAAATCTGGCGTGATTGGTGGCGTCCCCGGCGGGACGGCAGGCCCTGCGAGCTCTAAGACCGTAGGCTCGGCAACGGTCACCTACGATACACAACAAGCGGCAGAGGCGAACGGTGGGTATTGGAACCTCACAAATTACGGGAAACAATTTCTCAGACTCGCACGCATTTTCGGAAGCGGAGTCGTTCAATTATGAAAGGCCCGACGCTTGAGGTCACCTCCGATTTCACCTCTCAATTTAACGAAGCGATTAAACGGTTTCGAAACGACGCGGTCTTAGTCGGGATCCCCGCAAGCGATTCAACGCGAGACGAAGACGGGATCACGAACGCGGCGCTTCTCGCGATTAACGTATTCGGATCTCCAGCAAACAACATCCCTGCCCGCGACGTGATGGGCCAGGGGATCAGGAACGCTCAAGAGGCCGTAGCGCTTCAGTTTAAAAAATGCGCTCAAGAGGTCCTCACGAAAGGCCCCGAGGCGCTTCATGTTTATTACGAACGCGCCGGGATCATTGCTTCTAATTCCGTAAAGAAAGCCATCAACGATCAAGACTGGCCACAGACGGGGAACAACGAAGGCCCATCCAAATCCACCCTGGCTTCGAGAAAGAGTCGCGGATTTAAGGGAACGAAGTCTCTGATCGTTACCGGACAACTTAGGAATTCAATCACCTACGTTGTGAAGAGTGATATCTGATGGCAAACATTGACGTCTCCGAACTCATGGTTGATCCGGACTTCGTCGATCCGATGGTGATCATTCGCAGGACTCCGTTCGTCGATAACCTAGGTCAAAATCAACTCAAGGAGCAGGGGTTTAATACCTACGGCTCCATTCAATCCATTTCAGGAAAAACACTTCAGAGAATCCCCGAAGCGCTCCGGGTCGCAAACGGGATGAGCTTTTTTGTTAAAGGACAAATCATTGCCGACGGGACGTGTCGTTACCCGGATATCTTGGTGTTCAACGGTGTGCGGTTCGCGGTTCAAGTCGTCTTCGATTGGTGCAATTGGGGAGAGGGATATTCCGAGGGCACGTGCGTGCGTGAGAAGCCCACACAATGAGTAACACGAGCGCCTCGGGCGGATACCTTTTACCAACTCCTCTCTTCCCCTCCCTTCCGGGAAACTTAACTTTAAAGCAATTCCTTCAGACGGTCTTCGTTGGAATCTCGGGTCTCCCCGGTGAGTTAGTTCGCCCGCGTTGGCAACCGAATCCCCCCAAACAACCCGACCTCTTCGTCAACTGGCTAGCGATTGGGCTCACGCAGAGTAGACCCGACGCGTATGCTTATGTGGGTCCAAGCTTAGGACAAAACGCATTCGGGTCCGTCACGATGCGGTGTAACCCGCTTGCGGGAGATACGCTCACCGTCAACGGAACGGCAGTGACGTTCGTTGCGTCTTCTCCCTCGGGAAACCAAGTCCTTATCAACTCAGACCCTCTCGTCACTTTATCTAATCTCAATTCTTTTCTCGTGGCCTCGAGCGATACGAATTTAAAAGCACTCACCTACTCTCTCTTTTATCAAACCATCACGATGACCGCAGTCGTGCTGGGATCGGCTGGCAATTCGATTACACTCGCAAGCACGGGGATTCAACTCGTGCTCTCGGGTCCGACTCTCGCGTACGGGACGGATTCAAACAACGCGACGCAGCGGCACGAGGATTTAGAGATTCAGTGTGCGTTCTACGGACCAAGTTCTGACGACTACGCAGGCGTAGTGCGCGACGGATTTCAAATCCCTCAGAATCTAGAGGCGCTTAGGTCCGCCAACATGGGTTTTGTCTCGACGAGTCAAACGACTCACGTCCCGGATTTAGTGAACGAGCGGTGGATTGACCGCTATGAGATGAGTGTTTTTCTGAGACGCGAGGTGATGAGAAATTATCCGATTCTTTCTTTCGCGTCCGCGAGCGGAACGATCGAAAGCATTGTGAGTGGAAATTTAAAATCGATTGCATGGCAAGAAAATACATAGGAGAGTAGAAAGATGATTACAGGCTACCAAGGTTTTTTTAATCCCGCACAAAGCGTAACGATTGCAGACGGCGAACAAATCAGCGAAACGATCTCAACCGGCGGTTTTGAGCTCTGTGGAATTAACCTCCCCGCAGCGTTCACAGGTACAGCGCTCACATTTCTTGTTTGCTCAACCGTGGACGGGACATTCTTGCCCCTTTATAACACTTCTGGCCTTGTTTCCTACACGGTCGCTCAGGGCCGGTATATTGCGATTAACCCAGCTGATTTTCACGGCGTTGCTTTTCTTCAAATTCAATCGGGTTCGGCTGAAGGCGCGGCAAGAACTCTTGTTTGCTCAATGAAAGGGATTTAAAAAATGACTCTACCCGTATCCAGACTCGTACAAGTATCCGTGAACTTAAGCCCCCTTCCCGCCGTAGGGAGGAACTTCGGTGATCTCTTGATCATGGGAGATTCGAACGTCATTTCAGGGCTCGAGAGAATTAGGGATTATTCATCCTTGGCAGGCGTCGCAGCCGATTTCGGAACGACTGCTCCTGAGTACCTCTGTGCTCAAATTTATTTTGAGCAGTCCCCACAACCGACCGCTTGTAGCGTCGGGCGTTGGATTAGAGTCGCTACAGCTGCCGAGCTTCAAGGCGCACTTTTAACAGCAGCGCAATCTGCGCTTGCGAATTTCACTTCGATCACCTCCGGTGGATTTGATATCTCGATTGACGGTTCTGCGATTGATCTGACGGGTCTTGATTTTTCGACCGCTCTGAACTTAAACGGTGTCGCCTCTGCAGTGACGACTGCTCTCTCGGGCGCGGGAACTTGCATTTGGAATGGATCACAATTCGAAATCAAGAGTGCCACGACCGGTGTAGGCGTTGCGGCTTCGGGGACAGTTACTTTTGGAAGTAACCCGACGGCGACTGACACGGTCACGGTCAACGGCGTTTCGATCGAATTTGTTTCTGCTACCCCGACCGGCAACGAAGTCTTGATTGGTGGATCTGCGGATCTCACTGCCGTGAACTTAAACACGTTCCTAGCCGCGTCTTCAAACGCAAGTCTCTCGGTTCTCTCCTACTCCGTTGCATCGGGCGTCGTCACGATCACCGATAAGACGGTAGGAACGGCAGGCAATTCGATCACACTTGCTAAATCGAGCTCTGCGATTTCTGTCTCTGGAGCAACCCTCTCGGGCGGAACCAACGCCTCATCGGTGGGCTACGCGACTTCCCCTGCTACGGGACAAGACGTGTCCTCTCTCATGGGTCTCACCGCAGCTCTTGCGCTTCCCTTGGTTCCCGCTTACCCAGCCGAGACGGCGCTTGCCTCTGTGGTGGCTCTCGACGGAATTTCGAATGCTTGGTACGGGCTCACCTTCGGCTCATCTGTCATGCCGGACGACTCTTCAAACCTTGCGATTGCGGCTTTTATTGAAGCCGACGACGTGACGCGTATGTTTGGGGTCACCATCCAAAGCACGAACGTCCTTTCGAGCGAAGTCTCAAACGATTTAGCAAGCGAGCTTAAGCTGGGAAGCTACGAGCAGACATTCTGCCAGTACTCGTCTTCTAGCCCCTATGCGGTTGCTTCGATCTTTGGGCGAATGTTTACGGTGGATTTCACGGCTCAAAACTCGACGATCGATCTCATGTACAAACAGGAGCCAGGGATTAATCCCGAGAGCATCACGACTTCTCAGGCAAACGTGCTTCAGAATAAACGCTGTAACGTGTTCGTTCAGTACGATAACGACACGAGCATCATTCAGTACGGCGTGATGTCCGGCCCCGCTTTTATCGACGAGATCTACGGACTGGATTGGTTCCAAAACGCTGTTCAGACGGCTTGCTATAACGTCAATTACACGAGCTCAACCAAGATCCCTCAAACGGATCAAGGCGTGAATCAGTACGTCAACGCCATTGGCGGAGTCTGCAACGCTGCCGTCAATAACGGTCTTGCGGCTCCGGGGACTTGGAACGCTGCCGGGTTCGGACAGCTTTCTCAGGGCCAGTATTTGAAATCGGGCTACTACATTTACGCTCAACCGATTGCTCTTCAATCCGAGAGCGACCGTGCGGCCAGGAAATCACCCCCCATTCAAGTCGCTCTCAAACTTGCGGGTTCCATTCAAACAGTCGACGTCATCGTCTCTGTGAATCGTTAAATAGAAGGAGAATAAAAAATGGTTTATAGCTTTTTGAATGTTAGCTGTTTTATCGCAGGCCCAGGAATTGGGGCTAATCTAGCAGCGGGCGCAGCGGCGGCGGAAGAGGGCATTACCCTCGAAGCAAGCGAAGACAAGAACGTGATGACGATCGGTGCGGACGGCAAGGGCCAACACTCCCTCGTTGCAAGCGACGCGGCGACCGCAACGATTAGACTTCTGAAGACCTCCCCCGTGAACGCACAACTCATGGTGGCCTATGATCTTCAAACGATCTCCTCTGCGCTTCACGGACTCAACGTGATGACCATCACCGATTCAGGACGCGGTGATATCAGCGTGCTCACCTCGTGTGCGTTTAAGAAAAAACCCACACTCACCTACGCAAAAGAGGGCGGCATGATGGAGTGGACATTTGATGTCATTCAAGCCAGCACCGTGCTTGGGGCAGGGCAGTAATCTTAAGGGGAACGAACGAACATGAACGAACGAGATTTTGAAGTAGGGACTAGGAAATTTAAGCTCAACAAAATAGACGCATTCAAGCAGTTTCATATCGTGAGACGGCTTGCTCCGATCTTAGGGGATCTTCTGCCGGTCGCGCATAAGCTCTCGAAGGTCTCGCCCGATCAAATGGGAGAAGACCAATTCCAGGCGCTCTCACCGATCATGGTGGGGATTTCTAAGCTGTCCGACGAGGACGCCAACCGCGTTCTCTTAGGCCTCTGCTCGGCGGTGGAGATGCAACAGATGCCTGCCGGGAACTGGGCCAGAGTGGCAACCGATGCGGGATTGATGTTTCAAGATCTTGAGCTCTCCGTCTTGCTTCAAGTCGCGGCAAAAGCGTTCATGTACAATCTCTCTGGTTTTTTCGCCGTACTCCCTCAAGTTTCGCACGGCGGAGCTTAGACTCTCTAGGCTCTGTCGCTTGGGTGGAGATGCCAGACGGCGAGGATTGGCTCATGAGGCCCGTGCTGAGGGGCCTGTGCAAGTTTGAGAGCCTGAAAGATGGGACGATTGATTTAGCGGACCTTGCAATGATGAATGACGCTTTAGATGTTCAAACTGAGAATGAATATCGAAGAGAGAAAGCAAATGAGTAAATGACCGGAAACGTAATTCAAAGCTTTCTTGTGAGCCTGGGCTTCGGTGTAGACGAAACCTCTCTTTCTAAATTTAATAAATCGATTGCCTCCGCAGCCATCCGAGTCACCGCTCTTTACGCGACCATTCAGGTTGCTGCCGCTGGAATATTTAAAGGCGTCTCTAGTATCACCGACGAATTCGAACGCTTCGGGTATGAGGCGAGAATCATCGCGCCCGCAATTAATAAAGCGCTTCAACTCAGGAACGCGCTCCTCAGCGCCTACCGAGCGGCTGGGATTAATATCACGAAGGTCGTTCAAGAGTCGGTGAAGTTTAACTTCTCGCTCGCTAAAACGAAGTTCGCCCTCGACGCCATTTATAAATCGGTGGGTTCTAAATTCATTCCCGTGCTCACGAAACAACTCGATATTTTCCGTGGCAAGATCTATGCGAATCTCCCCAAGATTCAAGCGATGCTTGAGAAATTCGTTAAGTTTATTTTAAAAGCGTTCGAAGCGACCACCATCCTGGGTGGCCGAGTTTTTTCGATTCTAGGAAGAGTCTGGGATTTTTTCGAGAAGTTAGATAAGGCCACGAACGGCTGGTCAACGAAGATCTTAGCCGCAGTCGCTGCGTGGAAACTTCTTAATCTCGCTTTCTTGGCCTCGCCTCTGGGCATGATTCTCACCGGCTTAGTCGCGATTCTTGCGCTCTACGACGATTTCAAGACCTTCCAAGAGGGCGGAGAATCACTGTTCGATTGGTCGGCAGCGATTCCCATCTTCAAAGCGATTGCAGACGGTGCGAGTGAGTTCTTCGGATGGTTAAAACAAATCTGGGATGTCATGACAGAGATCACTCAGGCCATCATGGGGCTTGGGAGCTCAAACATTTTTGACTCACTCATCAAATCGGGAGAAGGATTTCTCTCGCTCATCGAATCGATTGGATCCGCCATCGGAAAAATGCTGGGTGTTCTTTTATCAGCAGGGACGTTTGGTGGATCTCTCTCCGGGATTTTTGGTAAAGACTCCGCACCGGGTGCGACTCGCGCGCCGCTTCTACCACAGGGCGGCGGAACGAATCAGCGCGTGAATCAGGAAACAAATATCAATATTCAAGGCTCACCGGATGCGAACGCCACGGGCAAGGCGGTTGCAGGGGAGCAAGGCAAAGTGAACTTTGATTTAACCCGTAACCTAAAGTCGGCAACGCAATGAGGACGTTTAGATGAGCTTTCTCAGTCAACCGATCTCTACTCTGTTTGCAATCGGGGCGACTCGTTCGTTTGCGGGTCTCACCGGATACGTGACGATTCAGGAGAGTACAGTGGATAGCTTAGAGATCACGCAACAGCCGGTTCAACAAGGGGCGATGATTGCGGATCATGCGTTCAAAAAACCCGTGAATCTCTCGGTGACCATGCAGTTTAAAGACAACCCGCTTCAATCCTTGGCTCAGGTCTATCAGAGCCTCCTTGCGCTTCAAACCCCGGTACTCCCCGCGACGCTCGCTCCGTTCACGGTGATCACTCCGAAGCGCGTCTATACGAACATGCTGCTTTCGACCCTAGGTCTCACCACGGATAAGAAGACGGAAGCGGTACTTGCCATCTCCGCAAGCTTTCAAGAGGTGCTTTTAGTTTCAGTCGGAACGACGATCGTCCCCCGGTCTCAACTCAAGAACCCTGGGAATAACGGCGGCACTCAAGCGGTGGGGAAAAAATCGGCTCTAAAAACGCTTGCACAAGGGATAGGTCTTTCACCATAATGGCCACCACCCTCACCAATTACCTCATCCCAGTCATCAACGAGCCTCAGACCTTCGAGATTAATCTCGCGGGCGTCGACTATCTTTTGACCTGTAAATGGAATGATGCGGACGAGGCGGGTTGGGTCTTGGATTTCTCGGACATCACGGGCACTCCGATTGCCGTGAATATTCCTCTCATCACAGGAACCGATTGTTTAAACGGGCTTGGATACCTTGGGATTGGTGGATCTCTTTTTATTCTAACGAACGGTGCAAACCCGTTAGACGTTCCTACGCTCTCTAATTTAGGAACGGATTCGAATCTTTATTTCCAGACGAGTATTACGGATGGATGATTCGACGAACACCCTTCAGTTTTTAAGAACGTGCACTCTTCTCGTTTCAAATAAGCAAGGCAAGGCGCTCGATCTTTCGAAGCTCAGAATTAAATTTGCTGTGAAACGATCGGACACGCAAACTCCGAACGTAGCCGACATCCGTGTCTACAATTTGGATGTGAGCTACGCCGAGCAGATTCAAAAAGAGTTTACGACCGTGATTCTTCAAGCCGGATATGCAGGCAATTTCGGAGTCATCTTTCAAGGCAATATCAAGCAAGTGATCTTGGGGAGAGAAAGTGCGGTCGATACGTTCATTGATATTATCGCAGGCGACGGGGATCGGGCCTACAATTTTGCGGTGGTCAATACGACCCTGGCCGCAGGTTCTACTCCGAGTGACCACCTCGCTGCTGCTGTAAAACCGATGAACGCCTCGGGCGTGACCTCGGGCTACACGGGAGATCTCCCACCGACGAAGCTCCCACGCGGTAAGGTGATGTATGGGAACTCAAAAAATTATATCAGAGGCATCGCGGATTCGACGGGGTTTGCGTGGTCGATGCAGGACGAGAAGATTAATTTCGTGAAACAAACGACCTACCTCCCCGGAACTGCGGTCGTGCTGACGAGCAAGACGGGTTTGATCGGGACCCCTCAACAAACAAACGAAGGCGTCAATTGTCGGTGTCTTCTTAATCCCTTTATTAAAATCGCGGGCCGGGTTCAAATCGATAACCGATCGGTCGAGAGACTCAAGATCAATCTCTCGGTGCCTAATAGCGCGGCCAATATCCCAGCTCCAGTCAACGCAGACGGCATTTACTACGTGCTTGTCGTCGAGCACAAGGGAGATACCAGAGGGACTGATTGGTATAGTGATCTCGTGACCCTCAACGTCGCGGTGACTTCGAATCCAATTAATAGCGTTCAAGTCGGGGCGGGTGACTGATGGACCGAAATCAACTTTTAAACGACACCGAGACCTCGATTCGATACGCACTCGACGGGAGACAGTCGAATCTCTGGACGGCGATGCCTGCGATTGTTCAGTCCGTCAATCTCACCGCAATGACTCTCGAATGCCAACCCGCGATTCAGGGAGTCGTCTCGAATCCAGACGGATCGACGACGCTCGTGAATCTTCCCCTTCTCGTTGACGTTCCGATTTGTTTCCCGAGCGCAGGGGGTTTTTCTCTCACATTCCCCATTGCTCAGGGGGATGAGGTGCTTGTCATCATTGCATCGCGTTGTATCGATGCGTGGTGGCAACAAGGGGGAGTACAGCCTCCGATCGAAAACCGGATGCACGATTTATCAGACGGGTTTGCCTTGCCTGGACCACGCTCTCAGCCTAGAGTTATTTCTACCATCAGCTCATCAAACGTACAGCTTCGGAACGACGCCGGGACCGTGTACGTCGAGATTACAGCGGGGGGAGGAATTAACTTGAAATCAACCGCAGGCTTTACACTCACCGGGGATTTAAACGTCACGGGCGCAATCACTGCGACGGGCGATATCGCGGCTGGCCCCGGTGGTGCAATTACTCTTCTGACGCACTTGCACGAAAGCTCTACACCCGGAAACCCAACAGGACCTCCTATCCCATGAGAGTGAGACAATTATCCCCCACTGGAGATTTCACGTTCGGCTCAGGCCAGTTGAATTACTTAATCAACTCCCCTGAGGCAGTGGCGCAGGTGGTTCAAACGTCTTTGCTATTGTTTTTAGGCGAATGGTATCTCGACCTCACCGCAGGGGTTCCCTATCCCGAGGATATTATCGGGAAGCATTCTCAGGCGTTGGCGGACGCAACGCTCATTGCGTACATCAGTCAAATTCAAGGCGTGACGAATATCGAGGGTTTCCAAACGGTGCTCGATCCCGACACGCGCGCGTATCGATCGATTAGCGGAACTTTAAACACGATTTATGGAATCACTCCGTTTGAGCTTTCAAACGAGAATAATTTTTAGCGAGGACTGCTATGGCGATTACAGATCTAGTTTACATCGACGCGACGGGATATCACTACTCAGACTATCCGAGCTTTCTCTCTTGGCTTCAAGGCCAGTATCAAGCGATTTACGGTGCGGATGTTTACTTAGGAGCCGATTCTCAGGACGGGCAATTCGTTGCAATTCTGGCTCAGGCTTTTTTTGATTCCGCCGCAGTCGGTGCGTCCGTGTATAATTCGTTTTCACCCGTGACGGCTCAAGGCGTGGGGCTTTCTCGGAACGTCAAGATTAACGGCATTCAGAGAAATGTTTCATCGAACTCCACCGTACAACTCGTTCTCGTAGGCGTGTATGGGACGGTGCTCACGAACGCGATTGCAGTCGACAGCCTTCAACAGCAATGGGCGATTCCTTCTCCCACGACCATTCCAAGCTCAGGCACCGTTACGGTGACTGCAACCGCAGTCGTCACGGGCGCACTCAACGCGCTTCCCAATACGATCACGGGGATCTTCACACCGACGCAGGGCTGGCAGACGGTCAACAATCCGGCAGCCGCCACACCGGGTGCGGGCGTAGAATCCGACGTCGCGCTTCGCGCGAGACAAATCGTCTCGACTGCGAACCCTTCTCAAACCGTATTCGACGGGACACTGGGCGCGGTCGCAAACGTCTCGGGCGTGATTTCTTCTCAAGGCTACGAAAACGACACAGAGACGACGGACGGAAACGGCTTGCCTGCGCATAGTATTTCGATCGTCGTCGTCGGTGGCGATGAAAACGCGATTGCGGACGCGATTCAAGTACACAAGACCCCGGGCACGACCACCTACGGGACGACTACGGTCGATACGGTGGACTCACGCGGGATGCCGGTCCCGATCAATTTCTACTACGCAACGCCTGCCACGATCGGAGTACAAGTTACGATCACGCCGCTTACGGGGTATGATTCGAGCTACGCGGCTTTGATTCAAACGGCGATTTCTAATTTTATCAATACGCCTGCGCTCCCCATCGGGTCAGATATCATCATCACCAAGCTCTATCCGCTTGCGTACTTAAACGGAGCTCCTCAGTCTTTGACCTATAACGTCGTCTCGATTGAGATTAAAAAGAACTCGGGAAGTTACGGGACCACAAATATTCAACTCTTGTTTAACGAGAATCCGATTTGTGCGACGACGAACGTGTCGGTGGTGACCTAAGCGTATGGCAAATACAACGGAGACTTATCAAAATTTACTCACCTCGGAGTATCAGGGACAGCCAAATTTCGAGGCCATGATTGCGGCAGACACCGCACCGCTCGTTCAGATTCAAGCGGTCCTGGCGTCGATGATCCCTCTTTTTGATCTCGGGACTCCCCCCGTCGGAAACCAGCTTGACATCATTGGTCAGTGGGTGGGCGTGAGTCGGGATCTTCAAGTTCCCGTCACGGGTGTTCTCTTTACTTGGAATGGCACGGTAACTGAGGGTTGGAACCGCGGGATTTGGGCCGACGCGTCGAACTCAAGCTCGGTCACGGTGCTCACCGATGCGGCTTATTTGACTCTGATCCAAGCAAAAATTGCGGCCAATCGCTGGGACGGGACGACCGAAGGGGCTTATGCGATTTGGTCGATTGTTTTTCCGAACTTAGTCATTCTGATTCAAGACAACGAGAACATGTCTTTTGCGGTGGCCATCCAAGGCACCGTGCTTGACTCACTCACCGAGGCGCTCTTAACTGACGGGCTCATCCCTCTTAAGCCCGAGGGCGTGAGAATCTCGGCCTACTACATCCCCGTCGATACAAATCCTCTTTTTGGTTGGAATATGAACACGGCCTACGTTCAAGGATGGGGCACCGGGTCATGGGCGAACGAGATCGCGGGGTTATGAAAAATAAAAAGTTTTCTCTACTGAGTAGGGGAATCAGCCTCGGCGGTGACTTTATCGTTCAGGTCATCGCTGAGGTTTTAAAATTTAGAATTTGGTGTATCTTTAAATTTAACGAGGAGATTTTATGACCGCAACGAATGATTTTTTACCATTTTGCCCGACTGATACGGGGACCAATTTACTTTCTCAGGCCGACTATGCGGCGGACCCTCAGCTTGCAATCGGGAATCAAGCCGGTGTTGCAAGACTTGAGTTAGTCAACAAGGCACTCAGACAGTCCACCTACATTGCGTCGTGTCTTTCTCAGTTCCTGGCCAATCAGACCGGGAATAACGTATTAGACGATGCGACTCCGAGCGAAGTCATCACGACGATGAACACAGCTTTTAGATCCCACCCCACAGTTCAAAGATTTCTTAGTGGGAGCGGCACTTATACTAAGCCCGCAAATGTACTTTATTTACGCGTGCGCGCAGTGGGCGGAGGCGCTTCGGGCGGTAATTCTTCTGCCGCCACGGGGGGAGACGGACTTGCAGGCGGAGACACGACTTTCGGGACCTCTCTGCTCATTGCAGGGGGCGGATTGGGAGGCGGCGGCGGTAACTCTGGAATTTTAGGAGTCGGCGGAACGCCTACGGTCAATTCCCCAGCGATTGCTCTCGTTTCTCTTTCAGGCGGGACAGGCGGAGCCGGAACAACGAACTCCACGTCCGGTGTTGCAGGACCCGGGGGAATGGGAGCAAGTAGCTTCTTTGGTGGAGCGGGAAGCGGAAACGCGGACGCTGTCGGCGGAGATGCCATTGTAAATTCTGGATCCGGTGGCGGAGGCGGTGGTTATAATCCCGCAGTTAGCAGTAATATTTATGGCGCTTCGGGCGGAGGTGCTGGAGCTTATATCGAGGCTCAAATTAATTCTCCTTCAGCCACTTATGCTTATTCCGTAGGCGCTGGCGGTTTAGCCAACTCGGGCGGGTCAGGGACTCTCGCCGGTGGCGCAGGCGGTTCTGGTTTCATCGAAGTCACTGAATATTATCAATAAGGACTGTGTAAATGAAAACTCGTAACCTAGGGATTGTCTTAGACCAGGGCACCGATTTTAGTCTCGTCATCGGGATCAACGGCGTCGATGGTCCGATTGATATCACGGGTTACGAGTTCAAGTCTCAGATGCGTGAGACGACGAGCCCCACGTCTCCCGTCGTGGCGGAGTTTATTTTCACGATCAGTGATCAGACGACCAACACGGGCCAAGTCGTGATGTCTCTTCCCGCAACGAGCGACGAAGAGAGCGCGATTACGACCTCGGTTGCGACTCCTCTGAATGCTCTGAGACAGACGACCCCGTTTGTTTTTGACGTGAAGATGAAGGACACATTGGGTGCGATTAGCCGAATCATTCAGGGTATTATTTACGTCTCGCCCGAAGCGACGCAGGAGCTCTATTCGTGAGAGTTTTCCAACTCGACATCTGCGATACGAGTCAAGAGGGCGTGACCGTCTTCAGTCTCGACTCACCGGATAATCCGCAGGCGAATCTTCAAGTTTTTAGTTTAGATTCGACGGACGCCGCGTGCGAGGTGAACGTCTTTAGTCTAGAGGACCCGGATTGCTGTAACGACGCGGATATTGAGATTTATATTCCTGGACCTCCCGGTCCACAAGGACCCGTAGGGCCTCAAGGCCCATCCGGTGCAAGTGGTTTGGTGTCTGTCATCTCGGCGAGCTCTTCGATCCCCATCGATCAATACTTCACGATTGTGAATGCTTCGGCACCTACGACTCAAACTCTTCCTCTCATCTCATCCGTTTTAATTGACAACATCACGAGTTCATTCACGGTCGTTAATTTGACCTCGCATAACGTCGCAATCATTGCCTCTGGGTCGGATGAAATTTTAGTAGGCTCGCCCGTCAACGAACCGTATCCGAATACCTCTTTTAGCTTTGTAGCCACACCACTGGGATGGGTGATCATATGATAAAATTTCTCTCTCTTCTTTTCATTTCGACGCAGAGCCTTGCGGCATTCTCACCGCAGACGGTGATTACGGACGCGGCAAGCGGTGCGACGGCGCACGTCGAATCGGATCAATCTTTAGACGTGACCGTCATCGGCGGCGTGTCTTCTACGGTGAACCAAGGCACGGCGGGATCTTCGCCCTGGCTCTTTGCTCTCCCCACGGGCGCGTCTTCGTCCTCTCTTCAGACGATCGGCAACGCATCTTTAGCTTCCATTTTAACCGCTTTGGGCTCACCCTTTCAGAGTGGCGGCTCTATTGCGAATACTGCTTTTGGTGTTAGTGGTACTCTTCCTGCTTTTGCTAGCACTCCTACCTTTAATCTTGGAACACTTAACGGAGCGGCGACGGCGTCAAACCAAGTCACCGCGCAAACGTCGCTCTCGTCGATCGACTCGAAGCTCACGTCCCCGCTCACGGTGACGGCGACGCAAGCAACCGCTGCGAATTTGAACGCAACTGTGGTTCAAGGAACGGGGACGAATCTTCACACGGTGGTGGATTCGGGTTCAGTCACCGTATCTTCGACAAAGGCTCCAATCAATTCCACGGGTTCAGGGACAGCGGGCACCGTGTCAACGGTGATCACTCTTTCTGCCCCATCGAATGCTGTTGGTTTTGTTTTGATGAACATGGACACCTCGACTGCAAACTTAAGGTGGGCCGTCGGAAGGACTGCAACCACCACGGTGGGGCAACAGCTTCAGCCGGGGAGATCTTCTGATTTTGTGAGCGTAGGAGCTGACGTCTCTTTGGTCGCCGAATCAGGGACTCAAAACTATGACATCCAATGGATCTCACAATGATGAAAACTAGAAGTTACTGCAGAAAGTTACTAGAAGTTATTGCAGTATTCACGTTTTGTGTTTCAGCTCAGGCGGGTTTGCCTCCCACCACGTCAAAGGACAGCGCTGACTCAGCTAACGTCGTCACGTTTAATTACCAATTCCCTAATTTTACGGGCTCGCACACCGGCCCGACTTTTAGCTTAGGAATTAATAGCATTGCAGGCGGAGGGACTGGACAGGCGACTCAGCAATTAGCTATCAATGCGCTGACTGGCACGCAAACTTCGGGATACTATTTAAGATCGGACGGCACGAACGCAACGCTCTCTCAGCTTTTAGCGTCCGACATGTCCGGTCTTTTTTATCAAACGATTCAATCTAACACCGCTGCTCAAACCCAGGAGCCTGCTCTCAACTTTTCTACCAACTACACGCTGACCACGACCGCTTCGACTTCGACCAACGTGGATCTTGCAACCTCGATTACGACGAATAACGTCACCGCAAGAACGGTTGCGGGAACTCTCGTTCTTGCGGGCGCAGCGGCTTCTAGTTCAGGGACAGGCGGCGGCGCAACATTGGAGAGTGCGGCAGGGGCTGGCGGTAGTGCTTCCGGGACCACGAGCATTTTAGGTGCGGCAGGAACGGCGGGCGGTGGCGGAGGACCGATCGTCATCACCGCAGGAACGAGCGCGAATAGCACGGGCTCAGCAATCACGATTACCACGGGCGCGGATACGCAAACCGGCAACGGAACGCAGACCGGAACGCTCACGCTGAAAGCTGCAAATGGGCAGTCGATTTCGACGACGACCGCAAGCGGGACTTTGGGCGGACCAATAAACATCACGGGTGGAACCGGAGGAAACGTCACGGGCACCGGGTCAACTGTGGCGGGCGCTGGAACAACGATTACGATTGCACCGGGCGCGGGGGGCAACTCCTCGGGCGCAGCCACCACGGGACATGGGGGCGCAGGCGGAGCGATCAGTTTAAACGCAGCAAATGGAGGCACGGCGACTACTGCAACCACGACCATAGCGGGAGCGGGCGGAGCATGGTCCGGTGTGGCTGGCAATGCAGGAACTGCAACGACGACGGGCGCTGCTGGAGGTGGATGGACAGGTGCGGCAGGAAATAGCTCTAATGCAATCGCAGGAGGAACGGCAGCTCTTTCTGGTGGTGTGGGCGGCGGAACAGGAGCTGGTGGGCCTCTTAATCTCACTGCGGGCGCGGGTGGAAGTACCTCAGGAAATGGGGGCGCAGCGACACTGGGTGGTGGCGCATCCACGAGTGGAACAGGCGGAGCGGCGAATATTAATGGTGGGGCTTCTTCTGCAGGCGCAGGTGGATCGATTACCCTCACCGGCGGGAACGCCGCTGGCATCAGCAACGCGGGTGGAAACGTCAACATTAATGGTGGTAACTCCAATTCTTATAACGGCGGAAACGTCAACATTACCGGCGGCCTTCCTGCGAACACGACTTCCGTCAGTGCCACAGCGGGCGCGGTCACCATCACGTCGGGTGGCGGAGGGGCGGGTGGTGCCCTAAATAACTCAGGCACCGTCACGGTAACAACCGGAGTTCCTACTGTTTCAGGGAACTCCGGGGCAGTAACTATTTCAACCAATGCCGGAGGCAATACGACCTCAGCAAGTTTTAATCCTGTCTCAGGCGCAATCAATCTCACCACAGGAGCGGGCGGGAATAATTCTGCAGCAACCTCTACAGCCGGCGCTGCTGGAACCATTGTTGTTACAGGTGGAAATGGGGGTGTGGCCAGCGCTACTACAGGCACCAATGTCAGCGGCGCGGGCGGCGGGATGACCGTGAATTTAGGAGCCGGTGGAATTCCCTCTGGTGCAGCTACGCAGAACACAGGTGGGGCCGGCGGTGCTTTTGTCGTGTCTGCGGGGGCAGGCGCAACGCCCACTGCTGGAACTACGAAGATAGGTGGAGCTGGTGGCGCAATTTTTCTAACCTCTGGTGCCGGAGCATTGGGTGCAGCAGGGGGTGCTATGACCCTCGTCTCTGGGGCAGGCGGTGCAACGGGAACCTCTGGACCGATCTTTATTTCTACAGGCGCAGCGGGCACGGTGGGGTCTTCGATTACTTTGAAAGGTTCGAATATCGCGGTTACTAACGTAGCGGATATTATTTCGAATACGTCCGTAACGAGAACCAACGGATTTATTCATTCGTTTCGAAATGGTGGAACGCAAAAGCTGGGGATTGATTTTAATGGGAAGATCAATGTCCCCACTGGCGGTACGGCGGACACCATGGGTCGAGCTGTTTTGGTTTTAGGAACGGTGACCGTATCGACCACGGCAGTCGATGCGAACAGTATTATTTTACTGACCAATTGCGCTCTCGGGGGGACATCATTAGGATTGCCCACGGTAGGAACGGTAACGGCAGGAACGTCGTTCGTGATCAACTCGGAAATTGCGGGAGCATCTCCCGTCGTTAATACTTTAGATACGTCAACGATTTGCTGGCAGATTGCCAACTAAGGAGAAAAGAAAATGGGATCTCTTTCGATTACTCTCGATGTACCGCTAGCTACTTGTTTTGTGACGGGATGCCAAACGGCTCCCATCATGTTTAGTCCGGGGATGATCGAAATCGATTATTCGGGCGATGCACCGGCCTATACGGCTAGGAATTTAATCCCCCCTACGGGTTGGAAACTTTTCTCATCCGAAAATTCAAACGTCGTCATGTGTCCAACTTGTCAGACGAACCTGATGGGTTCTCTGGGTGGAGTTCAATAAAAAATAATCGAAGTGGGGGGCCTCTTCTTATGTCATCAAAAATTGACGAAAAAACAGAAGTACCTCTTGGGCTCGTGGCGAGCCTCTTTGTTTTAGGGATGGGAGTGACCGCGACCGGCGCGTTTTGGGTTTCTCGTGTGGATAATCGCTTAGCCCGGATTGAAGACAAGTTAGGAATTATTCAACTCCCGCAGGTGAAAAAATTAGAGCGGCACGAAGACGAATTAGCAAAACGAGAGAGGAGCATCTATGGACTTAAAATTGACACGGACTAGTTTCGAGATGTCAGGCATCTATGGCCAGATCACCCGCCCCGATGGCTCTCTTTTTTGCGTCACTCTCGAGCACAGCTATCCAGGCGGGACGGGGCCGATTATCTATGCGCCCAAAATTCCACCGGGGCAGTACGTCTGTAAACGAGGGATGCACCTCCTCGAAGGACACTCGATCCCCTTTGAGACGTTCGAAATTACAAACGTACCGGGGCATACGAACTGCCTCGTGCACGTCGGGAACGTCGGAGACGACTCGAGCGGTTGCGTTTTAGTCGGTGCGTCTCGTTTAAATAACATGATCGTTCAGAGCCGAATTACATTCGATGCGTTCATGCAGTTACAAACAGGAGTTGGCGAGTTTAAATTAGAGGTGGTTTGATGCACCTCATCCATGCTTTTATAGGATTAGTCCTCTACCGGGCTTTTGATTACTGGTTAAAGAGAACCGAACTCATCGCTGCTAATTCGACCGGCGAACTTCTCGCGTGGGGCTTTAGGCGGCTTTTTTATCGAAAGGATATCCAGATGTTTTCAAAGGAACTTAAACTAGGTGACGCAGGCTCTCTCGTGGTCTCTGAATCCGCAGGCGTAGCAAAACTGATTCTCTCGATCGGTGGCTCTGCAGGCGGCGGTGCGGTTGCGGGCGCTCTCAAATGCCAAGCCTCAGTCGAAGCGGACGTTGCTGCGGCTGAGCTCATTGACTTAGGTCTTGCTCTTGCGGAAGCAAAATTCCCTCTCGTTGCGGGATTGATTGCCGCAGCCAAAGCGGGCATTGACGCAGAGCTTGCAAAAGCATAATTAAAAAAGGGACAAGCGGTGGGGAAATCATCTTAAAACGGTGTTTGAATCTTCCAAGTCTTCAAAACTCCCACCGCTTGTTTTTCATCTCATGTCAAACGATCCAAAACCTCCTACTACCGAAAACCAACTGGCCGATGAGATCAACACGGCGATCGATAATCTTTCGAACCTAGGGATCTCCGTGGTGGAGGGCATGATGATTGCGGATCAACCGTGGCTTGGGTTTCCCGGAATTAAACAAGCCTGGGAGCTTTTATTCGGCTGGGTTGCGGGTTACTTTATTAGGGCCGCACAAAACGGAGTGACGTTTGCCGTCATCGACGCACAGGTGGGACACGAAGAATCCAACATGTCCACCGCGCTTGCAAACCTTGTTGCGGCAGAAAAAACAGGGGACCCCGATGCGATTCACCAAGCGATTCTCGACTATGCATCCGCCCAAAGTGCGCTCACGAGGGATGATGGCTCGAGCCTTCATTAGTTTTCTCCTCATTTTCTTACTCCAGGGATGCGCAACCGCAATCGTTGATTACGAGTTCTGCTCTCCTCTTCCCGGTGGACTAGGTAGCATTTGTGATCACTTTCTCACGGCGCATCAAGAGATTTTAACCGAAGAGCAGTGGGTTGCGCTTCAAGCACAGTGGCTCTCTCAGGGGCAGGCGACCGAGTGCACGACCGCAAACGCGCTGGGGGATCTTAAAAAAGAGATCGAAGAGCTTTGCTCTAAGACGCGCTGCAGTTATGAGGCGGTTCAAATCATTACATCGGGATTAAATAAGATTCAGAATTTAGGCAAAGCTGCTGTACCCTAAAAGGGTCCCGTTTGCTCAATGGAATGAGCCGCCCAGTGGTCCCGTACTACTCGGCATGGGTGTTAGAGAGTTCGATTCTCTCCGGGACAACTTGTTCTTTTGGAACTTCCCTGACGTTCACTTCCCCAATTAAGTTTTTGACTTTAATTCCCACCGTTTTAATCTTCGTGTAGTAGACGGTCGCGGGTACGGGCTTCACGACTTCGCTGCCTGAGTACCAATTCCTTCGATTCCAAATGACGCGGTCACCGGGCATGAGCTTCATTTTTTAATCCCCTCGCCAAGAGGTTCAGAACCTTTTTTCTTTTTTTCTCGGCATCTCTTCTGTGTTGCAGCACGACACCGTCTGCAATTTCTCTTCCCCGCATTGGTGTAGGTATTTAAATCCGTAAATGCATGCCCGCGTTGGCAGTGAGTGAGCTTCATTGGTTCAAACTCACAATCACCCACGAGACGCAAACGATGAGCGCGGTCCAAAATAAGGCTGAAGTCCAGGTCATTCTTTACCTCCGAAAATAGTTTTCAATGTGTTCGTTGTATTGCTCAAGGATAGATAGAAGCCGCGCCTCTCTCGCTTTGGAAGCAGCAAACTGTTGGTCTAAGTTTGCTGCTTCTACCATCCTCTTTGAACGCTCTCTCACTAGTTCGGCTCTGGCCCATTCTGTTCGCTTAGATTCTTGAGCCAACTCGGCTTCGAGGGCGGCGATATGACCGATGAGAGAACCGTCGTCCTCCCACTCCCCGTTTGATACGTATTGTTTAATCTCTTCCAGCCGATCGGGGCTCAGGCGTTTTGTGGTTGCGGTCATTCTCTACTTCTCCTATTTAAAAAGTGAGAGCCTTCCAGACACGGTTAGCTCTCACCCCTCTCCCCCGCTTTTGGGAATGCGCCTTTCGGCGAAGTTGCGGGGGAAACTTTTAAGTCAATACTCTGTTTTTGATTCAAAATTTCCAGGCTTAGATGCAATTGCTTTTGCGCCAAAGAAAACGCCCTCTTCCATCTTTGTGATAAAAAGAGACTTATCTCGACCGTCTGGCATTTTAGACGCCACGAGCTTTACAGCGTCTGCAATCGTTGACTTATAAACGGCCATATCGAGTTTCCCTTGTTCGTTCAACATGTGTGTATCAAACATTTTTCTCTCCTTGTTTAATTGCAAACCAATAGCCCGCAAAAAACGACTCTCGTGCAAGCGGGCTTCTTGCAAAAGGTCTCTTATCGGCCGCTTTGACCAAATAATCTAAATATTGATCTTGCAAAGTAGCGGTAAACAAAACTGGAATACCCAGCAATTCAAAGAACTCTTTATCTCTTTTTTCAAAGGCAATCGTCGCATCTTCTAAGGACCGATCTATTAGTTTTTGATCGTGTTCGCTGATGTTTTTATCGTCGTGCATAATTCTCCTATTTAAAAAACGGTGGGCCGTCGTGGCTTGACAGTTACTGGCGCCCGGACTGGTTACCGAATTACCCACCGTATCTCCCCCAAGCTATTACCGTTAAGCTGACTTTTACACTGAGTTCGCTCGCCGGTTCTAGTAAGGCCTGGGAAAATTTTTATTTCATTTCCTCACCTGTATTCTAATATACCCAAACGCTTTATCGTAAAAACACTCCGATACCGTCTCAAATAAGAAGTGTTTAAATGTTTTATAAAACGGGGTTTGTTTCACCGCAAGAACACACTCCTCAAACGTGATGGGCCTATTCACGTACTTCAGCCCCGAGAGCTCTAAGTTATCTAAGATCAGAATCGCCGAGACCTGGGTGACCTCCTTCTCACGCGCAAGCATTTGGCCTGCTAGGTAGGTGGATAAGCCTCTCCGCTCGAAGTCAGGCTGTATAAACATGCTATCCACCACTACAACCTTGGGGGTAATCCGGTGATACTGGTACGCACCTGCAAAGCGATTTCCAATCAACGCCTCGATATGAGTCTTCTGTTCTAAATCGGTGCTCAGATTGATTCTACAATCCGTAGCGAGGATGAGTAGTAGGGAGCTTAAAAACATTCGGGTCCTCTTTGTCGTGAATGAAATCTAAAGACTGGCAGAGGAGATGACCACGTCTTTAGATC
>Ga0075522_10000402_pt1 | contig 31099 bp, 30 predicted proteins | sample NGEPerA_FD_74796 | JGI IMG/M metagenome (GOLD analysis project Ga0075522, IMG submission 74796) | Arctic peat soil microbial communities from the Barrow Environmental Observatory site, Barrow, Alaska, USA - NGEE PermafrostL2-A | ecosystem: Environmental > Terrestrial > Soil > Wetlands > Peat ...
GGGAGGTGGGGCGTGACCATTCCCACTGCGGTGAAGATTGACCCGCCCGGGGCCGCCCGACGCGGCGCCTGATCCCCGCCATCCGAGCAGCACCCGCCCGTGATCCCGCAATCCGACACCCGACACCCGCACGAACAGGAGCCCCCGCATGGCCGCCACCACGCCGACCGGAGAGTCCCGACTGCTGATCGACGGCGCCCTGGTCGACGCCGCCGAGGGCGGCCGCTTCGACAATGTGAACCCGGCAACCGAGGAGGTGCTCGGCCAGACCGCCGACGCCACAGCCGTCGACATGGACCGGGCCATCGCCGGCGCCCGGAGGGCGTTCGACGAGACGTCGTGGTCGACCGACCGGGCATTCCGCCAGCGGTGCCTGCGCCAGCTCCACGAGGCCATCGTCAGCGAGCAGGAGCAGCTCCGGGCCGAGCTGGTGGCCGAGGTGGGCTGCCCGGTGATGACGACCTACCTGGCCCAGCTCGACGCCCCCCTGGCCGAGGGCCTGCTGTGGCCGGCCGAGTACATCGACTCCTTCGAGTGGGAGCGCGAGCTCCCCGACAACCAGAACTTCGGCGTCCCCAGCTGGCAGAGGGTGGTCAAGGAGCCGGTCGGCGTGGTGGGCGCCATCATCCCGTGGAACTATCCGTTCGAGATCACCATCGGCAAGCTCGGCCAGGCCCTGGCCACCGGCAACACCATGGTGATCAAGCCGGCGCCCGACACGCCGTGGAACGCCACTCGGATCGGCCGGCTCGTCGCCGAGCACACCGACATCCCGTCCGGCGTGGTCAATGTGGTGGCGTCCTCGGACCACTTGGTCGGCGAGCAGCTGGTCGTCGACCCGCGGGTCGACCTGATCTCCTTCACGGGGTCCACCACCACCGGCCGGCGGATCATGGCCGCCGGGGCACCGACCCTCAAGCGCCTGTTCCTCGAGCTCGGCGGCAAGTCGGCCGACATCATCCTCGAGGACGGTGATGTCGAGACCAAGATGGCCTTCTTCGGCTTCATGTGCATGCACGCCGGCCAGGGGTGCGCCATGCTCACCCGCACCCTCGTCCACGAGTCGCGCTACGGCGAGGCCGTCGAGATGGCCAAAGTGGCGGTGGAGGGTGTCACCTACGGCGATCCCAACGACGCAGGCAACATCATGGGTCCGCTCATCAACGCCCGCCAGCGCGAGCGGGTGCTGGGCTACGTGGATGCGGGCCGGGCCGAGGGGGCCCGGCTGGTGACCGGCGGCGGGCGGCCGTCGCACCTCGACCGGGGCTGGTACGTGGAGCCCACGCTCTTCGCCGACGTCGACAACTCGATGCGGATCGCCCGGGAGGAGATCTTCGGGCCCGTCCTGGTGCTGATCCCCTTCCGCGACGACGACGACGCCGTCCGGATCGCCAACGACAGCGAGTACGGGCTCTCCGGCGGGGTGACCTCGGCATCCGAGGAGCGGGCGCTCGCCGTGGCCCGGCGGATTCGGGCCGGGACGGTCAGCGTCAACGGTGGCGTCTACTACAACGCGGCGTCGCCGTTCGGCGGCTACAAGGGCAGCGGCGTGGGCCGCCAGAACGGTCGCGAGGGCTTCGAGCAGCACCTCGAGACCAAGACCATCGCCGGCGGTCGGTGACCGGCGCCGCCACCGACGACGAGGGGGAGGCGGCTCGGACCCGGGTGCGTGACGCCCACGACCAGGTCCTTGCCGCCGGCGGCCACCTCCTTCAGCAGTTGACGATGGAGGACGTCGAGGTGGCCGGGGCCGACCTCGCCGTCGACCTGACCCTCGACGTCCGGGTCACCAACCCTCGCGGCGCCCTCCAGGGAGGGCTCCTGGCAACATTGGTCGACATCGTGGCCGGTCGGGCGGTGCTCGCCGGGGGGCCGCGGGAGGGGGTGGCGACTTCGGACCTCTCCGTCCACTTCCTCCATGGCGTGACCGTGGGGCCGGCACGGGCCGTGGCCACCGTCGTCCGCCGGGGGAACCGCTCAGCCGTCGTGACGGTCGACGTGCTCGATACCGGGACCGACACCCTGTGCGCGGTCGCCACCGCCGCGTTCTCCATCACCCCGGCACCAGTCGACCGGGTGCCCTAGATTCCCCCAAGGGGACCCGGGCGGCCGATGCCGCCTCCCGCCCCGCAGCACCCGTCCGGCCGGATCGCGGCCCTGACACCCAAGGAGCAGCCATGTCCGAAGAGTTCGTGCAGTACGAGACCCTCGACGAGGGCCGCATCGTCCGGATCATGCTGAACCGGCCCGAGGCCCGCAACGCCCAGAACCGCGGCCTCCTGGTCGAGCTCGACGAGGCGTTCCTGCGGGCCGAGGCCGACGACGCGGTGCGGGTGGTCATCCTTGGCGGCATGGGCCCGATGTTCTCGGCCGGCCACGACATGGGCTCCAAGGTTGCCATGGCCGAATGGAGCTCGGACAACCCCCACCCGACCCGGCTGGTGAATGGGGGCACCCGCAGCGGAGCCGAGCAGCGAATGCTCCAGGAGTGGCACTACTACTTCGAGAACACCCGCAGGTGGCGCAACCTCCGCAAGATCACCATCGCACAGGTGCACGGCACGGTGTTCGCCGCCGGGCTGATGCTGATGTGGGCGTGCGACCTCATCGTGGCCGCCGATGACGTCTCCTTTGCCGACGTGGTCGGGACCCGGCTCGGGATGTGCGGCGTCGAGTACTTCGCCCATCCGTGGGAATTCGGGCCCCGCAAGACGAAGGAGCTGATGCTCACCGGGGATTCGCTCGATGTCGACGAGGCCCACCGACTGGGCATGGTGTCCAAGGTCTTTCCAGCCGACCAACTCGCCGAGCGGACGCTGGAGTTCGCCCGCCGCATCGCCGACCTCCCCACCATGACCGCGCTGCTCATCAAGGAGTCGGTCAACCAGACAGTCGACAACATGGGCTTCTACAACTCGCTCAACGCCTGCTTCACCCTCCACGAGCTGAACCACGCCCACTGGGCCGAAGTCCATCAGGGCGGGATGCCCATCGCCACCGTCGAGGACGGCATTGCCGATTGGCGCTCGGCGCCACCGGTGCAGCCGGCCCTCAAGTCGGAGGCCTGAGGCACCGGTCCGGTCAGTCGGAGGAGGGAAGCGCCTTCGCCGTCTTGAACTCGAGCAGGCGGCCGTCGATGCTGAGTGCGCCGGCCCCGGGCTTGACGCACAGGATCTCGACGCCGGACGCCTCGTCGCAGTAGCGCTTGCCCAGCAGCGTGCCGCCGCCGTGGCCCTCGACCACCGTGGCACTCCTGTCGACCGTTTCGTCGAGCGGGACGACCGGCACGCCGCCGCAGGCCAGCTCGCCGCCGCTACCCGCCTTGACCACGACGGCCTCGGTCTCGCACACCTGACTCCGGAACCGGGTCCCCGGCTTCAACTCCACGATGTCCCTCCCTGGGCGTCCGTCGCTCCGTCCCCGGCATCCTGTCACGCCCACACCAAACGCGCCGGGGACATCCGACCGCCTCGGGGCGGGTGTGGCACTCCCTTGAGGCGCCCATGGGCCGGTGATAACGTCATTCTCGCCATAGGAGATACGTTGTCCGGGTAACCGGGTGCGCTGCTCGGGCGTACCGGTGAACGGCCCGGCGCGGACGCCACCACCAGACGACAGCACCAAGGGGGAACACCGTGCCATCGCGAGACCTCGACTTCCCGATCTTCGACGCCGACAACCACATGTACGAGACCGAGGAGGCGCTGACCAAGTTCCTCCCCAAGCAGTACGCCAAGGCCATCGAGTACATCGACATCAAGGGGCGGACCAAGATCGTGGTGCGGGGCACCATCAGCGAGTACATCCCTAACCCCACGTTCACCGTCGTCGCCGCGCCAGGCGCCCAGGAGGAGTACTACCGCCACGGCAACCCCGATGGAAAGTCCTACCGCGAGATCATCGGCGATCCCATCAAGTGCCTGCCCGCCTTCCGCGAGCCGGCGCCCCGGCTGGAGCTCATGGACGAGCAGGGGATCGACGGGGCCCTCATGTTCCCGACCCTGGCCAGCCTCATCGAGGAGCGGATGAAGGACGACCCCGAGCTCATCCAGGTCATCGTCCACGCCCTCAACCGGTGGATGTACGAGACGTGGCAGTTCGACTACGAGGGCCGCATCTTCGCCACCCCGGTCATCGCCATGGGGATGGTGGACAAGGCCCTCGAGGAACTCGAGTGGGTCATCGGGCGCGGCGCCCGCTGCGTCTTGATCCGCCCCGCCCCGGTGCCCGGGCTGCGGGGCACCCTCTCCCCCGGCCTCCTGGATGCGTTCCCAGATGGGGTCGAACTGGGGGAGGCCGGGCTGTTGGTGGGCATGCACGCCTCCGATAGTGGGTACAACCAGATCGCCAACTGGTGGGAGTCGAGTTCGGAATTCCTCCCCTTCCAGCCGTCCGCGTTTCGTGCGCTGTCCCAGGGCCGCCGTCCTATCTACGACACCATGGCCGCCATGGTGTGCCACGGGGCGTTCACCCGGTTCCCCGAGCTGAAGGTGGCCGCCGTGGAGAACGGGGCCAACTGGGTCCGCGCCCTGCTGGGCGACCTCGGGGACGTCTACCACAAGATGCCGCAGGAATTCGCCGAGGACCCGCGCCAGGCATTCCTCCGCAACGTCTACGTGAACCCGTTCTGGGAGGACAACCTGCAGGCACTGGTGGACCTGGTCGGACCCGACCACGTGCTCTTCGGCAGCGACTTCCCCCACCCCGAAGGGCTGGCCGACCCCATCGCCTACGTGGACGAACTCGAGGACATGGACGACGGGGTGAAGGCCAAGATCATGGGTGGCAACCTGGCCGGCCTCATGGGCGTGGCCGTCCCCGCCTGAGCGGCCCTCCGTCGACCCGGCGGGCCGGTACCTAAGCCGAGGGCTCCGGGCCCACGATGGACACGAAGCTCACGCACTCCCCTGGGGCGCCGCCCAGGTTGTGGGTGAGACCCAGGTTCCGCCCCGGTCCGACGGTTGCCACCTGCCGCTCGGGGGGCGCCTCGTTACGCAACTGCAGCCAGCACTCGAAGAGCATCCGGAGCCCCGACGCCCCGATCGGGTGGCCGAAGCTCTTGAGTCCCCCGTCCGGATTGACCGGGAGTTCGCCATCGCGGTCGAACACCCCGGCCATGACGTCCTTCCAGCCGAGGCCCCGTTCGGAGAACCCGAGGTCCTCCATCAGTACCAGTTCGGTCGGGGTGAAGCAGTCGTGCACTTCGGCCATGGCCAACTGGGCCCGGGGGTCGATGATCCCGGCCTGTCGGTAGGCATCCTCGGCTGACCGCACCACCTCGGGGAAGGTGGTGTAGTCGTAGTCGGGGTCACTTGCGCCGCCGCCGGGTCCGGCCACGAAGCTCAGGGCCTTCACGTACAGCGGGTGGTCGGTGTAGCGGTGGGCGTCCTCCGCCCGGCAGATGATGGCGGCGGCCGAGCCGTCGCTCACCCCGCTGCAGTCGAAGACGCCGAGGTCGCCGGCCACCAGCGGGGACTTGGTGATCGTCTCGAGCGGGACCTCCTTGCGGAACTGGGCCCGGGGGTTGAGCGCACCGTTTCGGTGGTTCTTCCAGGCGATGCGGCTCATCACCTGCTTCATCTCGTCGGCGTCCACTCCGTAGCGGTGGGCATAAGCCGGCGCCACGAACGAGAAGGCGGCCGGCGAGGACAGTGCGGCGTCGGTGCCGTCGCCCACCGGTCGGACCCCGGTGAGGCCCGAGAACCCCGAGTCCTTCAGCTTCTCCACCCCGATGGCCATGGCCAGGTCGTAGGCGCCCGAGGCGACCGCATAGCAGGCGTTGCGGAAGGCCTCGGAGCCGGTGGCGCAGAAGTTCTCGAGCCGCGACACCGGCTTGTAGTCGATCTTGAGCGGCTTGGACAGGGCCACCCCCGACACCCCGGAGGCCATGGTGCCCAGCCAGAACGCATCGATATCGTCGAGGGTCACGCCGGCCGAGGCAATGGTGTCCTTGGCCGCGTCGAGGAGTAGGTCGTTCACGCCCTTGTCCCACCGCTCACCGAACGGCGTGCACCCCATCCCCACAATGGCCACCTGGTCGCGGATCCCGTTGCTGCTCATGCGTCTCCTCCTCGGTCCTCACCGACGTCGTTGGCCGGCGGCGCGGCCACAGGACGGGCCTTCCAGAAGTAGTTGTGGACACCCTTGGCGGTGGACAGGACCCGGAAGGCCATCTCCACTCGGGTACCGATGGCCAGCCGGTCGGGGTCGACGTCGGTCATCTCGCACCGGTAGCGGCCGCCCCCGTCGAAGTCCACCACCGCCCCCACCACCGGGGGCGACGGACTGTAGGCCAGGTGGTCCACGGTGAAGGTGGCCACCCGCCCGGTCACGTCGGCCATCCGCACCGGGTCCATCTCGTCGATGGTCCGGCACCGCAGGCAGACCCGTGACGGGGGCAGATGGCGGAAGCCGCACGCCCGGCAGTCGCTGGCCGTGAAGCCCCACTTCCAGGGCGTGACCCGCCAGGTCGCCGGTGCACCCGGCCGCTCCGGGTCGGGACGGCGGGGCGGCTCGCGCCGCAACTCGTCGCGCCAGGTCAGGAACCGGGCGTAGGGCAGGTCGTCCCGGCCGGCGGCGGCGTCCGCCGCCACCATCGCCACCCCCCGCGACACCCGGTCGGCTTGCACGGTGGGAAGGGCATCGGTGGTCCGGAACACGAACACATCCGCCCCGTCGGCCACCACCACCACGGCGATCAGCGCACCCGGCGCCGCCCGGTCGAGGGCGTCGGCCAGCAGCATCCCGGCCTGGGCCGCCCCGAGGTTGCCCACTGTCGACGCCCAGTCCGCGACCACGGCCTCGGGACGGGTCCCGAGTGACCGGCCCACCGCCTGCACGGCCCGCATGTGCAGTCCGGCCAGCGCCAGGTGGTCGATGTCGGCGGCCACGATGCCCGCCCGCTTGAACGCCTCGGCGGCAGCCGCCTCGACCAGTGGGACGTAGACCTCCTGGCCGAACCGCTCCTCCCACACCTTGGAGTCGGCATCGCCGGGGGACCGCCACCGGTCGAGGAACTCAGCCGACGCCGCGGCATGGGCCACCAACTCGGCGACGACCGGCGCTTCCGCCCCGTCCGGACCGAACACGAAGGCGGCGGCACCGTCACCGCTATCGCGCTCCTCGGCCCCTCCGGCCAAACCCGTGCGCAGGTCGGCGAGCACGGCGAGGCCTCGGGTACCGCCCGCCGCCGACTGGGCATGGGCCGCACGGAGGGCGGCGGCCGACGACCGCACCGAGCCCAGCAGGTCGTAGGCACCGGTCCACTCGGGTAGGTCGAGTGCGGCGTGGACGGCGGTGGCGTTGGTCTTGTCGAGGTAGGCGGGGGCCGGGGTGGCGAAGTAGAGGTCGTCGGGCGGGCTGCCGCCGAGTGCGGCCAGGGTCCGGCGGGCGGCCTCGACGCCCATGGTGGTGGTGTCCTCGTCGTAGGAGGCGACGGCCCGGGTGCCCCGGCCCGACGGTCCGCCCAGAGTGGCACCGATGGCGGAGCGCTGCAGCCGCCAGTAGGGCAGGTACACACCCCAGGCCAGAATCCCCGTGGTCCCGTTCCCCGTCATCGCCCTCCTCCCCGTGGTCGCGCCCATCCCCGGATCGACCGTCACCGGGGAGGTTGCGGCCACACCGGCACGACCCGGAGCATAGTGTCCTCCTCTCCGGAACCTAGAATGCATGCTCCGGGTCAACGGTGCGAAGCGAGGCGAGGAGTTCCATGGGACGCAGCCTGTTCGAGGACGAGCACGAGGAGTTCCGTGCCAGCTTCCGGCGCTTCGTGGAGAACGAGATGCTCCCCCATTCGGACGAGTGGGACCGGGCCGGCATCGTCGACCGGTCCGTGTTCGCCGACGCCGGCCGCAACGGCTTCCTGGGCATGGCTGTCCCCACCGAGTTCGGCGGTGGGGGGAGCGACGACTTCCGCTTCAACCTGGTGCTCACCGAGGAGCTCCACCGGGTGGGGATGAACGGGGCCGCCCTCGGGTTCGCCCTCCACAACGACATCGCCCTGCCCTACCTGCTGCACTACGCCACCAGGGAGCAGTCCCGCCGGTGGCTCCCCGGGGTGGCCCGGGGCGAGCTGGTCCTCGCCATCGCCATGACCGAGCCGACCACCGGCTCGGACCTGGCCTCGATCGCCACCACCGCACGGCGGGACGGCGACGAGCTCGTCCTCAACGGCTCCAAGACCTTCATCACCAACGGGATCAACGCCGACCTGGTGGTGGTGGCCGTCAAGACCGATCCGACCCAGGCCCACCGGGGCATGAGCCTGGTGGTCGTCGAGGACGGGACGCCCGGGTTCACCCGGGGCCGCAACCTCGACAAGATCGGGCTGCACGCCCAAGACACCGCCGAGCTGTTCTTCGCCGACTGCCGGATCCCGGCGGACAACCTCCTCGGCACCGAGGGCGAGGGGTTCGCCCACCTGGTCGCCAACCTGGGGCAGGAGCGCCTGTCGCTGGCCGCCGGCGGGCTGGCCGGGGCCAGGGCCGCCCTCGACTGGACCATCGCCTACGTCCGTGAGCGCAACGCCTTCGGGGTGCCCATCGGCTCGTTCCAGAGCACCCGGTTCACGCTGGCCGAGCTGGCCACCGAGGTGGAGATCGGCCAGAACTTCATCGACCGATGCGTCCTCGACCTCAACCGGGGTGAGCTCACTGCCGAGCAGGCGGCCATGGCCAAATGGTGGTGCACCGAGCTCCAGGGCCGCGTGGTGGACCGGTGCCTCCAGCTCCACGGTGGCTACGGCTACATGAGCGAGTACCCGATCGCCAAGGCCTATGTCGACGCCCGGGTCACCACCATCTACGGCGGGACCACCGAGATCATGAAGGAGATCATCGGGCGGTCGCTCGACCTCGGCTAGTGCTCCTGCTGCACGTCCGCGAGCAGGTCGCCGGCGGGCGTCATGGTGCACCGGTCACCCGTGCGCAGCACCGGCGAGGTGGGGTGGACGGGCTGGTGACCACGGCCGGCCCGATCGCCCTCCCCTGGCCGCTCCTCCTCGCCGACGTCGGGTCCGGGCCCGTCGACGGTGGCGAGCCGACCGCCTCGGATGCCGCCCATCCGGACCGACGGGAGCTCCCCCTCTATACTCTTCTGGCCTCACCGAACAGCCCCTCCTGCCCGCGGCGGACCGACGGGAGCGACCCCCGACCGACGAGGTGCGTGCATGACCGAGGAGAGTGGGCAGACCACCCAGTGGCAGGAGCGCACGGTGGAGCGCTCGCTCAAGGCGGCGCGCCAGCAGGCCATCACGCGGGGCGGCATCTTCATCGCCGCCGCCGTGGCCCTCCTGCGCACCACCGGCAGGGCCGACTTCACTGTCCAGGAGGTGGTCGACCGGGCCGGGCTGTCGCTCCGCTCCTTTTACCAGCACTTCGCCACCAAGGACGACCTGCTGCTGGCCCTCATCGAGGAGACCGTCCAGCAGCACCTGGCCACCGTCCACCACCGGGTCGACGGTGAGTCCAGCCCCCGGGCCCGGTTCGAGGCCCTCGTCCGCGCCATGTTCGGCACGCCCGAGACCGACGACCCCGCATCACGCGGCATGGTGCTGTTCCAGTGGCACCTGGCCGCTACTCGCCCCGACGAGTTCGCCGCCATCATCGCCCCGTACGTGGAGACGGTGGCCGAGGTGCTGGCGCCCGGAGTGGCCGACGGTACGTTCCGGAACGACCTGACGGTGCCGGTCATGGCCGACCTGGTGACCCACACCCTGGTGTCGATCCTGGACCGACGGGTCCTCGGGGTCGATCCGCGGCCCGACGCCGTGACGCCCGACGACCTGGTGCGGTGGTGCCTGTCCGGGGTGCTGGCCCCGGGCGGCCGCTGACTCAGCCCGGCACCTCGATGACCGTGGCCGACCCCATGCCACCGCCGGCGCACATGGCGGCCAAGGCGATCCCGCCGCCCCGGCGCCGCAACTCGTAGATCAGGGTCACCAGCATCCGGGCCCCGGTCGCCGAGATCGGGTGCCCCAGGCTGCACCCGCTGCCCGACACGTTCACGATCTCCTCGTCCAGGCCGAGCGCGGCCACGGTGGCCACCGGCACCGAGGCAAAGGCCTCGTTGATCTCGAACAGGTGCACGTCGTCGATGCCGAGACCGGCCCGGTCGAGCGCCTTCGGGATGGCGTCGATCGGCGCCATCCCGGTCCGGGCCGGCTCCACGCCCACCGATGCCCACGAGCGGACCGTGGCGAGCGGGGCGAGCCCGCGGGCCGCGGCCAGGTCGGATGACGCCACGCACAGGGCCGCGGCCCCGTCGTTGAGGCCGGCCGAATTGCCGGCCGTTATGGAGAAGCCCTCGATCTCGGGGTGCAGCGGCGGGAGCGACGCCATCTTCTCGAGCGTGCTGGACCGGCGTGGGTGCTCGTCAACTTCCCAGATGAGGGTCTCCCCGGCCTTGGTGACGGTCATGGGCACGATCTCCTCGATGAAGCGGCCCTCATCGATGGCGGCCACCGCCCGCTGGTGGGAGCGGTAGCCCCACGCGTCGAGTTGCTCGCGGGTCAGGCCCGCCTCCACCGACGCGTTCCACCCGACGGTGATGGACATGTCGAGGGACGGTGCCTCCGGCGTTCCCGGGTGGCTGGGGGAGATCCAACCCTCCGTAGGTTCGGCCGCCCCCGGCTCCTGCCACCGTGAGGACGGGGACGTCGACTGGGAGTTGGTGCCCCCGGCGATGACGGCCCCGTCCATGCCCGCGGCGATCGACGAGGCGGCCACCTGCACGGCGGACATCCCCCCGGCGCAGTGACGGTTGAGGGCCATGCCCGGCACTCTGGTGAGGCGGGCCCTGGCCGTCACGTAGCGGGCGATCACCCCCCCGCCGTAGAGGTTCTCGGCCAGGATGAGGTCGTCGATGTCGGCGGCGTCGAGGCCGGACCGCCGGAGGGCCTCGACGGTGACCACCTCAGCCAGGTCGAACGCCGAGGTCTCGGTGAGGGTGCCCCGGTAGGCGGTTCCCACCGCCGTGCGGCAAGCGGCGAGGATCACAGGATCAGGCAAGGTGACTCCATTCGTGGGTCATGGGCGGAGGGCTCCGCCCGGTGGTTCGGGGACGGCTCGGTCGGTCGGGGGCTCGGGTCGTTGCTCACCGGTTCCGGGGGAGCCCCAGCCCGCGCTGGGCGATCATGTTGCGGTGGATCTCACTGGTCCCGGCGTAGATCGTGGTCCCGAGCGAGAAGCGCAGCATGTGCTCGATCACACCGTGGGCGGGTGCCGTGGGGTCGAAGTAGCTCCGCAGGGCGTCCGGGCCGACCACCTCGACCATGTTCTGAGCCCGGGCACTGAGCGCCTCGGAGCTGAACAGCTTGGACATCGGCCCTTCGGCCACGATGGCCTGGTCGGTGGCAGCCATCCAGGCCACCCGACGCTGGAGCAGGCGGGAGACCTCGAGATCGATGGCCGTGCGACCGAGCGCCTCGCGGACCGTCCCGTCCTCCAGGCGTGGCACCCCGTCGTCGTCGGTGGTGGTCCGGGCCCACGACTCGGCCGCCGCGAGCAGGCGATCGATGGCCGCGGCGAAACCGGCGGCGTGCTCGTTGGTGAGGGCCACGGTCATTGCGTGCCATCCCCCGTCGACGTCGCCGATGCGCCAGGCGTCGGCCACCCGGACGTCGTTGTAGTAGACGATGTTGGTGCGCTCGCCCGAGAGGGTGTAGACCGCCTGGATTTCGACGCCGGGCTGGTGCAGGGGCGCCAGGAACATGGTCAGACCCTTGTGCTTGGCCACATCGGTGTTGGTGCGGGTGAGGAGGAAGACATAGTCGCCGATCTGGGCGTTGGTGGTGAACATCTTCTGCCCGTTGATCACCCATTCGTCCCCATCGGGCACCGCCCGGGTGGTGGCGGCGGCCACGTCCGACCCGGCCTCGGGCTCGCTGAAGCCGAGGACGATGATGATCTCGCCGGCCAGCGCCTTCGGGATGATCTCGGCCTTCTGCTCGTCGGTCCCCACGGCGAGGATCACCGTGGCCACCATCATGGTGGTGCCGATGCCGTACATCGGGGCGTCGGCGAGGCGTAGCTCCTCTCCCACCGCGACCATCTCCTCGGGGTCGAGGCCCTGGCCGCCAAACTCGACGGGCCAGCTCGGGGCCATCCAACCCCGCTCCACCAGGGCACGGGTGAAGTCCTCGTCGTGGGAAACGCCGGTGCGGTAGACGTGCTCCTCCAGAGCAAGGCTCATGTGCGTGTCCAAGAACTCCCGGACCTCAGCCCGCCGCGTCTCACTCGACTCCCCCAGTCGGAAGTCCATCAGGTTGCCCCCTTCGGCCCGTAGCGCCTGTCCGCAACCCGGCGGGCACCGGCTGACGGGCTCATCAACACGTTGGCCCAGCCGCGGGAGCGCCGGTAGTAGAGCTGAATGTCGTACTCGAGCATGAACCCGTAGCCGCCGTGGACGTGGAGGCCCACCGCCGTTGCATCCCTCGCCGTCTCGGCGGCGAACGAGAAGGCCATGGCGGCAAGCTCGGCGCGTCGGCCCGGCTCCTCCTCGTCGGCCCAGGCCGCCTCACGAGCTAAGAGCGTGGCGCCCGCCGAAGCGGTGGCCACGTCGGCCAGGCGGTGCCCCACGGCCTGGAACGCCCCGATCTTCTGGTCGAACGCCTCGCGCTCGGCCGCATAGTCGACGCCGATCCGGACGGCCCGCTCGGCCATGCCGGCGAGCGCTCCGGCCGTCAGCACCAGCCAATCGTCGAGTGCACGGTCGAGTGCCTCGGCACCGGACCGGTCGGCCAGAACGGTGGCCTCGGCCAGGCGCGCCCGGTCGACCGGCACGTCGGCCAGAGGCTGGGAGCCGACGTTCTCGGGGACGGTCCGGTCATCACCAAGGGCCAGCACCACCAACCGGTCGTCGTCGCGGACGATCACGTCCGTGGCGACCGCACCGGCCGGCACCAGCGCCAGGACGCCGGACGCGGGGGTCCGCGGCGACAGGGTGACCAGGCGCTCACCCGCGAGGGCCGCAGCCAGGAGGGCGGCGGCGGCAGCTCCCTCGGTGCGGGCCAGCAGTCGACAGGCCACCTGGGCCTCGAGCAGCGGAGCCGGTCCGAGCGCCCGACCGTGCTCCTCGGCCACCAGCTCCAGGTCGAGCAGCGAGGCGCCCCACCCGCCGTGGGCCTCGTCGACGGCCATAGACAGCGCCCCGAGGTCGACCAGCTGGGCCCAGAGCCGGCCGTCGAACCCGAGGGGCTCGGCTTCCCGGACCCGCTCCGCCGTCGACTCCTTGGCGTAGAGCGCGCCGAAGGCGTCGATCAGCTGCAGCTGTTCGTCACTGGGACGGAGGTCCACGCTGCTACTCGCTGGGCATCAAGTGGGAGAAGTCGATCTGGCCGGTCTGCAGGGCGCCGTAGAAGCCCCCGTCGGCGTACAGCGACTCCCCGACCACGTAGCTGGCCCGGACGCTCCCGATCAGCACCATGGCCCAGGCCTGCTCCTCGGGCGTCGAGTACCGGCCCACCGGGCCCATGGCCGCGTCCACCAGGTCCTTGCCCACGGCCTCGTGGAAGAACGGCATCATGGCCGTGCTGGTCGGCCCCGGATTGGTGCAGTTGAGCCGGATCCCGTGGTCCTTCATCAGCCCTACAGACCGCCAGGCCGTCCAGGCGTTGATGGCCTGCTTCGAGGTGGCGTAGCCGTTCCCCTCCCATACTTCGGGGCGGGACTCGAGCCAGGCCTTGGCGGCGGCGTAGGAGTCCGTGGCGAACAGCTCGGTGAAAATCCCCAGGTTGGCCTGCCAGCCGATGCCGCCCGCGGAGGCCACGTAGACCACGGCGGAGCCGGACGGCATCCGGGGCACCACCCGCTCGATCAGGTCGCGGCCACCGACGAAGTTCACCAGCATCGTCTCGAGGTCGGAGAACGGAGGGCCGGGGAGCCCGGCGCAGTTGAAGAAGGCGTCGACGTCACCCTCGATCCGGTCGGCGGCAGCCGCGATCGAATCGGGGTCCAGGAGGTCCACTTCGACGGCCTGGCTCACCGGGCCGGCGATCGGCGCACGGTCCAGGCCGACCACTTCGGCGCCGAGTCGGCCCAGCACGTCGACCGTGGCGGCGCCCATCCCCGAGGCGGCACCGGTCACCACGGCCCGCTTGCCCGCATATCCGAGTACGTCGTCCATGTCGGCTCCCCCACTCCTCATCGCCATCCCCCGGCCCCCTTCGGCGACCGTCGCCCGGCGCACCCGGTCGACTCGACGTCGGGGTGCGACTCGGCCCCGGGCCCACCGGTGGCTCGTGGCGCGGGCGGCTGCCCCCGTGCCTGCGCCGTCCATCCTGGTCGTGGACGGCGTTGTCCGCCAAACGTTAGGGCATCTCCCCGGTCCTGCCAAACGTCTCACGTCGGCCCCTCCGGCTGTCAGTGGGCAGCGCGGCCTCCCTGCGGCGGTGCCTGGTCGGTGGCGAAGGACCGGATCATGTTCTCCTGCACGAACGAGGCCACGAGGTCACCGCTTTCGGCGAACACATGGGCCCGCCCATAGCTGCGACCGGCCCCCGCCACCGGGCTCTCGTGGTCGAGCAGGAGCCATTCGGAGGCGTCCACTGGCCCGTGGAACGCCAGGGTGTGGGTGATGACGCTGGTCGAGATCGATCGATGGGCCAGGGACTGGCCCACCCCGGGGTGTGGGCGCATCGCCGTTCCGATGAGGAACCCGTCGGTGGCGAAGGCGAGCAGCGCCTGGTTCAGGGTCTGGTCGTCGGGGGCCTCCGGGAAGCGGGTCCACACGTCGAGCCGTGCCGGTCCCACTGCGTCGGGGTCGGCGATGTCCACCCCACCCACCGTGCGGATCTCCCAGAACCCGGCGCCGTGGGACGACGGCGTGGACTCGGCGGCCGATGGCACGTCGGGGACAGCGTCCTGGTGGCGGATCAGGTCCGGGTCAGGGGCATGCAGCAGGACGAGCGACCGGGTGCAGAGCCGGTCCCCCTGGGTGACGGTGACCGTGGCGCTGGCGAACGACCGCCCCTGCTGCATGACGTCCACGGCAAACTCCAGCGGGATGTCGGTCGAGGCGCCCCGGGCGAACACCGTGTGCACCGACTTGATCGACTTGGCGGGGTCGATCGCGGCGGCCGCCACGATGGTCTGGGCCAGGAGTTGGCCCCCGAAGACCACGGCGCCGGCTCCGAAGTCCATGCTGTCTCCCGACCACGACCGGTCGCCGGTGGGCTCGAGGTCGAGGACGGCGAGCAGTTCGTCGAGTTCCGGCACGGGCGGGCCTCCTGGTGGATCGGGCCGGCGGCGGTCCGCCGCTGTCGGATGGCGGTCGGGACGGTCCCGGCGTCCGGCGCGACGGTACCTCGCGGTGCCGTCCGGCGTGAAGTGGCTAGCTTGAGGGCGTCCCATTCCCATCGGCGGCCCCGCTCCCCCGCGATCCGCCGGCCACCGGAGCCACCCATGACCAACGAGACCCGTCCCGATCCGACGTCGACCGAGCCCGGCCCGGCCGACGGGTTCCGCGCCGCGCTCCGGGAGTGGCTGGATCGGGAACTCACCCCGGAAGTCGCTGCAGTCGGCGGCAAGGCACCCGACGAGAGCGACCTCAACGTGCTGCGCGACTGGAACCGGCGCCTGGCCGACGCCGGATGGGCCGCACCGGCGTGGCCGGTCGAGCACGGCGGGCGCGGGGCCGACATCGACGAGCAACTCGCCTATCTCGAGGAAATGAGCGCCGCATCCGCTCCCGGGCCCCTCAACGTGATCGGGGTCTCCAACATCGCGCCCGCGATCATGGCCTACGGGACGGCGGCCCAGCAGGAGCGATTCCTCCGCCCGATGCTGCGAGGCGATGAGATCTGGTCCCAGGGCATGTCGGAGCCCGACGCAGGCAGCGACCTGGCCTCGCTCCGCACCAGCGCCGTGGCCGACGGCGACGATTTCGTCGTCAACGGCCAGAAGACCTGGAACAGCCTCGGCCAGTTGGCCGACTGGTGCCAGCTCTACGTGCGCACCGATCCCGACGTCCCGAAGCACAAGGGCATCAGCTGCCTGCTCGTCGACCTACGGTCCCCCGGGATCGAGATCCGCCCGGTCCGGACGATCACCGGCGAGCAGCCGTTCAGCGAGCTTTTCTTCGCCGATGCCCGAGTTCCACGCGACGCGTTGCTCGGCCCCCTCCACCAGGGTTGGCAGGTGGCGATGACCACCCTGAGCTTCGAGCGTGCCGGCGTGGCCCGGCTCCATCTGGGACTCTCCCGCAAACTCGAGCACCTGCTGTCAGAGCCCGCAGCCGCTCGCTCGCTGGAGGACCCGAGGATCCGTGACCGGGTCGCCGCCATCTACGCCGACATCGCCTGCATGCGCTGGATGTGCAACCGGTCGCTGGCGCAGATGCGCAACGGCCAGCCGACCGGCCCGGACGGCTCGTTGGCCAAACTGGCCTGGGGTCGGACCGAGCAACGGCTTGCCGACCTGGCCGTCGACATGATCGGCATGGACGCAGGCATCGACGGCCAGTGGGCGTACAACCTGGCTGCCGCCCGTCAGACGACGATCGCCGGTGGGACCACCGAGATCAACCGCAACATCATTGCCGAGATGGGGCTCGGCCTGCCCCGCGAGCCCAAGCCGGCGTAACGCCCGGAGGTGGGTCCGCTACCCACCGGATCAGGGCCGTGGACGGTCAGGCGCCATCGGGACCGATGAGGGTGACCGCCCGCTCGGGGCAGTTGGCCACGGCGGCGCGGGCCTCGGCGAGCTGCCCGTCGTCGAGCGGCCCGTCGACGGTCACGGTGCCGAAGCCGCTGTCGTCGCTCACGAACACCGACGGCGCCACCATGTAGCACCGGCCGTGGCCCGTGCAGCCGTCGGTGTCGATGACCACCCTCAAATGGTCACCGGCCTCGGTCCGAAGCCGGCGGCGCCAACCGACGGCATCGAGTGGGCCGGGCTCCCCTTCGCCCGCCAGGCGTCGTAACGGTCGAGGAAGCCCTGGCCGAACGGGTCCTCGCCGATCAGGGGCATCCCGGCTCGCCACACGGTGAGGTCGTCGGGGGCGAGTTCGCCGGCCCGAAGCACGTGGGCGCGGGTCGTGCGGACGTCGCCCTGCCGATGCGCCTCGGCGGCGATGCGGAAGTGGAGCCGGGCCAGCACCTCTTCGTCGGACAGGTCAGCCACCGCGTTGCGGGCTTCGTCCCGGCCCATCGGCAGCTCACCGTCACGCACCCACCTGCGCACCAGCTCCTTGTGCGGTGCGGAGTCGGCCCCGGTGAACTCGGCGAACAGGTCGGAGCCGAAGGCCTCGCCGTTGGGGCGGGCGATTCGGTCGTCCTCGTCGATCCACACCACGGTCGGAACGTTGGAGATTGCGAAGAGTTCGGTCAGCAGGTGGTGAGGGTCGTACAGCACCGGCATGGTCAGGCCCGCGGCGAACGGGCGGACGTCGTCGGCGCTCTGGTCGATGGCCACGGCGATCACGGTCAACCCATCGCCCGACAGCTCGTCGTGGAGCTCCTGCCACCCCGGCAGGTCGTAGCGGCAGCCGCACCAGCTCGAGAAGGCCACGAGCAGCTTCTTCCTGCCGGCCCACTCGGACAGCGGGTGCTCCACCCCGTCGAGGTCGGGCAGGATGAACGGCGGGGCAACGAGGTCGGCCAGGGCCCGCCGGCGCAATTCCGCCGGGAGCGCCACCGCCATGATGCCGGCGTCGACATCGACGACCACCGGCTGGCCCACGGCGTCGGCCACCGACGACAGGCAGAGCCGGTGGTCGACCCACAGCGCGTTCGGGTCGCGCACCCGCACACAGGTGTCGTCGCGGCACAGGCCGGCCGGCTTGAGCTCCCAGCCCAGCGCGCCGTGCAGGTCGGCCGGGTCGACGAGGAAGGAGCCGCGATCGGGGTCGACCACGGCGTCCACGCGCGCGACTCGGTCCGTGATGACGGTGATGTGGCGCAAGTCGTCCTCCTGGGTCGTCCCCACACTTTCCCGCCCGGGCTGCCCTGTCAACCTGCTGTGCGCGCTCAGCCGGGCCCGGCCAGACCGGTGGCGGCCGCGAACTGCCGGCTGCGCTCGCGGTACCCGCCCCTGCCCTCGGGAGTGGGCGCCCCGGGGGAGAACAGCACCACACCACCCGTCGGGGTCCGGTCGTCGGCCACGCCGACGGCGGCGGCCACGTCCTCGGCCGTGCACACCGCGGCGGCGTCGACCCCTCCCGCCCGCAGGGCCGTCGCCAGCTGGTTGGCGTCGGGGGCCAGGACGACCACCGACACCGGTGGCCGGTGGCCGGCCAGCGCTGTCACCAGCGGGGCCGGGTCCACGCCCCGGTCGGCCCCGCCCACGATGACCGTCAGGTCCCGCCCGGCGAAGGTCTCAATGGAGGCGACCGACGCGAACGGGTTGGAGGCGAGAGCGTCGTCCACGTAGGTCCGCCCGTCCCGCTCGCCGAGTACGTGGCAGCGGGACGGCAGGCCGGCGAAGGACTCGACCGCCCCTGCCACGGCTCGGGGCGACGGGACCCGGCCGGTCAGCAACAGGGCGCCGGCCACCGCTCCGCACAGGTTCCAAGCATTGTGGCGACCGGGGATCCGCAGGAGCCCGGCATCTGCCAGCCTGGTGCCGTCGGCCTCGACCCACCCGTCGGGACCGACCCGGACCCGGCCCTCGGGCCCGTAGAGGGTCCGCCGCGGATGGCCGGCCGTCCTCCGCACCGCCTCGGCGTTGCCGGCGCTCACGGCCAGCTCCCCCGGTCCACCCGGGCGCTCCGCCTCGACCAGGCGCAGCTTGTCCCGATAGTAGGGCTCGACCCCGCCGTGCCAGTCGAGGTGGTCAGGGGCGAGGCTGGTCAGGACCACCACACCCGGCGACGTGGTGACGTCGGCCGCCTGGTACGACGAGACCTCGACGACGTAGGCGTCGACCGGGTCCCGGCCATACGTGTCGACCACGGGCACGCCGATGTTGCCGATGAGCGCCACCTCGAGCCCGTCGCGCCGCAAGATCTCGGCGGCCAGTGCGGCGGTGGTGCTCTTGCCCTTGGTGCCGGTGACGGCCACCACGGGGGCGTCCGCGTAGTCGTCCAGCCACAGGGCCATGGCCGTGGTCACTTGCACACCGGCCGACTCGGCGGCCGCCAGCTCGAGCCGGTAGCGGCTCACCCCGGGGGCTCGCACCACGACGTCCACGTCGGACCAGCGGACCTCGGAGGGGCGCACCACCGGGGCACCGACGCCCCGGGGCAAGCGCTCGGGGTGGTCGTCGACCACCAGCGGCTCGACCCCACGCCGGCGGGCCAGCGCGACGAGCGCCGATCCCTCGGCCCCCAACCCCCACACGGCCACCCGCTGCCGGAGGACCTCGTCGAGGGTCACCGGTCTCCCCTGATCTGGCGGTCGACGGCGGCGGCCACCACCGGGTCCGGGAAGGCCAGGTCTGCCCGGGGCGCCAGCAGTTCCGCGACATCGCCGTCGGTGAGTAGCGCCCCGGCCGTCGGCCCGAGGGCGGCCACCACCGGGGCGTCGGCCCACTCGCCCATGCCGGCCAGGAGGTGGAGGGCGGCGGCCGACTCACGGCGCTCTCCCACGCACTCAAACGGCTTATCGACGTCGCTCATCAGGGCGGCGAACCCCGGCACCTGACCCGGGTCGGCGAAGAGATCCCGGCCCAGGATGGCGGCGACACCGGCACGGCCCAGGAAGGGCGCCAGCATCAGGGCCACGAACCGGCACTTCGGGCAGTCGCCGCACCAGCGGTCGCCCGCCCCGGCCTCTTGGCGGAAGGCATGGTTGCAGCTGCAGAAGGTCGGGTGGTAATCGGTCAGCCGGGCGAAGGCGCGGGAGATGGCCAGCTCGGAGTAGGGCCGGAGGGCCGACCCGTAGGTCAGTTCGGGGGCGATCGAGGACCGAATCAGGTCGGCCAGCAGCTCCTCGAACTCCCGACTCTTCGAGTACTGGTGGTTGACGGGCACGCCGTCAATGGTCATCGTCTCCTCGCTGGCCGAGCGCTCGACCGCCATGGCCACCGTGTCGTAGCCGTGGACGAAAGCGCCCACCACGGCGATGAGCGAGACGATGGCCGTGATCGGCACGTGCCCGTTGCGTGCCCCGGCGGCGTGCAGGGCTGCCAGTTCCGGGTCAAGCCGGCGCCGGACCACGAGGAGGTCGAGCCCGGCCTCGGCGGCCAGCCGGAGGACCAGCGGATGGGGGTTCACGGCGAACAACCGGGGGCGCAGGTGGCGCACCGCATCGATCAGCACCATCGAGTCCTTGCCCCCGCCGATGGGCACCAGCAGACCGGGCGCCAGCGCCCCGTGCGGCGGCACCACGTGCCCGGCCACGCCGCGGCCCGGCACCACGGTGACCGGGCGCGGGACGGCCAGACCGTTGGTCACGGCGAACTCGCGGAGGCCCTCGTCATAGAGGTGGTGGTGGAGATCGAGCTCGCCTTGGCTGAGCGACTCACCCTCGACCACCACCTCGGGTGGGGCCGCCGTCTTGTAGTAGCTGGTGCCGGCAGCTACGTGGAGGTGAAGCAGGGCCCGCTCGAACCCGGGTCCCGTGGGTTCGAGCACTCCGGTTGGAAGGGTTTCGAAGGTGATGGTCTCGGCGAAGGTGACCCGGTCGTCGAGGCCGTACCGGAGGGTGATCGTCCGGGTCGTCGGATCGAAGTCCCGACCGACGATCCGAAAGGTACGGAACGAATCCGGGTCGAATCGGGTGGGGACGCTCATCGGGCGGTCAGCGTAGTGGCCGACCGCCCGGCACCCGGTCGGAGCGGCGGCGGGTGATCCGGCATCGACTCACCGCCGCGGGTCCTGGCGCAGGTGGTCGACGATCTCGAGTGTCTCGCCGGTCGACTGGATCACCCAGACCTCCCCCTTGAGGAGGCGGAGCTTGGCGCGTGCCTTGGCCGGGAGCCCGGGCGAGAGAGTGTCGAGCACCTCGGCGGCGATGTCCCCGTGGGTGCTAAGTACCGCCGTCTCCCCCGCCATCCGGTGGAGCAGGCGCAGGGCGGAAGGTCCGTTCCCCTCCGCCAGCTCCCCCACCGACTCGATGGGGAGTCCGAGGGCCTCGGCCAGGGGCCGCACCGTCTCGAAGCAGCGAACGGCCGGGCTGGCCAGGATCCGCTGGGGCCGGAACTCCGCCAGCAGGGGCACCAGGGCCTCGGCCTGGATCCGTCCCCTGGGGGACAACGGACGCTGCTGATCGTCCCCCTCCCACGCACTCCGTCGACCGGCGCGTGCGTGTCGGACCACGAGGAGCGGCATGCCTCCGATGCTCCCACGCCGACCGGGCCCGGTGGCTGATACGCCTGGCCTTCCGTGCTGTTCAGCCCCCTGCGCCGGGAACATCGATACCCGGGTCCTCGGGCAGCGGGAACACGTCGAGCACCCCACCGTGACGGGCGATCGAGTGGTAGCGCCGCTCGGCGAACCACCACCGACCGGACACCAGGACGTACCGGTCGTGGTACAACCCGAAGGCGGTGCTGAACCGTCCGGTGTCGGCCTCCTGGCGGAGTTCGCACATGAACAGTCGACACACCGCGGCCCCGGCCTCGGGCCCGTCGGGAAAGACGATGTGGGCGTTGAGGATGACGAACTCGAAGAAGGAGAAGTGGGCGATGGCCGTGCCGATGAACGCCCCGACCTCGCCCCCTCCCACCAGGCGCAGCGGCTCGCCGGCCCGGCGGTCGATGACCACCTCGGCATCGGGTCGGAACAGCGCCTCGAGCTCGGGCCAGGCCCGGCGGTTGACCACGTCGGCATAGGCGTGCTGGAGTCGCCGGACCCCGGTGTCGTGCACGGCCTCTGCGGTCATCCGATCGTCGGTCACCCCGGTGACGCTACCCGTGGGCGTCGCCCCGGTGGGTTCCTGACCAGAGAGGCGGACGTGACCGGTTTGACCCGGTCACCCCCGGGCGGCCCGGGAGAATCCGCCGGTGCTCGCTCCACCGGCACCGAGGCCCCCGGCTCCGCCGAGGCCGCCGCTCCCGGCCAGTCCGGCCAGGCCGCCCCGGGTCGTCGTGGAGGACGTCGGCACCGGCGCGTCCATGCTGGCCAACGAGACGACCTCGCCCACGTGCACGCCCGAGAGGATCTGTGTCCGGATGGAGCCCACCGTGCCCACCGTGACCCGGACGGACGTGGACTTGCCACTCTCCATCATGGTGACCAGGTGGTTGATCCCCACGGTCCGCACCGCCGACGACGGCACGGTGGTGACGCCGCTGGCCCGGGCGGTGACGATCTGGATCGAGGACTCGGCACCCGAGAACGGCCCGAGGTCGGGTGACTGGAAGGCGATGGTCACCGGGTAGGTGGTGGAGGTCGTGGTCGACGTCCCGAGCACCCCGATTGCGGACACGGTCCCGGTGAGCACCGTCGAACTCGAGTCCGGGGTCACCAGTGCCTGCTGCCCCACGGCGACCTGCTGGATCTTGGTGACGGGCACCGTGGTGGTCACCTCGTAGTCGGATCCCGATCCGACCACCACGACCTGGGGTGTCGACGAGGGCGAGCCCGCGCCCACCGTCTGGCCCGGGACCACACCGACCGAGCCGACGGTGCCGGCGATGGTGCTGACCAGATTGGACTGGCCGGCGGCCCGTTGCGCCCCGGTCAGGGCGGCCTGGGCCACGTCCACCGTCGCCTGGTCCAAGGCGATCAGCTCGGGCGTGACCGTCCGGGTCCGGCTGCCGGTCGAGGAGGACGACCCCGCAGAGGCGGACCGGCTGGTCGTTGCCGTGGTGGATCCCGTCGCCGAACCACCAGGGGCCGTTGTCGTCGTGGTCGTCGGGTAGGTGGTCGATGTCGTGGTGGGCGTGCCCCCTGAGCCGGGTGATCCCGCGCCCGCTCCCCCGGAGCCGCCGCCACCACCGGAGCCGCCCGAGCCACTCGAGCCACCCAGTCCGAGGGCCGAGGCCAGGGCCGCTTCGTCCTTGGTGACCTTGTCGATGGCGGTCACCAAAGCCTGGTGAGCGGTCGACGCCGCAGCCAACGCCTGGCTGCACGTCATCTGCCCTCCGCCGCCCGATCCGCCCGGGGGCGGCCCCGAAGCTGCCGGTGCCTGCCCATTCACCGCGCCAGCCGACGAACCGGTAGTACACGCGGTCGTCGCGGCCTGGAGCGCCGACCCGGCGGCGGCCGCGGCCGCGTCTTCTTGGTGCTGGTCGGCCACCAGCGCCGCCTGGAGCTTGGTCACCGCCGGATTGGCGCTTCCTCCGACCGTTCCACCCGCCGATGCGGACGAATTCGTCGTGCCGCCTCCCCCCGTACCCGATCCGGACCCGGTTGAGCTGTTCGTCGATGTCGTCGAAGTCGTGGTGGCGGTGCCGCCTGCCTGGGTGGTCTCGTCGGTGGCCAACGTGGCCTGTGCCGACGCCAGATCGGCCTCGGCCACCACGACCGCCGACTGCAAGGAGGTCGGATCGAGGGTGGCGACGACTTGGCCGGCCGTCACGTGTTGGCCCACGGTCACGTCGACCGTGCCCACCGTGCCGGCCGCCGCGAAGGCCAGGTCGGCCTGCTGGACCGGGGTGATGGTGCCCACCGCGGACAGGGTGGCCACCGCCGTCCCCGAAGCCACCGTCACCGTCCGGTAGGCCGGACCCGTCGGGCGGGTGAGTAGCCACCCCGTCGCCACGGCTGCCACCACGATCAGTACCACGAGCACCCGTAGCGGCGCGAACCGACCGGTCCAACGCCCGTCCGGATCCCTAGTCCGGCCGGGCGCGACCGGACCCGAGTCGACCGCGTAGCCGGGCGATGTGGCGACGGGTGGGCCGGAAGGATCAGGCACCGGGGGCCGCTCCTGAGCCGCTTCCGGGCCCGCCGCGGAACCGGAAGCCGGTGGTGCAGGCCCCGTTGACGGGTACAGAGATGGTGAGGGACTGCGCCGTCACCGCGCCGGTGGTGTCCGCGCTGCCGATGGCCCGGGCGCACTGTCCCACCACGATGGCCGCGGCGGTCGCGTCCTGGGTGGTCGAGTAGGTCGTGGTCGGAGTGGCCGTGACCGTGACGCTCGAGGTCTTGGCCGTCTGGGGATTGGTCTCATCGACCGTGATGGTCGAGCCGGTCACCGCCGTCACCGCGCCGAACGCGGTGGCGAAGCTCCCGTTCCCGAAGCTACGACCCGACGGTGGACGGAAGGCTCCCCCGCCTGGCCTCGTGCCACCCGTCCCTCCGCTCCCGGCACCGAATCCTCCCGGCCGGCCGGCCGCACCGCCCCGGCTGCACGCCCCGGACACCGGCTGACTGATCGACACCGTGGTGGCCGTGACGGGCCCACCGAATGGCGACTTCGTCGAGGAGGTCGTGGTCGGCTTGCCGATGGCCGAGATGCACGAACCGACCGTCACCGCCGACAGCGAGGTCGTGGCGATCTGGCGGATGGTGGTGGAAGACGTGTAGTTCACCGTGGTCTGGCCCGTCTGGGCGTTCTGGACCTCGAGCGACGACCCGGTGATCGAGGCGATGGTCCCGTTGGCCCCGGGCAGGGAGGTCGGCGGGGTGGACGAGCCCGCCGCCGGTGCCGAGGTCGACGGCGCACTGGATGCGCCCGATGAACCTCCGCAGGCGGCAAAGGCGATCCCGGCCGCCCCGACGGCACCGAGCGTGACGAACTGGCGCATCCGCAGGGCTCGCGAGCGATGGGCGGGCGAGGCGTCGATGGAGTGGAACTGGTGGGCGTTGTGCATGGTGGCTTCCTTCGTTGACGGCGGTGGGGACACGATTGGTTTCGAGAGCAGCAACTGAGGCGTTCGGTGCGCGCGGGGCATCATTCGCTGCGCAGAGCGTCGATTGGAGGCAGCTTGGCCGCCCGGCTGGCCGGGTAGACGCCAAACACGATGCCGATGAGGATGGCCACCGCGATGGCCCCTACGGCCGCCACGGGAGACACGGTGATCGGGTCCGAGATGAGATGGGGCAGGACCTCGGCACCGATCACACCGAGCAGGGCGCCGAGCACGCCCCCGACCGTCCCGAGCACCGACGCCTCGACCAGGAACTGCCGGCGGATCACCCGCGGTGTCGCCCCGAGGGCCTTGCGGAGGCCGATCTCCCGGATCCGCTCCGTGACCGAGACCAACATGATGTTCATGACACCGATGCCTCCCACGAGCAGTGAGATGCCGGCGACGCCGCCGAGGAGCACGGTGAGCGTCTTGTCCACCGAAGTGGCAGTGGAGAGCACCTGTTGCTCGCTGGTGATCGTGAAGTCGGCGCCAGTTGTCGTCGTGATCCCGTGGAGGCTGAGCAGCTCGGCGTCCGTCTCCTGGTAGGCGGCCGACAGCGTCGCGGACGAGGTGGCCTGGATCAGGATCTGGCTGACCGAGTTCCGGCTGGAGCCACCGGTCAGCAGGGCGGACGCCGTGGTCAGCGGCACCACGGCCTGGTCGTCCGGATTGGCCACGGTCGACGAACTCGACGACGAGCCGACGGTGTTGAGGACGCCGATGACCGACATCGGCTGGCCGGCGATGTTCACTATCTGGCCCACCGGGTCGCGGAAGCTGAACAGCTCCTGGGCCGTGGTGGCCCCGAGCACGACCACTTCGGCCCGGGTGGCCAGGTCGTGGGAGACGATGAATCGGCCTTCGGTCATCGTGCGACCCCGGACGGTCAGCCACGAGGGGTCCGAGCCCACGACACTGGTGGTCCAGTTGGTGGTCCCCGCCACGAGGCTCGCCGTCGTCGAGGTAGCCGGGGCCACGGCCCGGATGTCGGGGGCCACGACCTTCGAGTCGAGGGCGATGGCATCCCCGGTGGTGAGGGTCGAGGCGGTCCCGAATCCGCCCCGCACACCCGAACTCGACGTCGTGCTGCCCGGAGTCACGGTCAACAGGTTCGACCCCAGGGCCGAGATCTCCGAGCCCACTTGCTGCTGGGCGCCCTCGCCCAGACCCACCGTCAGGATCACGGCGCTGATGCCGATCATGATCCCGAGCACGGTGAGCCCAGAGCGCAGTCGGTGGGACAGCACGGCGTCCATGCCGGTCCGGAACGTCTCCAGGAGGTTCACGGCCGACCCACCGAGCTCGTGACCGCGGTGGTGATCTGACCGTCGAGGATCCGCATGACCCGCCCGGCCGCCTGGGCCACGTCCGCATCGTGGGTGATGAGCACAATGGTCCGACCACTTCGGTGCAGCTCATCGAGTAGGCCCATCACGTCGCGGGCCGACACCGAATCGAGGTTTCCGGTCGGCTCGTCAGCCAGGATCAGATCGGGATCGGTGACCAGGGCCCGGGCCACGGCCACCCGCTGCTGCTGCCCGCCGGACAGCTCGCCGGGACGGTGGTCCACCCGGTCGGACAGGCCCACCCGCTCCAGGGCTGCCATGGCCCGCTGTTTCCGTTCCGCCCGCTCCACCCCGGCATACAGGAGCGGGAGCTCCACGTTCCGCCAGGCCGTCAGCGACGCCAGCAGGTTGAACTGCTGGAAGACGAAGCCGATCCGCTTGTTGCGAACGTGGGCCAGCTCCTCTTCGGTCATCCAGCTGACATCGTCGCCGGCCAGGTGGAACCCGCCCGAGGTGGGGATGTCCAGGCACCCCAAGATGTGCATCAAGGTGGACTTGCCCGATCCGGAAGGGCCCATGACCGCGACGTACTCTCCGGCATCGATGGTGAAGGTGACGCCACGCAGGGCGTCGACTTCGAGGGTCCCCGTCCGATAGGTCTTCCAGACGTCGGTCACGTCGATCACCGGCTGGCGAACCGCGGGGTGGGCGTCCGTGCGCTCCACCCAGACGGGGCCGGTGTCGTCCAGCGCCGGCATCCCGCCTGGGGTCGCACCAAGGGATTCGATGTCACGACCCATGGTCATCCGCCGAATCCACCGCCCCCGCCACCGAAGCCGCCGCCGCCGAATCCACCGCCCGCACCGCCGAATCCGCCGCCTGCTCCGCCGAAGCGGCCCGTCCCGGTCTGGCCGGTGCCCAGCGGTCCCCGGAACGACACGCTGGTCACGTATATCTGCTGGCCGGGGTGGAGCCCGCTGACGATCTGGGTCTGACCGGACGAGGCGATACCGATGGTGACCGGTTGCACCACCTTCTTGCCGCTTGAGTCCAGGGTGACCGCGGTCGTCCCCCCGGTGTAGGCGACCGCCCCGGTGGGCACCACGACGACGCCCTGGAGTTGCTTGACGATGATCGACACGTTGGCGCTGGTTCCGCCGTACAGGCCGGACGGGCTCCCGGTCACGTCGACGACCACCGGGAAGGAGGAAACCCCGGAGGTGGTCGTGGCGACCAGACCGATCGAACCAACCGTGCCGTAGACCGGCGTCGTGGCGCCCGAGGGCGTGATGGTGACCTGATCGCCCACCAGGATCTGGGACACGCCGCTACTGGACACGGAGGCATTGACGATGAAGGACCCGGTCGACACCACCACAACCTGGGCGGACGACGAGCTCGAGGCACTCGACCCGGTGGAGGCCGTTCCCGAGGATGCTGCTCCGGTTCCGCTCCCTCCGGACGAAAAACCCGAGCCGGCGGCGGAGTTCCCGGAACCCGACGAGGCCGAACTGCCCGATGAACCCGAGCTACCCGAAGAGGCCGATACCTGCTGGCCGACGGCGAGGTCGACCGAGGCCACGGTGCCCCCCGTGGACGACACGAGGGTTGCGCCGGTCACGGCGGTCTGCGCCGCGGTGACCTGGTTCTGCGCCGACGCGATGTTGGCGTTGTCGAGTGCGATCTGGGTGGCCGATGCCCCGGCCGTCTCGTCGGTGGCCAGCTGGGCCTGATCGTTGGCCAGGGTCGCCTGAGCCTGAGCCAACGCGGCGTTCAGGGATGTCGGGTCGACGGTGGCCAGGGCCTGGCCGGCTGCCACGGACTGTCCGGCCACCACATCGACCGCGGTGACCGTCCCCGGCACCGTGAAGTTGAGGTCGGCCGTCGTGGCCGGCTCGATGGTGCCGGTGGCAGCCACTGTCTGCGAGATGGTGCCGGTCGCCACGGTCTGCATGGTCGTGGTGGTGACGATGCCGGCTGCAGCGCTCGAGCTGCCCCGGGTGCCGAACCAGGTGGCGGCGCCGGCGCCGGCGAGAATGACCAGACCGGCGGCAATCCACCACGTTCGCCTCGACCTGCGTACGCCTGCGTTCTTACTCACCTGGACCTCGTCGACTCTCGGTGGCCACGGCCACGTCCACCACCGCCGGGTCGGTTTGTGCCGCTGACCAGGGGATTCTCGGAGCCAATCCCACCATGCGAACATAAGTTCCAGATAAATCCCACCTGGGGGAGTCGTAAGAATGTCCGGGAACCCGCACCGACCGTGCCTCGACGGACCTCCTCGGTGGGCCCCGACCGGCCCCGGACGGCCGGGCGGCGGCCTGTCTAAGGTTGGCCCACACGACTCGGCACGACCTGACTCTCGGAGGCACGCATGCAGTACGTCAATCTCGGCCGCACCGGACTCCGCGTCTCACGCGTGTGCCTCGGCATGATGAGCTTCGGCAACGACTCCGACCGACCCTGGGTCCTCGACGAGGACGCCGCCGAGCCCATCGTCCGGGCCGCGGTGGAAGGTGGGATCACCTTCTTCGACACCGCCGACGTCTACTCGGGCGGGGCCAGCGAGGTGGCGACCGGCCGCCTCTTGCCGAAGTACCTGACCAGGGACGAACTGGTGGTCGCCACCAAGGTCCGCATGCCGGTGTCGCCAGGTGAGAACGGTGGGGGCCTGTCGCGCAAGCACATCCTGTCGGGCATCGACGCATCGCTCACCCGCCTGGGCATGGACTACGTCGACCTCTACCAGATCCACCGGTGGGACGATCGCACCCCGATCGAGGAGACCATGGAGGCCCTGCACGACGTGGTCCGCACCGGTAAGGCCCGCTACATCGGTGCCTCCAGCATGTTCGCCTGGCAGTTCGCCAAGGCACAGCACGTGGCCGACGCCCACGGATGGACCCGGTTCGTCTCCATGCAGCCCCACTACAACCTCATCTACCGCGAAGAGGAGCGGGAGATGATCCCCCTGTGCCTCGACCAGGGGGTCGGGGTCATCCCCTGGAGCCCGCTGGCCCGTGGCGTCCTGGCCGGCAACCGCACCCGCACCGGCGACAAGCTGACCACCCGGTCGGACACCGACGACTTCACCAACTACCTCTACAGCCAGCCCACCGACTTCGACGTGGTGGAGCGGGTGGCCGAGGTGGCAGGCGAACGCGGCGTGCCGGCCGCCCAGGTGGCCTTGGCCTGGCTGCTCCACAAGCAGGGGGTCACGGCACCCATCGTCGGAGCCACCAAACCCGGTCACCTGGAGGACGCCCTGGTCGCCGAGGCCCTCACCCTGGACGACGCCGAGATCGCCCGCCTCGAGGAGCCCTACGTGCCCCATCCGGTGCTCGGACACTTCTGACGGGGTCGAACCGGGCGAACGGGTGGAGCGGCGGGTCCGGTGCCCCGGCTCAGATCCCGGGTTCGTCGCCCGGTACGTCCGGTGTCCGCTGGAAGACGTAGTAGCCGGCCAGGATGCCGGCCGACCCGAGGGTGGCCACCGGGCTGACGAAGGAGAGTGCCATCACCCCCAGGTAGGCGACCGAGCCGAGACCGAACCGGAGGACGGCGGCCCGGCGCTCCTCGGGCGGGGGTGCCACCGTCAGGAGTCCGGCGCGCAGGGCGTGCACGAAGATCAGCGTGAACGAGAGCGACATCGCCTCCATCACCCCGCCGTAGAGCACGCCGGCGGTCGTTCCGGATGCGCCGGACGCACGCAGGTAGCTGGCCAGTGTCGAGGTGACGAACGGGATGGCCACTACGAAGGAGAGCAGCAGCAGGTTGAGGTAGAGCATCGGTCGGTCGACCCGGGTCATGAGATCGAAGAGTGCGTGGTGGTTGACCCAGATGATCCCGATGGTGAAGAAGCTGACCCCGTAGGCGGCGAACGCCGGCCAGTGGTGGGCGAGCTGACTCAGGAGGGGTCCGTGTCCGGGGCCGTCCACCACCAGGTCGAGGGCCAATAGGGTGATGGCGACGGCGAACACCCCGTCACTGAACGCCTCCATCCGCCCGCGCTCCATCATGGGGCGAGTGTACGGTTCGAAGGACGGCCCCGGAGCCTGGCCCCGGGGTGGCGCAGGAGCGTCGAGACGACACACGGAGGACGGCATGAGCAGCGCCAGCCCGCTTCGGCCCACGGGAGTCGACTTCCACTTCGACATCATGTGCCCGTACGCGTACCAGACCTCCCTCTGGATCCGGAACGTCCGGGACGAGACGGGGCTCGACATCCGCTGGAAGTTCTTCAGCCTGGAGGAGATCAACCGCCAGGAAGGCAAGAAGCACCCGTGGGAGCGCGACTGGTCCTACGGGTGGTCGATGATGCGGATCGGCGCACTCCTGCGTCGCCAGGACATGGCGCTGCTCGACCGCTGGTATGCCGAGGCCGGCAGGGCCCTCCACGAAGACGGGCGCAAGCCCCACCGGCCCGACGTGGCCGAGGCCATCCTGGACGAGATGGGCCTCGACCCGGGCCTGGTGGCCGAGGCGATGGCCGACTCGACCACCGGCGACGAGGTCAAACGCGAACACGATGCCGTGGCGGACCGGGGCGGATTCGGGGTACCCACCCTGGTCTTCGACGACGACCAGATGCTGTTCGGACCGGTCCTGGTCGATCCACCGGCCGGCGACGCCGCTGTTCGCCTGTGGGACCTCACCACCGGCTGGTTGGAGTTCCCCCACGTTTACGAGGTCCAGCGCCCGAAGTCGGCCACCGACATCGACGCCATCGTCACGGCGTTCACCTCCTACCTCGGCGCCCGGGACTGGTTCTCGGTGCAGAACCCGACGCCGTGACCGGGCCTCCGGCGGGCTGGACGGATCGGGCACCATGCTGATCGTCGTCGAGCCCCAGGAGGCAGAGGACCACCACCTCCCCGGACACCCCGAGCGCCCGGCCCGGGTCGGGGCGGCCATGCGGGGGGTGGAGGATCTGGAACTCGGCACCGATCTGCTGTACGTGGCGGCCAAGCCCGCGCCGGTCGAGCGCCTCGTCCGCGTCCACACCCCCGCCCACCTCCAGCGGCTCGAGCAGTTCAGCGCGGCGGGCGGCGGGGCCCTCGACGCCGACACCTACGCCGGGCCGACGTCGTGGGAGGCCGCCCGCATGGCCGCCGGTGCCGGCCTGGTGGCCATCGA
>Ga0075522_10000403_pt1 | contig 31095 bp, 31 predicted proteins | sample NGEPerA_FD_74796 | JGI IMG/M metagenome (GOLD analysis project Ga0075522, IMG submission 74796) | Arctic peat soil microbial communities from the Barrow Environmental Observatory site, Barrow, Alaska, USA - NGEE PermafrostL2-A | ecosystem: Environmental > Terrestrial > Soil > Wetlands > Peat ...
TGGGTAGGGTGCGCGGAACCGGGTACCGAGAACCCAGAACCGACAACCCACAACCGGCTAGTCGTGGTCCGCGGTGAGGGCGAGGAAGGCGTCTTCGAGGGCTGGGGCGGCGACTTCGAGAGAGTGGAGGGCGGTGTCGAGGGCGAGCATTTCGCGGAGGGCGGCTTCGGGGCGGTCGGAAACAACGGTGGCGTGGCCGTCGACGATGTTGGCTTCGATCACTCCCGGAAGCGCCCGGAGGGTTTCGACGGCGAGGCTGGTTTGGCAGCGGATGGTGCGGACCGTCGCGGTGGTTGTGGTCTGCGAGGTTGCATTCATCGACGAAGCTGCGCCCATGGACTTCACTTCGGCGGGCGTGCCCTGGCAGATGACGCGGCCCCGGTTGATGACGATGATGCGGTGGGCGAGGGCGTCGGCCTCTTCGAGGTAATGGGTGGTGAGCAGGACGGTTTTGCCGCTGGCGGCGAGGCCGCGGATCTGCGCCCAGAGACCGCGGCGGGCTTCGATGTCGAGGCCCACGGTGGGCTCGTCGAGGAAGATGATGTCAGGATTCCCGGCGAGGGCGAGCGCGAAGAAAGTGCGCTGCTTTTGTCCGCCGCTGAGCTGGCCGAACATTCTATTTTCGATGCCCGAGAGGCCGGCGGCCTGGACGATTTCGGCGTAGGGCATGGGGTTGGGGTAGTAGCTGCGGAACATGGCGATGTGCTCGCGGACGCGCAGCATTTCGGGCGCGCGGCCGACCTGGAGCATGGCCCCGGTGCGGGCGCGGGCGGCGGGGTCGCGGGGGTCGGCGCCGAAGATGCGGACAGCGCCGGAGGTGGGCGACGACAGGCCGAGGAGCAGCTTGACGGCTGTCGATTTGCCTGCGCCGTTGGGGCCGAGCACGGCGACGATCTCGCCGCGCTTCAGGTCGAGCGAGAGGTTGTCGAGGGCGACGACGCCGTTGCTGTAGCGCTTGGTGATGTTGGTGAGCGAGGCGACGACTTCGCGGGTTTCGGTGGCTGCTGCGGTGCGGGTTTCGGTGAGTTCCATCACTGCGGTCATGTCTTGCTCCTTGTGATTACAAGAGCTAGTGTGCCGGATGCGAGGGTGGGATTTTAGTGTGGGGAGTCAGGAAAGTGTGGTGACGTTTGTCATGCGTGCTACATCCAGTCGGTGCCGTACTGGACGGGGATCTGTGTGAAGGCGATGCGGGTGGGGGCGGACTCGCGCGCGGGCAACATGCCGGCGAAGTGCAGTGTGGTGTGGCCGTACTTGAGGTTGAGCTTATCCATGGTGGCGGAAAGCTGGTTGCGGTTGCCCGGTTCTTCAAAGAGCATCACCGGCACTTCGCTGTCGGGCATCAGGTTGCGCATCGTGACTCCGACGAAGAATGGCTTCTGATGTTCGGGGCCGTTGGGGCGTTGCTTCCAGATGCCTTGCAGGGCTTCGAGAAGCGAGAGCGTATCTTGACACGGGCGGAAGCGTGCCTCCATTCCCCAGGCCGCATGCTGGATGCCGCTGCTGTGCTTGCGGGCCTTTTCGGCGCGGGCGGCTTCGTCGCGGGAGAGCTGAAACTTGATGGCGACGGAGAGCGAGTTGGTGTGGAACTTCTCCATGCGGAGGCGCATGGAGGCCTTGTGTAGCAGCTTGTGGGCGACGGCCCAGGCGCCTTCCTGGGAGCGAAATTCGGGGCCGAGGACGTGAGAATGGCCGAGGGATTTCTGAATGCCGGAATCGACGGGAGCGCCGTCGTCGCCGGTCGCGGCTCCGCGCAGCCAGTGATACAAACGATCGCCCCAGACGGAGTCCCACAGCGCGTGCATCGCGTTGCGATCAAGCGCGAGGAGTTCGGGCATGGTGCGGATGCCCTTGGCGTTGAGACGGATTTCGGTGCGGGCGCCGACGCCGGGGAGGTCGCGAAGTTCGAGGTGGGCAATCGCGCGCGGGAGTTGCGATGGTAGAAGCCCGATGAGGCCGTCGGGTTTCTGCATGTCGCTGGCGATTTTGGCGAGGTAGCGATTGGGGGCCATGCCGATGGAGCAGCGGAGGGTGGAGCCGACGTCGTCCTTGATGGCCTGCTTGATTTCTAGCGCGATGCGGCGGGCGTTGGGTGGTTGCTGCTCACGGCCGATAAGTTGGCAGACCATTTCGTCGATCGAAGGCGTGTGCGCGACGGGGCAGCAACGTTCTACTGCTGCTGCGATCTTGTGCGAGAACTCGGAGTAGACCGCGTGCGAGCCATCGACGAGGATGATGCCGGGGATGAGTTTCTTTGCATCGCCGACCTTGGTGAGGGTTTTGACGCCGAGGTCTTTGGCTTCGTAGCTGGCGGCGATGAGGGCGCCCGTGTCCGCCATTGTCCCGACGACGCCGAGCGGCTTGTTACGATACTCGGGGTGCAACTCCTGCTCGACAGACGCAAAGAAGCTGTTGAGGTCAATATGCAGGAAGCCGAAGAGATCGGGTTGGGGGTCGGCGGACATCGCGGCTGCAATGATTGTATTCGCCGAGTGTTCGCTTTGGGTGAGGTAATGTGCGGGGATGGAACCGATAAGTGCAGCGACCGCGGAACATTATGTGTGGGGCGAGGTGTGCGACGGTTGGCACCTGGTGCGGACGCCGGAGCTGAGCGTGATTGAAGAGCGGATGCCGCCGGGGGCGTCGGAGCAGCGGCACAGGCACGAGTTTGCGCGGCAGTTTTTCTACGTGCTGGCGGGTGAGTTGACGATGGAGGTCGACGGAGTGGTCCACGCACTGACTGCGGGCGTGGGTTTGGAAATTGCGCCGGGGTGGGCGCACCAGGCGATGAACCGGAGCGGCGCTGACGCAAGGTTCCTGGTGGTGAGCCAGCCGCGGAGCCACGGAGATCGCGTGGCTGTGTAGCGTGTTGCGCGCCTCTACTTGCCGGCTTCGATCTTCAGCGTGAAGTTGAAATCGTTTCTGCTGTCGAAAGAGCTGATGTGCCTGGTTTTGCTGCGCTTGCCCTGGAACTCCGCGTACAGATCGTAGTCGGTGTTCTGGGAAAGCTGGCCGAAGTGGAAGACGCCGCCATCGTCCGAGATGAAGCTCTTGATGGCGAGGGTGCGGCTGTCCTTGAGGTACACGACGGCGCCCTTGAGGGGTTGGTCGTTGTGGTCGTGGACCTCGCCCTGGACGGTGCGCTGGACGGGGCCGCGCTGCTGCGCGCAGGCCGTGGCGATGCCTGGGCCTACCGCAAACGCCCCAAGGGCCAGCGCGAGGGCTACAACGGTCGCGCGCGCGCCTGCTGCCGCGCGCCTGGGGGTGCTGCTATTCATCTTCATCGTCTTCATCTGCTGCAACGGCATCGTCCTCGTCATCGTAACCTTCTGCATCCACGGGGGCCAGCTCCAGCGGGTCGCTGGAGACCACCTCGAGGTCGCTTCCACATTCATCGCACTGGATCACTTCGCCTTCGTCCACATCGTCGGCGTCGATGTCCAACGGGTTGTCGCACTCCGGGCATACAACTGACATAAACACTCTCCTCGCCATATAGTCTCGCGCGCTCTTGCTAGGATGGTGCGAACGGCGTTTGGGCAGCTTAGATATTGTTCTAGCGTTGGGCGGGCTCCGCGTCAACACGTACGAGGCTGATTTTGCGGCCCCAAATTACTTTGGTTCCCCTCAGGAGAGTATGTCATGTCGTGCCGATTCGGACTTTTCCTCATGGTTTTCCTCACGGTTGCGGTCTCAGCCTCGGCGCAGGTCGCGGCGCCCGGAGCAACGGACCGGCTGGCTGTCGCCAGGGCCGACCCCCAGATTGCCGCGGCAATCCACACGATTTCGCCGGCCAGGGTGAAGGAGGACATTGCGAAGCTGGTCAGCTTCGGCACCCGCAGCACGCTTTCCAGCATGGACACCGACCTTCCGCCGGGCCACGGGATCAATGCGGCGGCCGATTGGATCGAGTCGGAGTTCAAGGCGATTTCGGAGGGCTGCGGCGGCTGTCTGGAAGTGAAGCGCGATGAATTTACGGAGAATCCCGCGCCGGCGGGCGAGCGGCCGAACCGCTTTGCGCGGCCGACCAGGCTGACGAACGTGTACGCGATCATGCATGGGACATCGGCCGACAAGAATGCGCCGTGGGTGCTGGTGACGGGGCACATGGATTCGCGCGTGACGGACGTGATGGACTCGCACTCGGATGCGCCGGGGGCGAACGACGATGCGAGCGGCGTGGCTGTGTCGCTGGAGTCGGCGCGGGCGCTCTCGAAGCTGAAGCTGCCGGGGACGGTGGTGTTTGTGGCGGTGGCGGGCGAGGAGCAGGGGCTCAATGGCTCGAAGCATCTGGCGCATCTGGCCAAGGAGCAGGGCTGGCCGCTGGAGGCCGCGCTGAATAACGACATCGTCGGCGGCGACACCACTCCCGGCGACACGATGGAGGACAAATCGGCGGTGCGGGTGTTCTCGGAGAGCGTGCCGAGTTCCGCGACGCCCGAGCAGCAGCGGATGATTCTGGCGCTGGGCGCGGAGAACGATTCGCCGTCGCGGATGCTCGCGCGTGAGGTTGCGGAACTTGCGCCGGAATATTTTCATGCGACCGAGCAGCATCATCCTATCGCTCCGGGCATGCCGCGGAACGGGCTTGCGCACCTGGAACCGGCGTTCCATCCGGTGCTGGTCCTGCGCCGCGACCGCTATCTGCGCGGCGGCGACCATAGCAGCTTCAACGGCGAGGGCTTTCCGGCGATCCGGTTTACGGAGTGGCGCGAGAACTTCAACCATCAGCACCAGAAACTGCGCACCGAGAACGGCATTGAGTACGGCGACCTGCTGAAGTTCGTCGACTTCAACTACGTCGCGAATGTGGCGCGGATCAACTCGGTGACGCTGGCCACGCTGGCGTCCGCGCCGAGCGAGCCGCGCAACGTGAAGGTGTTGACGCGGGCGCTCGACAACAACTCCGAGCTGACGTGGGAGCCGTCAGCGTTTGCGCCGCCGGGGACGACGTACGAGGTCGTGTGGCGCGACTCGGCGACCATGCTGTGGAGCCACTCGCGCAGCGCGGGAACGGCGACGACGCTGAAGCTGGATGTGTCCAAGGACAATGTCCTGTTTGGCGTGCGCGCGGTGGACGCGGCGGGGCACCGGTCCCTGGCCGTGCCGCCGGTGCCTGGGCGCGGCTAAGATAGAGCTGTATGGCAATGCAGTCGAACGGCCCGATCATGCTGGCGCTTCCACCCTTTCGCGGAGTGACGCGGAAGATCGTCCTGATTGCGCTGTTGGTGTTTGTGGTGCAGATCGTTGTCGGGGTGGTTTCGGGGAAAGCGGCCGCGGCGCTTACCGTGGGTCTCATCCTCGTCCCGCAACTGGCGTTCCATCACATGCCGTGGCAGTTTGCGACCTACGGCTTTCTTTCCGATGGCCCGCTGAACACGGCGTTCGCGCTGCTGGCGGTGTGGTTCTTCGCCGCGGACCTGGAGGAGGAGCGCGGCGGACGCTGGCTGACGGAGTATGCCGCAGTGTCGGTGATCGGCGGCGGATTGCTGGCCGCGCTGCTGAGTTATGCCCACATTCCCCGGATCGATCCCGTCGATCCGGCGTTTGGGTTGTGGCCGCTGGCGCTGGCGCTGACGGTGGCTTTCGCACGCAGGAACCCGGAGGCGGAGATACGGCTGTACTTCGTGTTGCGGGTGAAGGCGAAATACCTGGTGGCGATCTTTCTGGGGATCTACATTTTGAGCGCGGCGATTTCGCATGACTTCTTCAGCACGCTGGTGGTGTTGTGCGTGGGGCTGGCCGGGTATCTGTACCTCCGGCTGGCGCCGCGGCGAGGCTTGCGGTATGCGGCGTCCGAAGGCTGGTTCGGCGTGCGGAACTCGTTCTATCGCGCCAGGCGGCGGCGCGCGGCGAAGAAGTTTACGGTGTACATGAAGAAGCAGGGCAAGGATGTGAACCTCGACCCCAGCGGGCGGTATGTGGACCCCGATGGGAACCCGCGCGACCCAAATGACAAGCGGTGGATGAACTAGGGCGGAGATGCAGCGGACCCCCTCCCGAAGTACCCACATCGTACACAACACGCCGGCAGAAACTTCTAACCCTTCGTCGATCGTCCCAGCCCGCTAAGGACGGTCGTGACGAACGAAATCCCCCGGCGGCCGTCGTCGGAAGTGACTCGCCGAAACAGCCGCCACAAACTCGGAGGCTTTTCTTCCGCTTCCTTCTGCCGCGCGGCGCCGTCGAGCGCCTTCGCCAGGTGGTCGAGCGTGCCCGGATCGAGCGACGCCAGAGTGCGCCCCATCGAGATCAGGTTGCGCATCGCGCCGATGCTCTCGGGCGTATTGGCCGCCGCGGCAAGTTGCGTGGCGATCATGTCGCGCCCGCCGATCAGGCCCTGCGCGAGGTCGAGAATGCCCTTGTCGTGCGCGGTCTGCAGCAGGTCCCACGTCACCAGCAGCGCTTCGGCGTGCTCGCGGGGGGCGCGCGCCAACCGCCGCTCGAGTTCCTCGTGCGGATCGCGCTCGACGGGCTTGAATGGAAGTGGATTTGCCATAGATTTTTACCTTGTCGTGGTCTCGATCTGCACCAGCTTGTCCTTGGCCCGCGTCCCCGGCACATAATAGTCGGCCCGAGCCCGCTTCTTCTCGACATCGACACCGCTCGTAGGAGTCCGTTCGCCGAACCGGAAGTTGCGCCGCGGCAGCGGACTCGTTCCGTCCTCCGCGATCACCGTCATCTTCACCGAGCACTCCTTGAACGCCGGTGTATGCGTCGCGCGGTCGACGTGCGAGCTGGTCAGCTTGTTCACCGGCTCATCGACCGAGTTCATCGGCATATACATCTGCTTGCCCGCGACGCGCGTGCTCACCAGCACCTTCACGCGCACGCGACCGTACGGACTCTCCAGTTGCACCAGGCTGCCGTCCTTGACGCCGCGCTCAGCGGCAAGCTCAGGTGATACTTCGAGGAACGTCCCCGGGGTCATCGCCTTGATCCCCGGGACGCGGTCGGTCATGTTGCCCTGCTCAAACGTTTCGAGCAAACGGCCGTTGTTCAGGTGCAGGTCGTAAGTCGTGTTGACTTCTTCGCTCGGCACAACATACTCCAGCGGGAAAAACGTCGCCTTTCCGCCCGGCAGCGGAAAGTCCTGGGTATACAGCAGCGGCTGGTCGCTCCCGTCCTTCGCGACCGGCCATTGCAAACTCTTGTAGCCTTCGAGCCGCTCGTACGTGACGCCCGCAAACGTTGGCGTAAGCCGCGCAACTTCGTCCATCACATCGGATGGATGCTTGTAATCCCATCCACCCGCGCCGCCCATGCGCTGCGCGATAAGCTGGATGATTTCCCAGTCGGGCTTCGATTCGCCGAGAGGCTCCAGGGCCTTGTACAACCGCTGGATGCGGCGCTCGGTGCTGACATACGTCCCATCCTTCTCCAGCGACGGACACGCCGGCAGAACAAGGTCCGCGTAACGGCAGGTCTCGGAGAAAAAGATGTCCTGCACGATCAGGAAGTCGATCTTGCGCAGCGCCTGCTCGACATCGTTCGCATTGGCGTCGGAGGTAATGGTGTCCTCGCCCTTGATGTAGAGCGAGTGCAGCTTGCCTTCGTGGATCGCCGTAATCATCTGCCGGTTGTCGAGGCCCTTCGTAATCGGCAGCGTAACGCCCCAGTCGGCCTCGAACTTGCCGCGGATTTCCGGGTTGTCGACTTTCTGATAGCCGGAAAAAATGTCGGGCATCGAGCCGAAGTCGCTGGTGCCCTGTACATTGTTGTGCCCGCGCAGCGGATAAGCGCCAGTTCCAGGCCGCTTGAAGTTGCCCGTCGCAAGCTGCATGTTGCAGATCGCGGTCGACGTATCGGAGCCGCCGCAATGCTGCGTCACTCCCATCGCCCACAGCACGCAGACCTTGTCCACGGCGGCGATTTCGTCCGCGACCTGCATCAACTGCGCGACGGAAATGCCCGTAACTTTCTCCGCATACTCCAGCGTGTAGGGCTCGAGCGACGCGCGGTACTCGTCCCACTTGTTCACCCACTGGTCGATGAACGCCTGGTTATGTCGCCCGGTATCGATCAGATGCTTGGTCACAGCCTGCAACCAGACTTCATCCGTGGAAGGATTCGGGCGGATAAAGATGTCGGCTCGTTCCGCCATCTCATGCTTGCGCAGATCGCTGACGATCAGCCGCTGTCCGCGGTGCTTGTGCGAGCGTTTGATGCGCGTTGCCAGCACGGGATGGCTCTCCGCGGTGTTCGACCCGATGATGATGACGAGGTCTGCGATCTCGATATCGGCAATCGATCCCGAATCCGCTCCGTAACCCACCGTGCGCGAAAGCCCTTTGCTGGCGGGCGTTTGGCAGTAGCGGCTGCAGTTGTCGACGTTGTTGGTTCCGATCACCGCGCGAGCCAGCTTCTGCATCAGGAAGCTCTCTTCGTTGGTGCATTTCGAAGAGGCGATGAACGCCAACGCATCCGGTCCGTGCTCGGCCCTGATCGCCGTAAACCGCTCGCAGATCAGGTCGAGCGCAGCGTCCCACGAGATCTCGACGAACGTGTCGCCCTCGCGCTTCAGCGGCTTCACCAAACGCTCGGGTGAGTTGATGAAGTCCCACGCGAACTTGCCCTTCACGCAGGTGGAAATGCCGTTCGCCGGTCCATGTGCAGGCTCGACCTTCAGCACCTTGCGGTCGCGCGTCCACACATCGAAGCTGCAACCGACACCGCAGTACGTGCACACGGTTTTCGTCCGCTTCACACGCTGGTGGCGCATCTCGGCTTCCACCTTTGACAGCGCGAGAATGGGCCCGTAACCGGTGCTCGGCTCAACGCCCTTCACCATCGCAATCATGTCGTCGAGCGCCTTCGTCGGCAGCGACGTAAGATAGCCAGCCTGCCCGAGCATGTTCTTCTCCATCAGCGCATTGCACGGACAGACCGTGACGCAGTGTCCGCAGCTCACGCAACTGGAGCCGTCGATCTGCTCGCCGCCGTCCCACAGCACGCGCGGATGCTCGCGTTCCCAGTCGATGGTCAGCGTCTCGTTGACCTGCACATTCTGGCAGGCCTCCACGCAGCGCCCGCACAGGATGCACTGGCTGGGATCGTAACGGTAGAACGGGTTGGAGTGGTCCTGCGGATACGGCTTCGCCTTGAACGGCCGCGCCTGATGCTCAACCTTCATCTCCGCAGTGGTGTTATGGACGGTGCAGTTCTGGTTGTTGTTGTCGCACACCGTGCAGTAAAGGTCATGGTTCTCCAGCAGCCTGTCGAACGCCTCCCGCTGCGCGCGGTCCGCAACGTTGCTCCGCGACTCGACGCGCATGTCCGCCGCGACCGCTGTCTCGCACGCGCGCACCAGCTTGCCGTCGACCTCTACCATGCACGTATCGCACGAGCCGATCGCGCCCATCGGCGGCAGATAGCAGACCTGCGGCACGCTGCGTCCGCCGGGGACCGACGCGGCAGCGCGGTTCAGTGCCTCGATCAACGGCTCGCCGAGTTCGGCTTGAAAACGCACGCCGTCAAGCAGGATTTCGGTGTCGGGGTGAGGAGTGTGCGCAGTGTTGAGCAGCGGCTTCGGGTGTTGCATGAGTTGTCAGATGCCTCCGGCTGCGAGAGCGTTGGCGGCGCATCCTGAAGCATACAAGGGCGGCTGGAAAGTTCGCTCAGAATCAGCCCCTACGGATGCTGCTTCTTCCGTTCCGCGTACTGCGCCAGCGCGCGCTTCGGGCTCTCGCCATACCAGGCGTATCCGTTGCGGCGCTCCAGTGAAAGCTCCATCACATTGTCATGGACCGTCTTGTCGCGGTCGCCGAAGATCGGCTTGCCGGTGGTCAGCGAGTAGTACCGCGCCCACAGCGGCCCCGCGCCTGCTACCGGCGCGAAGGTACGCCCGCCCGGAGTGCCACGGCCTCCGCTCCATCTATACCCCATAATCTTGTGCGCCTCAAACCACGCCGCCGCTGCGTCGACAGACCGCACCACGGCCGGCGACGGATGCGGCAGCGACATCAGGTACTCCATGACACTCGCAGATTCACCCGAAGCCAGCGCCTCGGGTTCGTAGTTGCGCGCGGTGGCCGGCTTCAGCGTCAGCGGATCGTTCTGCTGCGCCCAAACGGCCAGCACTCTGCCTTTGCCATGGGGCGCGGGGACACGAAGCTGCGTCGCCAGAATGCAATCCAGGGCCTTCGCCGCACCTGCCTTCGCACGCGCACGCATCGCGGGTGGAACGAAGCTGTAGTCCTCGGTTGTCGTCTGCGGGACCGGGACCTCACGCCCAAAGCGTGCGGCGGCCTGCTGGGCCGCGGCGATGTCATCGGCGTCCGGCTCCGACACATGCTGCTTGCCTTCCGCCGCAAGCGTCAGCACCTCCGCCGACTCCGTCACAGCATCGTCGTTGAACGTAATCGCATCGTGATAGCCGCCTTCGAGCGGCCACACCTGCGGCCAGCCGCCATTGGGGTATTGCGCATGAAGCAGATACTCGATGCCGCGCAGCCCCGACGCACGATATGCATCGCCATCCTTGCCCGGAAACGCCGCCGAAAGCTCCGCGAGGAAATGAATCTCGGTGTTCGTCGCATCGTTATCGAGCGTGCCCATGTAGTGCCACTGCGGATCGAGCGGCTTGTCGAAGTCGCCTTCCTGCTCCGGCGTGGGCGCGAGGTTCGCCGTGGCGTACAGTTGTCCACGCAGGCGCGGCGCATCCATGGCGAGGTTCTTCGACCACCCTCCCGAGGCAATCTGAAAGGAAATAATTGCGTCGCCGATACGGCGTGCCTCCGCACTTTTGTAGAACTCCGGCGCGCGATGCAGCGGAATCGCACGGCCCGAAAAACCCTGCTTCGGCAATGGCGGAATATCGGTCATGCCCTCGCGCTCTTTAGCAAGCGCGGCCTTGTCTGCTGCCATCTGTGCTTCAGAACGATGCAGATAATCCAGCCACGCCTTGCGTTGCGCAACGGGCACCGTGGCGTTGATGCGGGCCGCGGTCAAGGACTCCGCGGGCTTGCTCGTGCCGATGACGGCAGCGTGGAGAGGCAGCAAAAGAAGCAGCGAAAACACGCACGGGCGCATAGCCCAATCCTACGCCGGTGGGCCAAACTTCCGCCGCAGCATCGTCAGTGCTTCATCGCGCGTGGCGACCTCGCCTTCAAGCTGCGCATCCTCCGCGGCAACCAGCATCGCCTTGAACGCCGGGCCGGGGCGATAGCCGGCCTCGATTAGTTCGCGCCCAGTGACGAGCAGCTCCGGCCGAATGATCTCCGGCGAAGACTCCTCGTAGTGCTGTTTCGCAAACTCATACAGCTCCGTCTGGCGGTTGGAGCTCATCACATCGGCGTAGTGCAGCGCGAGATGCTCGTCGAACTTCGGCAGCCGCAGAAAGCGTTTCAACGTGGACGTACGCATGTGCATGATGTCGCCGAAGCGCATGTGGTTCTGTACGAGCGCGAGAATTTGCGTGCAGTCTTCGTTCGAAAATCGCAGCCGGTTGAGGATGGCGCGGGCAATCGTAACTCCAACCTCAACGTGCCCGTTGAAGCGAATGCGATCACCGGGCTTCGCAGGGTTGGGCGGAGTAAACGTCGCGGGCTTGCCGATATCGTGCAGCAACATCCCCCACGCCAGCGTCGCACTCACCCTCTGCGAGTCGCGCGAAATAGCATCTGCTTCTGAAATAGCATCTGCTTCTGAAATAGCATTTGTTCCTGAAATGGCATTTGTTCCTGAGATAGGTCCGGGCTTTAGCCCGGACATTGCTGGCTCACTGACACACGGGGCTTTAGCCCCCGGGACATGGTCTTCTTCTGGCCTACGCAGATGGTCAAGCAGCATCAGCGTATGAATCCAAACATCGCCTTCGGGATGGTACTGCGGAGGCTGTTCGACGCCCTTCAGCCGCATGACCTCCGGCAGCACCTCCGCCAGCAAACCACTCGCATCCAGCAGCTCAAACCCGCGACGGGCCGCGCCTTCGGTGAGGATGCGGGTCAGTTCATCCCGCACACGTTCGGCCGAAACCTGCGTGATTTCCGCAGCGTGTGCGCGCATCGCCGCAAATGTTCGCTGCTCAATCCCGAAGCTCAACCGCGCCGCGAAACGAGCAGCGCGCAGCATCCGCAGCTTGTCCTCCGCGAAGCGCAGCGAAGGCTCGCCGATGGCACGCAGCAACTTGTCGCCGAGGTCGGCCTGCCCCCCGACGAAATCCAGGATGCAGCTCTCGATCTGGTCCCCGGCGTCAAACGCCATCGCATCGAGCAGCAAGCCATTGATGGTGAAATCGCGGCGCAGTGCATCCTCGCGCGGGTCTTCGGAGAAACGCACCGCGTCCGGCCGACGGCCATCGCTGTACGCGCCATCGTGGCGAAATGTAGCAACCTCGGTGGCAATGCGCTCACCGTCGACGGTCGCCAGCACCAGCACAACGCCGAAGTGTGCGCCGACGGATTCAGTCCGCGCGAACGTCCGTTGCACCTCGTCCGGCGTCGCGGACGTCGCCACGTCGAAGTCCTTGGGCGCAATCCCCAGCAGCAGATCGCGCACGCATCCACCCGCGAAATACGCCGCAAAGCCGCGCTCGCGCAGTCGCCGCGCGATGTCGAGCGCCTCGACATAATGTGGATTATTCAACCTCGCCACGAAATTGCGGCGCTCCTCTCCGCTTCGAGCTCTCTACGCTCTACTCTCTACGCTCTACACTCTATCCTCTACACTCTGAAATATGTCTACCGGCCTCATCCTCGGCATCGAAAGCTCGTGCGACGAGACCTCCGCGGCGGTCGTGCGCGCGGGCCGCGAGGTGCTGTCGAACGTCGTCGCCTCGCAGCTTGTGCACAGCGATTACGGCGGCGTCGTCCCCGAACTCGCCTCGCGCGAACACCTCCGCAACATCGTTCCAGTCGTGCGCGAAGCCCTACAGCGGGCTGGGGTCGCCTATGCGGATCTTGACGCCATTGCCGTCACCGAGGGTCCCGGACTCGCAGGAGCTCTGCTGGTCGGCATCACTTTTGCCAAGGCACTCGCGCTCGGCACATCGCTGCCGCTGATCGGCGTCAACCATCTCGAAGGCCACATTCATGCAGTTCTCATGGATGGAGAAGAAAGCTTCGCCGACGCCTCACCGCTGCTCGCGTTGGTGGTCAGCGGTGGCCACACGCATCTGTATCTGGCCAGCCGCGGCGGCGGCGACTGGCAGTATCGCAACGTCGGCAAGACGCTCGACGACGCGGCCGGCGAAGCCTACGACAAGGTCGCAAAGTTGCTCGGCCTGCCCTACCCCGGCGGCCCGTGGATGGATGCGCTCGCCGCCCATGGCAGTCCCGACCGCGATCTCTTTCCGTTTACCCAGATCAAGCAAAAGGCCACCGGCCGCACCGCGCCAAAGCTCAAGCGTGAAGCTCCGCTCGACAGCGCCGCCGACCACACCCGCTTCGACCTCTCCTTCTCCGGCATCAAGACCGCCGTCCGCCGCTACGTCGAACTCCACGGCATGCAACCGGCAATCGCTGCCCGCACAAACGCTCTCCGCGACGCCGGGCTCGCCACCGCCAAGCCGAGCGACCCCACAATTATCGCCGGAGCCCTCGCGCACTTCGACCAGCCGACCCTCAACCTCATCGCCAGCTTCCAAAACGCCATCGTGAAGAACCTCGTACGCTCCACCTTTCAGGCCGCCGAGCACTTCGGCGCGCGCGGCATCGTCGTTTCTGGTGGAGTCTCCGCGAACCGCGATCTCCGCGCCCGCATGAGCGAATTTGCGTTGCACCGCAAGCTGCCCATCGGTTTCCCCGCCATCGCCCTCTCGACGGACAACGCAGCCATGATTGCCGCGGCGGCGTGGCCGAAGTGGCTGGTCCGCAAATTCGCGGACGACGCGCTTGAGCCGACGCCACAGTTAAGGCTGGGCTAGCGCTCGGGTACACTGAAAGAGTTAGGGAGGTCACGATGCCTGATCATTTCTTCGATTCCGCTGGAAATTGGATCGCTTTTCGTAAAGGCAAATTTCTCTTTTCTCCTGGCGGGGCCTGGCTCGGCTGGCTGAGTTCTGGTAACGAGGTCTTTGATGCGGATGGTCTTTATCTGGGAACGATTGTGTCTGACCGCCTTTTCCGTTCGCAGTTCCCATCGGAATCTTTCAACACCGTTCATCCGGGGTATCCCGGTCGTGAGACCGCTGCCGATCATCCCGGCTATCCCGGTCGGTTCGAAATTCCGATTGGAATGGAAGATGTAGGGCTTCTCGAACATGCCTAGTACGACTTCGCGACACTTTATTCAACCATCCCGGCCTGTCAGCGAGCCTTGCGTTCGAGCGTTCGACGTCCTTTGCAAATCGGTAGACGCGTGTGAATCGTTTCACGTCATCTTTCGTCAACTGCGGTCTGCGGCCGGCCGGGGTACAACGACGGACGCTGAGCAAGATACCCTGCGAGCGATGTTGGTATTTGCTTGCGCAGGTCTCGACTCTTGTCTGAAACAACTGGTTGGGGATGCCTTGCAAAGCATTATCGATCGAGATAGAGGCGCACAGGAAACATTTACGGAGAACGTTCGACGAAAGTTACCGGACATTGAAAAATCTCGTGATCTTTTGGCCGCGCTGTTGACCGCCAGCAATCCGCGTATGACGCTGCTCGAACGAGTTGTCGATGACCTTGTTGCCGACAGCCTGCAGTCCGTTGCGCAGCTATCGAAGGTGGCCGGAGCGTTCAACGTGAAGTCCTCGGAACTCGGCGATATGCGAGCCCTGAAGGATGCTTTTGATGCAAGAAACCAAATTATTCACGAAATGGACATCAACTTCAGCGCGAACCGGTCTAGGCGTCCGCGACGCCAGTCTGATATGGAGCGTTTGACCAAAACGGTGCTTGACGCTGCCGCCAGACTCCTCGAAAAGGTCGACAACAAACTTTTGAACTGAGGATTTCTCCAGCGTGCCTCTCGAACTCTTCAACACTCTCTCCGAAAAAATCGAACCGCTCTTCGCTTCCGACGGCTCTGCGCTGCGCATGTATTGCTGCGGCCCCACGGTTTACGACTACGGCCACATCGGCAACTTCCGCACCTTCCTGCACGTCGATGTGCTGCGCCGCGCCATCCGCATGAACGGCCTCGGAATTCGTCACGTCATGAACGTCACCGACGTCGACGACAAGATCATCCGCAACGCCAGCGCCGCCGGGCAGCCCATCGGCGAGTACACCGCCCGTTTCGAGAAGGCGTTTTTTGAGGACCTGGCCGCCCTCGGAGCGGAGTTTCCCGAAGCCATCGCGCGTGCCACGGAAAACATCGACGACATGGTGACGCTGATCGAAAAGCTCGCATCGGAAGACATCGCATACAAGGCAGAGGACGGTTCCTGGTACTTCCGCATCGCGCGTTTTCCTGATTACGGCAAGCTCTCCGGCAAAGACCTTGAAGGCATTCAGGACGGCGCACGCATCGACTCCGACGAATACGAAAAGGATTCCGCGCGCGACTTCGCCCTCTGGAAAGCCACCAAACCCGGCGAGACATCGTGGGACACGCGGCTCGGCCCGGGCCGTCCCGGCTGGCATATCGAGTGCTCGGCGATGGCGATGAAGTATCTCGGCAACTCGTTCGACCTGCACGCCGGCGGCGAAGACCTGATGTTCCCGCACCACGAAAACGAGATTGCGCAAAGTGAGTCCGCGTCGCACGTTCCCTTCGCGCGGCACTGGTTCCATGTGCGCTTCCTTCTGGTCGAAGGCAAGAAGATGTCGAAGTCGGAAGGGAATTTCTACACCCTTCGCGACCTGCTGCTGAAGGGTCATCGCGCTTCAGCGATCCGCTTCCTTCTGCTCAGCGTGCCCTACCGCCATCAACTCAACTTCACGTTCGACGGCCTCACCGAATCCACCAACGCCGTCGAGCGGCTGCGCACATTCCACCAGCGAATCCTCACCGGCGTCTGGCCAGCCACAACTCCCGGTTCCAAAAGTCCGGGTGACCCATCTTCGGCGGCCTCCGCAGCAATTCCGGGTGACCCATCTTCGGCGATGGCTTCATCATCGCCTAAGGTGGGAAGCGACGACTCTCTCTTAGATGTCATCCGCATCGGCGACGAAAAATTTACCGCCGCACTCTTCAACGACCTCAACACCGCCGAGGCCCGCGCCGCGATCTTCGACGTACTCCGCGCAGTCAACACGGCCGCGGACCACGGAGCACTTACGCGCACCGAAGCCGATGCGACGCTTGCTCTATTGGCCAGGTTCGACAGCATCTTCGCAGTCCTCGAAGACCGCGACGCCGAACTCACCCGCGCCGCCCTCGCCTGGGCGGAAACAGAAGGCAAGCTCGGCGAGGCGGACGCTTCACTCGTGGCTACGCTGAGCCTTTCCGATGCAGACATCGACGCTCTCGTCGCCGAGCGCACGCTGGCCAAGAAGCAACGCAACTTCGCGCGCGCCGACGCCATCCGCAACGACCTGCTAGAAAAGGGCATCCTGCTCGAAGACTCGAAAGACGGCGTGCGTTGGAAGCGGAAGTAGGCTACTCGACCGCGTTCCCCGCCGTCCCAACAATCTCTCGCTTCGAGCGTACTGTGCGGCTGAATACCACCATCGCCACGCCGCAAACGATGATCGCCATCCCCGCGAACTCCGCCGGCGCCAGGCGCTCGTGCAGCAACAGCGCGCCGATTAGCACAGCGATCACGGGGTTCACAAACGCGTATGGCGCGATCTTCGTCACCGCAACATTTTTCAGCAGGTAAGTAAACGCCACCAGTCCAAACAACGAACCGAACACCGCAAGGTAGGCCACCGCAGCGATGCCGCTGCGGGTCCAGATGGAGTGCCGAAAGCCGCCGACGGAAAGCGCGAAGACAGTGTTGAAAACTCCCGCGAAACCCAACTGCCAGCCGGTTGCGACAAAGGTATCCGTCTTGAACCGGAAGCGCCGCGACAGCACTGAACCCACTCCAAAGCTGAACGCCGCAAACAGCAGAACGAAGACCCCGAGCACCGGCCGCGAACCGCTCGGGAGCGCCCCCTCATGGTGCATCGACGGCCACACCAGCACGCACATTCCGGCGACGCCCAGCATCGTTCCCGCCCATCCGCGGCGGTTCAGGCGCTCACCATTAGGCAGCACCGTTTCCATCAGCGCGATCATGATCGGCATGGTCGAAACCACCAGCGACGCGAACCCCGACGGCACCATCTGTTCGGCCCACGTCAGCGCCATATTGTTGGCCGACATGAAGAGCACGCCGATCAGCGCCAGCCGCCAGAACTCCCCCGGCACAACCCGCAAACTCTTGCCGCGGGCCCGCGAGAGACCTGCGATGATCGCCGCCGCAAAGCAGCACCGTACCGCCGAAACCACCGGCGCCGATAGGTGCTCGCCGGCGATGTGGATTCCCGCGTACGTCGAGCCCCAGAACAAATACACGGACGCGAACGCCAGCGGCACCAGCGTGGATTTTGGAATGCGCGAAAGCATGTGCTGTCTATGCTACAGGCGCGGTGGTCTCCCCACTTTCGCCGTATCGTGCCTCAGCCTTTGATCGCCTTTGTCAGTGCCGGCACAATTTCGAACAGGTCGCCGACGACACCAATGTCCGCAATCTCGAAAATCGGCGCATCGGGGTCTTTGTTGATCGCGATCACCGTCTTCGCGCCTTTCATGCCGACCAGATGCTGAATCGCGCCGGAGATTCCCACCGCCAGATACAGCTTCGGCGCGACCGTCTGCCCGGAGCTTCCGACCTGTCGCTCCATCGGCAGCCAGCCGTTGTCGCAGATGGGCCGCGACGCGGCAATCTCCGCTCCCAGCGCCTGCGCAAGCTCTTCAACGATGCCAAGATTCTCCTGCTCCCCAATGCCGCGGCCCACGCTGACGATCAGCGGCGCAGCGGTCAGGTCGACCGTCTGCGCGGCTTCGCGAAAGGGCTCGCCGGGAGTGGTGCGAATCTGCGCCGCGTTGATCTGCGGCGCAAACTCCTTCATCTGCGCCGAACCGCTTTCAACCGCATCGGCGCGAAACGTCCCAGCCTGCACCGACACCAGGCAAACCCCGTCGCCCGAGTGGCGATAGTCGGCGTTCAACTTCCCCTGCATCCATTGCCGCACGAACACCGGCCCATCGTGTACCGCCGTAACGTCGCTGATGAGCACCTGCTTCATCCGGGTCGCCAGCGCCGGCCCAAAGTCGCGCACCTGGTATGTGTGCGGAAACACAACATACTGCGGCTTGGCCTCAGCAATCAGTTGCTCCAACGCCGCGCACCACGCATCCGCCGTGTACTGCGCCAGCAGCGCGTGCCCGACCGCCCACACCGCCTCCAGTTTCTTGTCCGCAAGCTCCTGCGCAAGCGGCGCCACGCTCTCCGCCGTTCCCAGCACCGCAGCCGAGCAACTCACGCCAAGGTCGGCCGCGAGCTTCTGCCCCGCAGCCAGCGCCTCAAAACTCATGCGGTTCCACCCAGCCCCGCTTTTCTGCTCCATCACCACCAAAACACTCATTCCGACTCCAGTCCGTCTTCTCTACGCTCTACCCTCTACGCTCTAATCACTGCTCTACAGCACCTTCACCTCAAACTTCAATTTCTCAACGATCTTCGCCGCAATCTCATCCGCCGACCCGGTCAGCATCTCCGTCCGCTTCACGCGCTCCGGCGGATAGACCTTCACAATCTCCGCCACAGCCGCCGTCGCCGCGCCTGCCTCGACCGTCCGCGTCTCCTTCGACCGCGCTTTCTTGATGCCCATCAGCGTCGCATAGCGCAACCGGTTGCCGCCGGACTGGATCGTCAGCAGCGCGGGCAGGGGCATCTCGACATGCTGAAACCAGCCGTCCTCCAACTCACGTTTGACCTTGAGGCCGGAACCAGCCCGCTCGACCTGCATGATCAGCGTGGCATGCGGCACACCCAGCAACTCCGCCAGCACCACGCCCGTTTGCCCCGCGCCGAGATCGTCGGATTGCAACCCCGTCAGGATCAAATCCGGAGACTCCGCTTTCGCCGCATCGGCCAGCAGAGCAGCAACGCCCAGCGTATCGCGCGCCGCCAGCGACTCCGCGCCATCCTCCGCTGTCACAATATGGATCGCCCGATCGGCGCCCTTAGCCAGCGCCTCGCGAATCGTGCTCGCAGCCCGCTCCGGCCCCGCGCACAGCACGACAACCTCGCCGGAGCCCTCACGCTCCTTCAACTGCAACGCCTCTTCAAGCGCATACGCATCGGGCTCATTGATGGTCCACGCAGCATCGCCCTCGTCAATGCTGCGGCCGTCCGCGGCGACGCGCACCTGCGCATCCCGTTCCGGCACCTGCTTGATCGCTACAAGAATCTTCATCTGTACTCCATGGTTCCATTCGATGCGGCTTTGGACGCAACGTACAAGACTACCGCAACTCACCCTCGTTTTGCAGACCGGCCATGCCAGGAAGGTAACCCGGTTTGGGACCGGCCATGCCAGCATTCGCAGGATACGAACCCGTACAGGCCGCGCTCTGATAGGCTTTTCGCACATGCCGGTCGAGACACAAGACGCGACGCTGCGGTTCTTCACCATTGGCCACTCGTCCCACCAGACGGAGCATTTTGTCGCGCTCTTGCGGCAACATTCGATCGATGTTGTTGTGGACACACGGTCCGCGCCCTACTCACGATTTACGCCGCAGTTCGATCGCGAGGGCCTGAAGGAAACGCTCACGACGGCGGGCCTGCGCTATCTCTGGATGGGCGATGTCGTCGGCGGGCGTCCACGCGAGGAATCCTGCTACGACGGCGAAGGCCGCGTACTCTACAGTCGCGTAGCGGAACTGGCTGAGTTCAAAGAAGCAGTCGCGCGACTTGAACGCGGGGCCGGTGAGTTTCGCGTCGCACTCCTGTGCAGCGAAGAAGACCCCGCACATTGCCATCGGCGGCTGCTGATTTCGCGCGTATTGATGGAAAGGGGAGCCGCAATCGCGCACATTCGCGGAGACGGCTCCATCGATACGGACGCCGATGTCGTTGCCAAAAGCGGCAAGCCGTTGGCCGGCGCGCAACCTGCCTTGTTCCCGGAAATAGATGAAAGCCGCTGGCGCTCGACGGGCGTCATCGGCAAAAAAGCCGCGCGGAGCGCATTCGACTAATGGCCAACCTCACCATCTACAGCATCGGTTTCACGCAGCGCACGGCGGAGGATTTTTTCGACACTCTTCGCAACGCCGGCATCCGGCGGTTGATGGATGTCCGCCTCAACAACACATCGCAACTTGCCGCATTCGCAAAGCGCGATGACCTTCGGTTTTTCCTGCGCGAAATTTGCAATGCGGACTATGTGCATGAGCCGCTGCTCGCGCCAAAGCAGGAGATGCTCGACACATACAGGAAAGAGAAGGGCTCGTGGGCCGAATACGAAGCCCGTTACCTGGCGCTGATAAGCGAGCGGCGCGTCGAAGAAAAATTAAGCCGCGATTCTTTTGCAGTCCCCACGGCGTTGTTATGCAGCGAGTTCACAGCCGAGCACTGCCATCGCCGAATCGCAATGGAGTACCTTTCTCATGCATGGGGCGGAGTGTCGCTCCATCATCTCTAGCATTTGCAGGTAAGTTCCGGCACTTCATTGAGCGGGCAGGTGCGCAACATGCAGCGAACGATTGTTTGTCTGGCGAACAGTTACAAGCACGGCGGCCGCTGCGTCGCGGGCATCTGCGTCGAGACCGGCGAGTGGCTGCGGTTGCGCGGCAAGGCCGACGACGGCGCCCTCAGCCCGCGCGAATATGCGCTGGCGAAAGATGCCGGCGAACTGCGGCTGCTCGATGTTTTCTCCGCCGACCTGCACTATCCGATGCCGAGCGATTGTCATCCGGAAGATTGGGCCGTCACCGCGATGCCGTGGCAGCTTGTGGAACGTCCATGTCCGGCCCAGCGATGGGAGAAAATCGCCGCCGCGACAGCGACCACCGCACACATTCTCGGTGGTTATGGCGATAGAGTGTCCGCCGACGAGCTACATGCCAAGCCGATAAAATCCTCCCTTGCGCTGGTCAGTCCCGACAACCTTTGGTGGTGGATTCGTGACGAACGCGGCAAACGCAAAAATCGTGCCCTGTTTCATCGCCACAATGTCACCTACGATTTCGCCGTCACCGACCCGCGCTGGGTGGACCAGATGAACCTGCTGCCGCTGGGAATCTACGCGCATTCCATGCTGGCCCCGCAGGCGACGAGGACCTGGCTCACCGTCAGCCTGAGTGAAGGTTACATACCGCGGGCGAATGGGCCGGCGTGGCACTTTCGCATCGTCGCGGGCGTTATCGCAATGTAGCCGTTGCGTCCGGAAGAGGTTTCGCCTTATCCTCGCCTCTAGTGGACTTCGCCAACAAAAAGAAATTCGACGGCAACAACACCGGCCGCAAAGCCGCCGAGGCCGAGCGCCTCGTCTCCGCCGGCAAGGTCGACGACGACGACGTGGTCGAGCTGAAGCTGCGCCCTAAACGCCTCGCCGAATTCATCGGCCAGGAGAAGGCGAAGGAGCAGCTCGCCATCGCACTCGCCGCCGCCAAGGCACGCGGAGAAGCGCTCGACCACGTATTGCTGTTCGGCCCGCCGGGATTAGGCAAAACCACGCTTGCCACGATCATCGCGAACGAGCTTGGCGTCGGTTATCAGCAGACCAGCGGCCCCGCGCTGCAAATCCAGGGCGACCTCACCGCCATCCTCACCAACCTGCGCGAGAAGCAGGTACTGTTCCTCGATGAGATCCACCGCCTGCAGCCGGTGCTTGAGGAAAAGCTCTACACCGCGCTCGAGGACTACCAGATGGACATCATCATCGGCCAGGGCCCCAGCGCGCGCACGCACACGCTCGAAATCAAGCCGTTCACCTTCGTCGGGGCAACAACGCGCCCTGGACTTTTGTCGTCCCCTCTGCGCTCGCGCTTCGGCATCCTGCTGCGCCTCGAGTTCTACACCGACGACGAACTCCGCTACGTCGTGGAGCGTTCAGCTGAGGTGCTGGGTGTACCTATAGATCGCGACGGCGCGGCCGAAATCGCCATGCGCTCCCGCGGCACACCCCGCATCGCCAACCGCCTCCTCCGCCGCGTGCGCGACTACGCCGAAGTCCGCGCTTCAGGCCGCATCGACCGCGAAACCGCGATGGCCGCCCTCAAGCTGCTCGAAGTCGATGCCCACGGATTCGACGAGCTCGACCGCCGCCTCCTGCGGACGATCATCGAGAAGTACGACGGCGGTCCGGTCGGCCTCAACACGCTCGCCGCCGCGCTCGCCGAAGAGCAGGACGCCCTCGAAGAAGTCTACGAGCCATTCCTCATCCAGATCGGCTTCCTCGACCGCACACCGCGCGGCCGTGTCGCCACTCGCCTGGCCTACGAGCATCTGGGCATAGAAATGCCGCGTCGAGCGCCGACGCTGTTCGGTTAGCCGAGCGCCGCGCGGAGCACACCACCTCCCGCATGCAGCCTAGCCGCCGCAGCCTCTCGCCCAAGCCCCAGCTTCCCCATCACAATCGCCGTTTTCACGCTCTCACCAGACTCCACCAGCAGCCGCGCCGCCGTCGCCGCATCGCATCCAGTCGCCGCCGCAATGATCCTCTCCGCGCGATCGACGAGCTTGGCGTTGCTCGGCTTCACGTTCACCATCAAATTCCCGTAAGTCGCTCCAGTCCGCACCATCACGCCAGTCGAGAGCATATTCAACACAAGCTTCGTCGCCGTCCCAGCCTTCATCCGCGTGCTTCCCGTCAGCACCTCGGCACCGGTCGCGGGAGTAATCGCAATATCCGCCGCCTGCGCCACCGCCGACCCCGGAACACAGCTCAATCCGATCACCAGCGCACCCACTTCCTTCGCATAATCCATCGCCCCGAGCACATAAGGCGTGCGCCCACTCGCCGCGATCCCCACCAGCGTGTCGTCCTCGGCAAAGCCCGCGGCGGCAAGGTCGCTCGCGCCCTCTTCGCGCGAATCCTCGGAGTGCTCACTCGACAACCGCAGCGCGCGGTCGCCACCGGCGATGATGCCCTGCACCAGTTCCGGCGGGACGGAAAACGTCGGTGGACACTCGCTGGCATCGAGCACGCCAAGCCGCCCACTGGTCCCCGCACCCATGTAGAACAGCCGCCCACCGCGGCCAAACCGCGCAGCAATATCATCCACCGCAAGCGCGATGCTGGGCAGTTCGGCGCGAACCGCAGCGGCGACTTTCGCGTCCTCGTCGTTCATCACTTCGAGCATCTGCAGCGTGGGCAACTCGTCGAGATGCTCGGTGGCAGGGTTGCGCGCTTCGGTAAGAAGCTGCGCGAGCGCGGGCTGGTCGGGGGCTCTCATCTGCAATCATCATAGCGATTCCGGCCAGCGCATTGCCCGCGATGTCTGCGATGATGGAGTGTCGCGGAACCAGCGCGGACAGAATGGAAATTTCCCATGAGTAACGAAAGCCTCGACGAAAAGATCGTGAAGAAGAAGAGCATCCCAGCCCAGATCGTGCTTTGGGTCGTCATCGTCGGCCTGCTCTTCTTGTTCTACAAAGCCATCTCAGGACATTCCGCGCCCAGGCAGCCTACGCCGACGGGGCTTCCGTCGCGTTGATCGAAGGCGGAAGGCCATCATGTTCGACCGCTACACCGACGAAGCTCGCCGTGTCATTTTCTTCGCCCGCTACGAGGCCAGCCGCCTCGGCTCGCCCATTCTCGAGACCGAGCACCTCTGGCTTGGCCTGCTGCGCGAGTGCAAAAAGGTGGTCAGGCGCCTCGCTCCGCGCGTCACGGCCGAAGCCGTCCATGAGCGCCTCATGCGCCACGGCCTCAACGCCGAGCGCATTTCGATGACAGTCGATATGCCGCTCTCCGATGAGGCCCGGCGCGCCCTCGACGCAGCGACAGCAGAGGCCGACAGCCGCGGCCAGAAGCACATCACGCCCGATTACATCGTCCTCGCCCTGCTCCGCGAAGAGCAGACCGGCGTCTAAACAGCAGGAGTGCCGCCCGATGAAGAGCAAACCGTCCTGGCCGCTGTGGCTGATCTGGCTGGGAGCCTACTCCGCCCTGGACATGGTGATCGCGTACCTGATGGACGGCCGCGTCGCCTGGGGCCAGGTCCCGGGGGCGGTCGAAGGCGCGGTCTTCGGAGCGACCGTTACGTGGCTCTTCGCCCTCTGGCGCTGGCACAAAGCCGACTGCGGAATTTAGAGCGAGCGGCCCATCAACGGCCTGCGCAGCCACTCTCCGCGCCGCAATCACCGCCGCCATCGCGGCGGGTGGCCCACTCACCCCACACCGCCGGGGTGGCCCATTCATGCGCGTTCTTGTTCTTCGCGCATGAGTGGGGAACCTCGCCCGCCTCGCGTTTGCGAACTTGCTCGATGATCTGAACATCGAGAACGGGCGAAGCTCAGAATACCCGCAGCCGATCCCCACAATATGCAAGAATCGATTCGTCCTATCAATCCCAGTGGTGTATGTTTTTCTGACCGACAAGGGGGACAAAGCGGATGCACATCCATACAACCGCGTCCTGGCCCGCGCGTGAAGATCGCCGGGCTGCGCTGGTCTGGCTCGCCATCTTTTGGATCTTCGTGGGCGTCGGATTCGGGTTCGATCTCCACAACTACCTCCACGAGCATCCGGCCGTACCCAAAATCGTCCACGTACATGCCATCGCCACCACGCTTTGGCTGCTCACTGCCACCGCGCTTGTGCTCATGGTCGAAACGGGCAACGTCCGCTTGCATCGCCGTTTCGGCTGGTTTGCGGCCGGATACGCCGCTCTCGTCATTGTGATCGCCCCCTGGTCCGAACTCAGTTGGCAGGCTTTGAACCTGCAGACCCCCGGCACTCTGCCTCCGCAGTTCCTTTCCATCGCCTTCAGCGGAGTCATTTGCATGGCCGTGCTGCTGCCCTGGGGCGTTCTCCTGCGCCGCAACTCCGCCGCCCACCGGCGCGTGCTCATTCTGGCCACCATCTGCATCAGCGATGCGGGTTTTTCCCGGATGGTGGGCCTCTTTCTGCCTCCACCGACTACCTTTCTCGGCACCTACCTGTTCTACGAGGGCGGCAATCTGCTCCTCATCGTTCTGATGTTTCTCTGGGACTGGAAACGCAACCGGATCATGCAACAGTTCCTATGGGCAGCCTTCCTCGTCATCGCTGTGGGTCTGTCAGCCACGGGCCTCTACTTCAACGAGACATGGAGAGCGATCTCACACTCGTGGCTGGAGGCCTGGGCGCGCAACATGCTGTAAAGCCACGTTCACGGCCACCAGAGCAGCAATCCAAACTCCCTCACACGACAACCGCCCCCGTCCTGGCCGTCAACGTTATCGATAGGACAGTAATGTCGTCCTCCTGGCCCCACCGCTCGGCAGTCTCGGCAACTTCAGCCGCGGTCGGCCCGGTGCGAAGCAAGGCGTCGACGCGCTCGAAGCCGAAGAGCTGCCTGCGCTCATCCATGGCCTCCGCAATGCCGTCGGACATCAGCACCAGTCTGTCACCCTCGTTCAATTGGAAGTCCCGCACCGGGAACTCCGCGCCTTCCATCAGGCCGAGCGGCAACGCGCCTTCCATGCCGACGGGCTCGCCATTCAGGTACGGCGCAAGGTGCCCGGCGTTGGCCAGCGTGGCCTCTCCATTCTTCCCAATCCGAAGCGCAAGGCATGTGGCCTGGGAGTCGCCCCGCCGCTGCAGTCGCCTGTTCAACACGTCCAGCACAAAGCCCGGATCGAAGCTCGTATCGGTGGCCGTGCGGATCGCTCCCACCAGCAGCGCCACCATCATCCCCGCCTTCAGGCCTTTGCCCGCAACGTCTCCGGCGACGATCAGGACGCTTCCATCGCTGCCATGCTCCACAATCTGAAAGAAGTCTCCACCCACTTCGCGCGCCGGCCGATACTCGGTCTCGATCCGCAGCCCGGGAATCGGCGCCTGCACCCTCGGGATCAGCACCTGCTGCACCTCCTGTGCCTGCTTGATGTCGAGCGCCATCTGTCGCTGTCGCACTAATGAGAGCAGCAGACGGCGCAGCAGCAGCAACGCGATGGCAGCGGCGAGTGCCAGTTCGGCGGCCTCGGTATAGAAGATGACGGTGCCGAAGACGATAAACGTTCCGTGCAACCGCAGGCTGATCAACTCGCTCTGGAACTGCGCGAACAGCATGAGAACGGCGGCAGGAAGCACCAGCCAACCCTCTTTGCGCTGCTCCCGGATGCCCCGCGCGACGATGTAGACCAGCAGCGCAACCAGGCCCAGCCTCAGGGCTCCGGATGCCGCGTGAGCAACCAGGCTAAGCGACGGGGAGATGCCATAGAACACGTTTTCTCCGGCGAGTTCGCAAACCATGTCCAGCCCCGCCAGCACCGCAATGGCCGGAGGTATCCACGAGGGACGGCGCAACTGGAACCATATCCACCACACCATGGCCCACAGACTGATAGACAGCGGAAGGACGAACCCCTCCAAGAAAACGAAAAACTCGCGAATGCTCACCAGGTGGGTCCAGTTCGTGAGCGAAAATGCGATTTCGCGGACCGTGGCCATCAGGATCGCGGCCGCCACCCACAGGTACACCCGATCCGAACGGTCGAACAGAATCAGGCTCGCGGCCACCAGCGTCAACAGCAGGAACACGCCGCACAGAAGGCCGGAGAAGGCGTAATGCCGCACCAGTTCCAGCCACGCGATGTGGGTCTGCTCTGCGATCGCGCCGCTCTCCCCCAGCAGCGGCGCATAATGCATTCCCCCCGTGAAGGGATGGTGCGAAAGCCGCACCGGCCCCATCCACACCCGGAAAGCCAGCACCTGCGTCTGCGGGCCGGATGCTGACGGAGCAGGCGTCGCCGGCAACACAAACATGGCAGGCTGCGGAAAATAGACGACAGGATATTTCCCCGCGCGAAACTCTCCCTCGCTTCCCAGCAGTTGTCCCTGCGCGAAGACCTGGTACCCGTCGTCCACGCCGTTCGCCATAACGGCCAGCTTTTCTCCCGGCCCGGCCGCCGCCGCAACGCGGATGCGGTACCACGCATATCCCCAATACCCGGCGTGGCCGCGGGTCGTCCACCCCGGAACGTAGTTGGGATCTGCGGTGAAAGGGTCCACAACGCCGGGCCGTGGCGTCAGATCGACGGTCTCCCACGCGGAATCGTCGTAGTTTGGATCGGCCCATTGGGGATTGTCCCCGATGTGGAACTTCCACGGACCCGTAAGGGCGACGGCAGAACGTCCGAGGAGGACGGGCTCGCCGGCCGCAGGCAGGTTCTGGGCGCTCAACGCGCTCCAGCCGGACACAATGAGCACGACGAGCAGCAGCCCGCTCTTCTTCATGCGACGGCCGCCTCCGTTCTCGCCGCCGCGTTCGCGAGGATCGTCCTGTCGTCCTCTTGTCTCCAGCTTGGTGTGGCTTGCAGCATGGCGAAAGCATACTCTGCCTGCTCGCGCGAGTGGAGACTAATTCGGGGGTTGTCCCCCTCACCCCACACCACCTCAACCGCCCGCACAGCCACTCTGCGCACTACAATCACCGTCGGGATAACCCCGGCCTTTGCCGTTGCTTTTCTTGCTTTCCATTCCCGCAGGGAACCTGCTTTCTTCCGCAGCCGCACAAACCGGCGGGTGGCCCACTCATCCACCACCGCCGGGGTGGCCCATTCATGCGCGCTCTTGTTCTTTGCGCATGAGTGGGGAACCTCAACCGCCCGCACAGCCACTCTGCATACTACAATCACCGTCGGGATAACCCCGGCCTTTGGCGTTGCTTTTCTTGCTTTCCATTCCCGCAGGGAACCTGCTTTCTTCCGCAGCCGCACAAACCGGGTGGCCCATCTTTCGCGCTTTTGCGAAGGGTGGGATATCGCGCAAGGCGCGACCGCTCTCTTCCATCCCACCCTGAACTCGTCATTCTGAGCGAAGGCTCGCGCTTTTGCGAGCCGCAGCCGAAGAACCTGCCACCCCGCTGGCATCCCCCCACGCGGCTCGGACCGTTCAACCACCGAACCGCACTTTCGCCACGGCGCCACAACCTTTGTCATCTCGACCGAAGTCCGCAGCACTTCGCGGACGCAGCGGAGAGATCGCAGCAACTGCCCCGCCGTCAGGCAGGTTTTTGGTTGTCAGGTTTGGAGTCTGTCTGTCATAGGTGGAAACGTTCCGTTCAATAAAACCGACTTGATCACATCGAAGGGCAGGCGAGCTATTGGCTCGAGTTCACGCAGATAGTGATCGGGAACCACATCAAAGTTGCAATCAAGCGGCCAGCTTCTTGGCGCACCAGGAATCGTTACTTTGTAGTGGCTCCCAACAGGTCTAGGAGCCACGACCGCTCCTAAGAGCGGAAGGTTTTTTCTAGCAGCTGCGTATGACACTGACCTCTGATGGAGGTCGGTGTCGATTTGCCAAACATAGATAGAAGACAATGTCGGGATTTCATCTGGGCCCACCAGCGGAAACTGGTTGCCTTCATTAGGGGTTTCGTACTGCCCAAGAGGTTCTTTTGAAAAAGCATTGATACAAGCGATGCCTACAAACGGCGTTCCCGGATTACCCCGTTGATATCTGTCGAAGAGAAAGCCGATTTCATCGCGCCATAATGCAATCAGCGGTCCGTCACCGCTTCCTTCTGGAATTGGATGCGGAAACGTGCAACCGTCATTTGTTGGAATTAAACGCACTCCCGCATTCGGTTGAAGCAACCACTGAACTATCAGTGAATGGATTACTTGAAGGATCGGGTAGGATGTAACTTCTTGCCAGTTGAAGTCGGCCACATACATTTCAGTGGCTTCTGTTAGTAATAAGACTACCGACTGATTATCAACATCACGTTCGAGCGCGCCAAGGGTCTCCACGACTCGTTGGAGTATTGAAAGCTCTCTGGGAAAGCTCTGGTCAAGGATAGTGGGCGGAAGACATACGGCAGGCGGCAACTAACTATCTCCTCTTCGCCCGCAAGATGCGGCCATAAAGTTGCGCTGCCTCACCAAAGAAGCTCGGCGGCCAATCAGGGACAGTTCCATCTGACAGCATGCTGAGCTTGTGTAGCTGCGGCCGGCCCGCAACGGCTTCAAGATAAAGCACAGTGCAGCGAGTTGACGACTCTAACTCATCTTTCTCGGCCGAGATTGCCCGGATTGCATTGACAATATGCTCACTATGCGTTTCAACGATGATCTGTTTCCCGAGAGCAGCCATTGCTACTAAAAAATCAGCCAGTCTAACTTGTAGAGCGGGGTTGAGATGCAGTTCCGGTTGTTCGACTATGAGTGTGCCCGTAGTCGGTAACATTAACCCTCGAACAAGAATGGGAAGCAATTGAGAGTACCCGAACCCCGAATCCGCAAGGGCATGTGTCTCGGTTCCCCCTGCACTTCTTATTCCAAGTTCCACAAGCACATCTTGCATTGATTCAACTTTAATTTCCCGTTCGAATGGAGATATCGGTTCCGGATCACCCGTTCGCAAGAAATACAACCAAGAATTGAGAGCTTCCGCCAACCTTACTCTTCCAGCAGCATGTGATACAGGTTTTGCGCTGAACACAGGCGTATTGATTCGCTCACGGAGAAGGTTCGGGAGAAACTCCCCTGTGACGTCATTCTGAAGATTTGCGTCTGATTGGATGGGGTAGTATCTCTTTGCCGGCGCGCGAAGCGGGCCAAGATATACGATGCGATTCATCGCGATCCTCAGATCGCCGAACGCCTCATCCATATAAGATGCAACCGGCCAAAATCGCACGCTCGACTCTTCCGAGGTTGGAACTTCTTCAGCTTGCCCTTTGCCCTGAAGGCGATCCGGATATAGGCCAGAAAGCACGGCTTTGATCAATCCGAAGTCTGTATGAATATCAGGAATGTATTGTATTCGCCGGAGTTCAGCACTGGCATCGAGCAGCGTCTTCGACATTCGAAGAAAGTATTCGCTGACGCCAATCTTATTCTCCACGAGCCTTCTGACGATCTGAAAAGTGGAGAGGGCTTGACCATCGATTGAGCGAATTGCAAACTCTGCGCGTTTCAGCACTGCGCGATGCTCTGCAGCATTATCTTCTTCGAGCTCGTCCAACTGCAATTGGCTTTGCTTCAGTTCAGCTTGCGCGTCAATTGCAATCAGAGGCTTAACACCGAACCAAAAATCGGCATCGAGAAAATATGGCTGTGTCTCTTCGATTACTTCGTCCGTTTCCGGATCGATTACCCCATTAGTTTGGGCAAGGGGGTCGAGTTGACGATAGTTCTCACCAGCCATCTGCGCTCTTACGGAAACGCCTAGGTGCAAATCTCGGGAAGTATCGTTATGGGAGACGAACGACTTGAAGTTTCCAAGGTCACCGAAGTTATTTGAGAAGCGAAGACGCGGACCACCTTGAGTTCCGAAGGCAGTTGCTTCTCTAAAAAGAACGTTTTGGCGTAGCAGCAAAAGGCTCTTTAAAATGGTCGACTTGCCAGCGCTGTTGGTGCCGCAAAGAATATTGAGGCTACTAAGAGGGAAGCGCCATATTTTCTCATCATAGATGCGCGCATTCTCTAAACGGAGTTCTGTGATCACATCGCCAGAATATGCTCGAATTTGAGAATGCGCCAGCCGGGTGCCTACAATCTCTCTTCATAAGATGTGGGCGTCGCGCAAAACACGACCGCCCTGGCTCTCACGGCCCACCCCAACTCCCCGGAAGGGGCGGGTTTCCAACCCGCCCATAAAAAGCCGCGCCGCAGGCGCTTCCGCTCTGCCGGAGGCCGGAGCGCAGGCGCAGCCGCAGCGACAAAATTGCTTTCTTCCGCATAGCCCAAACCGCCAATCCCCAAAATCTTGTCAAGCCCCCCAGCCTGTGCAAAACCACCTAAACACCGCATTAACATTGGCGAAACTATTTATCCAAAAACGGTATTTCATTACCACCTGATTCGATACAATTAAGTAGACAGTAAATCTCCGGCCTAAACCACCAGAGAAAACCAAAGGCTGCAACCGGCTCACGCCGCTTGCGGCCTTTTCCATTTAACCCGCTAAACCAACCCGATCGACCGAAAGGAGCCTAAGTGACCACCCTTCAATACTTTGTACGCAACTGCTTTCCTTTGAGCAGCTTATGGGGGCCTCCCACCCTGGAGACCTACAAAACAAAGCGCTTCCGTACAAAGTACCCGAAGGGGGAGGGGGAGGGGGGTCC
>Ga0075522_10000405_pt1 | contig 31067 bp, 31 predicted proteins | sample NGEPerA_FD_74796 | JGI IMG/M metagenome (GOLD analysis project Ga0075522, IMG submission 74796) | Arctic peat soil microbial communities from the Barrow Environmental Observatory site, Barrow, Alaska, USA - NGEE PermafrostL2-A | ecosystem: Environmental > Terrestrial > Soil > Wetlands > Peat ...
CCGAGTTCGGGCTGATGGATCACGTCGCCGGCGACCGCGGGTTTGCCGTGCGGCAACAGATAGCGCTCGGTATTGACACCCTTCTTCAGTTTCTCGAACTGGACCTTCCAGTCGAAGGCGATGCGGGGAGCGACGACATAGCCCTCTTCCGCGGCCTTGATCGCCGGCTGCAGCAGCGTATCGAACCCGAACTTGCCGTGATCGCGCAGCAGCGTGTCCCACGCATCGACCGCGCCCGGAATGGAAACCGCGTGCGCCGAGGTCAGCGGGATCGAGTTGAACTTGTGCTCGAGATACCAGCCGGCCTCGGCCGCCTTCGGCGCCCGCCCCGAGCCGTTATAGGCCACGACCTTGCCCTCGCCCTTGGGCTGCACCAGCGCAAAGCAGTCGCCGCCGATCCCGGTGGATTGCGGCTCGATCACCCCCAACAGCGCGCAGGCTGCGACCGCGGCGTCGACGGCGGTGCCCCCGGCGCGCATCACCTCGATTGCCGTCAGCGCGGCCAGCGGGTGCGAGGTCGCCACCATCGCGTTCCGGGAATGGACCGTGGAGCGGCCAGCAAGATGGAAATTCCTCATGAAAATTGGCTCATTTCGTCGGTCTTTCAGGCCTGGTTCGGGTTCGCAATTTACATGGCATATTCAGGCGGCAATGGGCAATGGCGGCGGACGCATAGCCTCGGCCGTCGTCCCGGCGAAGGCCCATAACCACCGATACGCGTAATCGCAAAGGCAACTGGCCCCATGTTCTAAACGCCAGGACACGGTGTATCGGTCCCTGCTTTCGCTGGGACGACACCGTAAGTGTTCAACCTTTCCCCGTCCCACTCCTCCTGATAAACCACGGCCATGCCCTATCAGGTCGCCGCATTCTATCAATTCGCTGCACTGCCCGACTTCCGCGAGCTGCGCGAGCCGCTGCGCGTACTTTGCCTTCGCCTCAAGCTCAGGGGCAGCGTGCTGCTGGCCTCCGAAGGCATCAACGCTACACTCGCGGGCGGCACGGACGAGATCGGTGAATTGATCGCCACGCTGCGCGATGGCGAATGGTTCGGCGGCCGGCTCAACCGGCTCGAGCCGAAATTCTCGCAAGCCGAAGGGATGCCGTTCCGGCGCCTGAAGATCCGGCTCAAGAAGGAGATCGTGACACTCGGCGACGCCGCGGCCGATCCGACGCGGCAGGTCGGCATCTATGTCGAGCCTGCCGACTGGAACGAATTGATCGCTGCTCCCGACACGCTGGTGATCGACACCCGCAATGCCTTCGAGGTGGCGATGGGCACTTTTGCCGGCGCGGTCGATCCCGGCATCAGGAGTTTTGGCCAGTTCAGGAATTTCGCCGCGCGCCATCTCGATCCGTCAAAACACCGGCGGATCGCGATGTTCTGCACCGGCGGCATTCGCTGCGAGAAGGCCTCGAGCCATTTGCTCGCCCGCGGCTTTGCCGAGGTCTACCATCTCAAAGGCGGCATCCTGGAATATCTGGAACGGGTGCCGGAAGCCGAGAGCCGCTGGCAGGGCGAATGTTTCGTGTTCGACGAGCGCGTCGCGCTCGGCCACGGCCTGCGGCAACGCGGAATCGAAGGCGATGGCGATGAGTGACGAGAAGTCGCTCAGCGATCGTCTCGACGCGCTGGAGGCAAAGGCGATGTTTCAGGACGAGACCATCGAAACGCTGAACAAGACCATCACCGAGCAATGGCTCAAGATCGACGCACTGACACGTCAACTCGTCAATTTGAGCGAACGCCTGCAGGAAGCCGAAACGCGCGCGCCCGGCGCGATCAACGAACCGCCGCCCCATTACTAGGGACGCCCACTTAAGGGGTGAGGCCGCACGGGCATCCGCGGTTTGCGGTCGGGAACGTACGCCGCGTGGATTGAAAGTCGGAGACCAGCCGCCATATATCTCTACAATGAGCAACAAAGACAACAGCGGCCGCGTCTGGGACATCGTCGAAAAGGTCGGCGTGTGCATGCTGACGACGCAATTCGCGGGAGGATTGCGTGCCCGGCCGGTCGAAGCAAGACCCGACCGCGATGCCGGCTTGATTTCTTTCGTGACTGATATCCACAGCGCGAAAGAGGATGAGATCGCGGCCGCGCCTGATATCGGCCTCGTCTTTATCGATCCGAAGGACAAGGCCTATCTGTCGATCACCGGGCGCGCCTGTGTGTTGCGCGATGCCGACAAGATAAAGGCGGCCTGGCGAAAGACCGACGAAGTATGGTGGCCGGGGGGCCCGACCGATCCCAACGTCTGCTTGTTGCAGATCGAGCCTCTCACGGCGGAATTGTGGGATGGACCGGCAAGCGCTGTCGTGACTGCCTTCGAGTTCGCCAAGGCAAGGTTGACCGGCGAGGAGCCGAAGCTCGGCGAGAACCGCAAGGTGACGGTCAAGATGTGAGCGCGCGACGCTGCTGAAGAAAAATATCCCGCCTGTCGGCGATCATCTCGCGAAATTCCCGGAGGCAGGCGCTCGGAGACGCTGACGATCCCAGACGCTTACGATCTCAGATGCTTATGATCTCATTGCAAGCCAGATCGAAAGAGCGACGACGGCCACGACGATCGCGCACCAGACGGCCGGCACGGCGTGTTTGGAGCTTCCGCTGCGAGGAGAATCGTTGGCGGCATGGTTGAATTGCTGATCCATCGGAAAATCCCTGCGCCGCCACCGGTCTCAGTCGCGTGACTTCGCGCTCTCGCGGTCGCGATGCGGCTTCGAGGGCGCGGGTTGCGTCGCGCTGACGGGGTCGGACGCAGGAAAGGTTCCCACCAGACCGGCGTGCAATTTGGCATGTGCGTCCCGGTCGGCCTTGGCGGCCTCGCGCGGATTTTGGGCATGCTTGTCGTGTGCGCCTGGATCGAATTTCTCAGCCATGTTCAATCTCCCTTGAGCGCGATAACGCTCCGGCCAGCCGGTCGTTCCCCCTCAATGCACGAAAGCAGGAACAGGAGGAGGACGTCGACGCCTTCTGAAGCCTTCCGCGAAGCGCCGCTGCTACTGGCCCGCAGGCAAGGTAAACAAGGCTTGGCCGGGCCAGCGCCGGCGTGTATCAGGAGCGAGCAAAGCCCGCCGACAGGTACCGGAATTCATTGCCGCAGAAATCCGCCATCAAGCCGTTGCTGGAAGTGCTTTCCGGCCGCAGGCAGAAGGTGCCGCCGATCTGGATGATGCGCCAGGCCGGCCGCTATCTGCCGGAATACCGCGAACTTCGCGCCCGGGCGGGCGGCTTTCTCGAGCTCTGCTTTACGCCCGAATTCGCCGCCGAAGTGACGTTGCAGCCGATCCGCCGTTTCAATTTCGACGCCGCGGTCATCTTCTCCGACATCCTCGTCATTCCCTACGCGCTCGGCCGCGAGGTGCGCTTCGAGGCCGGCGAAGGCCCGCGGCTCGACCCGCTGGACACGCCGGCGAAAGTCCAGACGCTGGCGCACGAAGCCGATTTTTCCAAACTCGAGCCGGTATATGAAGCGCTTCGCCGCGTGCGACGCGAACTCGACGCGAAAATCGCGCTGATCGGATTTTGCGGCGCACCGTGGACGGTCGCGACCTACATCGTGGCCGGACAGGGCACCCCGGATCAGGCGCCGGCGCGGATGATGGCCTATTCCCACCCCGAATCATTTTCGAAAATCATCGACACGCTGGTCGCGAACTCCATTCAATATCTGCTCGGGCAACTCGCGGCCGGCGCCGACGTGCTGCAGATTTTCGACACTTGGGCCGGCGTGCTGCCGCCGCGCGAGTTCCTGCGCTGGTCGATCGAGCCGACCCGCCGCATCGTCGAGGGCGTGCGCGCAAAGGTGCCGGATGCGAAGATCATCGGCTTTCCCCGCGGCGCCGGCGCGCTGCTGCCGCATTATGTGCAGGCAACCGGCGTCGACGCGGTCAGCATCGACTGGACGGCCGACCCGGTATTGATCCGCGAGCACGTGCAAAACCGCGTGGCGATCCAGGGCAATCTCGACCCGCTGGCGCTGATCGCCGGCGGCGCTGCGCTCGACCGGGCGGTCGACGACGTGCTGGCGAATTACGCCAAAGGCCGGCTGATCTTCAATCTCGGCCACGGTATCCAGCCGGAAACCCCGATCGCGCATGTCGAGCAAATGATCGAGCGGGTGCGGGCGCATACCGCTTGAAAATGATGCACAACTGTCATCGTCCGGTGACCGGGTGAGCAGCCGTCTGCGCACAGCTCCGATCAAGGTGGCGAACGCGGGCAACAAGATGAACGCACTGGCCGCGGCCGGAGGTGACAATCCCGCTGGCGGCGGAGGCGGTGACAAGACAGGTGGCGGCTCGCTCGGCCCATATTCCGTATCCACCGAACTAAAATTCGTCATCGTTTCCAGCGGCAACGTAACTCCGACATGGAAGCTCCTTCAAGTCTCGGCCAACACAAGCGGAACACTCTTTGCCGTCAATTGAACCCGGACGCACGACTTGATCATCACAGTCGGCCCGCCAAGCGGCGATACGACACGTGCGAACTTCGCCCTGCAGGTCCAGAGCGCGGTGACTAACGGTGTAAGAACTGGTTTGACGCAGATCACTCCGTGATCTGCTCTGGATGAATATGGCACCTGCAATCGGGATGCAGCAGCGGCGTTTCGGCGTTGCCGTGGTCGGCAGCAGCGAAACTATCGATACAGGGCGTCGTCGTTCACTCCGCCTTCTCTATGTTCCAGAACACCGGTGTAGCCGGTCCGCCCAGTACGCCGGTGAGCGATTTCCGCCATGCGCTGGGCTGCAGGAATTGTCCGAGCGGGATAAGAAGCACCTGGTCATAGACTTCCTTCTGGATGTCGGCGGCGATCTTCTTCTGCTCTTCCGGCGATTGCGAACGCGCAAAGGCGTCTCTCAACTGTTCGATCCTGGCGTCTTCGGCCCAGCCGAACCAGCCGCCATTCTTGCCTTTGCCGCCGATGGCGACGCTGGCGATGGGGTTCGCCGCGTCGGCGCTGGTGAAGTTGGTGAAGAACATGTTCCAGCCGCCTTCCTTCGGCGGCTTCTGGCTTGCGCGGCGGGAGACCACGGTCTGCCAGTCGGTGGCCTGCAGATCCACCTTGAAACCGGCTTCGCGCAGCAATTGCGCCGCGACGATCGGCTGCGCCTTCAGGGTCACGACGTCGCCGGGCGCCAGGATGACCACGGGCGTCCCGTCATAGCCTGACGCAGCGAGCAGCTTCTTGGCTTCCGCCATGCCGTCGCCCTTCACCAGCGTCTCCGAGCCGACGTCGGTAGCCAAGGGCGTGCCGCAGATGAACAGGGTGCCGCAGACCCGGTAGTATTCGGGATTGCCGACCAGTGCATCCAGCACGTCCTTCTGGTTCAAGGCCATGAAGGCGGCGCGTCGCACCTTGACGTTGTCGAATGGCGGATAAAGGAAGTTCATCCGCCCGCCCGTCAGGAAGCCGAACTTGCTCAGGGTATCGACCTTGATATCGCTGTTGGCGGCCAGCACCGGCAGGATATCGAAAGCGGGGACTTCCATGAAATCGATATCGCCGGAGACCAGCGCATTCGCCGCGGTCTGTGCGTCCGCCATCGTGATCCATTCGACGCGGTCGACCTTGACGACCTTGCCGCCGGCGGTCCAGCTCGGCGGTTCCTTGCGCGGGACATAATCCTTGTTCTTCTCATAAACCGCCTTCACGCCCGGCGCGAACTCGGCCTGCACGAACTTGAAGGGGCCCGAACCGATCTGTTCCTTGATCTGCTGGCCGGCCGGGGTTTCCGCCAGCCGCTTCGGCATCATGAACGGGACATAGGACGAAGGTTTGCCGATCGACTCCAGCACCAGGCCGTACGGCTCCTTCAGCCTCAGCGTGATGGTCCTGGCATCGGTCGCTTCGAGGCTGGCGGTGAAGTCCATCAGCTTCTGGCCCATGCCGTCGTTCCGGCTCCAGCGCTTCAACGACGCCACGCAGTCTTCCGCCGTGACCGGCGTGCCGTCATGCCATTTCAGTCCGTCGCGCAGCGTGAAGGTATAGGTGAGCTTGTCGTCGGAGACCTTCCAGTCCGCCATCTGCGGCTGGATCTTGAAGTGCTCATCCATGGCCAGCAGCGTGTCGTAGACCATGTAGCCGTGGTCGCGCGTGATGTAGGCGGTGGTGAATCCGGGATCGATGATGCGCAAGTCCGAATGCATCACGGCGGTAATGGTCCGGGCCTCCGCCGGCGGCTGTGCGGCGAGCCAGGTGGCGAGCGTGCCCGCGGCCAAATACAGAAGACGTCGAGGAGGAAGTTTCATGGCGTTCCTAACGACAACAAAAAGTTGTGCAATTGCCGCATTCGGGGAAAGGGTCGCGGTTCGAGCCTAGCACGGATCGGCGCCTGTTGAGAACGAGCCAGGCGCATTTGTCGAACTCCTCATCTTCGAAGCCGAATGACTTCGTCACATTGATCGTGCACACAGGATATGCGCATCGGCAGAGGTTGTTGCCGGTCTGAAAATCTGCCTCTATGAGCGCCGCGGCGGCCCGCACGGCCGGTTCTGCGCGCTTTACGAAAGCCGGTGCCGACTTCGGGGCGAACTGGCATTCAGGATGCGAGGGTAACGAAATGGCTGGCTTGGTAATCACGGGTGGCCGGGTGGTGGATCCGGCCAGCGGGATGGACGCCATCGGCGATGTAGCTGTACTTGATGGCCGGATCGCCGCGGTCGGCACCGGGCTCGGCGGCGCCGAGCGCTCGATTGACGCCACCGGACTGGTGGTCGCTCCCGGCTTCATCGACCTGCACGCGCACGGCCAGTCGATCCCAGCCGACCGCATGCAGGCGTTCGACGGGGTGACGACGACGCTCGACCTCGAGGCGGGCGTGATGCCGGTCGCATCCTGGTATCGGCGCCAGGCCGCCAAAGGACGCGTACTGAACTACGGTGCCTCCGCCAACTGGGCGTTCGCACGCATCGGCGCCATGACCGGCTCCAACTCGGAAAGTTCGCTACAGGGTTTTGGCAATGCCATGCGCGATCGCCGCTGGATCGACAACGTGGCCAGCGAGAAAGAAGTGGCCGGCATCCTCGAGCGCCTTGCAGGCGGCCTGAACGAGGGCAGCATCGGCATCGGCATTCTCAACGCCTACGCCCCGGGCGCCGGCGTGCAGGAGCTGACCGCGGTGTGCCAACTGGCGGCGGCGCATGACGTGCCGACCTTCACCCACGTCGCCTACATGTCCCGCATCGACCCGGAGAGCGCCGCCGAGGCCTATATCCGCCTGATCGGTTACGCCGGCGCCACCGGCGCGCACATGCACATCTGCCATTTCAATTCTTCCAGCAAGACCGACATCGAGCGCTGTGCCGCATTGGTGGCCAGGGCGCAGGCGCAGGGGCTGCCGATCACCGTCGAAGCCTATCCCTACGGCACCGGTTCGACGGTGCTCGCGGCGACGTTCTTCAGTGACCCCGACTTCGAAGCGCGCAACGGCACCGGCTACGATACGGTGCAGCGGGTGCATGACGGGCGGCGCTTCCAAAACCGCGAGGAATTGCTCGCGGCACAGGCGGCCGAGCCCTCCACGCTGGTGCTGTGGCATATCCTGGATATCGAGAACAACTCGCATCATCGCGACCTGCTCGACATGTCGGTGCTGTATCCGGGCGGCGCGATCGCATCCGACGCGATGCCCTGGACGATAGCGGACGGCAAGGTTTACACCGGCGACGCCTGGCCGCTGCCGGACGACGCGACCTCGCATCCACGTTCGGCGGGTTGCTTCACGCGCTTCATCCGCGAGTGGGTGCGCGAGCGGCGCACCGTGTCGCTTCTGGAAGGGGTCCGCAAGTGCACGCTGATCCCGGCGGAGATTCTCGCCGCCAGCACGCCCGCCATGCGCGCCAAGGGCAGGCTGCAGCCGGGCGCGGATGCCGATATCGTGGCGTTCGATTTCGAAACGCTTACCGACCGGGCGACGTTCTCCGCGATGAATCGTCCGTCGGAGGGCGTGCGTCATTTGGTGGTCAGCGGCCATCCGTTGATCACGGACGGCGTGCTGGATCTGGCGGCGCGGCCGGGCCGGCCGGTGCGCCGGTCTGTTGCCGGGGGCTGAAATGCCTGTCCCCGTTGTGCTGGTGGCCGGCTTCCTCGGGGCGGGCAAGACCACGGTCGTGAACCACCTGCTGGCGCACGCCGACGGAAGGCGGATTGCCGCAATCGTCAACGATTTCGGCGCGATCAACATCGATGCCGAACTGATCACGGGCGCCGCCGATGGCGTGGTGAGCCTGAGCAATGGCTGCATCTGTTGCTCGCTGCAAAGCGATCTCTTGCGCACGCTGGCCGCGCTGCTGCGGCGCGATCCGCGGCCGGAGGTCATCGTGATCGAAACCAGCGGAGTGACCGATCCGGCGGACGTCGTGCGCAACCTCATGGACCCCGTGATCTGGCGGGAGGCGCCGTTGGAAACGGTGCTGTGCGTGGTGGACGCGACAATGCCCGTGGCCATGCTGGATGATGCGCTGCTGCGATCCCAGATACGGGCGGCCGATGTGGTGGCGCTGAGCAAGCTCGATCTGGCGGACGCGGCCGACCAGGCCCAAGTGCGCGATGCCGTCCGGGCGATGCGTCCGGCGGCGGTGCTGGTCGATGCGCCGCATGGCGAGATCCCCGCAGCGCTTCTTTTTTCCCCGGATGTGGACCGCGCGCCGGTGCCGCGCGAGCCGGGACGGCCCCGGCCGGCCACGGACCGCTTCGAGACGCTGAGCTGGACGTCGGAACAGCCGGTGTCGTTATCGCGATTGCAGCAGGCGATCGGCCGGCTCGCGCCGAAACTGGCGCGGGCGAAGGGGCTGTTCGACACCGTGGAGCAACCCGGCAGGCTGATAGTGTTTCAGTTTGCCGGCGGGCGGGCGACGCTGGCGCCGGGCGGCACGCCGACAGCGGGAATGCCGCGGACCCGGATCGTGTTCGTTGCCGAGATCGGCGTCCTGTCGCGCGCCGAGATCGACAGCATCATGGCAGGATGCGTTGAAGGGAAGACGAAGTGAGGGCATCGGGGACAAGGGCCAAGGCCGCCTCAGTCGGCGGCGCAAGGCGACTGTTAACGCGCAATTAACCCAAAACGGATTACGGCGCAGCTTCCCCGTCGAGCTTACGCAAGGATAATTTTTGCCCAATATGATCGGCCAAAGCAGATTGTAGTTATACGTCTGTCAGGTCGTCGCTTCGTCGTTCAGATTTTGAAAACGACAGAGCCGCACTTTTTGAACTTGCTTGTGATCGCAGCGGCTGAAGCAGGACGCTTAGGCAAATGATTGAACCGAAGTCATTTCTGCAGGAGCTGGAGGAGGCCGTCTCGCGCGGATCGGCCGAAAGCCGGTTGCGAGCGCTTTGGCATGCCACCGATTTACTGATAGCTGGCCGCTATACCGAGGACGAGATCTGGATTTTCGGCGAGGTCATCGGACGGCTGGCCGACGGAATTGAAATGGCCGCTCGATCCAAACTCTCCAAGCGATTGATTCGGACCGACAACGCCTCAATCAACATCACCAAAAAACTCGCTTTTGACGACTCGATTGATGTCGCGGGCCCGATGCTGCAGCACTCCGCGCAGCTCGACGCCAAGACGTTGGTTTCAAACATCAGGACCAAAAGCCAGTCCCACCTTTTGGCAATCTCAAAACGAAGTTCACTTCCGGTCGTGGTAACGGACGAACTTGTAACGCGCGGCAACGGGGAGGTGGTGAACTCGGTCGCGACGAACAATGGCGCGCGTTTCTCGGATTTCGGCTTTTTGCATATGATCAAGCGCTCGGAAGCAGATTCAATTCTCGCCGAACAACTCGGCCTTCGGCAGGACATCCCAAGACATATCTTCCAGCAATTGATCGCAAAGGCGTCGGACGACGTGAGGCGAAAGCTCGAATGGGAGCGTCCGGATCTGGTAAGCCAGATCCAGACGTCGGTGGCCGATGTCACCGGAGCGCTGCAGTCCAAGTTCGGCCCGGCTTCCAAGAACTACTTCAATGCAAAGAAGCAGGTGACCGCTCGACATTACCGTGGCGAGTTGAACGAGAACAGCATTCTGGAATACGCCCGGTCGCGCAAATTCGAAGAAGCCGCGGTTGGGCTGTCCATGTTATGCTCATTGCCTGTCGACGTGGTGGAGCGATCGCTGAACGATAACAACACTGAAATGACCATGATCATTGCCAAAGCCCTCGACTTTGAGTGGGAGACAACGATGTCTCTGCTCTTTCTGGGTGCAAAAGATCATCGCATCTCCGCACTGGATCTGGATCGCAAGAGAGAAGAGTTTGCGCGGCTAAACACTACAACGTCCCGGTCGGTTCTGGATTTCTATAAATCGCGCAAGAACGCATCGGCCGCCGATTCGGAACAGCGTCACTTGCCTCAACTGCACGCACACTGAGATCAGGCGCGAGTGTTTCCCTCATTTGCTGCGCACATTGTCGTTGGGAGGTCCGAGTCTGACCCCTTCTCGGACGTCGACGGCTAATTTTGCTGTATTGCAAAACACACATTACTCGATTTAGAGTCGTGGTAGAGTGTGACTGCCTGCTGAAGGGGGCGACAATGAAACGGCGCGGGTTCATCACGCTTCTCGGTGGCACGGCGGCGATGTCGGCACTGGGTGCGCGCGCGCAGCAAACCGCCATGCCGGTGATCGGCTTCCTCAGCAGTACTTCGCCTCAGACGTTCGCGGCCCGTCTTCCCGCGTTCGCCAAAGGGCTGAAAGAGGAAGGATATATCGAGGGACAGAACGTGGCTCTCGAATATCGTTGGGCGGGGGACCATGAGGATCAACTGCCGGTGCTCGCGGCCGAATTGGTTCACCGTCAAGTGACCGTGATTGCGGCGGGAGGTAGTTCGGCGTCAAAGGCAGCGAAGGCGGCGACCGCCACAATTCCGATCGTGTTCGAGACAGCCAGTGACCCGGTCACACTCGGCCTTGTCGCAAGACTAAATCGGCAGGGCGGAAACTTGACGGGCGTGACCAATTTGAACGTCGAGGTAGGGCAAAAGCGGCTGGAGCTACTGCGCGAATTGCTACCCGCTGCAACCATCATTGCCGTCCTCGTCGATCCTTCCGACGCTCCGACTCTTACCGAGCAATTCATGCAAAACATGCAGGCAGCGGCTCCCGCCCTCGGAATGAAACTCAATGTTCTGCACGCGAGCACAGATCGCGACCTGGAGACGGTCTTTGCAGACTTAGGCCAGTTGCGCGCCGACGCGCTCGTTATAGGCCCCTATTTATTCTTCACTTCTCGCATTGAAAGGCTTGGCGCGCTGTCTCTCCGTCACGCGGTGCCTGCGATCTTCTCTAATCGGCCGTTCGTCACGGCCGGCGGCCTGATTAGCTACGGAGGCGATGCAACGGAAACCTACCGTCTGGTCGGCATCTACACCGGGAAAATTCTCAAAGGAAAGAAGCCGGGTGATCTGCCGGTCCAAAGGGCGACTAAGGTAGAGCTGATAATCAACCTCAAGACAGCCAAGGCACTCGGCATCGTCATTCCGCTCGCGCTAAGCGGCCGAGCCGACGAGCTGATCGAGTAGAATGCCATTTGCTGCGCTGCATGAGTCCGTTACTGGCCTCAATGTGTTCATTGGTGTCGACCAAATATCCGCTATTGACCCGGACGAAAACCATCACACCGGCCGGCTGCGCTCGATGATGTCGGTGGCGCCCTTGTGCAGGAGTTCGAGCCCGACGGCGCGGCCAAGTTCGCGCGGACGATCGGAGGGGCCTGTGCGCGAAACTTCGATGAAGCGTGAACCATCTTCGTCCAGCACCGACGCCGTCAGCGTCATCTTCGGGCCATCGATGGTCGAAAGTCCGGCGATCGGCGAGTTGCAATGGCCGTTGAGGACCCACAGCACCTCGCGCTCGGCATCGGCGCATCGGTGCGCGGCGATGTCGTCGATGGTCGACAGGATCTGCCGCGTCTGCCAATCATTGACAGCGCATTCCACCGCGACGATGCCCTGCCCCACCGCCGGCAGCATGTCCGCAATCGGAAATTCGTAGGCGATGCGGCCGGCGAGGCCGATGCGCTCCAACCCGGAACGGGCCATGATCAGGGCATCCGCAGGCCCCACCTCGCCGCCGCCGGGCAGCCGCTGCATTTCCTTACCGTCAAGTTTGCGCACGCGGGTGTCGGCGGCGCCGCGATAATGGATGATCTCGATTTCCGGAAACAGCCGGCGCGCATAGGCGGCGCGGCGCACCGCATTGGTGCCGATCTTGAAACCCTGGCCGCGCGAGCGCCTGATCGCGTCGATCATCACGCCTTGGCGCAGCACCAGCACGTCGCCGGGCGGATCGCGCGACAAGGTCGCGCCGATCACGAGCCCGGGCGTGTCCTCGTTGCCCGGCATGTCCTTTAGCGAATGCATCGCGGCCTGCAGCTCGCCGGAAACCACCGCTTGGCGGATTTCGGCGACGAAGGCGCCGCCCTTGCCGCCATGCGGCAACAGCTTGCCGGTCTGGTCGATATCTCCAGTGGTTTCGAACTTGACGATCTCGACCTCAAGGCCCGGAACGGCGGCGGCGAGCCGCCGTGCGATCTCCTCGGTCTGGGCGAGCGCCATCACGCTCTTGCGCGTGCCGATCTTGATGCGAGTTGCCGCCATCACACTTCCCTTCGACGCCCGCTACCGCGCATCCCCTAGGATCATCTCGGATGCCTTCTCCGCCATCATGATGATGACGGCATTGGTATTGCCCGACACCAGGTCCGGCATGACAGAGCCGTCGACCACGCGCAGGCCTTCGATGCCGCGCAGCCGCAGCCGCTGATCGACCACCGCGAGCGGATCGCTGCCCATCCGGCAGGTCGAGGTCGGGTGATAGATCGTGCTGCCGCGCTGGCGGCAATAGGCCAGCCATTCCTCGTCGGTCGAGACATTCTTGCCGGGATCGACCTCCTCGACCACGAACGGTTTCAGCGCCGGCGCATGCAAAATCCTGCGCAGGATTTTCAGGCCTTCGACATTGGCGGTGCGATCGGTTTCGGTCGAAAGATAATTGATGCGGATTTCCGGTGGCGCCGCGGGATCGGCGCTGCGGATCCTAAGCGAGCCGCGGCTCTCGGGGCGCAGCTGGCAGACGGAGGCGGTAAATCCGGAAAATGGATGCAGCCCCTCCCCCATCTTGTCGGTCGAGAACGGCAAAAAGTGGATCTGGATATCGGGCGTCGCCAGCCGCGGATTGGTCTTGAAGAAGGCGCCCGAGGTGCCGGCCGCGATCGCCAGCGGCCCGGTGCGGAAGGCGGCATAGCGCAGCCCGGCCAAAATCTTTCGCGCGGGGCTGTTGACGACGTCGTTCAGCGTAATCGCTTTCGTGCAGCGCATCACCATCCTGACCTGCAGGTGATCCTGCAGATCGTTGCCGACGCCGGCTGCATCCAGCACGACGTCGATGCCATGCTGCCGCAACAGCTCAGCCGGGCCGACGCCGGAGAGCTGCAGCAGTTGCGGCGAGTTGTAAGCGCCGCTGGAAACCAGGATTTCCCGGCGCGCCCGCGCCGTGCGCAAGCCGCCGTCGCAGCGATAGTCGACCGCGACCGCGCGGCGGCCCTCGAACACGATGCGCTGCGCCAGCGCCGAGGTTTCGACGCGCAGATTGCTGCGGGCAAGCGCCGGGCGAAGATAGGCCACCGCCGTGCTGGCGCGCCGGCCATGGCGCGTCGTGGTCTGGAAGAAGCCCGCGCCTTCCTGGGTCGCACCATTGAAATCGCGATTTCGGGGAATGCCGGTCTCTACGGCGGCCTCGATGAACGCCGCGGACAGCGGATCGGCGTGGCTCAATTCGGACACCGGCAGTGGGCCGCCGACGCCGTGGAATTCGTCGGCGCCGCGCACCTGGTTCTCGGCCTTCTTGAAAAAAGGCAGCACGTCGTCATAGCCCCAGCCCAGATTGCCGCGCTGGCGCCAGCGATCGTAGTCCTCGTGCTGGCCGCGCACATAGAGCAGGCCGTTGATCGAGCTCGATCCGCCCAGCGTTTTTCCGCGCGGCTGGAATACGCGCCGTCCTTCCAGACCGGGCTCGGGCTCGGTCTGGTACATCCAGTTGACGGTCTTTTCCTTGAACAGCCGGCCATAACCGAGCGGGATATGGATCCAGAGGTTGGTGTCTTTTGGGCCGGCTTCGAGCAGGAGCACCGAATGCTTGCCATCCGCGCTCAGCCGGTTGGCGAGCACGCAGCCGGCCGAGCCGGCGCCGACGATGATGTAATCGAATTCGGGCGCCTCGGACGATTTGCCATCCGCCGTATGCGAGTTTCTAGCGTTCATATCTTTTCTTCTTGTTCGGCATTTCCAGATATTCCCGGCATAAGCGGCGTTGCCGTCTCACGCGGCGCGCGGCGCAGCCTGCCGCGCGGCGACGCGGCGGATCAAGTCGGCTGAGGCGTCGGGCGCGGTCAGCGGCAGCATGTGGCCGTGCTGCTCCAGCAGCACCAGATCGAGCGCCGGGCATTGCTGCTTCATCGCTTCGGCATGTTTGCGGTAATCGAGAATCAGGTCGCCCTTCGCAAACAGCATGCCGAGCGGAATCGCAAGGCCCCCATAACGTTGCATCATGCCCGGCAAATCCTCGCTTGCCGCCAGCAGGTCGGTGGACGTGTTGTAGAAACTCTTCGGCCGCAGCCCCAACAATCCGCCGCCGCGCGTCGGAAAATCCGCCGGCACCGCGTCCGGTCCGAACACGATCGGCAGCAGCTTTGGCGCGTTCCTGATTCCCATTGGCGTCGCCAGCGTCCAGGCGATGATCTTGCGCAGCAGCGGCGAGGCGATGACGAGGCCCTGGAACGGCTCCGGCACCTCCTCCTGCGCCTGCGTCAGCGGCGCGATCAGCGCCAGCGCGCCGACGCAATCGGGATGATCGAGCGCGATGGCCAGCGACAACGCGCCGCCGAGCGAATGCCCGACCAATAGCGGCTGCTTCAGCCCCAGTGCGCGGATGAATTTGGCGAGCGTTGCGGCCTGCGCGCTCAGCTTCGCCGGCGCATCGTCGGGGCGCACCGAATAGCCGGCGCCGGGACGGTCGACCGCGATGATGCGAAATTCGCCCGACAATTTGTCCGTCAGCGCGTAGGTGTAATTCCGCAACGTCCCGCCCAGGCCGTGGATCATGACCAGGACGGGGCCGGTGCCCCCGGTGTCGAGGTAATGCAGCTTTTGGCCGTCGATCTCCATGAATTTGCCGACGGGCGGCACCGCGGCTTCGACCTTGCGCGCGGTATTGGCGGCGAACCAGACCAAGCCCGCGACCACCGCGGCGAGGATCAGAACCAGCGTCAGCAGAATGCTCATGTCAGGCACATCCAGGGTCCATTCGGGGACTTACCACTACGACACCACGCGATGCCGCTCCAGTGCCAAGATGGCGCTATCGGCTGTGTGACGGGGTCGCTTGCCGGTTCGGCGGCTGCATCCTTCGAGACGCGCGCAAGGGCGCGCTCCGCAGGATGAGATCTGCACCCCTGAGATATTGGACCCTCATGGTGAGGAGCGCGCCGTCGCCCGCAGGGCGAAGGCGGGCGTCTCGAACCACGAGGCCACGCGACGCGTCGAAATGGCTCTGCTCAAGCGAATTTCGCTTCAGGGCTGCCGAACCGGCTGCGTGTTTGGCGCCGGCGCGGGCTCGGCTTCGGAGTGCTCGGGCAGCTTGTCGCCGTGAACGGCAACCGGCTTTCCGATCCAGAGCGGATCGGCGAGATGGTCCCGGCGCGGGTTGGTCGTGTTCGGATGCACGAGGATGCTCAGGCTGCCGTGATTGAGCATCAGCCACGGCACCAGGGTGGCGAACACCCCGGCGGCAAAGGCCACCTGATACATCGCCTGATCGTGGGGACCTACCTTGACGTCGTGCCAGCGACCGAGCGTGACGGCAAAGCGCTCGCCCATCCATCCGCGCAGCCGCTCGGCCTCGGCCCGCGTCGCCGCCGGATTGTAATAGACGTGCGCATGGTAGCTCGCGATCTCGTCGGTCGATCGCGGGGCGATGGTCTCGGGCAACTCGGGCATGTCGGCATCTTTCGCAAGCCGCTCGCCGGAGACGGCGACAACGGAGCGAAGATAGCGCCATCGGCGCCTTCTGGCCAGCCGCACAACCCAACGACGGGAAATGCGAGCGCCCGGACGCCCCGAGAGACAGCTATGCCGCCAGATCGATCAGCCGCACCATGTCGTAAGCCAATAATTCCGCGCCGGTTTCGGTGGCATCCATGATCCGCTTGCCGATCAGGTCGCGCAGCGTTTCGCTGGTGCCGCCGCCGAGCGTGCCGTAGCGCGCGCCGCGATAGAGCCGCGATACCGCGAATTCGTCGGTGAAGCCGAATCCGCCATGCAACTGGATCGCCTCGCCGGTGACGCGGTTCGCCATCTCGTTGCAACTGATTTTGGCGACCGCCGCCATGAAGGGATCGGGAAACGGATCGGCCGTGATGCAGGCGCGATAGAGGATGCTGCGCGCCACCTCGATCTCGCGGTACATCTCCGCTAATTTCCAGCGCACACCCTGGAAATCGCCGACCGCCTTGCCGAACACGGTTCGATCCCTGACGTAATTGCGGGCTTCCTCAAAGGCGCCTTCGGCCAGGCCCAGCGAGATCGAGGGATTGAGGCAGCGTTGGGTGTTGAAGGCGGTCAGCAATTTCTTGAAACCGTCCTCGCGAATGACGAGATTCTCCAGCGGCAGTTCGCAGCCGTTGAATTGAATCTCGTGCAGGTTCTCGCCGCCCATCGTGTGATAGGTGCCGGTGACCTCGAAGCCGGGCGTGTCGGGCTCGAGCAGCACGCAGCCGATGCCCTCGCGCCCCTGCCTGCCGTCGATCCGCGTGAAGATCACGAACATGCCGGCCTCTCTTGCCCGGCTGATCAGCGTCTTGGTGCCGTTGAGGATGACGCGGTCGCCCCTGATGACGGCGTTGGTACGGTAATTCGCGACATCGGTGCCGGCATGCGGCTCGGTCATGCAGACCGCCAGCATGCATTCGCCGGCGACCACCTTCGGCAGAATCCTCTCGCGAATGGCCGGAGGCGCGTAGGTCGAGATCACGCGGGTCTGGACGCCTGCTTCGCCCAGCGTCGCCATCGCAGTCACATAACAGGTCTTGGCGATCTCCTCGAGCACCAGCGCGGTGTCGAACACCGGCAGACCGAGCCCGCCATATTCCTCCGGCACCGACATGCCGAGCACGCCGATCCCGGCGAGCTTTTTCATGTTTGCCCAGGGGAAGGTGCCATCCATGTATTTCCGCGCATTCGGCTTGAACTCGGCTTGCGCAAGCTCGCGCACCGCGGCGATCATATGCCGCTGCTGTTCGCTGAGTTGGAAATCCATGATCTATCCCTGGATGCGCGAAAGTAATACTTAATGCTGCGTCCCCACGGGGAGCGGCGAAGCCTGTTTTCTTGTTCCCGTGCTATAAAAACAACCTAGCGACAAGCGAAGAGCAGGCAAGGATTTTTCGCGGTCGCCAGGGGAGAAACGCATCATGATCAGGTCGACAACCTTCCTCGCGGCGGCATTTGTGCTCGCAAGCCCCGCGGCGCATGCACAAACCTATCCATCCAGGCAGATCACGCTGGTGATTCCCTTCGCACCCGGCGGCTCGAACGACATCGTCGGCCGCGCCATCGGCAAGAAGCTGACGGAAGCATGGGGCCAGCCGGTGGTGGTCGAAAACCGCTCCGGCGCCGGCGGCCTGATCGGCTCCGCCGACGTCGCGGCTGCCGCACCGGATGGCTACACCCTGCTGCTGGTGTCGTCGACATTCACGATCAATCCGGCGATCCGCAAGCGCATGCCGTTCGACACGATCAAGGATTTCGCGCCGGTCGCCTTCATCGCGCACTCCCCGCTGTTGCTCGTCGCCTCGAAAGATCTCCCGGTGAAATCCGCAAAAGACCTGCTCGCTCTCGCCAGAAGCAAGCCGGGCCAGATCACCTATGCTTCCGCCGGCCCCGGCAGCATCAACCAGATCGCGGCGGAGCTGATCGCGCTCTCGGCCGGGATCAAGCTGATGCACGTTCCCTATCGGGGTGGCGCGCCGGCGCTCAACGATCTCGTCGGCGGCCATGTCGATGTTTACGTCTCCAGCCTGCCCCAGGTACTTCAGCTCGCGCAGAACGGCCAGACCCGCGCGCTGGCGGTGACGAGCGTCAAGCGAACGGTGCTGCTGCCGGACGTGCCGACGCTGGACGAGGCCGGCATTTCGGGCTTCGACCTGTCGTCCTGGTGGGGCATCGTCGGTCCTGCCGGGATGCCAGCGGCTGTTGTCAATGCGCTCAATTCGGAGATCGGCAAGATGCTGACCGCCCCCGAGCTGCGTCAGATTCTCGCCAACGAAGGCGCCGAAACCGACACCATGACCCCAAAACAATTCGGCGACATGATGCGCACGGAGACCGAGCGCTGGACCAAGGTCGCGCGCGAGGCGAATATTTCGATCGATTAGAGCTCAACCGGCTACGGACTAATTTCTCCGCTTCGCCGTATATGTTCCTGGAAGCCAATTGGTAGTGAAAGTCAGGCTTTCGCCGTCGGGTGCAACAACATATTGGTCTCTGCCCCCGTTGTTGAAAACGGCGATAATTTTGGACCCGGAACATCTCCAGGTGCCGCTCGGCGGTTGGCCTGCCGTACCGGCACTGCCGTCCTTTCCGAAGGCCATCGTCGAACCGTTAGGCCAGCTCCACGTACCCGCAATATGTCCGCATGAAGGGCCTTCGGACCCCGGCTGCGCGGTATTGCGGCGCGCTCCACGTTTGCTCCGACCGACCCTTTCAGTAGTGTCTCTTTGCGCCGGTAATCGGCGCACGCCCGACTTCGGCGGCGTGTTCGGTTCAGACGGACTCTGATCGCCCGATATGGATTTGTCCTGCTTGCCAATCGTGCCGCCGATGCTGCCGGCCTGGGCGAGCGCCGAAGACACATTTGCGCATGCCAAAGGCGTCAGGGCCAGCAAAGCAATTCCAATCGATGCGCACCGCGTCATGCCGCCCCCAGACTCGTGCGGCATCGTACCGGTCAAACCGGAGTCCTGGAAGGCCCGCGGGTGAGGTATCGTGCCGTCGGAATGGGATTTGGAATCATGGTGACAGTGCGCAGGAGGGGTGGACGAAGCGATTCCGATCGTATTTTAGATGAGCGCGATGGATTTCGCGAAGGGCGGCTGGAGAAAAATGCGCTACTCGATTCACGCCAAAAACCTCGACGCCAAGAAGGCCCGCATCCTGGTCAACGCGGTCGTCGATTGCGCCAAGGCCGGCGTCAGGCCGTCCTTTACCATCAACAAGATCCTCTGGGGGCTCTCGCTGTACCTGGAATGCGGACATTTCAGGCGGGAGAACTGGCGGAGCTATCACCGCTTCAGCGAGGCCGCCAAACGAATCCGGGACTTCGGCGACAACGACTGGAAGCGCGGCCTCACCCTTCGAGCATGTCCGCCCGCTGAGCAAGATGTACCGGATGCTGCTGGATGAAAGGGCAACGCTGACCCCCGACCGGGCGGCGTTCATCATCAGTGAATATCCGCCCATCCTGACGACGAAAGTAGAAGAGGAGCGAATGGCGGCTCTCGGTTTCAGCGTCGAGAGCACGCCTCAAGAGCGTTACCGCGAGATACCGATTTCCGGTTTCGAGCTGCGTTCGGACGGCATCGCCGAATGAAGACGGTTGGCGCGCCTGCACCACCGTTAACAGCGCGCAGGTAGGTAGAGCCAACGGGTCGCCGCCCAATGAAGCGTGACGTTCATCACAAGTCAAACGAACCGCGTCGCGCACTCCTGCGACCACAGATCGAGAGGGGATGGTCCCTTCCTAGACAAATCAGGAGAGAGACATGAGCGACGAAACCCGCGAATTGAGCCTCGACGACCTGGATCAAGTCTCCGCGGGCGGTGCCATGTGGTGCGGGATCAACTTTGCTTGCCCCGACAGGGCCCGCGACCACGTCCCCGGCCTCGGTGCCATCGAAGACGCGATTATAAAAGCTGCCTAAGCAGGATCGAGGCCGCCTCGATTGGCGGCCTCTTTCATTTGAATATCTCGCCTCCGGGTACTGTCCGTATTTGACTCCTCGTGTCCTGGTTTGATGGTTGCCGGTCCATGTTCATCCGTGATCCACATCACGGTAATTGCCGCGCCATCGGCGCTAGTCTATGCTCATGGATAGCGGACCATGGTGTCCCCTGCCGGAATCGGAGTGCAGGCAATGAACAAGCAGTCAGAAAATAACCCGTCACTTCAGGACGAACCGAACAAGCTCAACCCCGCGAAGCACGAGCTGGACGAGCAGGACCTCGGTAAGGTGTCCGGCGGTACCCACAAAGACCGGGACCAAGAGCAACCGGGAAACGAAATGGCACACTGACGAATCAGGACAGCAAACGGGAGATGCACATGGACAACGATATCCGCGAATTGCCGCTTGAACCCTCGGTCGATGAAATCGCTGATGACGAACTCGCTATCGTATCCGGCGGAATTAGCTTCAGCTATGGTCAGATTCAATGGGTGTACACCCAACAAAAACGTGCGGATTAGTAGCGTGCAGGATGAGTTGAGCCCTTCGCGAAACCCATCAAGAAAACCCTGATCGCGGAATTGGCCAATGCGCAGGATGGGTTGAGCGGTGACACCTAAGACGTTTTCGACGGGCGCGATGGGTTTCGCAAAGGCTCAACCATCCTACGAGCTGCGCTCGGCCGAGTGAAGGCGGTCGAGGCGCGAAGCTCAATTCGAAGGCGCCGAACTGGCACCTTTCGTTGGCGGCCCGGTATCCAGCAATTTGATCTGATAGACCTCTTGCGTGTAGATGAACAAAAAGACAAGTGAGATCGTCAGTACGACGATTCCGACCACCGAGGAGGTCACCCTTACTTTTGCGGCTGACAGCTCGAAATCACTGTTGGGTTGAACCCCAATGGAGACACTTTTCCAGAGCTGGAAGCCGGAAAACAGGACACCGGAAACGACGACTAAAAAGACCAATGTCAAAACCACGTAAGACGCAATTTGTTGAGCATGGAATGTCTGGACATTCGCGTCCATAAGATTCGTATAATAAATGTATTCTCTTTTCTTTGCCTGGTTATAAGCCTTCAGCAAATCGGGATCGGCGCTGCTTGATTGCTGCCGTAGCTTTGTATTTTCTGCATTGAGCTTCTTGATCTGGTCCTGCAAAATGGAAACCTGGACTTGTAGCTGCTGCATGGTCGGAACGGGTTCAGGATTTGACGAATCGGCTTTGCTCGATTCGGCACCAACCGGCAGAGAAACTCCAGAAAAGGCGAGTATCAGTCCCAGGAACAATGCGATCCAATAATGCTTCATCTTCGATCCGCCGGAGTCTAGTTGCATCCCTGGGTCTGCTGGCGTTGCTGCTCGGTCAACTGGTCACAGCGCGGGTCTCTCACTTCGTCACGAGAGGGTACCACCGGGGTAGGCCCGGGAGGATTGATCGACTGAGGAGGCAAAATCGCCGATTCCGGCGCCATCGTCGATGTCAGGGGCGGCATTTTGAGGAAACTACTAAAGTCAGTCGCTTCTGACGTTGAAGCTCCCATTGCAAGAAAAATGAGAATGACCAAATTCGAAAATGCAAAAATTCGGGTCATCGATCTCGCTCCGGCTTGGCGCAACGATGGGTTGTATCATTTCGCCTCCTCTTCCGTAAGCCCAAAATTGGCGCGTTGGACGAGCCGAGCGACTTGTCCGCCGTCGATCTGAACAAGCATTCATGAGCGTGGCTAAAGTGTCATCCGTCGGCTCGTTGTAAATGGCGCCTCGCCGCTTATCTCCCCCTTAAGGAGATGGCCATGAAACAGTCGCAGCATTTCATCGAGAACGCCGAAAATTGCGCGCAGCTCGCCGAGCGTGCCGCCGATGAACCCACCCACAATCGCTACAAGCGCATGGAAGCCGCCTGGAGAGCATTGGCGGAAGAGCAGGACTGGCTCGATGGGGAAACCTCGCCGGTCCGCAGGGTGGCGAGGGGGAACGCACAAAAAGCACCGCTGGTGTGAGGCGGCGTTTTTCCTGTCGCAGATCGAATTCAGAATTACGGTGAAAGCAGGATGGGTGGAACCAGCGGGTCGCGCGAATGTGCGCCCGATGATGAACGCCGGATACCCATTATGACGCGATGGGTTTCGCGAACAGCTCAACCCATCCTGCGATTCCGACCCGTCGGGCAAATCACGTCATCCGCTATGGACTGTCCGCTTCCGTTGTCAAGCCATCCGGGTAAAAATATTCTGCTTTCCAGAATATTCGGATTATCCTATATCGCTCCCTGTCCCGTCCCACTGAAAGGGGCGTTTCGCGATCGTCATGGACGCGGGGCGGGATGCGATGGACGCGGATGGTGCATCTGACGAGGGCATCTGAGGCGGACGGAAAGGCGTGTGGTCCTGGCACCCCGACGCTGGTGTCAAGTCAGCGGGAGCAATCCCGCCGGCGACGGTGGCCAAAAAGCCCGGCGCACCGGGGAGAGCGCGCAATAGCCGTTAAAACCATCGCGCAGGGAAGGCCAGGTGTTTCCGGTGAACCTGTGGTGACTACGCTCGTGTGCTTTGTTTTTTATCGCACGCGAGACTGCGGGTGCATCGCGCGCCCGGTCATCCCTGCGCCCTTTGTTTTCAGGGGGCGAACGAACGGCAGAACTTCGCGCATGAGTATGCGGCGAGATCGCGGAAGTATGCCCCGCCGTCATTGCGAGCGAAGCGAAGCAATCCACTCTTTCTTCCTATGCTCGGTGAAATGGATTGCTTCGCTTCGCTCGCAATGACGGTGGAGATAGGTGCAGGGCGCGGAATCCGGGCAAAGGCGCGCTTCGCGCCGTGCCCACCATGTCGACGTAAAGCAAGATGGTGGGCTCGCTTCGCTCAGCCCACCCAACGATCTTGGCGGCGCTAATCGGAATCGTTCCCCGACGGCTCTTTGCCGGGGGTTAAGGTGGTAGCGAGAGAGGGACTCGAACCCCCGACCCCAGGATTATGATTCCCGTGCTCTAACCAACTGAGCTACCTCGCCACGGCGTCCGCCGTCATGGCCTATCATACCGCGGTTGCGAACGCGCGGCATATAAGAAGTGCATCAAGGGTGTGTCAAGCAAACTGGCTTGCCGGGCAAAACGCCGCAAAACAGGGGCTATTTCGGCCGCACATTGGGATCGACGCCGGGGCTGCCGGGCGGCGGGATCACCGGCATGTTGCCGCCCTCCGGCGTCGGCGCGCGGATTTCGGGATCGACGCCGGAAGGCGGGCACAGCACACCGTCGGATTTTGCCAGTTTGTCGCCGAGCGGCTCGGCGGCCTGCCCGGTGGTCGAGGTCTCCGGCCGGATGGTGCCGCGCGGCGGCACCGGCTGGGTCGGCGCGCAATTGCTGCCGGAGGCGGCCGGTGCGGTCGGGGCCGACGGCGTCCTCGGTCCGGGCGGAGCCTGGGCGCTCGCAGCACTCGTAGCCGCCATCAGAACAAGAGAGAGAAAGAGCGTGGGTTTGATTTGCATCGGAAGAAAACGGCCGCCGCGCGCGGAGGTTCCGCAAGGAAGTGTGGAACTCTCAGGACTTGCGATACCGGATCAGCGAAAAATGCCCCATCGGCGGCATCGGGCGGCGCTCGGCCAGAGTGACGCCGCCGTGCCGGGCGGCCCATTTTTCCAGCCGCGCCCAGGGAAATTCCGGCCGCCAGCCGAGCCGGCGCGCCAGCGGCGCGAACGCCAGCTCGAAGAGGCGGCGCGCACCCCGCTCGGCGCCGATGTGATTGACCAGGATCAATTCGCCGCCGGGTTTCAGGACGCGGATGAAATCATCCAGCGTGCTTTCCGGATCCGGTACCGCGGTGATGACATATTGCGCCACCACGGCGTCGAAGAACGAATTGGCGAAAGCGAGATGTTTCGCGTCCATCACCGCGAGCGTCTCGACGTTTTTCAGCCCCAGCGCCCGCACGCGGGCCTGCGCCTTGCGCAGCATCGGCTCGGAAATGTCGACGCCGCAGAGTTTCGTGGTCGGCGCATAATCCGACAGCGACAGGCCGGTGCCGACGCCGACGTCGAGAATGCGGCCGCCGATGCGGTCGGCTTCCGCGATGGTGGACTGCCGGCCGTGATCGAACACCTTGCCGAATACGAGATCGTAGACCGGCGCCCAGCGCCCATAAGCCTTGGCGACCCCCGCGCGGTCGATATCTGACGCCATGCCCCCGCCCCGAAGTCTTCTATCCGCGCACGGCCTCGACCAGCGGCGCAGTTCGCGCCGCCTCCGTCGTGCGCTTCGCGGTCGCGCTCGCAATAAAGCCGCCGCCGAGCACGCGGGCCTGCCCCGCCGGGGCATCGTAGAACACGCAGGCCTGTCCCGGAGCGACGCCCTCTTCGCCGGCGACCAGTTCGACTTCATAGCCGCTCTTGGTGGCGCGCAGCCAGGCCGGCTGCGGCACCCGGGTCGAGCGCACGCGCACGAATATCTCGAGGCCACGGCCGATGGCGCGATCGAGTTCGCCGTCGCCGATCCAGTTGACATCGCGCAGCGCGATGCGATCCATCCGCAGCGCCTCGCGCGGACCGACCACGACGCGCTGACGGGCGGCATCGAGCCGCACCACATAAAGCGGCGCGCCGGAAGCAATCCCCAGCCCGCGGCGCTGGCCGACGGTGAAATGCACGATGCCCTGATGGGCGCCGATGACGCGGCCGTCGAGATCGACGATGTCGCCGGGCAGCACGGCGTTGGGCCGCAGCCGGCCGATGATGTCGGTATAGCGGCCGGTCGGCACGAAGCAGATGTCCTGGCTGTCCTGCTTGTCGGCGACCTCGAGGCCGAAGCGGCGCGCCAGTTCGCGCGTCTCGGGCTTGGTCATGTCGCCGAGCGGAAAGCGCAGGAAATCGAGTTGCTCGCGCGTCGTCGCGAACAGGAAATAGCTCTGGTCGCGGTCGGCGTCCGCCGCGCAGACCAGCGCGCGCGATCCGCCCGCAAGCTTGCGCGAGGCGACATAGTGGCCGGTGGCGAGCGCCGCGGCGCCGAGCTCGCGCGCGGTCTTGAGCAGGTCGCGAAACTTGATCGAGCGGTTGCACTCGATGCAGGGCACCGGCGTTTCGCCGAGCGCATAGCTGTCGGCGAAATTGTCGATCACGGATTCGCGGAAGCGATCCTCATAGTCGAGCACGTAATGCGGGATGCCGAGCCGCTCGGCCACGTTGCGGGCGTCGTGGATGTCCTGCCCGGCGCAACAGGCGCCCTTGCGATGGGTGGCGGCGCCATGGTCGTAAAGCTGCAGCGTGATGCCGACGACGTCGTAGCCTTCCGACTTCAACAGCGCAGCCGTGACCGAGGAATCGACGCCGCCCGACATGGCGACGACGACCCTTGTGTCCTGCGGACGGCCCTTGAGATCGAGACTGTTGAGCATGGTACTGGTTATCGATGCGATCGCGGCGATCGCATTTGCTTGGGCCGCGATCAGGAAGCCATTTTGCGGCAGATGAAAGCCGTTTTTCGACTAGCAGGCGCGATTTTCGGAAAAGCGCATGGGCTTCGCCGTACACGTCTGAAATGCCGCTCTTTTAATATAGGCCGCATTCCCGCGAGGCAATCGCGCCGGCCCTGCGTTTTGCACAGCCCGAACGGCAAATCTTGCCGAGGGGCACAAAAAGGACCCTCGAAAGCGCCTCCAGAGTTCCATCGAAAATCTTATAACATATTGAAGTATAATGATATTTTTTCAGGGCCGAGGTGGCCCGGTCCTTGCTGATCTGACCTTGAGTTTCATCGCAAGAGGCCGACCCGTGTATAGTGTGACGTCAGACGCAGCGAGCAGTGTGTCCTACCAGACCGCCGCGCCCAAACCGGCGCGCCAGGATCCGTCGCAAAGCAACGACGGTTTCGGCGCACTGGTCGATTCAAGCCTGCCCAACGCCGCCAACGATCCCGTGTCCTCCGCCCCATCGCCTCCCGCAGCGCCGCGGCCGTCCGAGAATGCCGGCCCACCTGACAATACGAATTCGCGCAACGCCTCGCAGGCCGATCAATCGGTCAGCAACGATCAAGCCGGTCAGAACGCGCCCGCCCAGCAGGCTCCCGACTCCAATGCGGCCGGCGTCAAGCGCTCGCGGACCAAGTCCAGCGACGCAAAGTCCAGCGACGCCAAGACCAACGATGCAAAGTCCGGCGGCTCCAAGGCCACCGCCTCCGGTGACACGAAATCATCCGACAAGCCGTCTCCGGACACGGCTGCCTCGACCGATCCGGCCGCCTCCACACCGCCGGCCGCCACGCCCGCGCCTGCGGCGAACGCGGTCGCGGTGGCGATCGCGGTGCCAAATGTCGCGACGGATTCTCCCGCTGCCGCAGCAACGCCCACCCCCGGAGGCGCTACCCCGCCGCTTGCGATCGCGGCCGCCGCCATCGCGGCCAGCGCGCCGGTCACGGGCCCGGCGGTGGCCGGCTCGGTCCAGATCAATACCGACACGAGCGCAGCCGCCGCGGTCACCGCGAATGCCGCAGCAACTGCCAAGGCCGCTACGCAGGCGGCCGCGGGCGACACAACCCCGTCGGCCAAACAAGCGGGCACGCAGCCCGCCACCGACACGGCATCGAGCGCGACAGTCGCGACGACGGCTCCGGTTGCGCCGAAAGCCACGCAGCTCACGACGCCGTCCACCGGCTCGGCGAAAACTACAAGCGGCGCCACCGGTTCCAGTTCAGGCAAGTCCGATCCGACAAGTGCTGCCACCGCAACCGGGACCGCCACCACCAACGCCGCGCCACAACCGGCCACTACCGGCAGGCAAGCCGGCAACAACGATGCTGCCGGCAATAGCCCCACGGACGCCGTTCCGACGCCGGCCGCCACTGTGACGATCCACGACCACGCGGCGGCCACCCCCAGCACGCATGCGTCGACCGATACATCCGATACCGGCATCCAGCCGACCGTGACGATGCAACCGCAGCTGCCTCCGGCCGCGGCAACGCTCGCGCCGACCGGGCCGCTGAGCGTCACGGTGGCCACCAATGCGCCGGCGCCGCTGAGCGGACTCGCGATGGAAATCGCCACCTCGGTGAAAAACGGCAAGAGCAGTTTTGAAATCCGGCTCGATCCGGCCGACCTCGGCCGCATCGACGTCCGCATCGATGTCGACCGCACCGGCCAGGTGACGTCGCATCTGACGGTCGAAAAGCCGGAAACGCTGACCATGCTGCAGCAGGACGCGCCGCAATTGCAGCGCGCGCTGGACGATGCCGGCTTCAAGACCGGCGATGGCGGCCTGCAATTCAGCCTGCGCGACCAGCCCTCGTCGGGGCAGAATAGCGGCGACGAAGGTAGCCGCAACGCCCGGCGGCTCGTCATCAGCAACGAAGACACAATCCCCGCTGGCGTAGCGGGACGCAGCTATGGCCGCGCGCTCGGATCGAGCGGCGGCGTCGACATCAGGGTCTGAGGAGACAGTCATGACCACTACCAGCGTAGCCCCCTCGGTCGTCTCGGGCACGACCACGCAGCCGGCCTCATCCTCTTCGTCGTCGAATTCTTCGGCCGCGGCAGCCAGCGCGCTTGCGACCCAGCAGATCGCCGGCAATTTCCAGAGCTTCCTGACGCTCTTGACGACGCAATTGCAGAACCAGAACCCGCTCGATCCGCTCGACACCAACCAGTTCACCCAGCAGCTCGTCGAATTCGCCGGCGTCCAGCAGCAGCTCAACACCAACGACTCGCTGTCGACACTGGTGTCGCTGCAGCAGACCGCGCAATCGACCCAGGCGCTCGGATTCGTCGGCAAGACTGCCGTGGTCAACGGCAACACCGCGGGCCTGACCAACTCGTCCGCGACCTGGGAGCTGAGCGTGCCTACCAATTCCAACCTGAATATCACGATCACCAACAGCACCGGGCAGACCGTGTTCAGCGGCACCTATGCGGCCAATGCCGGCGGCAACCAGCCGTTCACCTGGAACGGCCTCGGCAATGACGGCACCCAAAATCCGGACGGCCAGTACAAGCTCATCGCGACAGCCGCCGACTCCTCCGGCAACAACGTGGCCATCACCACCCAGATCCAGGGCGTGGTCAGCTCGGTCGACCTCACCCAGTCGCCACCACTGCTGTCGATCAACGGCCAGACCTATACGGTCAGCCAGATCCAGAGCATCACCAACTAGCGCGGCGGCCGCAGGCCGCCAGGACCGTTCCAAGGCCTCCGGAACGACGCCTGCGAGGCGCCGTCCCGAGCCGCATCGGCGGGCAATTTCAAGGAGATTTGTATTGAAGCCTTAGGCTTAGGCAAATTTTAAGCCGGGCGGCGTAGGTTGGCACCGTGAGTTCAGTGGTTGAGAGTTTGTGAGTACGCCATGACAGAACCCCATCGCCCGAGGGTAAAATACGTCATCGGGCCTGACGGTAGTCCGTTAACAATTGCGGATTTGCCCGCACCCGGGACCAAACGGTGGGTTATTCGCCGTAAGGCCGAAGTCGTTGCCGCCGTGCGCGGCGGCCTGCTCTCCCTCGAGGAAGCCTGCAGCCGCTACACGCTGACGGTCGACGAATTCCTGTCCTGGCAGTTTTCCATCGATCAGCATGGTCTGGCGGGCTTGCGCACCACCCGCATCCAGCAATACCGGCAATAAGCCTTCCCGGTCCCGCGACATTTGAAGAAAATCGGCTTCGCCCCACGAAGCCGATTTTTTTCATATGGAAGTTTCGCTCCGCCCCTTAACCTTCGTTAACCATATCGAAACCATCCCATAGGCAATAATTGCCCAGTCGGCTTCTGGGGCCGAATCTGAGGGGCGGTCGGCTTTGCAGAGTCTGGTAAGTTTCCTGAGAGGCCTCGGCGCCGCGCGGCTGATGGCGATGGTTGCGGTGACCGCGGCCCTGATCGGCTTCTTCGCCTTTGTCATCATGCGCGTCACCACGCCCCAGATGACGACCCTGTTCACCGACCTCAGCGTCGAGGATTCCTCCGCCATCATCAAGGATCTGGAGCGTCAGGCCGTCCCCTACGAGCTGCGCAACGACGGCGCCGTGATCATGGTGCCGAAGGACAAGGTGACGCGGCTGCGGATGAAGCTCGCAGAGGGCGGCCTGCCCAAGGGCGGCGGCGTCGGCTACGAGATCTTCGACAAATCCGATGCGCTGGGCACCACCAGCTTCGTCCAGAACATCAATCATTTGCGGGCGCTTGAGGGTGAGCTGGCCCGCACCATCCGCGCCATCGACCGCATCCAGGCCGCGAGGGTCCACCTCGTGCTGCCCGAACGGCCGCTGTTTTCGCGGGAAACCCCGGAGCCCTCGGCCTCCATCGTGGTGCGGGTGCGCGGCGCGCTCGAACCGCAGCAGATCAGGGCTATCCGTCACCTGGTTGCCTCCGCCGTCAACGGCTTGAAGCCGCAGCGGGTGTCGATCGTCGACGAAGCCGGCCAGTTGCTGGCCGACGGCGCCGCCACCGGCACCGACGCCGACAACGCGGTCGGCGACGAGCGCCGCGCCAGCTTCGAGAAGCGGATGCGTAATCAGGTCGAGACGATCGTGTCCTCGGTGGTCGGCGCCGGCCGCGCCCGCGTCGAGCTGTCGGCCGATTTCGACTACAACAAGATCACGCAGACCTCCGACAAATTCGATCCCGAAGGCCGCGTGTTGCGCTCGACCCAGACGCGGGAAGAATCGTCCGCCACCGCCGACAATACCGGCCAAGTCACCGTCAACAACGAATTGCCTGGCAACCAGGCCAACAACAACGCGCCGGCCGCGCGCGACCAGAGCAAGAAGACCGAGGAAACCAACAATTACGAGATTTCCCACACCACCAAGACCGAAGTGACCGAGGCCGGAAGGGTCAACCGCATCTCGGTCGCCGTGCTGGTCGATGGCAGTTATACCAAGAACGAAAAAGGCGAGATGGTCTATCAGGAGCGCAGCAAGGACCAGCTCGATCGCATCGCGGCGCTGGTCCGTTCGACGATTGGCTTCGATCAGAAGCGCGGCGACCAGGTCGAGGTGGTAAACCTCAAATTCGCCGAAGCGCCAGCCGTCGCGCCTCTTGCCGAGCCAACCGGCCTGTTGGGCATGCTGCAATTCACCAAGGACGACGTGATGTACGTCATCGAGCTCGGCGTCATGATGCTGCTGAGCCTTGTCGTGATGTTCATGGTGATCCGGCCGTTGGTGAAGCGCATCCTCGCTTCCGAAGAGGTTCCGGCTGCGGCCGGAGCGGGTTCGCTGCCGGCGCTGGCCGACGGTAACAAACCCGCCGAGGGCGCGCCCGGCCAGGGCCTCGTTCCCGGCGGCGCCGCTACAATGATCGACGTCGCCCAGGTCCAGGGTCAGGTCCACGCACAGTCCGTCCACCGCGTCGGCGAACTGGCCGAGAGAAATCCGAACGAAACCGCCACCATCATTCGTCAATGGCTGACCGAGCCGGCTGCGTGATCTGACATGGCCCTCCCACAAACCACCAACACCAACGACATCTCCAGCGTCATTTCCTCGCTGGCGTCCCGTCAGGCCAGTCGTCCGCAAGGCGCAAAGCTGAGCGGGCCGAAACGCGCCGCGATCCTGATGCTGGCGCTGGGCGAGCAGTATGGCGGCAAGGTCTGGTCGCTGCTCGACGACGACGAGGTGCGCGAGCTATCAATCCACATGTCGACACTCGGCACCGTCGAGGCCGACGTGGTGGAGGACCTGCTGCTCGAATTCGTCTCGCGGATGTCGGCATCCGGCGCGCTGATGGGCACGTTCGACGCCACCGAGCGGCTGCTGCAGCAATATCTGCCCTCCGAGCGCGTCACCGGCATCATGGACGAAATCCGCGGACCCGCGGGCCGCAACATGTGGGAGAAACTCTCCAACGTGCAGGAAGAGGTGCTCGCCAATTATCTCAAGAACGAATATCCGCAGACCATCGCCGTGGTGCTGTCGAAGCTGAAGCCGGAGCACGCCGCGCGGGTGCTGGCGATCCTGCCCGAAGACATGGCGCTCGACGTGGTCAACCGGATGCTGAAGATGGAGGCGGTGCAGAAGGAAGTGATCGAGCGCGTCGAGCAGACGCTGCGCACCGAATTCATGTCGAACCTGTCGCA
>Ga0075522_10000407_pt1 | contig 31022 bp, 32 predicted proteins | sample NGEPerA_FD_74796 | JGI IMG/M metagenome (GOLD analysis project Ga0075522, IMG submission 74796) | Arctic peat soil microbial communities from the Barrow Environmental Observatory site, Barrow, Alaska, USA - NGEE PermafrostL2-A | ecosystem: Environmental > Terrestrial > Soil > Wetlands > Peat ...
AAGCCGTTACGGTCGAATCGGCGCGCGCCGCTGGCCGTGCTTTGATCGCGCGCGGCCGTCCGGCGATAGCCGCGCTCGGCCCCGGCAGCGGACTTGAAAGCACCGCCGCGATTGCCGAAAGTCTGGTCCGGCCGGCCGCCTGATGAAACCAAAGGGCGCCAGCGGGCAAATGTAAAATGGCGTTCTTCCGCACCGTCAGTCTGAACGAAACCACACCGGCGATTGCCGGCGAGGGCGTGACCTTGCGCATGCCGCAGCTTTCCGACCACGCCGAATGGGCGGCGTTGCGCGAGCAAAGCCGCAGCTTCCTGACGCCGTGGGAGCCGGTCTGGCCGGACGACGATCTCACGCGCTCGGCCTTCCGCCGCCGGCTCAAGCGTTACACCGAAGACCAGCGCAACGATCTCGCTTACGCTTTTCTGATTTTTCGCAAAACTGACAATCGGCTGGTTGGTGGACTGACGCTCGCCAATATCCGGCGCGGCGTGGCGCAGGCGGGCTCCATCGGTTACTGGGTCGGCGCGCCATATGCCCGCCACGGCTACATGACCGCCGCGGTGCGCGCCTTGATCCCTTATTGCTTCGGCGCCTTGCGGCTGCACCGGTTGGAAGCGGCCTGCATCCCGAATAACGGCGCCTCGATCGGCCTCCTGGAAAAGACCGGTTTTCAGCGCGAAGGCTATGCGCGCGGCTATTTGTGCATCGATGGCGTCTGGCAGGACCATTTGCTCTATGCGCGGCTCGCCGACGACCGCGCCTGAACCCTAACCGTCTTTGGACCTCGCCTTGGGGATGCCATGCTTGCTTTGCTATAGTCGGCGGCCGATCTGCTTGGAGCTTCGGCGTCGCATGTTCGAGTCATTCTGTCACAAGAAACGTGAGTCATAAAATGCTTGGGGAACGAAACGAACAAGCGCGTTCGAGAGGCGCGATGCCAGCGGCGCGCGCAACGGCCTTTATCGTCCTGGCATTGGCAATGGCCGGATGCGGCACGTCGAGCGTGCTCGACAAGGTGAATATCTTCGCCGATAAAAAAACTTCGACGATGACCGCCTCGGACAAGAACGGCGCTACAATCGCCGACACCGACGACATCGAGTGTCCCGGCGTCGCGGTGCGCACCGGCGCTTCCACGCTTTCGATCGGCACCAAGCCGAGCCAAGAGGAGCCGTCCGCGCTCGATTTGCGCTATCAGGGCACGATCCTGCGCACCGCGCGCGAATGTCACGTCAGTGCCGGCTTCATGACCATGAAGGTCGGCATCGAAGGCCGCATCATCACCGGCCCGGCCGGCGGACCCGGCAATGTCGATGTGCCGCTGCGCATCGCGGTGGTGCACGAAGGCCCGGTGCCGAAACCGATCGTGTCGAAATTCGCCAGCGTGCCGGTGACTGTGGCCAACGCGGTCGACCGCGTGAACTTCACCCATGTCGAGAACGACGTCACCTTCCCGATGCCGGTGCCGGCCGGTGATATCGACGCCTATGTCGTGTATGTGGGCTTCGACCCGCTCGGCGCGCAGCCGAAGAAGCCGGAAAAAAAGCCGGCGGTGAAGCGCAAGCCGGCGACGAAACCGGCGGCGACGAAGCCGAAGCAGGGTTGAGGCGTCTTTTCCCGGGCGCGATGCAGCGTGAGCCTTGGCGCGACTTCACGCGCCCGGGCAAGAGGAACCTACCACCCTCTCAGATCAATCACCGTGCCCTTAAGCGCGCGCATGTCGGAAATTACCGCACGCGCGCCGGCGCTGCGCAGTTGGCTGGCGAGCCCCGCGCCGGCGTGGCTGCCGCCGACGAAGCCAATCACCGTCATGCCGGCCGCGACCCCGGCGGCGACGCCGACGTCTGAATCTTCGACCACCAGACAGTCGGCCGGATTGACCCGCATTTTCGCCGCCGCATGCAGGAACAGGTCGGTTGCGGGCTTGCCGTTCGGCACGTCAGCCGCCGAAAAAAGATTGGGCTCGAAGAAACGGATCAGATCGGTGCTCTCCAGACTGACGCGCATGCGGTCGAGCGTGGACGAGGAAGCGACGCATTTCGGTCCGCGCAGCCAGGTGAGCGCGCGCGCGGTATGAGTGGTCGCGCGCAGTTCGGCGCGGAACTTGCGCAGCGTGGCGGTGGCGACGGTTGAGGCGAAATCGCGCGGCAGCTTGCGCCCGGCGGCTCTCTCGACATCGGCAAACATGTCGGCCTGGCGGCGGCCGGTAAAATAGCGCGCGACCACGTCCGGCGTCAGGGCAAAGCCCGCACGGATGAATTCTTGCGACACGATCGCAGTTGACAGCGCCTCGCTATCGACGAGCACGCCATTGCAATCGAAGATGACCACGGGTCCCCCGATGCTTCGCCGGTACTGCCGGCTCGCTCACGCACAATGTGAAATTGTCGATTACGCGGACGGCTACGCCGAGACGGTTGACGAATCGTTAGTCGGCAGACTAGAGCGCGTCGGGCGGTATGCAAAGACCGCTCGTCGGCGCGTGGGAACTTTCGCACCAGGGTCGGAGATTACCGGGGATAAGTGGGCAAACGCCGTTGCCTTGGCGAAAGCACGGTTCCGGCCAGATCTCGCGGGCTAAGCCCACGTCCGGTCGCATGGCCCGCAGGCCGTAAACCGGGCCTAATACGCGGTCTTAATTGAGTTTTTTGCGGACGTCCTCGATGCCCTTGGCGATCAGTTCGCCGGCCAGCTTGGCCTTGGTCTCGGCGGCCAGGATCTTCTCGGCGGCGGCGATGGCTGCTTCGGCGGCGGCGCTGCGCACATCGGCGGTCGCTTGCGCCTCGGCCTGGGCGATCTTGGTCTCGGCCATTTTGGTGCGGCGGGCGACGAATTCCTCGATCTTGGCCTTGGCCTCGACCGCCAGCCGCTCGGCCTCGGCCTTGGCGCCAGCGACGATCTCCTGCGCCTCGCCCTCGGCTTCCCGCCGCTTGCGCTGGTAATCGGCCAGCAGTTGGGCGGCTTCCTCGCGCAGCTTACGCGCCTCGTCGAGTTCGGCCTTGATGCGGCTGGCGCGCTCGTCGAGCGACTTGGCCAGCATCTTGTGCACGCCGATGTAACCCAAGCTCGCCAGGAACAGGATGAAGGCGAGCGCGACCCAGGTTTCGGCGTCTAAAAATAACTCGGCCATATCGGTTACCTATCCGTTACCGCTTGAGCGCGTCGGCAACCGCGTCGGCGACGGCCTTGTCGCTCGGCGCTTGCCCGATCAGGCGCTCGACGATGGCGCGGGTGGCGTCCTCGGCGATGCCGCGGACACTGCTCATCGCCGCCTGCTTGGTGCTGGCGATGGTGGTCTCGGCCGCGGCCAGCTTGGCGTTGAGTTCGTCTTCCAGCGTCTTGCGGCGGGCCTCAGAAGCGGCCGCCTGCTCGTCACGGGTCTTGTTGGCGATAGCCTGCGCATTGGCGCGGGCATCGGCCAGCGCTTTCTCATAGGCCGCGACCGCCGCGTCCGACTGTGTCTTCAATCGGCCGGCTTCCGCGACATCGTCGTCGATGTGCTTCTGCCGGCTTTCGATGATGCCGCCGACGCGCGGCAGCGCCCATTTGGCCATCAGCACGTAGAGCAGCACGAAGGCGATCGCCAGCCACACCAATTGCGACGCAAAGGAGTGCGCATCGAAGGGCGGGAAGCCGCCTTTATGCTCGCTCGCCGGTACGTGCTCGGTGCCAGTGGTGTGTTGTGGTTCGGCCATCGTCGGTTCCTAGTTCGCCCTGCGCATGATCCCGAAAAGTGGGTACCGGTTTTCGGATAAGATCATGCGCACTTCAAATTAGAGAGCGAACAGCAAGAGCAGCGCGATCAGCAGCGAGAAGATGCCGAGCGCTTCGGTGATGGCGAAGCCGAAAATCAGGTTGCCGAACTGGCCCTGCGCGGCCGACGGATTGCGGATCGCCGCCGCCAGATAGTTGCCGAAGATGATGCCGACGCCGACGCCGGCGCCGCCCATGCCGATGCAGGCGATGCCCGCGCCGATGTATTTCGCTGCCACTGGATCCATAACTTAAGCTCCCTTTGGTTCTAGCTGTTCGCCGGGCCTTAATGGCCCGGGTGAATGGCGTCGTTGAGATAGATGCAGGTGAGAATGGCGAAGACATAGGCCTGCAGGAAGGCGACCAGCGTCTCCAGCGCCATCAGAATAACGATCATGCCGAAGGGCAGAATGCCGCCGGCCCAGCCGAGCGCGCCCATGGCGCTGCCCATCAGGATGATGAAACCGGCGAAAACCTGCAGCGTGATGTGTCCAGCCAGCATGTTGGCGAACAGACGCACCGAATGCGAAATCGGCCGCGAGACGAAGGACAGCACCTCGATGAAGACGATCAGCGGCAGGATGTAGATCGGCACGCCCTTGGGCACGAACAGGTTGAAGAAGTGCAGGCCGTGCCGGTAAAGGCCGTAGCTCAAAACGGTCAGGAAGACGGTGATCGACAGCGCCGCGGTGACGATGATGTGGCTGGTGACGGTGAAGGTGAACGGGATGAGGCCGATGACATTCAGCGTCAGGACGAACATGAAGATGGTGAACACGAACGGGAAGAACTTCATGCCTTCCGAACCGGCGGTCGAGCGCACCGTGGTGGCGACAAACTCGTAGGAAATCTCCGCGGCCGATTGCAGCCGCGATGGCACCAGGCTCTTTTTGGTGGTGCCGATCACCAGAAAGGCGGTGATGATGACCACCGCCGCCAGCATGAAGGCCGACGAATTGGTGAAGGCGATCTCGGTGTTACCGATATGGAAGACCGGAAACAGTTCGACGATGCGGAATTGATGGATGGGATCGGCGGCCATTGCTCTGTTTGGACTCTATTTGCGCTCTAATCGGTCAGACTGGTCACGAACGACACCCGCCGCCCGCATCACGTTGAGTACGCCGGCCGCGAAGCCGAGCAGCAGAAAGACAATAAGCCCCCACGGCGATATGCCGAGCCAGCGATCGATGAGCCAGCCGAGCCCAGCGCCCACCAGCACGCCCGCGACCAGTTCGGTCGACATCCGAAACCCGCGCGCATAAGCAGAGGGGTCGGCGGCGGTGCGAGACCCGTTCACGTCGTCGGGATGGCGGTTCGCTGTCGCGAGCCGGTCGCCGAGACGCTGGAGCCTCGCGGAGAGAGCAGCCTCGTCGTCCGGCGGTTCTTTGCGGGTGCCGTTTCCTCGCGTGTCGTCAGCCATGCTTTCGATCCGCGTGGGTTTTTTAGGCTCCGCTCTTGTTCCGCCGCCCTAAAAGCCGCGCGGACCATACTGATCGCTTCCTTTCGAGTCAAGAAACCGGCTTACCGTCATAACTATTTGAAAATGCACACTAAAAGTTGAATTTTGCGGGCCTCCCGCGCGCCTTTTGCGTGCAGTGCGGCATCGCCATCAACCAAGTCCGGTTGAAGAACTGCGAATGCTGCCAGTTTAGTCGCGCCGCTGCCGATGGTAGACTACCGCCAGCGAATGTTTCGACGATCCCGGGAGCGACCGCCGCCATGCGCATCGAAAGTCTCGCCATTGCCGCCGTGCTTGTTGCGGGCGCGACTCCCGCCACGGCGCAAGTGCAAGGCCTGCCGCCGCCGATCTCCGTGCCGGACACCGCCGCCGCCGCGCCGTCGCGCTACAACTTCGACCGCGTCGCCGACGTTTTCATGCGGCTCGACAGGGTCACCGGCCAGGTCAGCGTATGCAGCCAGCATAGCGCCGGGTGGGCGTGCCAAGCGGTGCCGGAAGAGCGCGCCGCCTTTGAGAACGAGATCGCCCGCCTGCAAAGCGACATTGCAACCCTGAAAGAGCAGATCGCGGTGCTGCGTGCGCCGCCGCCGCCACGGCCGCCGGCCGATCTTTCCTCGCGCGACAAGGAACCCGAAGTCACCATCAAAATGCCGACACAGGAAGACATCGAGCGCGCCCGCGTCGCCGTCACGCATGCCTGGCAGCGGCTGGTCGACATGATCGTCAGCTTCAAGAACGACATGATGAAGAAGGGTTAGGTGCCGGCCCGTCTCTCCGCCATTGTCGAGACCGTTCCGCAGTTGATCGCAACCGCGACCTTGCGCATCGACACGCCGGGCATCGGCTTTACCGAAATCACCGTTGAGGCCAAACAATTCATTGCGCAATCGGGCGGGCGCGATGGCGTGCTGCTGATTTTTCTGCGCCACACCTCGGCCTCGCTCACCATCCAGGAAAATGCCGATCCCGACGTGCAGGCGGATTTGACTGATGCGCTCGACCGGTTGGCGCCGGAAACCGCCCCAGGATACACCCCTTGGGTGCATGACGCCGAAGGCCCCGACGACATGCCGGCGCATGTCAAGGCAATGCTCAACGGCGTCTCGCTGCATGTGCCGGTCGGCGCGGGCCAGCTTTCGCTCGGCACCTGGCAGGGCATTTATCTGGTCGAACATCGGCGCAAACCGCATGCGCGCGAGATCGTGTTTCAGTTCATCGGCTCGGCCGGTTGAAGCGGACGAAAAACTCGTTCCCGGCGGCCGCGATTAGCCGAATAAGCCGGTGCGCCGCTAAAATCAGCAATGCGTCACGCCCGCGGCGGCCCGCGACGCCGCGCGGCTCGAAAGCCCAAGTCTTTGTTTTTTCTCCCAAAAACAACGCTTGGCGGGCGGACGCATGGGTGCTGTGCCGTACTGCGTTTAAGTCGCGGCTCGTCTGGCGAGACGGCGCGACGAAATACTGGCTACTATAGTTGTAAGGCTGCGCCGCGCGCGGCCGTGCCCCGGGCCAAAAGCGAAGGAATCTCGCGGTTGAATGATATTGTGCAATACCGGCTGGTGATTGCCGACGACCACCCTTTGTTTCGTGGCGCGTTGCGCGAGGCGGTCGCCGGTCTGCTGGAGCCGGTCGATATCGCGGAGGCGGGCACGTTCGACGACGTCGTGGCGCTGCTCGACCGCGGCGGCGACATCGACCTGGTGCTGCTCGACCTCGCGATGCCGGGCGTGCGCGGCTTTTCCGGGCTGATGTACATCCGCGCGCAATATCCGAGCGTGCCGGTGATCGTGGTGTCGGCCAATGACGACCCGGCGGCGATCCGCCGCTGCATGGAATTCGGCGCCTCCGGTTTCATTCCCAAGACCTTGAGCGTCGATGCCATGCGCGCGGCGATCTCGCGCATCCTCGGCGGCGGCATCTGGACGCCGTCGGAAGTCGATCTGTCCGCCGGCTCCGACGCCGAGACCGCCGCGCTGATGACGCGCATGGCGACGCTGACGCCACAGCAGGTGCGCGTGCTGATGATGTTGTCGGAAGGTCTGCTCAATAAACAGATCGCCTATCAACTCACGGTCTCGGAAGCGACCGTGAAAGCGCATGTCTCGGCGATCCTGCAAAAGCTCGGCGTCGAAAGCCGCACGCAAGCCGTGATCGCCGCCGCCAAGATCGAAACCGGCCACTATTCGCAAGGCGTGGGGGTGGAGGGGTGAGGAAAACGACGAAGGCGTGAAAACTAGTCCCGACTTATAGAATGGTCCGATCATGAGCGAACTCATCGACCGCATTACCTCCGACCCGCAAATATGCGGAGGACGACCTGTTGTGCGGGGTCTAAGAATTCGCGTGAGCGACATTCTCGGCATGTTGGCGGCGGGCGCCGACCGAAGTGAAATTCTGCGTGATTATCCTTACCTCGTAGACGACGACATCTCCGCCGCGCTCGAGTATGCGGCGCGTACCAGCGATCATCCTCTGATCCGCGCGGACTGACGTGCGGTTCATCGTCGACGCGCAGCTCCCGCCGACGCTCGCGCGATTTTTATCGTCGCTCGGTCACGAAGCAGAACACGTTGCCGATATTGGTTTCGCTACGGCGGTGGATCGCCAGATATGGCGCTACGCGGTTGAACGAAACGCCGTCATCATTACCAAAGATGAAGATTTTTCGATTTTGCGCGCTGTCGGTTCCGGAGGGCCGGCTGTTGTCTGGGTACGCATCGGCAATACGACGCGCAATGCGCTGATCCGCGTTATGAGCGCGGCGATGCCAAGGATAATCGAGGTGTTGCAAAGTGGGGAAACCGTCATCGAGGTGCACAGCGAGCGATAATGGCCTCGCTGCTACTCCGCCGCCGCCACCCGCATCACGCGCCATTGCGCCAGCAGCGCGCGCAAGGCGGCCGGCTTGACCGGCTTGTTCAATAATTGAATATCCCCGGCGCGCGCCTGTTCGCGCACGCCCGGCGTACGGTCGGCGGTGATCAGGATGGCCGGCAGATTGCCGAGGCTGGCGCGCAGCGCGACGATCGCCTCGATGCCATTGCCGTGGTCGAGATGATAATCAACCAGCAGGCCATTCGGCGGCACGTCGCTTTCGGCAATCGCCGCCAGCGCGATATCGAGATCGGGCGCCTTGATGACCTCGCAGCCCCAGCCGCGCAACAGCATTTCCATGCTGTCGAGCACCGAGGGCTCGTTATCGATGCAGACGACCGTGGTGCCGGCGAGTTGGCTCGGATCGATATGAGCCTTGTCGCGTGCCGGCAGTTCGACCGGCGTCGCGCTCGAGCGCGCAACCGTCACCGCGAAATGCGAGCCGCCACCGCCGGCGCTGTCGACCGCGACCGCGCAGCCGAGCACGCGCGCCACGCGCTCGACGATCGAGAGGCCGAGCCCCAGGCCGCGCGCGATGCGGGCGCCCTGTTCGAGCCGGTGGAATTCGATGAAAATATCGCGCCGCTTCGATTCCGGAATGCCGACGCCGGTGTCGTAGACGTCGATGCGCAAATCGCCGCCCCTGCGGCGGCAGCCGATCAGTACCTTGCCGGCCGGGGTATATTTGATCGCGTTCGACACGAGATTTTGCACCAGCCGGCGCAGCAACCGCCGGTCGGAACGCACAACGGCCAGGCAAGGCACGTATTTTAGCTCCAGCCCTTTGGCGGCGGCGAGCGGGGCGAATTCCAGTTCGATCTGGCGCATGATGTCATCGATGCGGAACGACGAAATTTCCGGCCGCATGGCGCCGGTATCGAGCCGCGACATATCCAGAAGCGCGCCGAAGATTTCTTCGACCGCTTCAAGCGAGGCGTCGATATTATCGACCAGCCTTCGGTCGTCGCGGCCTCCGCGTTCGATCAGGCTGGTGACGTACAGCCGGGCCGCGTTGAGCGGCTGCAAAATATCGTGGCTGGCGGCGGCGAGAAATTTGGTCTTGGAAATATTGGCGGCGTCGGCTTCGCCTTTTGCTTTGGCGAGCGCGGCGTTGAGCAAAGTCAGTTCCTCGGTACGTTCGCGCACGCGCCGCTCCAGCGTCTCGTTCGAGCGTTCGAGCGCTTCGGCGGCTTCCACGCTCGCCGTGATGTCGGTGAAGGTGGTGACGATGCCGCCGTCCGGCATGTGGTTAGCGCGCACTTCGATCACCATGCCGCCGTCGGCGAAGCGCTCCATGAATACGTCCTCGCCGGAGACGTAACGCTCAAGCTGCGCGCGCACGATGTCCTCGACGCGTTCCGGCTTGACGTCGCCGCGCTGCGCGTTGAAGCGCATGATTTCGGCAAGGCCGACGCCGGAGCGGATCAGGCTCGGTGGCAGATCGAGAATTTCGCCGAACTGCCGGTTCCAGCAGATCAGTTGCAGGTCGCGGTCGAATACCGCGATGCCCTGACGCACGTGGTCGAGCGCGGTCTGCAATATCTCGCGGTTGTATTGGATGGCGGCCGAGGCGTCGTCGAGCAGCTTGAGCGCGGCCTTGGTCGAGACCGTGCGCTTGCGCAGCAGAAGCGACAGCACCAGCCGCGACGAGGCGCCGCCGATGGCGGAGGCAAGAATATGTTCGGCGTGCCGCACCAGCCGAAAGTCGGCCTCGTCGGAGGCCTCCATGCTGATACGATGCGTGGCGGCGAAATCTTCCAGCGCGCTGCGCGTGCGATCTTCGCCGAGATAGCGCGCCACCGTGGTGGTGAGCTCCTCGACCGTGACCGACGAGCCCCAGAACCGGAAGCTTGGCGTCATCGGCGTCAAATCGGACGGCACGAACGTATTGGCTTGCATGCGTTCGATCGGCGACGGCTCGCGCCGCAACGAGAAGCCGACATAGAACAGCACGTTGATCAAAAGGCTCCAGATTACGCCATGCACCAGTGGCGACAATGTCAGCCCAAACAAATGCTGCGGCCGCAACAGCGCGATGCCCCAGGGACCGTCGGTGAAGATGCGCTGCCCGATAAAGCCGATATCCGCGACGGTCGGGAGCAGCAGCGTATAGGCCCAGACAGCAATGCCGGCGCACATGCCGCCGATGGCGCCGGCAGCGGTGGCGCGCCGCCAGAACAGGCCGCCGAAAAAAACCGGCGCCAGTTGCGCGATCGCCGCGAACGACAGCAGCCCGATCGAAGCGAGCTGCGCCACGCCGGCCGAGCGATAATAGAGATAGGACAGCACCAGGATGGCGAAAATCGACAGCCGCCGCACCGTCAGCAACAGCGAACCGACATTCTCGCGCCCAGCCAGCAGCATGCCGCGCCGTTGCAGCACCAGCGGCATGATCAGATCGTTCGAAACCATGATCGAGAGCGCGACCGTTTCCACGATCACCATCGCGGTCGCCGCCGACAGGCCGCCGACGAAGGCGGCAATGGTCAAAACATGCGAGCCGGCCTGCAACGGCAGCGCCAGCACGAACATGTCGCTGTCGACCGTGCCGGGTGCGAAAGTTAAAAGGCCGGCGATGGCGATCGGCACCACGAATAAATTGATCAGCACCAGATAGAGCGGAAACAGCCAGGCGGCGCGCCTGATTTCCTTTTCGCTGTGATTTTCCACCACCGCGACATGGAACTGGCGCGGCAGCATGATGATCGCCACGAATGACAACAGCGTGGTCGCGAGCAGCGTGTCGAACGGGGGTTCGCGCGTAAACAGTCCCGCCGTCACCTGCGATTGCTGCGCCGCCTCGAATAGCGCGCTTGGGCCGCCGAACATCCAGAACGTGATGTAGATGCCGACCGCGAGAAAGGCGAACAGCTTGACGATCGACTCGGTCGCGATCGCCAGCATCAGGCCGTCCTGATGCTCGGTGGCGTCGATATGGCGGGTGCCGAACAGCACCGCGAAGGTCGCCATCGACAGCGCGACGAACAGCGCGATATCGCCGAGCAGAGGACGGGTGGCGTCGGCGATTGGCGCGGTATGCGCCATGATGGTTTCGAGCGACGACGACACCGCTTTTAATTGCAGCGCGATGTAGGGGATAGTGCCGACAATGGCGATCAGCGCCACCGTGGCGGCGACTGCCTGGCCCTTGCCGTAGCGGGCGGCGATGAAGTCGGCAATCGAGGTGATGTTCTGCGCCTTGGCGAGCCGCACGACGCGGATCAGGAGCGGCGAGAACAGCCCGATCATCAGCACCGGGCCGATATAGATGGTGAGAAATTCATAGCCGGTGCGCGAGGCAGAGCCGACCGAGCCGAAAAAGGTCCAGGACGTGCAGTAGATCGCCAGCGATAACGGGTAGATCATCAGCCGGCTGCGGCCTTCGCGGCCAAGGCCGCGCACGCGGCCCTCGCGACCGCGGCTGCGGTCGCCATAGCTCGCCACCAGGAACAAGAGCCCGATATATCCAAGCGCCACCGCGATGACGGGCCAGCCTTGCAGCATGCTTTTCTCCGGCGCGGGGCTAAGCTCCGCTGATGAATTGGATTTTAACCCCGTTACGGCGCTGAGGATAGCGTCACGGCGGGCGCGGAAGGGCTCGTTTGTCTTGTTTTGCGTGGTTTACCGGCGCAGGTGCACGCTCTTCTCGGCGGGCGATCCTGCCGGCTTTGTCGCGAAGTTTCCGCGTCCCCGATGGCGATGCGCGCAACATCAGCAAGTCGCGGCGATCAATCTAAAAGCACCATGGCCGCGTTTACCGGCAAGTTTTCGCGTGAGCGGCGGTAACGGAGCGCCCCCCTCCGATACCTCAATGTGTTGAAGTGTCTTTATGATCGTAATGTAAACCAAGGTTTTCCGTGTACAATCGGCGGCTGAAGATTAATGCCATGAGCGCGGAAGTTTTTCTTTATGATGGCGCAACAAAAAAAGTAAACGCGACGATGAATAGTAGTGTGATGGTACGCAGAGTAAAAAGCGAAACGAACGACAACGAGCGCGGCGCAACGCCGGCGGCATCAGCGGCGGCGAAGCCGATGCCGTTCGAATTTTTCGGCAAGGCGCTGTTGACGCCGCGCGAGATCGAAGTGCTGGCGCTGGTCGCCAACGGCGCTTCCAACAAGGAAGCCGGCCGCCGTCTCGGCATCAGCCCGCGCACGATCGAATCCCACCGCGCGCATATCATGCACAAGGTCGGCGCGCGCAACGCCGCCGATCTCGTGCGCATCGTGCTGGGTGGCGGCGAACCCAAGCGATCGGCGGCGGCAAATCTGGTAGCGTAAGGGATGGCCGGCGATTTGACGCGCAGGCATGCGCGGGTCATTGATGCTTGGCAAGAATCGCAGCGCATGCGCGGTTCCTTTCAAAACCCTCGCCAAAGCCGCCCATCTTGTCCGCGCCCGTCATCAGCCGCACCGTTTTATTGCGCAACGTCGCCGAAACGCTCGGCTTCGCCGCCGCCGGCGGCTTGACGTTCGGCCTTGCCGGCATGCCGGCCGGCTGGCTCTCCGGCTCGATCATCTCGGTCGCCATCGCCGCTCTGGCCGGGCGGCCGATGTATATGCCGGTCAGGCTCATGCAGATCCTGATGGTGACCATCGGCATTTCGCTCGGCGCCGTGGTCACGCCGGAAACGCTCAACGGCATGGCGGCCTATCCGCTGTCCATCGCCGTGCTGCTTGTCGCCATGAGCATCGTCTCCGTTGTGGGCGCGGCTTATCTGCGCGTCGTGCACGGCTGGGACGGCGTTACCGCATATCTCGCCGCCGCGCCCGGCGGCCTGTCGCAGGTGATAGCGGTCGGCGCCGAACTCGACGCCGATCTGCGCGCCATCGCCATTGTGCAAACCATTCGCGTGGTCATCGTCGCGGTCGGCCTGCCGGCGGCACTGATGCTGTTCGGCCTTGCCGGCCACGCGCGCGGCAGTGTCGGTGGGCCGTTCGAATTCGCGCAGTTCGACGAACTTGCCGTTTTGATCGCGGCCTCGACCCTGATGGCGATCGTCGCCTACCGGCTGCGCTTTCCCGGCGGTTTGTTGTTCGGCGCCATGCTGACCTCGGCAGTGCTGCACGGCACCGGCCATATCCACATTTTGATGCCGTGGTGGATTGCCACCACGGCGATGGTCTGCTTCGGCGGCGTGATCGGCGCGCGCTTCGCCAATACGCCGGTGCGGCTGCTGCTCGACTTCCTCGGCGCCGCTTTCGGCTCGTTCGCGGTGACGGTGATCATCGCCGCCATGTTCGCGGCCGGTCTGATCGCGGTGTTGAAGCTTCCCGTTGCCGAGGTGATGATCGCCTTTGCGCCCGGCTCGGTCGACGCCATGATGCTGCTGGCGCTCGCGCTGCATCTCGACCCGGTCTATGTCGGCGCGCATCATTTGACGCGCATCTTCTTCGTGTCGTTCAGCATGCCGCTGGTGGCGCGCCGCAAGGCGCGCGCGCGTCCAAAACCGGACAACGCGGAGGTGCTCAAACGTCAGCGCCAGCGCTTTCGCTGGCCGTTTCAGGATTGAAAATGTCTGTCATTCCGGGGCGCACCGAAGGTGCGAACCCGGAATCCAGAACAATTCGTTGAGTTGTTTATTTGGCTCTGGATTCCGGGCCCGACACTTTGTGCTGTCCCGGAATGACGAGCAAAACTACTCCGCCGCCATCGCCTGCCGGTTCTTCGGCAGTTGCAGTCGTTCCCATACATCGACCAGCGCTTCGGCGAGCGCGTCAATGAGCGCGTCGTCGTGATACGGCGAAGGCGTGATACGCAGGCGCTCCATACCGCGCGGCACGGTCGGGTAGTTGATCGGCTGGATATAGATGCCGTGATCGGCAAGCAGCATGTCGCTAGCCTGTTTGCACTTCTCGGCGTCGCCGATCAGCACCGGCACGATATGCGTCGATGACGGCATCACCGGCAGCCCTGCGGCATTGAGCACGGCCTTGACGCGCGCGGCGCGATCCTGGTGGCGCTCGCGCTCCCATTGCGACGTTTTCAAATGCTTGATCGCGGCGGTCGCCGCCGCGCAGATCGCCGGCGGCAGCGCGGTGGTGAAAATGAAGCCCGGCGCGTAGGAACGCACGGCGTCGACCATCGCGGTCGAACCGGCGATATAGCCGCCGAGACAGCCGAATGCCTTGGCGAGCGTACCCTCGATCACGTCGATACGGGCGGCCGCATTGTCGCGTTCGGAAACGCCGCCGCCGCGCGGGCCATACATGCCGACCGCGTGCACTTCGTCGACATAGGTCATGGCGCCGTATTTATCGGCGAGGTCGCAGATGGCGTGGATCGGCGCAATGTCGCCGTCCATCGAATAAAGACTCTCGAACAGGATCAGCTTCGGCCGCGCCGGATCGGCGGCTTTGAGCAATTCTTCCAGATGCGCGACATCGTTATGCCGCCAGATTTGTTTCTCAGCCCCGGCCTGGCGCACGCCCTCGATCATGGAATTGTGGTTGAGCGCGTCCGACAAAATCAGGCAATTCGGCAGCAGCCGCGCGATGGTCGGAATGCCGGTCTGGTTCGAGACATAGCCGGACGTAAACAGCAGCGCGGCTTCCTTGCCATGCAAGTCGGCGAGTTCGCGCTCCAACTCGACCAGCGGATGATTGGTGCCGGCGATATTGCGGGTGCCGCCGGCGCCGGTGCCCATGCGCGCGGCCACATCGACCATGGCGCCGATCACCTTCGGGTGCTGCGCCATGCCGAGATAGTCGTTGGAGCACCAGATCACGACCTCGCGGCGGCCCTCAGGGCTGTGCCAGTAAGCGTGCGGAAAGCGGCCGGCGATGCGTTCGAGATCGGCGAACACGCGATAACGGCGCTCGTCACGCAGTTTGTCGAGAGCAGTGGAAAAAAAAACGTTGTAATCCATGAGTTTCGCTACTTTCCCGCCCCGGGATGCCGCCCAGCACCCTTTTTTAGAGGGCTTCCAGGCACTTTGTCGAGGCGAGATTGGTGAAATTCCAAAGTGCCGCATTGATGCGGGTCAATATACCGCGGCCGGCCAGCGGGGGCGCATCAGCGGGCGGTAAAAGCCGTAAGGTCGATAAACCCGCGCATTCCGGCCAGCATCAGGGCGCCGATATGCAATTGCAGGGTGAATTCGCCGGAATAGATCATGGCGGCCAGTTCCGCGGAACTGACCAGATTAAGCTCGATGCCGGCTTCGACCGCCGCGCCCGGCGCGCGCGGGCCGGCTTCGACGAAAAACGAATGCACACGGTTCGACAGCCGGGCGGTGCAGGGCGCAAAGACGCCGAGCGCGTGCACGGCCTTGGAGCTATGCCCGGTCTCCTCCAGCAACTCGCGCTCGCATGTGCGCGCCGGGTCTTCGCCTTCGTCGACCAGACCGGCCGGCAGTTCCCAGGTGTGGCGCTCGAGCGCTGGGCGGTATTGCCGCACGACCGGGATACGCCCATCCGGCGTCAGCGCCACGATGGCGATGTAATCCTGCTGGCCGACCGCGTGATAAAGCTCGGTGGTGCCGTCCTTGTATGCGACCTCGCGCTCGATCACCTTCATCCAGGGCGAGATGTCGATGGTGCGGCGGGACTTGATTTTCGGAAATTCGCCCATGCTCCGCCCTCGCGTTCAATTGTTTTAGAGAAACCGCGGCAGAGGCAGCGGCGTGATCAATTGTCCCTTGTAGCCCTTGGCGCGCAGCTTTGGCGCCAATTCATCGGCGATGTGCCACGAGAAGATGATCGCGCATTCCGGCTGGTCGGTAAACAACCGCGTCTCGTCCACCACCGGGATCGCGGTGCCCGGCATGCATTTGCCGATTTTCAGCGAGCCCGGAATTTCGCAGACATAATCGATGATGCCGTCGTCGAGCCCGACATAGTTGAACAGCGTCGAGGCGCGCGATGGCGCGCTGATGCCGACCACGCGCGCCCCTTTTTCCTTGAGGTCCTTCAACATCGACAGCAGCCGCAGTTTCGACAGCAGCACATCGTGCTTGAATTGCTTGAGGCGCTCGGCCATGGCGTCGCCGCGCGGCTCGGCCGCCAGCATGGCCGCCACCGAGTCCTGAACTTTATGCTTGCCCTTCTGCCCGGCATAAACGCGGATCGAGCCGCCATGGCTCGGGATCGGGCGCGCGTGAAACACTTCGAGGCCGTGCATCTCCAGAAGATGTTTCAGACTGGTGAGCGAATAATAGCGCAGATGCTCGTGATAGACCGTGTCGTATTGCAGCGTGTCCAAAAGCGGAATGAGATAATGCGATTCCGAAATGAACACGCCGTCCGCGCCGATCATCTCGACAATGCCATCGACGATCGCATGCACGTCCTCGATATGCGCAAAGCAGTTCGCCGCCGTCACCACGCGCGCGGGCCCGTGCTCGGCCACCACCTCGCGCGCAACCTTCGCGCCGAAATAACGCTTGATGGTCGGAATGCCGCGCGAATTGGCAATATCGCCCACGTCGGTCGGTTCGATGCCGAGAATGCGGTTGCCGGCTTTCTGAAAGTTCGAGATTAGCGTGCCGTCATTCGACCCGATATCGACGACGAAGTCTTTTTCGGTCAGGCCGAGCATAGCGGCGCTCTCGCGCTGCAAGTCGGCGAAATTGTCACGCAGCAATTTGGTGGTGCCGCTGATGTATGGATATTCCGGCGGAAAGATAATGACCGGATCGACCGCCAGCCCGAGCTGCACCAGATCGCAGTTCCGGCAATGCAGCAAATCCGTCGGAAACCAGGGCTGCTGGCGCGGCACCTGGCCGATCGGCACCATCTGGTTCACCGGCGGCATGTAGCCGAGCGACAACACGGCATCGAGGCTTGTAGAGCCGCAGATCTGGCATTGCTCGACCGGGACGCTTGCGCCGGTGCCGGCGGCAGCGGCGATTTTGGTGGGACGCAAGGCTATTTCTCCTCCCGATCTTCAGGCTTTGTGCGCCAGATCGGCGTTGTTCCAGTACCAGTCGAGCGTTGGTTTCAAACCCTCGGCCAAAGTCACGCGCGGTCTATAGCCGAGCGCGGCCAGTTTAGAAATGTCGGGGCAGCGGCGCCGCGTGCCGCCTTGCTGCAATTTGCCGGGCACGATCTCGATCGCGCGCCCGGCCTGGCGGGCCACCAGCCGCGCCACCGCGGCAATCGAGAGCTCTTCAGTAGTGCCGACGTGATAGATGCCGAGATGCTCGCCCTTGTCACGCATGACCATGACGCCGGCGACCAGATCGTCGATGTAACAGAACGAGCGGGTCTCCTCGCCGGTGCCCTGGATGTCGAAGCGCAACGTGCCCGAGGGCTGCGCCTTGCCGAGCTTTTGCATCCGCAGCGCGAATTGCGGCACCACGTGCTCGAAGCCCATGTCGGGCCCGTAGACATTGTGCGGGCGGAATATGAGGACGCGCTCGAAATATTTGCGGCCGAAATTGATCGCCATCAATTCGCTGATCAGCTTGCCGCCGCCATAGGAATAGCGCGGGTTGAGCACGTCCGGCACCGACAAAGGCGCGTCCTCGGCAGTCGGCACCTGCGGCGGCGACTGATAGACTTCCGACGAGGACGCCAGAATGAGATTGCCGACATTTTGTTTGCGGCAGGCATCGATCACGTTGATCATGCCGCGCACACCGACGTCGAGCACCAGATCTGGCTGGCTGTAAAAGAATTCCGTGCCGTTGACGAAGGCAAGATGATGCACTTCGTCCATGCCGCGCGCCGCGCTATCGACCGCCTCGGCGTTGCGAATATCGCCGCCGATGAATTCGATATCCTTCTCCACGTCCGCCATGCGGCGTGGGCGCCCGCGTGAATTGTCATCGAACACGCGCACGCGCGCGCCGGATTTGACCAGCGCCTTCACCAGTCCGGAGCCGATGAACCCGCTGCCGCCGGTGACGAGAATCTTGGGCGCGCTCATGTCTTCGATGCCCCTCTATCAGGGCGTACCGTTTGCTTCATCTTCTACTCTATATCAACGCCGAGGTGCGGTTTTGCCTTTGTAGATATTCATGATGTAGATAACCAGCGCATTCTGCTAGTTTGCGCCCGCCGACTCCCGGCTATACCAGCGAAACATCGCCGCCATGCCAAATTCAAATGGTCCGTCGGATCAGCCCATCGCGTGGTTCGGCCCGCATCTGACCGGCCGCGAGTTCGATCGGCTGCGCGGTGTCCTCGACCGCCAATACATCAATGACGGGCCTTTGGCGCGCGAATTTGAGCGCAAGGTGGCAGCCTATGTCGGGACCCGTCACGCCGTGGCGGTGTCGAGCGGAACGGCCGCGATTGCGCTGGCCTTGATGGGCGCCGGCATCGGACCTAGCGACGAGGTGCTGGTGCCCGATCTCACCTTTATCGCGACCGCCAACGCCGTGCGGCTGGCCGGCGCCGACGTCAAGCTGGTGGATGTCGAGCCGGTGCGCTTCGGGGTCGATCCGGACGCGGTCATCGCCGCGATAGGTCCGCGCACCCGCGCCTTGGTGACCGTCGATGTCAATGGGCGCGGCGCCGACTATGCGCGGCTCGAACCGATTTGCGAAAAAGCCGGCATCGCGCTCATTTGCGACGCCGCTGAGGCGCTCGGTTCGCGTTTCGGCGGTCGCATGCTCGGCTCATTCGGATTGTGCGGTTGCTTTTCCTTTTCCGCCAACAAGACGATCACCGCGGGCCAGGGCGGCATGGTCGTCACCGACGATGACGCGCTGCACGGTCGCTTGCGAGAACTCAAGGATCAGGGTCGCCGTACTGGCGGCAGTGGCGGCGACGACGATCATCCCGTACTTGGCTTCAATTTCAAATTCACCGATTTACAGGCCGCGGTGGCGCTGCCGCAGTTCGACGAGATCGAGGTGCGGCTTGAAGCGGCGCGCTGCCGCGACCGGCTCTACGCCGAGCGCCTTGCCAATCAGCCCCGTCTCTTTTTGCCGCCGCTATCGGAGCCGGGCGAAGTGCGGCAGTGGACCGACATCCTGCTGGAAGACCGCGCCGGGATTGGCGCCGCGCTCGATGCCGCCAAAATCGGCCATCGCTCTTTCTGGCACCCGCTGCATCGGCAAGAGCCTTATCGCGGCGACGACAGGCAGTTTCCCAACAGCATCGATATTTCACGTCGCGGTCTCTGGCTTGCGTCTCGTCTCGATCTCACCGAAACCGATATCGACCGCATCAGCTCAATCATCGTTTCGGCGTTGCGCCGTTAACGTAGCCGAGCGCCGCGGCATAGCGGATCATTTTTTCGCGTGGCCGTTGCTTCAGCGGCTTGGCCGGCGTGCCGGCATAAATCGTCCACGGTTCGGTGCTTTTCGTCACCAGCGAGCAGGCGCCGATCACCGAACCTTCGGCCAGGGTGACGCCTGGCATGATCACGGCGTTGGTTCCGACATTGGCAAAATTTTCCAGAACGACCGGCGCAAGTTTCATGGTGTCCTTATAATCTTCCGGCAAAGACGCCGGCCCGATCAAGCCCTCGCCCTGGAACCGGTCGCTGCCGCAGATGACGCGACAGCCGGCCGCGAGATTGGTGAAGTTGCCCATTTTGAAAAAGGCGCGTGCGCCGCCGACAACCGTTACATAGGGTCCAATATGAACATAGTCTTCGATTTCGGCGGCGGTTGTGATATAGGCCCCGTTGTCGATGGCAACGTGACTGCCAATACTGACGAGCTGGGGTCTGCGGATCGCAACATTCGGCCCAATAACGACATCGGTCCCGATCCTGGCGAATGCGATGTCCTGATCCGGCGGCATAAGAGGGGTCCGGTTGATTCGAGCAAACTTGGGTCATCCTAGAGCATGATCGTATTTAATAGAACCGCGGACCCGATGACTTCCGTTTCGTCGAGTAACTGGCTGCGCGTGCTGGTGCTCGTCCTGCTGGTCGCGGCCGTCGGCTTGCCGATCAATCGGCTGACCGATTACGCCCCGCTCGCGATCGCGGCGGTGTTGATTTATTGCGGTGTTTTGACGCTGCGCCTGCGTAACTGGCTGGCCGCCGCCGCCGTGGCCGTTGTTGTGGCATTGTTGCCGCTCGTTCTTTCGCCGGCCCCGATCGCGGAAGGCGAGAACGTGTTTTTGCCGGTCAAGCCGGGCAATGTCTTTGAGCGGCAATTGCCGCCAGACGTGTACCGCTTCATGAAAGACGAATTCGACGCGCTCTATCCGCCGGGCGTACGCTGTGCGCCGAAATCGGAAGGGTGTTGGCAGGACGGAAAAGTGCCCGATCGGCTTTACGCCTTCTCTGCTGATGGCGCTTTGCAACGCCCGGAATTCTCCCGCTCGCTCACGTCGATCGATTTCAACAATCCGGTTTGGTTGCGCCTCGGTTTTGTTAATGACGTCGGCTACAATTGGTACACAGGTGCGCCGGACGTCCATCGCGCCGACCGCAACAAGAAAATCTGGATGGGTCTCGACCGGTGGCGCATTACAATGCCGTGGTTCATGATGCTGCGTTTCCCGTCCGATTATGCGGGAGCGCACCTATGCTGGCGCGGCGATGTGATTTGGCCGGGCGCCGAAGACCGGTATACGCCGATACGTCATACCGATATGGCGTGCCGCGACATCAGCCAACACGATATCGGCCGCCAGATATTCGCCGTTTCGATCCAGCCGAACACTCTGGCGGTGAAGCTGGATGCGCCAGGTTCTATCGACGCACGGTTGTTCGTCATGACCGCCGCGCGCTGGCTCGCGGTAATCGCCGTGCTGGTTTTGCTGGTTCGCGTGCGGTTGCGCGACACCGCGCGTCCGTTCACCCTAATCGTGCTGGCGCTGATGGTCATCGCGATGATCGACGCCGGCTTTATCGGCGGATGGCGTCCGATGGACGGCGGCGACGATGGTCTCGCCTACACTGGCTTTGGCCGCATTATTCTTCAGCATCTCATCCACGGAAATATCGTGGATGCGCTGATCGGCGTCGAACGCGTATATTTTTATGGCGGGCCGGGTATTCGTTATTTCCGCGCTCTCGAAATGATCGTCTTTGGCGACACTAACCTTGGCTATCTGTCGCTGGTTCTGCTGTTTCCGATCCTCGTGCTCGCCTTGTTCAAACGGTTTTTGTCTGACGCCTTTGCCTGGCGCATCGCGCTTATCTTTACGGCAACGCCGGCTGGCGCCATTTTCGGATCGAGCTTTTTCCATTACGCGAAATGGAGTTCCTACGGCTTTGCCGATCCCATTGCGGTCATCTTCATGATCTGGGGCGCTTGGGTCCTGATCGGGCCGGGCAGCGGCGCGCCGCGGGACATGGGCTCGGCGGCGGGCGCCGGCCTGCTTTTCGCGCTAGCCATCTTCATGAAGCCGATTGTCGCGCCCATGCCTGGAATTCTGCTCGGCGGAGCGGGTATTGCCGCGCTTGCCGGCGGGCAATGGCGCCGTCTCGCAGGAATGTGCGTCGGTTTCCTGCCCGTCCTGGTGATGCCGCTGCATAATTGGATATTCGGGCACGTATTTGTCTTGTTCAGCAGCAATTCGCATTTGCCGGGAACTTATGTCATGGCGCCGTCGGATTATGCCGCCGCACTGCTCGAACTGCTGCGGTTGAATTTGGCAGGCGAGCAGCTTCATCGCGCGATCTCCCAAATCGGAGATTGGCTCACAGGTTCGGGCGAACTTCGTGCGACGATCCCGCTGCACGCGGTCGCCGTCGCTGTTGTCGTCTATGTCGTCGTTCGCGGCCGTGAAATCGATCCTTGGGTGCGCCTGATCGGTGCCGCGGTCATGGCAGAGTATGTCGTCGACCTGATCTATGCCGCGACGGCGCGCTATTATTTCGGCATGTGGCTGCTGACGGCGCTGGTCGTTTGTGTTGCCGTCGAGCGTTGGCTCCCGGCTTGGCTGCAAAGTCACGGTTGGCGCCGGACGGATGGCGCGCTCGAACGCATTCTCGCTTATCGGTCGGCGCAAGCATCGTGAGCAACTCGCCCGTCACCCTTTCAATCCTGCTGCCCGTTCGCAATGAGGTTCTCAACCTGCGCGTCATGCTGCGCATCCTCAACGCGGCATTGATTGTCCCACATGAAGTCCTGGTGATTTTCGACGATGAGAACGACGCCAGCATCGCGGTGGTGGAAGAAGCGAGCCGCAGCTTTCCGGGCGTGCGTCCGGTGCTCAACACCGCCGGGCGGGGCGTCGCCTTTGCCATTCGCGCCGGCGTCGCGACCGCCTCCGGCGAGCGTGTCCTTCTTTTCGCCGCCGATGAAGTCGGGCCAGTGTTGGCGATCGACGACATGCTCGCCTTGATGGACGAGGGCGTCGAATTCGTCAGCGCCACCCGTTATGCCCACGGCGGCCGCCGGCTCGGCGGTTCGATGATCGGACACGCGCTCTCGCGCATCGCCAACTGGCTGCTGTTTCATGCCTCCGGCACCGGACTTTCCGACTCGACCACCGGCATCAAGATGTTCCGGCGCGCCGATTTTGAAGCCTTGAGTCGGAATTCAACTTCGGTCGGTTGGGCGGTTGCGTTCGAAATGGCGATCAACGCTCATTTGCTCGAGCTTAAACTCGGTGAGGTGCCGATCATCTCGATCGATCGGCTCTTTGGCGGCCAGTCGACCTTTCGGTTGATCCCGTGGGTGCTCGGTTATTTCGGTTACTTCGCCACCGCGATGACCAAACTGCCGCGTTCGAAACGGCCTCCGGTTACGATTCGCATTCCTGCGGGAACCTGATTAAATCGACCGGATCAAATCGCACCGGCTTTCACCATCGCGAAAGACCTCCCATGAGCAAGACACCCGTCGGCATTGCGAACGGTTTGACCAATTACGGCGACCGCGACTTTTCGCTGTATCTGCGGCGCTCCTTCGCCAAGTCGATGGGCTATACCAATGCCTCGCTGGAAAAGCCGGTGGTCGGCATCGCCTATACCGGTTCCGGCTTTAACAATTGCCACCGCCATTTCCCCGAATTGCTTGAGGCGGTCAAGCGCGGCGTGCTCGCCGCCGGCGCGCTGCCGGTGGAATTTCCGACGATTTCGCTGGGCGAAGTCTTCCTCAATCCGACCAGCCTGAAATTCCGTAACCTGATGTCGATCGACACCGAGGAAATGATCCGCGCGCAGCCGATGGATTCGGTCGTGCTGATGGGCGGCTGCGACAAGACGTTGCCGGCGCAATTGATGGGCGCGGTCTCGGCCGACAAGCCGTCGGTGATGCTGATCGGCGGCCCGATGATGACCGGACGCCATCATGGCGAACGCCTGGGCGCCTGCACCGACTGTCGCCGCTTCTGGGCGAAATATCGCGCCGGTTCGATCGATGAGCAGGAAATCAACGAGGTCGAAGGCAAGCTCGCCACCACCGCCGGCACCTGCGCGGTCATGGGCACCGCTTCCACCATGGCCTGTATCGTCGAAGCGCTCGGCATGGCGCTGCCCGGCACCGCCGCCATTCCCGCAGTGCATGCCGACCGCCTGCGCGCGGCGGAAGAAACCGGCGCGCTCGCTGTCAAGCTGATCGGCAGCGAATTAAAGCCGAGTAAGATCGTCACGCCGAAGTCGGTGGAGAACGCGCTGCGCGTGCTGCTCGCCATCGGCGGCTCGACCAACGCCATCATTCATCTCACCGCGATCGCGGGGCGCGCCGGCATTCCGGTCTCGCTCGAAAAGTTGAACGAACTTTCCGACACCACGCCGGTGCTGGTGAACCTGAAGCCAGTCGGCAACGGCTACATGGAAGACTTCTACGCCGGCGGCGGCATGGGCGCGCTCATGCGCGAACTCAAAGATCTCCTGCATCTCGATTGCATGACGGTGACTGGCGAAACGCTCGGGCAACGCCTCGACGTCGATGCCGGCGACTGGGTCGACCGCGGCGTCATCGCGGCACGCAAGGAGCCGCTCGAACCGGTCGGCGGCTTGGTGTCGCTGTTCGGCAATCTCGCGCCCGGCGGCGCCATCCTCAAGCGCTCGGCCGCCGATGAAAATCTGTTCGAGATCGAGGGCCGGGCGGTGGTGTTCACGTCGCTCGAAGATCTCGCCGCGCGCATCGACGATCCCAATCTCGACGTCACCGAGAAGGACATTCTCGTTTTGCAAAACGCCGGCCCGCATTCCACCTCGGCGATGCCGGAAGCCGGTTACCTGCCGATCCCAAAGAAGCTCGCCACCAAAGGCGTCAAGGACATGGTGCGTGTGTCGGACGCGCGCATGAGCGGCACCGCTTTCGGCACCATTGTGCTGCACGTCACGCCGGACTCGGCCTCCGGCGGCCCGCTCGGGCTGGTGCGCAACGGCGACCGCATCAAGCTGTCGGTGAAAGAGCGCAGCATCGATCTTTTGGTCGACGCAGCGGAACTCAAAAAGCGCGAGGCCACGCGTGCCAAGCCGCCGGAGACGCCACCGCGCGGTTATTCACGGCTTTACGCGCAGGAAATCACCGGCGCGGATCAGGGCTGCGATTTCGGATTCTTGCGCCCGCGCTGAACCGGCTTTTTTAGGAAATGGTGCTGCCACACAGGATCGAACTGTGGACCTCCTCATTACCAAGGAAGGGGTCCAGTTTCAAAAAACACTTGGCTTGCCAACTACTTAGGGTCATCGCTCGGCTCCTCGCGTGTCAGATTCGTGTCGAACAAAACGCGCCCTTCGACGGCGGCCCGCTGAAACTCAGGATCGTCCCTCAAGTAACCTTGGACCGACCGCACGTCGCGCCAGCCGCCCTGCCGCATGGCGGCGCGAAGATCGATGCGGCCGAGGTCGGTAGCAAGCTTGTGTCTCAGCCAGTGTTGGGTGAACTGCTGGAGAATCGCCAGATCCTCAGCCAACATCTTTCGCGCCTGCCGCGCTCCGGCGACGTCACCGACGGTTTCAAAGGCAGCGATCGTCTCGGCGCCCCGCACTTTCAACACTGCGATTGCGCGCCGCTTTGCCGCATTAAAACCAGTCTTATTTCTCGTACCGGTGTACCCGCGGTTCGGCTTATACGGACGCCCGCGAGGCGTCAGGAACAGCGGCGCGTCGCCGGCAGGGCTCACCTGCCCCGCGCGAACCTGTAATTCGCGCCATGAAAGATAATCTTCCAGGAAGGGACGCGCCGATTCCGGCAAAGCCGCCGGGACATCATCACCATTCTTAGTATCGTGAAATGTCAACGTCATGGCGTTCGGGCTCATGACGAGATCGTCAAGGCAACATCCGAATAGAACGCTACTAACTCGCGCGCCGGTGGCAGCTTCGGTGACAAGCTGCGTTGCGATCGTGACGTGGCTCTGTTCCAAAATCAGGCTGATGAGATACGGCCGGACATTCGCGACCTTGCGGCGCGCGCGCTTGGTCGGATTGCGCGCGGCCTTGTCACGATTGAACGCGGGCATTCTTTGATACTGGCCTTTGCGGATAGCCGAGTTCAGAAAAGCGTGCACCACGCTCAAATACCGTTCGCGCCCGGAACTGGCGCTCCCCTTCTTACGGTCGTCGACGAACGTGATGAATTCCGCAGGAGAGACATCTCGCAGGATGCGCGTTCCGAATTTCCTCACGACGTCCTTAATTACAGCCGCGTCCGTCGGCCCAATGGGGCGGTCTTTCGGCCGTGTCATGAACCCAAGTGCAACTTCGGCGACGGAGAGCGGCTTTACATCGCCGCCAAGCTCCCCGCGAATTCGTTCCTCCAAGGCACGCGCGGCCGCTAGGGCCGATTCGAGATTCTCGCGCGAAAACCGAAGCTCAAGGCTTGCGCGTACGCGCCGTCTGAGGCCGGCATGCCGTACGGTGCCGCGCGCGTGGTAGTGACCGTCGCGCACGAAAACCGTCAGGCTGCCGACGCGCCAGGTGGTCTTCGGCGACTTTGCCTTCGGCTGACGAAATTTTGCTACAACTGCGGGCACTGTTTGACCTCGGTCGTCGCCGCGTGCTCGTCTTCGCTGTCGTGAACCGAACTACCGGGCTCGCCGGCCGGATTTTTATCGTGACGGAAAGCGAGGACGCTGAGCATCGCGGCCGTCGCCGCCGCCGCTTCGCGGGCGGACCTGTTGTGGCCGCCGGGCCCCTTGCGCCAACCGGCTAGGACTCCACCGGGTTCGCTTTCATCCTCAATGGCCTGCTTTAGCGATTGGAAGTTAGCTGGTGACCACACCCGCTTTCGCCCATGAAACGTGTGGAAATGGAAGCGCCGATCGTGCAGCGGACGGTCTTCCTCGGCGGCCAGCCAGCCGTTCAATGTCGACAGCCCGATTCCGAGTCGCGCCGCGACGGTGCGGGCATTCAATGGTGTTTCGTCTTGCTGCATAGCTTCGAAACCTGATCCGCGGCGCTGCGTTGCGCTAAATTTGGGACGACTTGGCGGTGGACTTGTTGAATATCCGGTCGGTGAAAACTTCCCGGAGCCAGGACGTCGTCGCCGCAACCTCCTGCTCGTCACCGGCAATACTGAGTTGCGACATGTCGCCGTCGACGTGGAATTGGCCATCATCCCCGAATTCGACTTCGTACCGTGAGCGCGCGATTACAACCGACACAGACATAGAAACGCACGCCATGTATCTGACGGCAGCGTCGATCACCGGCTTGGCGACGCGATCGAATTCGGGAGTGCCGAGCCGGTGCCCGATCGCGATGCCGGCCACAGTGAAGCCACCCACTTGGGCCTCGGCCCACGAGGTTGCGATAAAGGTCGTGTGTTTACCGCACGGGCCGACGGCGGCATCGCGGGCGGCGCGCGTTGCGAACACCTCGGGTTGGCCCAGTATCATGCCGCAGGTGCCAGTACGTAGCCTGTCGTAGAGGTGCATGTTTCTCTGCTCCTCAAGGATCTTTCCGATATCGCGAGGTGGTTCAGGCATGAGGCGGGTGAAAAAACACTCATCCAAGCGCACTGGTAGCTCCTCTGATCGAATGTAGCGATCGGTCCTGCACGTCATGCGATTCTCAACTAGACATCTTACCATACGTGTAGTACACGAATGAGTCAATACATTCCTATAAATGCCAAGCGATGTCATGAGAAACGCGCAGGACAGGGCAGGGTGGAAGCGGCCTCTGCTCGCAAGTCGAAAAGGTTGCGATCGCGAAGTGCTACGAGTTTGTGCGGGCTTCGAAAGGCCCGACGATCGAGCGCACGATGAATCGGCGAATGCCGGCCAGTCGCTGGACCTGGGCGCCGAGGCGGACGATGTGCGGGTTTCGGACGGCCATCCAAATTGCCGCACGGAAGGCCGGATCCATAATTCCGGACGCGACGAGCGACACCAGTTCCCGCGCGTCGGCGTCGTCTGGCGCCTTGGCGTGGCATTGTGCCCAACCGGCGGCCTTATCGGCTGTGCGCTGGTCCCGTTTTCTCTGGGCCTCCGGAGAGAGCGGTTTCTCGGTAGGAGGCGCGTCTTTCTCGTCCACGCCCTCGTGACCGTTGCCGAGCTGGATCCAGGCCAGCTTTTGCACGTAGCCGTCCGCGGTGAGGAGCCCAACGAGGTCGATGCAGGAGTGCTCGGCGTGACCGTTTTGCCCCTGTGCATGGTCGTTCGGTTTCATCGTCTTACCAATCCGTGACTAGTCACGACTAGTCACAACTGCCGTCAGTCAGCGTCTCATCTCACCATACGTGTTTTACACGCATGAGTCAAGTGATTCGCCTAAAACGCCGATGGGGGCTATATTGCGATATTCGTAGGTATAAACAGGGCAGAGACAGTGGCGACCTCGGGTCAACTCGTAGAGGCGGTAAGCCGGGCGACCGGCTTTGCCGAAGAAACCGTCGTCGTCCATATGCGGAATCTGCGGGAGGCAGGCCACATCGCCATAGGCGGGAGAGGGCCGTCCGCAGCAAAAATGACTGCCCGCGATGCCGCAAAATTGCTTATTGCGGTCCACGGTTCAAACTATGTGAAGGAATCTGCGGGCGCGCTGGCGTCGTTTTCGCGGTTGTTGGCTTATCGTCGTGAGTTGGTCTCACCAGCGGAGCGAACCGTTCCGGTGACCATCGCTCCGCATTGGATAGACGGGCCCAAGCATTGGAGCGTCGGCTATCCTCTGATCAGTGGGCTGAATGGTGAAATCGTCAGAAATCGGTTTGGCCTCGATCGCATCGCGATTGGCAAGACATTTGAAGATGCATTGGTGATGATCATTGAGTCGATGCTGGCCGATACACTCTTTCCACCGTTGCAATCATCTGACTTCCGTAAACCCCCATCCAAAATTCAAAGTTATAGGAAACGGATCTGGGTCACGCTCTATCGTCCACAACCCTATTCCTCGATTACTTACCTCGCGGAGGGGATCACGTACGAAATGATTTTGTTTCAACCCAAGTCGTTTGGTTCTGCCTTTGGTTACAAAGATACATCTAAGCCCAAAAAGGAGGCCGTGTCGTACCGAGCGAGTGACTTTAATGAACAGTCACTCGAAATAGTCTGCGAGGCGTTGGGAAATGGCCCGCCGGGACGGCGCCGTGCCCAAATAATGTCTCCAGCATAGATTCGCCGAAAAATTCTAGTCACATGTCAACTTTCGTTATTGGGGGCGGCGACTCACGCTCAGATAGGCCCCCACGATCTACGTCGGTCGTTGACGACCTTTTTTGAGAACCGCGATCAGGGCTCTGCGCCATTCCCTGGTGCGGCATCGGCCCGGATCATTGATGGTGAGTCTGCCGATTATTGGACGATAGTTCGAAGGACAAAACAGCGGTTCCTAAACCGAAGGTCGGAGGTTCGACTCCTCTCGGGACCACCATCCAGATTTTTAGCCGTTGAAAGTAAAACGATTTTCGCTCTGATTGTCCCACTGCATATCTGAGTGGGACAGCAAACGTTCACGTTTCGCTCTTTCGCAACTTCGCCATAGCGCTGTCGGCCAGCTTGGCGCCTGCCGCCGCGCGCGTGTAGCGCTCGACCTCTGCCAGCGTCTTGTGTCCGGTGATCGACATGATCTCATGCGCGGTCGCGCCGCGCTCGGCGAGCCGCGCTGCCGTTGCCTTGCGGAGGCCATGAGCCGTGCAGTTTGACAATCCAGCCTCGTTGCACCGGTCGCGAAACCAATTTCCGAAACCTGCCGGTGTGAACGGGCGACCGTATTCGGTGACGAGAAAGGTCAAGTGCCCTGATGGCATCGCAGCGATTGCGGTTACAAGATCGGGGTGTGCAGGAATATCGAGCGACACCGGCGCGCGATGTTCGTTTTTTCCCTGCGTGTACCGAATGCGCCCGTCGCGCAAATGCTGCGGCCCGAACCGAACGGCGTCCTCTCGCCGGCATGCGGTGTACAACAGAATTGCCAGCGCAAGCCGTGCCTTGCTCCCAATCGGATGCCGTTGCTCAAACGCCGCGACTTCTTCCAGCGACCAAGAGTGGAAGCCCTGCGTTGCATAGTGAATCAGCCGCACATCGCGCGCCGGATCAACCTCGGCTTCATCGGCTTCGACTGCCCATCGGAAAAGCGCGCGCAACGCCTTAACGCGAATATTTGCTGCGCCAGGCGTCTCGGCTTTTTCGTCGCGCAATTTGCGAATGTGACGAGACTGCAAGGCGGCAACCGGCTTGTCGGCGTGTGCTGCGCATATCTCGTCAAGCGCTCGACGCCGCCAGTCTCGCGTGCTTTTGTCCAGCGCCTTGAATGTGGCGCTCGCGTAATAGATTCGGCACAGATACCCGAACGAGCCGCGCGCCATCGTGCGCGCCTGACGCGGCGCCGTCGATGTAGCGGCAATTGCCGCGTGATATTCACGCATAAAATCATCCGAGCCGGGCACACCGAGAAGGCGGACCTTTGGCCGGTCAGTCAGCCGGACGTAGTAACGCACGTTGCCGTAGCGATCTATGTCCGAGCTAACGAATTTCAGGCGAATCCGCATCAGTCGCCATCCCAAGGGTTATTGCCGCCATCGTCCAGTGCCTCGAATGCCACGTCAAGGCGCCGGCGGTCCCAAATTGTACGACCGTTGATGCGCTTTGCCGGCGGCATCCGGCCATCTTTGACCAGCTGGTCGAATAAAGACGCGCCAATGCCGATATAGGCCGCTGCCTGGACCCGCGATAAACCGCGCGGGGCCAGCGATGGCGGCAGCACATCGGCCGGCTTTCGCCGCGTATCGGTAGCGGTTTCTGGCATCGTGTAAGCGCCGTTGCTTTGGAATTGGTGCGGCCGTTTCCTCCTTGACCCCTGTTTCGTCCCCATAGGCCGTTAGGCATTACGGGCAGCGGAGGCAAAGGGAGAAGGAATTTTCGTTGTTGGACGGGCCGCGACGCCCTCAAAATGAGCCTCCGCCTTAAGTTACTAGGCGGCGGCGCTCATGACGGTGCCGCGCCAATCTTCGATGCCGCAGCCGAAGTCGAGGATGGTGCGGAATTCCATGCCGAGCGTCGTCCAGCCCTCTCGCACCTTGATCTGCGGGCCGGCATGACCGTTCAGATAGGCAATGACGATGGTCGCGAATTGGTTCTTATCCGCGAACAACCGCCAGGTATTGTCGGTGAAGCGCGGCTCGACGTGAACCGCCAACTGCCCGGAAAACGGATTGACATTGTCCGCCGTATTCGGAGTGATCGCGGCAACGCACTGGAGCGCGGTAGCTTCGATCGCCGCGCCGACCACGAGGTGTTTCGGCGTCACGGTGATTCGCGTCTCGCCGTCGATGTCCTTCATGCCGCGCAAAGATTTTCGCGCCAAATCAAGCGACGTGATACTGAGAGGCGAGGTGCCGCCGGTGAGCAAGTTGCCGCGCCCTGCATCATAGAGCGGCGTATCGTCGGGGAGATCGACGCCATGCCCTCCGTTCGCCGAGAACAGAGCAAACAATTGATCGGCCTCATAGCTTGCGGCGGCGCGGCCCCACCATTTCGCCGAGTCGCCGAAGGCATTGAGATCGTCGTTGATCAGCGCCTCGCGCGTGATCGCAAACATTCGGCCTGAGGTCTTGAGGCTAAATGAGGTCGCCGATTCCGTGCGGGAGCCGAATTTCAGTTCTCCGCCCTCCGGTTTGTCGAGGAGTGCCGGCGCCTCGCTGAGGCGGATTGAGGTCAGCGGACGGAAATCAGCGGCGTCG
>Ga0075522_10000411_pt1 | contig 30851 bp, 26 predicted proteins | sample NGEPerA_FD_74796 | JGI IMG/M metagenome (GOLD analysis project Ga0075522, IMG submission 74796) | Arctic peat soil microbial communities from the Barrow Environmental Observatory site, Barrow, Alaska, USA - NGEE PermafrostL2-A | ecosystem: Environmental > Terrestrial > Soil > Wetlands > Peat ...
CCACTCACGCCGCCATGCGAAATCGCATCGTCTCCGCCACCAGGCCCGGCCCGAAGGCCATCGCGCAGCCGCTGCTGCCGGGGGCGGCATCCCGCATCATCCGGTCGAGCACGAACATCACAGTGGCCGAGGACATGTTGCCGAAATCACTGAGTACGCCGCGCGACACCGCCAGCGCGCTCGGCGGCAATTCCAGGCTCGCTTCCACCGCATCCAGTACGGTGCGCCCGCCCGGATGCACCGCCCACAGATCGATCGGCGCCTCTTTGTTAAGGAACGTCGCGCGCGCCTGGGACAGGCCACTGCGGATGGCGCCGGGTACCCCGCCGGACAGCACCATGTCGAAACCCTGTTCGCGGATGTTCCAACGGATCAGTTCGGCGGTGTCGGGCACCAGCGCCGCCTTGAACGAATCCATCCGCACACCCACCGGATCGGCCGAAATGAGCGCCGCCGCGCAGCCATCGCCGAACAGCAGGAACGAAAGGATTTCCTCCAGGTCCGTGGTTTCATGCAAATGCAGGGTGCACAGTTCCAGGTTCATCGCCAGCACGCGCGCGCCAGGTTCCGATCGCACGATATGACGGGCCAGCTTCAATGCGTTGATGGCGGCATAGCACCCCATGAAACCCACGAAGGTACGCTCGATGTCGGGTTTGAGTCCGCAGCGCTCCACCAGTTGCAGGTCAATGCCCGGCGCGAAAAATCCCGTGCAGCAGGTCACGATCAGGTGGGTGATGCGGCCGCGGTCCTCACCGGCCAGCAGCCGTTCCGCCGCGTCGGTCGCGAGATCCGGCGCGAATTTCTCGAACAGTTTCATGCGCGCGCCGGTGCCAGGAAATGCGCCGGGCCGGTAGAAATGAGCGGCATCGCCCTCGCCCTCCGGCTCGAAAATCGAATGGCGGTGCGATATCCCCGAGCGTTCCGCCATGCGGTTGAACAGGGCCACGCGACGACTGTCGCCCTTCAGCATCCTGCGCGCGAAGTCGATAAAGCCCTCATGCACGTCATGGGGCGGCAGCGCCGTCGCGATTCGATTGATGAAGGCATCGGTCATGGCTGTCCTCGCCGCTGGCGAAGTTCACGGTAACGCGGAAGGAACCCCAAACCGAAATTCCCCGGTAGTGTGTACCCTGGCGGGCGAACTGGGTTCAGAAACGCGACTGGCACAAAGGTTTATTCAATGAGCGGCCGGATCCTGGAGCGAGGCCGTCCACGTGGCTTTCGAGATACTCAACCATAGCACCTCTTCGCTTCGACTCCGCGACTCAGTTTGGAGCGTCCCTGTGTCAGATTTGATGCCGAGTCGACGCAGGACTCGATCCATCAGCGGATCAGCGTTACACAGATGGGCGTGTACGGTGTCGAGCGGTCGTGAAGTAAAGGCGAACGCCAATGCGGGGTTCCCTTGATTTTGCTGCCAAGGGTGCCGGTAGGATTTGGCGGTAATGACAGTGCGTCGCATGGGATTCCGTAGGCCAAACAATGACTTGCTGTTCGCGGTTTCCGCAGGGGTATGTTAGCTGACTCCTGGGGAGGGTCGGAACATGAACGACTGCCAGTCGACGTGTTTAGGGCGGCGCTCACTGCCGCGGGATCTGAGCGATTTCGAGAGCGAGGCGTTTTTCACTTTCTCGGAGGCCGAGCGGCGGGTCGTTGAGGAGCGGCGCAGCCCGGTGCTTAAGCTCGCGCTGGCATTGCAGATCAGATTCCTGCGCATGGGCGGGCGATTGCTCGGAGCGGTGCGTATCGTGCCTCCGCCCCTTTGGCGCTATTTGGGTGAGCCGTTGGTGTCGCGGCGCCGGATTTGGCCTCCTTGCGCTCGATGTATCACCGTCGGCGCACGCTCTTTGAGCACCAGCTCATCCTGCAGGCACTGCGCCAGTATGAGGCGAAGTTTACCGCTGAGATCGTCGCCACCGTCGAGCCTCAGCAGTTGTCGGCATGGAATAGGGCGATCGTGCAACCCCATGCCAGCGGCTCTCGTGTTACGCGAACTGATGCCGCAAGACTTGAAACTCGACATTGACTCACTGTCTCGCGAGGAAGCGGTCAACTCCGCACGGTATTTGGCCGAGGTCGTCGGCAAAGCGCACGCGAGACAAATGGACGCGCCAACACGACGAGAATTCAGCGCAACCTTCAAAGTGCGCCGATCTGCCAAGCTCGATGCGCCCTCATGGCTCTGGACAAGTGTCGTGGAATTGGCCGCGACTCATGAGGCGGCGTATCTGGAGCACTGCCGCCGCTATGCACTTGCTTAAAATCGAATAGCGCCACTCGAGCTGGAGCCCGCCAGCAGATGCAATTGACGATTCACTCGATTGCTGCGAATGCCGGTTCAGCCCACGATTAAACCGCATAGCTCGAGGTACGTCATATTTCGACGGTGATGGCCGCGAAGCTAGTGGTGAAAAGCCAAGTAAGCAACAACAAGAACCACCGCAGGCACTCCCAGCAGCCAACCTAGAAAATATTTTCGCATCGTCGTCTCCCAAGATGTTGGATTCGAGCAAAGAACCCAGTGGAAACAAGCGTTAGAACGACAACGGTATCGTCCACGGTCAGGCGTCAGGGCGCACCTACATCGACTTAAGTGCAACGGCGTACAGACGCCACCATCGGGAGTCGCTAGCGTCGATGCACCCAAAACGCTTATCAGGCCTCCTCACTTCAAGGATAACGACCGTTATGAACGCAGCTATGAAACCCAATGCCTCGGGTGCGAAGCACGAAGACGCGATCGCCATGCTCACAGCAGACCACAAGAAGGTCAAAGGCCTTTTTAGCGATTTTAAGAAGTTGACCGAGAAGGATGGGGCAGATGCCCAGAAGGCCGCGCTCGTGAAACAAGTGTGTGACGCGCTTAAAGTTCACGCCGAGATCGAAGAGGAAATCTTCTACCCGGCCGTGCGCAAGGCGATTGATGATGGGGCACTCATGGATGAAGCGCTAGTTGAGCACGCCGCCGCTAAGGAACTGATCGCTCAGTTGGAAGACATGGATACGGATGACGATCTGTACGATGCCAAGGTCACAGTACTCGGGGAGCAAATCGATCATCACGTCAAGGAAGAGGAGGGCGACATGTTTGTTAAAGCCAAGTCGGCAAAAGTGGACGTCGTCGCGCTTGGTGCCGCCATGGCCCAGCGGAAGGTCGAATTAACGTCTGCGGCGCAGGCGGAAGGCCCGAAGACTCGTCTATCGCACACGAAGACCGCCGCGTCAAAGTGAGGGTCCGGTTTTGGCAGGCGTTGCAGACGAGCGGTTTATTCAATAACGGAGAATTACATGGCTGGGAAAACAACAGCCGTCATTGGCATCTAAAACTCGGGCGAGCATGCGGAACGTCGACATGCTCATCGCCGGCGAATACGCCGCGGGTTCCCCCGACCTGTCAGTGACAATGACGGAAATGGCAGTACTTGCACAGCCCGCACCGTCCCGTGGCGACCCAGAACCGATGCATGGCTGCGCAGGATCGGGCCGCCGCGAGTAGCTTTCGTTCGCGGCCATTCGTTTCTCACTAAGGAAAATTCGCGATGAAAAAGCCCTCCAAGCCCGCAGCTCGCAAAAAGGCCGCGACGAATGATTCGAGGGTCACGAGTGCCACCGGCGCGGGCTCGACCTCGAGCGGTCCCAGCCATCCAGCAGCGCCGCAAAACGACATGGCAGTGCACGGAGCAGAGCAGGAAACGCTCGCCGCTGCGATGCCTGCCAATGAGACGAAAGCCTCGGAGTATGGCTACGACAACGCGGTAGCTGCTGCGGAAGGGGCCAGTGTGGAGATGCCGTCACCGGCTGCGGGTGCAGGCACGCTGAGCGAGAAGAATGTGTCCGCGAAAACCGGGCCGGCGCCGTTGGAACCTGTCAGTGTCGGCGGCAGCCTTGATCGCGTCCGCGTCAATTCTGCAGGCCAGGTGCTGACGACCGACCAAGGCGTGGCCGTTTCTGATAATCAAAGTTCCTTAAAGGCCGGCCTGCGCGGCCCGACACTGCTCGAAGATTTCATCCTGCGGGAAAAGATTACGCATTTTGACCATGAGCGGATCCCTGAGCGCGTCGTTCATGCACGAGGGTCGGGGGCCCATGGTTACTTCGAGTGCTACAAGCCGTTGACCCAACGCACGAAGGCAGCGCCCTTTGCGAAGGCAGGCAAGATCACTCCCGTGTTCGTGCGCTTCTCGACTGTTGCCGGCGAACGCGGGTCAGCCGACACCGCACGCGATGTGCGGGGCTTTGCAGTAAAGTTCTACACCGATGAGGGCATCTGGGATCTCGTCGGCAACAACATGCCGGTATTTTTCATCCAAGACGCGATGAAATTTCCGGATTTAATTCATGCGGTGAAGCCAGAGCCTCACAACGCCATACCCCAAGCCGCCTCGGCGCATGACACATTCTGGGACTTTGTGTCCCTCATGCCCGAGTCCACCCACACCTTGATGTGGGTGATGTCCGATCGGGCCATCCCGCGCAGCTTTCGCATGATGCAAGGCTTCGGGGTGCATACGTTTCGATTGGTCAATGCCAAGGGCCTCGCGGTGTTCTGCAAGTTCCACTGGAAGCCACTTCTTGGCACCCATTCCTTGGTCTGGGATGAAGCAGTCAAGATTGCCGGCGCCGACGCGGATTTTCATCGCCGCGATCTGTGGGAAGCGATCGAGTCCGGCCACTACCCCGAGTGGGAAATGGGCCTGCAGATCTTTACCGAAGAGCAGGCTGAAAGCTTCAGTTTCGATGCTCTGGATGCCACGAAATTGATTCCTGAAGAGATGATTCCCGTGACGCCGGTCGGCCGTATGGTGCTAAATCGCAACCCCGATAACTTCTTTGCGGAAACCGAACAGGTGGCTTTCTGCACCGCCCATGTGGTGCCTGGTATCGATTTTAGCAACGATCCGCTGCTGCAGGGACGTATTCATTCCTATATCGACACGCAGATCACACGCTTAGGGGGCGCCAATTTTCACGAGCTCCCCATCAATGCCTCTTTGGCACCCGTCCATAACAATCAGCGGGACGGCATCCATCGCCAGGCCATACCCCGTGGTCGCGTGGCGTACGAGCCGAATTCGCTCGGCGGTGGTTGTCCCTTCCAAGCGGGCACCCACGGATTCGTGAGCTTTGCGCCGTCGATTACGGCAGACAACGAGCCTGTCGACAAAGTACGCGGCAAGCCGGAAAAGTTTGCCGAGCATTACAACCAGCCAACGCTCTTCTATAACAGTCAGACGGCTGTCGAAAAAGCCCACATCATCGGCGCGTTTCGTTTTGAATTGAGCAAGGTCACCGTGCCGGCAATCCGCTTGAGGATGGTCAGCTCGTTACTGAATGTGTCTGTCGAACTCGCGACCGCTGTCGCAAGCGGTCTTGGCCTGGTCCTGCCGGAGGCGATGCCGCGAGCGGCGAATAAGCCCGTAAAGCCGGAGATTACAAAATCTCCGCCTTTGTCGTTGATGGCTCTACCCGGCGATGGAGGTATTGCCACCCGCAAGATCGCGATTTTGATTGCCGACGGGGTGGATGCCGCATCGATCGACACGTTGCAGACGCATCTCACGAAAGCCGGTGCGGTAACGCGCTTGGTGGGCGTGCGGTTGGGTGCCGTTAAAAGTTCGCGGGGCTCAGTGGTGGAAGCGGACGCCACCCTCGAGAACTCGCCGGCGGTTTTGTTCGACGGATTGGTGTTACCCGAAGGCGCGGAAGGGCTGGCGACATCAGGGCAAACGATCGAATTCTTGAAAGACCAGTTCCGGCACTGTAAGACCATTCTGGTGATGGGCAGCGCATCGGCATTGCTGGAAAAGGCAGGCATTCCGATGGACCTACCCGATGCGGGGTTGGTGTTGGCAAAAGCCGGCACCGATCCGAAGACCTTATTCATCACCGCGCTTGCCAAGCACCGACACGTCGAACGGGACCGGGATCCGCCCCCCGTCTAGATCAAGGCCGAATACGGTCAGCTACTGCCAAATAATTCGCGATTTACCCCGCGTACAGACGGCTTTTGTTGCGAAGGAACGCCGATCACCGGTAATTGCGCGCCAGGCGATGATGGATCGCGGTAGCTGCTATCGCTGCATGGGCGGCGCCGACGCTCATTTGGTTAAGCGCGTGCACCACATCTCCGGCCGCGTAGATCCCCGGCACTGACGTGCACTGATGTTCATCGACCCACAGCTGATGAGTGTCATCCATTCGTACATCCAGATTTTCAAGAAGTTCGATGCGCGGTTGGCAGCCGACCATCGGGTACAACGTGTCAAACCGCCGAGATGCACTGTTCGCTGTCTCAATAGTCACGCCGGGACCGGATATCGCATCAATCCGCGTAGCGGAGTCTGTAATCACCTCGATTCCCAAGTCATTGAGGATGCAGATCTCATCGCGGTTTAAATCAGTGTTGCTGGCACGTACGAACCAGGTGAGCCGACGGGTATAGGTACGCAAAAATAACGCGTGTTTGTATCCGCTTTGAGCGTCCGCGAGCAAGGCTACATGTTGATCGCTCACCTCGTAGCCATCGCAAATCGGGCACCACCGGATCGCACCCGACAGCGTGGCGCTGTGCAAATTGGGAATAACCAGGGGTTGCCTATCAAGCACCCCGGTCGCGAGAAGTACCGTGATCGTGCGCAGCGTCTGCTTCTCAAAGCTGATAGTGAAACCTCCTGCGATTTTTGATACCCGATCCACGGTGCCCCGATGAAGTACAATTCCATAATGCGCCGCCTGAATGCGCAAGCGCTCAAGTAAGTCGACGCCTGAAATGCCTTGCGGAAAACCCGGATAGTTATGGCTCATGGGAATGAGCGCCGCCCGGCTTTGACCGGAATCGAGCAAAACCACCTGCCGACGAAAGCGTGCCAAATATAGTGCCGCGGTCAGGCCTGCGGGTCCCGCCCCCACGACGACACAGTCCAAAACCTCATCGATTGCGACAGAGTTCATGTACCGATTAACGTCGCTTGCAACTGCCAGTTACGCTAGAGAAGCCCTATCCGGACGATGAATTCCATACGGGTTGCGCGCTTCGCGATGTTACGCGTCGGTTATGAAGGAACAAGCTCTCCCCAACGATCGCGGTCAGCAATATTGCAATGTTCGAACTGACGTAGACCCAATTGTGCAACAGGAAGCTGTAGACGATGTATCCGATTGAGGCGGTGACCTGCCCGATAAAAAGCCATTTGGACAACCCAGCAGTCGCGCGTGTGCGCCACTGGGTATAGACCTGGCGCATCAACGTGGCGAGCAAAATGATGGAACTTCCCCATCCCAACAAATCCGTGATTTTCATAATTGACCGATTTCGTTCGATTGTGCAAGAACTACGGAGCACCCGGCAATTATAGCGTATTACTGCAAGCTTGGCTCAGCCCAACACTGAATTATGCAGCACCTCGTGCCGCTTCATGCGCCACACATCGTAGCCATCGAGCAGCCAGTTGAGTTGCTCGACGCTGAGCGTGAGGTCCTCCTCATCGGCGTGGCGCGGCCAATGGGAACGATGGCGTTCCAGACGCTTGTACCAGACGATAAACCCGTTACGCTCCAGATCAGCAGCTTCAACTTGTTACCCCGTGCGTTGATGAAGCCGAACAGTGCGCCTGACATCGGATCGATCTGCATCACTTCTTTGGCCACCAGCGATAGGCCATCGATCTGTCGCCTCATGTCCACCCGCGCACGGTACAAATACACGCGCTCGATGCCTTGGCTGTCAGGGCGCAGCATCCGCGCGCAACGATGAAGGCGTTGCCAGCCATGCCGCCGGCGCGTCATACAGCGGACGTAACCCAAGGCTGTGTGCTCGCGCGTAGGCGCTCAGCCTCACCCCTTCGCTACCCGCACGCCGCGCGTGCTCGATGGCTTGTTGCTGCTTGTCACTTAACTGCGTCGTCATCACGCTGCCTCCATTACTATAGAGTCAGCAGCCTGACGCGGCCAAACCCAGCCGCTGGGAACCTCATCGGGACGAGGCGTTATGAACAGTCACGACCCGAGCAAGTGGACTACGACGTCACGAAGATTCCGCTGATGATCTCTATCCCTTCATTACAGTTGACCGCAAGGCCATCCGTCCCGAAACGAATTAGTCGACCGCTGTTCCTGTTGACCCCATTAGGCCCGGGCGAGCAGCCATTCACGCGGGTCTTCTCGTGCACACCCTGTGTTTGTAGATCGTAGGTTGCAAATGTCCAAAGCGGGTTCGGATTTGTCTGCTCTTGGTAGAGGAAGTAGGCACGATTCAACGAGTCATCGAGGGCAATCGCTGGTGCAATCACCGATCATGGCTGCAGAAACTCCGCAACCCTGGCGCCGGTGTCCGCATTGGTCACGCTGCCGTCGTCGCCATACAGGAGGCCACTCAGGTAGTACATATCAGTGCCAATGGCTACACCGACCTCATTGGAAAGCGTAAGACCCATGGGCGAAGTTGAAGCGGTGAAGAGTCGTTGCTGATTGCCATCGTACGCATAGAGTGTTGAACTATCCGCACCCCAGGCGAGACCCATCACGCGCGTTGACGCGTCCGGCGCGAGAAAGGTATTCGGCCGCCGCGTGGCATCGTCAAATATGTAGGTACCTCGAGAGTCAAAGTCGCTGAGCCCCGAGGCAAAGGTGTATAGCGACACCGCGAATGAGTGTGCGGCTCCCGGCATGGCAAGAAGAGCGCCGGCGTAGGAGGTCCCGTAGGTCGGATCCACCGGCAAAGCGATCGATAGATCCATGGCCATGGAGGACATTGCCACACGAGTGACGCTTCCCTGGTCGGAGAATCCGACATAGGCGTAGGCGCCGTCATCGGATACGGAAAGGACGATCGGGTTTCCCGTGAGTTTCAACGAGCGCGTCACAGCCGCGCTCGTTGGATCTATCTCGAGCAGGCTAGAGGGCTGTTGCGGCGAAGTCGCGGTCGTCACCGCGTACAGTTTCTGGGCGGCTGCAGAGTAGGCAATGTCGCTTGCGGTAACAGGAAGCATTTGTGCGGTATAGTCGACTCCTGCCGTTGCGGTGACTGTATATGTGACCGGCAGCACCCACGGACTGCCCACGGCCTCTTTTATGCAGGCCCGGTCGTAACAGATCGAAACCGTGATCACATCCGAGTAGACGCCCGGCCCTGAGCTCATCGGGTTTTTCAGGTTTACAGTTAACGCGCCGGTGAAACCTCCTCCAACTTGGTTGGACTGCCAGGCCCCATTTGTCACGGCGCCGTTCGCCTTCGACTGACCGATCAAATAGGTCGTGTAGGGCGGTAGTTGACTCGCTGCGACATTGATCGTCGCAGCCGCGCTTGCAGCATTGTCCGCAGCCTCGATAGTGATGGACGCGGTCGGCGTGACTATGTACGTGAGGTTCGAGACCGCATTGCCAGTCACGGTATAAGTAATGGAGATATTGACGGGAGAGCCGGAAATCGGGCTCTTGCATTGCTGATCTAGACAGAACTCGACCTCAACTTGATCCTGGTAGGTACCGGAACCCATAACGGCGGGGGGCCAGAGCGAAAAGGAGAGCGTGGCGGACTGCTGCGTGCCGCTCGGGTTGGGAAAGCCGAAATTGAAAGCCTGGATTGCTGTTCGCTGATACGTGTAGGCGTAGTAGATGGCTACCCCAGAGAGGCCACTGATCGTGAAGTGAACCTGATAGCTAGGCGATGCATGCGTAGGCGCCACGGTGGCTGAAAACTGAGTGGTATCTGCAGATACGGTGGGCGACGATCCACCACCCGAGGAGCCACCGCCGCACGCACTTAGACTTACCATCATCAGCAAAAACGTGGCATAGAAAAGACCGTGGCCGATCTCTCGAGCGGTGCACGTGAATCGAAATAAGCGCGAGCCAGGGAAAGCCATTCCACTGTCTTTTTATGAATTCTATTGGAGAAGGCATCACGTCATGGCTTCGTAAGCGTGTCTACTCATGCACGATCCAGGCACGGGCGGGACACGACTACCACCGCAGCACTCGACCCGAAACGGCACGCGGCTACCAGATCCGCCGCCTCTGCAGCCGGCATTGGATTACCGATTGATTTCTGATTGATCTCGTACAAGACCGATCGCCGTTCGACCGGCCGGTAATCTAAGCGCATGGTCGTTGTGATCGGCCGATAGCGGGATACGAGACATAAACTAGTGCGCACAATGGGTATGCCGATCAATCACTCGAGATAGCCGCGCTTTGATCGCCCGCGCAATCACGCGTCTTGCATGGACGCCGTGTTGACGATCCTCTTGAGAATCTCGAAGTGCATTGGCATTGCTGCTACCGCGGACGCCAGCGCTCTTCGCTGTTCCGACAATACCTGCGCGTTGGCGGCCGTTGATTCCGCATCAAGCAATGGATTGTAGTCGCGCGGTAAGTGATTCTGACCCACGAGCACTGAGAACCAGCTGGCGTCACGAAACAACTCATCCGTCCCGAGCATCAAACGCCCGGTTCTCGTGAATTGCTCGATTTTATAGTGTAGCGAATCCGGCACAGCGGTGTGTCGACAGTGCTGCCATAAAGGTTCGTTTCGCGTCGTCGAGTGGTAATGAAGAATCAGGAAATCCCGGACCCCGTCGTACTCATCGCGCATCAGTCGATTGAACTGTTGCGCAGACATCGCGATCGTATCGCGGGCGGGAAATAAGGAAAGGAGCTTGGCAATCGCGCTCTGAATCAGGTGAATGCTCGTGGACTCCAGCGGCTCCAGGAATCCAGATGAGAGACCGACCGCAACCACATTGCGCACCCACGACAGCGCGCGCCGACCGACACGGAATCGAATAAGCCTCGGATCGGCGAGGGTTTCACCGTCCAGATTCCCAAGTAGCGTGACCGTCGCTTCATCATCCGACAGGTAGCCGCTGCCGTAGACCAGGCCATTGCCGATCCGGTGTTGCAGTGGGATGCGCCATTGCCATCCGGCGGCGCGAGCAGTCGCGCGCGTGAACGGCTCAGGAGGTCGCACCAACGCACACGGCACCGTTAGGGCTCGGTCGCAGGGAAACCATTCGCTCCAATCCTCGAGTTCGACCCCGCACTCACCGCCGATCAGCAAGGCACGCATTCCCGAGCAGTCGATGAACAGATCGGCGCCAATCGTCTCACCCTTATCAGTGTGCAAAACGGTGATATCCCCATTGTCCGCACGATCAATCCGCGTAACCTTCCCCTCTACACGCCGCACACCTCGGCCTTCGCTCAAGCGCCGCAGGTATTTCGCGTACAGACTGGCATCGAAGTGAAACGCGTACCCGAGGCTCGAGAGCGGCGACTTGGGATCCGTGCTTGGCAATGCGAAACGACCCGCGCGTGCCGTCAGCGTCGCCAATGCAAAATTCTCGAAGTCAAAGCGCGACCGCCCGGCTTCGCGAGACCGAATCCAGCGATGGTGGAATGCAACGGGGTCGGTCGCCAGCCCGTAACGGCCGAAGGGATGAAAATACCGCTCTCCGGGACTGTACCAGTCAACAAACTCGATCCCGAGTTTGAAGCTCGCCCGGGTTTCGCGCATGAACTCGTCGGGGTCTAGGCCGACGAACTGATTGAACCAGTGAATGGTGGGAATCGTTGCCTCACCGACACCGATGATCCCGATCTCGTCCGATTCGATCAGCGTCACGTCGAATAATCGTGCGCTGACCTTGGACAGAGCGGCGGCGCACATCCAGCCCGCGGTGCCCCCGCCGAGGATGGCCACGCGCCGGATGCGATCGTCGCTCAGTTCTGCAGCACTCCAGGGTACTAAAAGGTGTAGGTCAGGCTCACCAGCGCATTCGCGCTCGTGACGCTGCGGCCATAGAACGTGCCGTTCACGATCGATTGCGCGAACACGCCCTGGCGCGGATTGCCTTCGGTCATGCCGATCTGATTGGTCAGGTTCTCACCCGAGACACTCAGATTGAGTTTGGGCGTGACGTTGTAGAGAAATCCAGCCGCCACCAGGCCGTAACCCGGCAGCTCGAGTTGGTTGGCAATGTCCTGAAAAGTCGCGCCGATGTAACGGTAGCGCACGTAGACGCGGCCGCGGGGCAGCACGTACGCCGCCTCGACCGTCTGCAGCGACCGTGGCGTGCGGTCATCAGTATTTCCGTCGAACTGAGTGCCGGAGATTTGCTGCACGAACACGCCGTTGTTGGTCAGTGTTTCTGTCGGGCCGGTCAACTTCGGGCTCTGCAGCACGCCCTGCAGGCTCAGATCGATCTGATCGATCGGGCGGTAGTGCAGGTCGTACTCGATGCCGCGGCTGCGGACATCGTACGCGAGCTGACAATTGTAGGTCGGGAAGTCCACGTCCGTGCAACCGCCGGAGTTGTTGTTGAGTTCGGTCTGGAACACGCCGATCGATCCGAGCACCCCATGGCCAGCGTAGCGCACGCCGACCTCGTACAGCGTCACGCCGGTCGGTTCGACCGACGGGTTGCTGCCGCCCGTGTCCATGTTGAAACCAAACTCGTACTGGCCGTAGATCGCGAAGTTGTTGCTGAAGGTGTAGTTGATGCCGACGCTCTCCGCGGTCTTGGTGTGCGAGGAGCTGCCGACCGTGTAGGTGCCATCGAACATGTCGGTGGCCAGGCCGGTGATGCCTGAGAACTGGCCGGCCAGCTGTGTGGCACTGCTGTTGCCCGTATATGCCGTGTCGTTGATGTGCTCGACGCGCATCCCTAAGTCGACGTGTAAGTCATGCGCGATCGTCATTTCGTTGTTGATGTAGCCCGACAACGATTTGAAGTCATTGTTCCAGATGCCCGTGCCCCAGTCGCCGTAGGAGATCAGGCCGTGATCGGTGAGCGTGCCGACGGCGGTGCCCGCGGGGTTCAACGCGACGACGTCATAGATGTGCGATTGAGAGGTCACGCCGTTGACGACGTGCGACACGGCCGACTGATCGTTGTAGCGATGGTCGGTGTTGTACATCAAACCGACCGTGAGCGAGTTGTTGATGAGATCCGTGGCCGTTTCCCAGCGCGCGCCGAAGTTGGTCGCGATATCGTGACCCCAGATCGACTGCTTGTTGAGCACCGTCTGCTCGAGCAGACCATTGCCATTGAGGGCGTTGAGCGCGGCCAGGTTGTTCGCGGCGATGATCTGGCCCGTGGTCAAGTCTTTGATGCCGAAGGTGGCGCCCGGATACATCGCCGCACCTGCCGTCAGGAGCGAGGCGATCGGCGAACTGGCTGAGTTCAGATAGTTCGCGGCGGTATCGAGCCCGGCATTGCCGGTGCCGCTGCCGGGAAATACGCCATTGAAATTCCAGGTGAAGTCCAGGTAGCGCGCCTTGGCGAACAGATCCCAGCCGCCGCCGAGAGGCAGGTCGCCATCGAGCCGGATCTGATGGGTGACGGCCTGAATGCCATCATCGAGGCTGAAGGTCCGGTAGCAGCCATCGGTGCACGACACCGGTATGCCGACGTTGCCGAAGGCGGGACCGGCAATGTTGGTCGACAACGCCGCTGTGCCCGGCACGCTGTGAATCGAGCCGTTGATCTCCCGAAACGGCATGTCGGCGTAGTAGGGGTCGTGCTGGTCGCCGATCTTGCCGCTCAAGGTCAGCGTCGCGCCGTTGTCAAATTTTTTCTCGAGCTCCGCCTTCAGGTGGTACGAGCCGTAGGTGAGGCCGGCATCGCGTGTGCCGCGGTTGTCGTCGAGATAGCCGCCGATGTTGAAGGCGAGGTTGTTGACGATCGGCTGGGAGTAGTAGAGGTCCACACGCCGGTCAGCGTAGGTGGTCGCCGAAGCCCTGGCGATGGCCTCTACGGCATCGAAATTCGGGGTACGCGTGATCCAGTTGATGGTGGCGCCGGCACCGTTCGGGGTCAACACGCCCGATGAGCCGCCGAGCACCGCCTGCACGCTCTTGACGTTGATGTCGTAGGAAAAGAGCTCATCCTGGTTGCCGGTGCCGGGGTAGGCAATCAGCAGCCCGTCTTCCATCATCTGCACGAACTCCTGTCCGCCACCGGGTAACCCGCGGACCGAGTAATTATTGGAAACCGCGCCGGCGGTATCCTCGACGAACATGCCCGGCACGAGTTCCAGCACCTCATCGGTCGCGCGCGGGGCCTTCTGCTCAAGGTCCGCGGACGAAATCGGAATGACGTCGGCCGAAGAGGTCAGGACCGTGCGGTCCTTGGAGGTTGTGCCCGTGACCACGACCTCCTCGAGTTCGCTCTGCGGTGCGGCGGACGTGTCAGGCTCCGGCGCGGTCTGCGCTAACGCCCGCGGTCCCCAGATGGCGAACGCCACGGCGGCGCTGACGGCAACATGGGGTCGTAGCGACGCACCCCTGGCTCGTTTGTGGTTCATAAGTACGACCCCCCCGGACCGGACTGGATTTGTGGAAGATGAATTGCTTAGCGCGAGTTGGCACTACGGACACGAGTGCGGATGAGACTCGCAAAAAGTATCCAGCGTTTGAAGTTAAAGTGCAAGGCCGATGGGGCTGTAGTGAAATCGCAACACGATGAATTGAAAATATTTCAGGCGGCGCATCATATTTGGAGGAGGTCTATAATCGCGCACCGCACGCTGCTAGGGCGCAGCCGACCGCGCGACACGCATCGGGTTCGGGGGTGACGATCTGTGTGGACCATGGCTGTGTCGCGATCTGTCTCGACCATGATCGTCACGTCGTTTCTGTTCGCGGCCGCTCCCGCGGCAATTCCGCAGGCGTCCGCAACGCGGCTCGAGTATCAAGTGCAGGAGGGGCTCAATTTAAATCGCTTTGTTCGCGAGGGGAACGTCGCTGCGCACCTGGTGTTGCGCTCCGGAAACGACCCGCGCATCGTGATCGCCTTCCCCGCCGGCAACAGTGGCGTGGGTGTGTGGTTCGAGCATCTGAGCAGCGCGGCGCGCTGGACGCTGTCCGGACCACTGCGTACCGTGCGCACGGCCGACGCCAGCGGCCGCGCGCTATACGGTGTCTCCGCCGAAGTCAGCATCGATGCCCCTGATCTGCAGGTGCGGCAGGCCGTGCTTTCGAGTGTGCGCGAGCTGCGCGACTATCAGTCACTCGGCACCGTGTTAGACGCGATCAAGGCAGATCCGACGGTGCAGGCGCGCACGCTCACCTGGTCGCGCGATCGCTTCGATGGAGCGGCGGGTTATCGGCTAACGATCGTGGTCACGCATGGCGCATTGCGAGACAATCATATCCATGCCGGTGCTGATGGCAGCATCGGCCTGCGTATCACTGGTTTAAGCGGGGAAACGCCGCTCACACCACTATCCGGTCGCGAGCTGCTGGACAGTGTCGTGACATCAGACGTGGGCGCACGCAATGCACTGACTTTTCTGGCGTATCGCGAAAAGCTGCTGGCGGGCTCCTGGCGCTTTGACACGTATTTTGGACGCGACACGCTCATGGGCGTGCGATTGCTGATGCCCGTCCTGAGCGCGATGGCGGTCGAGTCCGGGTTGTCCTCGGTATTGGCGCGGCTGTCGGCGCAAGGCGAGGTGGCGCATGAGGAAGACATTGGTGAGCGTGCGGTGCTCGACCATTGGCAAAGCGACGGCACACGCTCCGCGACCCCGGTGCTCGACTACAAGATGATCGATGGTGACTACCTGCTCGCCCCGGTCGCGGGCGCCTGGTTGCTGCACGATGAGCGCGGGCGCGCCCGGGCAGCGGCGTTCCTTGCCGAGCGGGTCGAGTCGATATCCGGGCGCACCGGCACACGCGGTGCGGCGCTTCTCGATAATCTGCGGTTCGTATTGAATGGCGCAGCGGCGTTCGCTGCGGAGCCGACGCCGGCGCATCTCATCAGCCTCAAGCAGGGGTATGCGGTCGGCGAGTGGCGCGACAGCGAATATGGCCTCGGCGGCGGCCGCTACCCCTACGACGTCAACGCCGTGCTGGTGCCTGCGGCGCTCGAAGCCGCAGCGCAACTCCATGACAGCGGCCTACTGGCACCCTACGAGAGAGCCGCAGACGCCGGGCTGTTCGCGCGCGCATCGCAAATGGCAAGCACCTGGCGCGCCAAGGCGCCCTCGCTGTTCGCAGTGACCATAGTCCGCGAAGCGGCGGCTCGCGCCGTTGATGCCTACGCAAGCGCGCTCACTGTACCGGCGCGGTCCGCCCTCGCTGCGCTGGGTTCTGACGATGTGCACTTCCATGCCCTTGCGCTCGATGCCTCGGGCATGCCGATTCCGGTGATGAACTCGGATGAGGGCTTCGCGCTTCTATTCGGACAACCCGATGCCACCCAGATGGATCGCGATATCACCGCGCTGATGCGGCCGTTTCCCTCTGGCCTGATGATGGACGCGGGCATGGTGGTCGCCAACCCCGTCTTCTGCCCGCCGTCGTTGCAAACGCGATTCAGCCGCAACGCCTATCACGGCACGGTCGTATGGTCGTGGCAGCAGGCGCTGTTCGCCGCGGGTCTCGCGCGGCAACTGCAACGCCGTGATCTGCCCGCGACCGTGCGCAGCCATCTATTCGAGGCGCAACGCCTGCTTTGGACAGCGATCCGCGCGACACGGTCAATGAACAGCTCCGAGCTGTGGTCATGGTCATTTGTCGGTGACCATTACGAGGTCAAACCGTTTGGCGCCAATGCCGCCGACGCCGACGAATCGAACGCGGCGCAGCTCTGGAGTACGGTGTACTTGGCCGTGCAGCCGCCGAAGGAATTGCAGTGACCGGGCGCAGCGTGCAGGTTGCGCCTGCACTGCTGCTGCCCGTGCTGTTGCTGATCAGCGCAGCCAGCGTGCACAGCGAGACCGAAGACAGCTTCCGACTGACAGCCGACTTCGAGGCTTTGGCGGATTACTTTCCGGGCTATCTTGCCAACGGTTATGTTTCGACCTTGAGTACGCCGCGCGGCACCGAGGCTGCGCCGGCCTACATGGTCGGTCTCATGGACTATACGACGGGAGATATGGCGCGGCCGGCAGCTGTGCCCGGCTGGACCGAGGTGGACTTCAGCGCGCGTGCCTCCGGGTCGGATTCGACCTGGCTCAACAGGGTGCCACTGGATACGCGACGATTCAGGGATTACCGCCAGACGCTCGATCTGCACGACGCGCTGCTCACGACCAGCTATCGATATCTCGACGCCGAGCGGGAAACCGCAGTCGAGGTCACTTCATTGGTGAGCCAGGCCTCACCGCATCTGGCGGCGACGCGATTTACAATCACACCCTACTACGACGGCACCGTGCGCCTGTCGTTTGCGTTGATGCTATGGGCACCGCATGCCCCGCGGTTGCCACTTGCGCAGCTAAGTGGCTCGGATATGGAGGAGGCGGTCGCCGCAAATGGCCTCTCGCTCACCCCGCGTGCGCCCGCAACGCCCGATCGCGCAGCGCTCTGGTACCCCGGCTACACGCAGGTACTGACGAGCGACGGCGACGCGGCTGCATTGTCGCTGCGGCTCGACGGTCGAGCAGAGCAGGGACTGCCCATGGCGATGGCCGCAGCGGTCGCACTTCCGGAAGGAGTGCGCGCTGAGACAGTCACTGTGCATCGCGACCACTATCGCCTCGCACTCGATGTCAGCCTGCAGGTGACGCGCGGCCAGACATACGTGTTTACGAAGTATATTGCGCAATCGCGTGCAGGGTGGGGCGGAGATTCCGCCGATGATCTCGCCCTGGTTCGGCAGGCGCGCGAGCGCGGCTTTGATCGCCTGTTGAACGAGCACCGCGCGGCGTGGGACGCGCTCTGGCAGACCGACATTCAGATCGATGGCGATGCCAAGGCTCAGCAGGCCATTCACTCGGAGCTGTACTATCTGCTGGCGAGCTCGACGGCCGACACGGCATGGGCGCTCGGCGCCTGCGGACTGACGACGGGTTACGCCGGGCACATTTTTTGGGACAGCGATACCTGGATATTCCAGGCGTTGCTGTTGCTGCATCCAGAACGCGCGAAGTCTCTGGTCGCGTTTCGAGAGCGCACGCTGGACGCCGCCCGGCTTCGCGCGCAGCAACACGGCTTCGACGGCGCCATGTACCCGTGGGAGGCGGATCCGGAAAACGGCAGCGAGCAGACTCCGCATTCGGCGTTTATTTTGGGCGAGAGCGAGATCCACGTGAACGCGGACGTGGCGATCGCGCAGTGGCAGTATTTCCTCGGCACGGCCGATCGCACTTGGCTGCATGAGCATGGCTGGCCGGTAATTCGCGATGTCGCCCGCTTCTGGGCAAGCCGCGCGAGCTACGATCCGCGCCAGCATCGCTACGACATCGTGCATGTGAACTCCGTAGCCGAGTCGCATACCGACATCCCTGACGACACGTTCACCAATGTCTCAGCCGCCAAGGCCCTGCGTATCGCTACTGCGGCTGCTCAGCTGGTCGGCGAGCGCGCTGATCCACTGTGGAATCGGGTCGCCCAAGGCCTGTACATTCCGCTTGACCCAGAAGGGCAGCGCCACCTGCCGTTTGACCCCTCCGTGTCCGGCGACGACGAGGACTTCGGGGGCGGCGTGCTGTCGCTGCTATTCCTACCCTCGCTCGATCCGGTGCTGACCGACTCGTTACGACGCAATGATTACGCCGTGACGATCCGTGGGACCTCGCTCGCGCGGATTGGCCAGGTCAGCATGGGCATTGCACCGCGGTCGATCGCCGCCGACACGGTCGGAAACAACGCTGACGCCGAAGCCTCGTTCGCTACCAACCTTACCGGCGGCACACTCAAGCCGCCCTTCAACGTGCGCACCGAAACAGCAAGCAACAACGTTGGTTATTTCCTCACCGGCTCGGGTGGATTCCTGCAAAGCATTATCTTCGGATTCAGTGGCTTACGCATCCGTGAGTCAGGGCTCGAGCAGGCATTTCCGCCGGTACTTCCGAGCAGCTGGCACTCATTGGCGCTGCGCAATCTGCGCTATCGCGGACAGCGCCTCGATGTATACATCACGCGCGATTCGGGTGGCGTGGTGCGATCATCGCGGGTATTGCACTGAGCGTCAGTCGCCTCGGGGTGTTATCGCAGATGTCTGCGCGAGGTGAAAAAGCCATTGACCGTCAGCCGGCCGGTCAATGGATCCGCGCTGAGTTTCTCAGGCATCGGAATGTCCCCGGAATGAAATCCAAATCCGTCAAAGAAGATGCAGCGGTTCCATCTCGCCGGTATGCTGCCGACCTGCTCAAACCAGGAATTGGACTCGGCAAAGTAATGTGGCCACATGTTGTACTTCGAGAAGAACTCCGCTGCTGGCAAGAGATGCGCATCGGCAAACAATTGCCGCGTCTCATCTTCCGACCGCGCCGGCTTGTAGAACGTTGTGCCGCCGAGACTCGCGTCGCGGAATAGATAGAGAATGCACGCCTGTATGGAGTGACGTGCATCGAGCGTGGGACGATCACGGTGGCAGAGGCATTGCATCGGGCTCAGCTCTTCGGGCTGCTTGGTGACCATCGACAACCGGCAATGCATCTGCAGCAGGCGGCGTGCATCGAAGTGCCGCCGCACCCGAGTATCAAAGAAATTCGCAAGGAGCGCAGGGATATGTTGCGGCGGATCCAGAAAAACGCCTGGGTAGTAATTGAAGTGGACCGCTCGAAATGCGTTGCGCTGGGTAGTCGCGAGCTGTACGAGACTGTCCGGGTCGAGCAGCATCTCATCAATGACCAAACACACGCGACCGTCCTGCAGGCGCAGGGGCTCGACTGACGCATCTGGATTAAGCAACATGCCTGAATGCTTCATCGGTCGGAGTTGTATCGACGCTGACGCCGGGCGTCGCGCTGCGACTTTCGCTATTGCGACCCCGCGTTGCAAATTCCAATGTAGTTCCGCGGAACGTAGTTTACGCTAATGGACAGTTCGCGATTACGCCAGGTCGGGATAATGCAGAGGAAGAGGCGCTGGTGCACGACGCAAGCTATTGGGTGTTGAAATTCAACAGCCGCGCCGCTCGCGACGTCGAAAGTGCACCACTCTGGTAATACCCCACGACGGCCTGGACGCTGCGATGCCCGGTCATTGCCATGGTCTCGCCCAGCGAGATGCCCTGTTTTCCGGCTTCAGTGACAACCCTGAGCGCAGCGAGTGCGCCGATAGCCTTCCCAGCGGCTCATGGGCCGTCTTGGCGCGTCGCCGGACGATGTCGCGCACGGCGGCATCCTTCAGAGGTTCAACGATTCGGTCATTCAGGATGCGCCGGAACAAGGGGCCGTGAGGGATCAGAAACTCCAGTAACGCCTGCATCCAGAGCGCGAGCGCCTCGGCCACTGCACCCTGGATGGGTTTCAGATTCTTTGGATCCTTGCGTCCGCTCTGAGTGACTTTGGAACGCCGCAGGTCATAGACAAAGCCATTACCATCGCGCCGCACATTCTCGAAGGTCGCGGCGATGATTTCTGAGCGCCGCCGGCCGCCGCTCGCCCAGCCGAACAGCAGCAGCGCGCGATCGCGTTTTCCGATCAAGTCGTCACCACAGTTCGAGAGCAGCGCCTCATGACCGGCCGCGGCCGTTACGTTAGAACGGTCGAATTGTGCACCGGCAATTGCTTTGTTCCTTACTCCAGGCGCCAGGGCTGCAGCACGATCTTGCCGCCAAGCCCGCCGGTATCGATGCGGATATGGGCCGCGCGCGCTGCTGTGAGCGACAGGCGGTCAACGACGACAGGATGAATGGCCCCTTCGCGCAGTAACCCGAACAAGGCCGCCATATCGGACGTGAACTGCTCTGGGTGCTTCGAGCGGCGTGCTGTGATGCTGTAGAACTGCGCATGACGGTCACGCAGCAGGAAGCTCACAGCGTTCCAAAGTTTGAGTCTGGCCAAGCCGAGTCCCGCCGAGAGCAAGCCTTCACGGCCGACCGCCATGGTCTGGGATCCATACCCCACGAGCAGGCCGCCGGTGGCTAGGCAGGCGAAGGAGCGCTCGAAATGCGCGCCGCCGATGGCATCGAAGGCGGCATCCACTCCGGCGTTCCCCGGGCGAGCGGCCGTTAGTCGGCGCACCGAGGCGACAAAGTCACCCGCGCGATAGTTGATGGCCGTTGCGCCGAAGCGCTCAACCACAGGCAGGTTTGAAGCCGAGCAAGTGCCGATCGCTTTCAGGCCCATATGACGAGCCAGATCGAGCAGGGCCGTGCCGACCGTACCTGAGGCGCCGATAACCAGAATCGTAGCTCCCGGCTTTAAGGAACGGTAGCGGGTCAGCATCTGGAAGGCAGTCAGATATGCAAGCGGTATACAGACCGCTTCTGTGGGATCGATGCCATCAGGAATCGGCACCAGGTAGCGCGCAGGACGGATCGCGTACTGGGAATATCCGCCGACCACGCAGAGATCGGCAACCAGCTGGTTCTTGAGCGCTGCGGCAACGCCAGGTCCGGTCTTCTCGACGATTCCTACCATGTCATAGCCGGGAGTAAACGGTAACGGCCCTTTAAAGTCTGGATAGCGGCCGCGACGGATCATGGTATCGGTGAAGCCGGTAGCGGCGGCAATTACCTTGAGTCGAACCTCACCAGGGCCCGGTTCTGGGAGGATGGGCTCCTCCGCCATCTCCAGGACCTCGGGACCGCCGAACTTGAAAATGCGAACGTGATGCCAAGACATTCGGTCAGCATAGTCACATGAGTGCCGGGGGTCGAGCGTTCATCTAAAACAGCATCTGAGGACCCATTGAAGAAGGCGGCATCGCTCGGTGAAATCAAGTGCCAGCAGCTCAAATATCGTGGAAGAACCAAGGAGGCAATTCCGCTCGCTATCTGCGCGGTGTTCCGTGCTTCCCCTCAGATAGGCGTAGGCCTTCGTCAACGGTAGAAGCACGGATGAGTCGTTCGGCCTCTTCAATGGGCACGGGGCGACCAAATAAATAGCCCTGCGCTTGGTGACAACCGAGCGTCGCCAGTATCTCAAGCTGCTGTTTGGTCTCTACGCCTTCGGCGCAAGTGCTCATTCCAAATGCGTTGGCCAGCTGGATTACGGTCGAAACGACTCGGGTGCCGGTGTCGTCCATCCCAAGCTTGCTGGTGAACGAACGATCGATCTTCAGCGTATCGATCGGCAGCTGCGCCAGTCGGCTTAACGAGGAGTAGCCGGTGCCAAAGTCGTCGATCGCAACACGTACGCCTGCGGCACGGAGCGCCTGCAGCTGTGCAATCACGGACGTCGAATCATCAAGAAGGGCTCCCTCGACGATCTCAACATCGATTCCATATTCTGCATCGGCCGTGTCCGAGGGGTTCTGAAGAAATTGCGACGCGAAGTGGCGACGTCGCAGTTGCAGCGGCGAGACATTAACGGCGATGCGAAGTGGCGGCAGGCCGCCGGCGCGCAGTCGCTTGCAATCGTCGCGGGCCTGGTGGATCACCCATTCACCCACCGCAACGATCATGCCGGTGGATTCCAGGATGGGAAGGAACACCGCCGGCAAGACGATGCCACGCTCCGGGTCGCGCCAGCGCAGCAACGCCTCCAGGCCGATAATCCGTCCGGTCCCTATCTCGATCTGAGGCTGGTAATAGAGCAGAAACTGCTCCTGGGCGAGCGCCGTGCTCAGGCGCTGCTCGAGCGCCAGACGCTCTGCGACCTCAGAATTCATCTCCAGACGGTGATGCAGGTATTGTTCACCGGACTCTCTGGCCTTGCGCAGCGCCGCCTCGGCATTCTGCAACAAGGTCGCCGCGTCTTCGCCGTTCTCTGGATACTCTGCCAAGCCGTACTTAATGGTGATACGAATATCGCGCCCGTTGACGGCCACCGGCCCACTGAACAGCGTCGTCAGCTGCTCGTTAAGCACTCTGAGTGCATGATCTGACAGACCGGATTGGGTCACTACGGCCGCGAAGGTCCCCCCCCCGAGGTTTGCCAGCTGATCGGTATTGTCGAAATGGCGTTTTAGGCGGTCAGCAACGCACTCCAGAAGCCGGTCCCCTACGTGTCGGCCAAATGAGTCATTGATAATGCATAGCCTCTGAATATCCAACGCTATAACCGTCAGGACCGACTGAGACTGCAACGGCTGTGTCAACAGACGCGCGAGGCGCTCACAAAAGAGCGAGCGCTTGGCGAGACCGGTCAGCGGATCGAAGTACGACAGAAACTCCACGGCATCGTGCTTTTGCAGGAATTGCAGCGCGAATGATAGGTTGGCGGTGATTTCCTGCAACATCAGAAGTTCCTCACCGTCGAGCGAACTTTCTTCCGTCGTCCCCAGCGTAAAGGCACCTACGGCGGTGCCATCGATCAGAAGCGGCAGCGAGGCCAGAGAACGTATTCCCTCGGCCGTTAGTCGTTCGCGGTCATGGGCCGGCACCTGCAGTTCCGTCAGATCATGGCAAACGCACACTTCGGCGGTGCGTATGGCACGTCCGGTGACGCTGGTATCTGTCGCCTCAGATTCGGCAATGTTGATCGCCAGCGTGTTCATCTGTTTGGCTTCCGGCCCCGTCCAGGCGACCGCCCTGGCGGTGCGCGCACCGGGCTCCATCATGACGATGATCGCTCGGGCATAGCCACCCACACGATGAGCGATGCGGCAGGCTTCCACGAACAGCTCCGTGCGGGAGCGAATGCGCACCACTGCGGCATTGACCGCCGAAAGCATTTGTGTGATTCGGGTCAGACGCAGCACCCGGTCCTCAGCGCTGCGCCGCGCACGGCGGGCAACCGCGTCGTCCAGTGCTCGGGTCACGGCTGGCATGAGCCGCTCAAGGTTGGTTTTTAGTACATAGTCGATGGCGCCGTTCTTCAACGCCTGAATGGCGCGCTCTTCGCCGATCGTGCCCGAGAGAAAGATAAACGGAATATGCGGCGCATCGGCCACGGTCCTGGCCAGTGCGGATAAGCCATCGAAATGTGGCAGTGCAAAATCCGACAGGATGAGATCGGGCTTGAACTCGCGCAACGCCTGCCGAAACTGCGCTTCGGTCTCCACCCGCTGCCAGGTGCACGACAGGCCCGCCTTCTTCAGGCGCCTGACAGCAATTTCCGCCTCGCTCGCCACATCCTCGACGATGAGCAGGCGTACAGGGGTGTTTTCGGGTGTGGGCACGAGCGTTCGTTCTTCGTGAATCAGCTTGGCGGCCGATTCATGATCAACCAGTAGTAGCCCAGACAGGCGATCTCTTCGAAGATCTTTGACGATTCCACAGGCTTGACGATGTAGCTGTTGACTCCCAGGGCATAGCTGCGCACCACGTCGGACTCTTCCGAGCTTGATGTGAGAATGACCACAGGAAGGGTCTGGAGCGCTGGCGTTCCGCGAATATCGCGCAGCACCTCGATGCCATCGACTTTGGGCATCTTCAGATCCAGCAGCACCAGGCGCGGCCTGGCGCACGCACGACTGGCAAAGCGGCCGCGCGAATGCAGGAACTCAAGCGCTTCCTCGCCATCTTTCACCCACAACAGAGGATTGGCGATGTTCGCCTTCTTCAACGCCCGCTGGGTGACCTCAGCGTCGGTCGGGGAGTCCTCGGCCAATAGAATCTCGACTGTTTCGACGTCGCTCATGCAATTTCCGCCCGTGGAAGAGTAAAGAAGAATTTCGCTCCGTGGTCAGGCTCACTTTGCCCCCAGACACGGCCCCCATGGCGGCTGATGACCCGTTGAACAATCGCCAGTCCGACACCGGATCCCGGAAACTCCTCACTGCCGTGCAGGCGCTGGAATACCCGGAACAGCTTGTCCACATAGCGCATGTCAAAGCCGGCGCCGTTGTCCTTGACGAAATACACCACCTCGGATCCCTGAACCGAGCCGCCAATTTCGATCCGCGGCCCTGTCGTCTTGCTCGAGTACTTGACCGCGTTGTCGATGAGGTTGACCCATACGTGGTGCAGCAGTGCCGCATCACCCCGTGCAGCGGGCAACCGGTGTATGAGCAACTCCGGCGGGGCACCTGTGTGGGCTACCAGCACTTCCTTCAGCGCCCGCTCCGCTCCCGCTCTGGGATCGATACTCACGGCGTTGATGGGCGCTCGCCCCATGCGTGAAAAGGCCAACAGATCATCAATGAGGCGGCCCATCCTTTGCGCGCCGTCTCGTACCACCCGGATGTAGCGGCGCCCTTCACCATCCAGTTTCTGGGCGTAGTCCTCCTCGAGCATGAGCGCAAAACTGTCGATAGCGCGAAGCGGCGAGCGCAGGTCATGAGAGACGCTATACGAGAAGCTTGCCAGCTCCTTGTTGGATGTCTCCAGCTCCAGCGTTTTGCGCCCTAGCTCCTCCGCCAGTGACTGCCGCACACGCAGCTCGCGCCGCAGGCGGATAAGGCCCATGCCCACCGTCAGAACGACCACCACCAACAGCGTGCCGCACGCCGCCACAAGTCTGCGCTGACTGCTCTCGTCCGCGAGCAGCCGGTGACTCAGAAGCACATGCTCCTCATCGCTCATCGCAGCTATAGAATCTCGAAATGGAATTTCCAGAGCGCTCAGTCTGCTCTCTGAAACCAGCTTTTTGGCAGCCTCGAAGCCATCCGTCTGACGTGCCTTTACCACAGCGCTCATCAACTCAATACACGCGATCGCCTGCGAATTGAGGATCGCCACGCGCGTCTGTTGAAGCGGGTTATCAGCGGTAATCTCGCCGAGTTTCTGCAGGTTCGACCGAAGCTCGGAGATAGCGCGATCGCGTTCGCCAATGCTCGCGGGATTTCCCGTGATCGCATAATTCTGCCCAGCCGCGAGTGCCTCCTCCGATAAGGCATTCGCGTGTTCTATGGTTCCCAGCACGATATGTGTGTGCTCCACCCATCGCGAGCTGTTCAGGAACTGGGTTACCGAGTACCAGGCCAGCGCAGTCACCATGCACATGATGATCAGCGCCCCGAGGAACGCCGCTGTAATGGCGTCCTCGATTCGCCAACGCGGCATCAGCTTGTCTGCAAGGGCTGTCATCACCTTTGATCAGTTTTAAGTAGCCTTACAGCACTGACCCTAACACCCTGGGGAAACTTGAACGGTGAAGCCCGCGTTATGTAGTGATTAGCAAACGTGACTAAGGTCACGCTTCAAGTAAAACGTCTAGAGCAACTCCCGACGTTGGCGGCTCATCATCACTCCGCGACATCACTGTCGCCCGCGCAGCTCAGTAGTCTTTTTGGCTGGCCAACGCGTCCGCAATTAATTGAAAGCGAAGTAATGCGCTGTCGCATGAGCCGTGCCGCGCGGATGAACGCTTACCGTTGAACTTAGAATGAATGGAGCTTATTTGCCTTCTTCTTCTTTCCAAATGCGGCACTGGCACATTGAACACCGCGCCAAGGCGATGGGCGCCGGCCAGGGTGTGGAAGATTGCAAAACCTTTCGCGTCTTGAGAGTTTTAACTTGGGCGGATGAGAAGATCTAAACGCGGCTATTACCCTTGTTTTCAGCGCCGATTTTCTGCATCTGCATTTTTGGCCCCATGCATTCTCGCAATTCGATGCTCGGCGAGCTCGTACTCGCCGAAGTCCTCTCACTGATCCTAAGACGCGAACAGGAGAAATGTCGGCGACCTGCCTGCCCTGGCTGCGCACGCGTCCGTTCACAAGCGAGACCGATGATACGTTTGACGCATTGCCGACCCGGACAAACAGCGACGCTTGAATGGCTCGAAGGCTATAAGGGAGGCAGCGAAATTTCATTATGTCCATTACCGATTGCTTGCCGTTGTAAGGTCGACGTAGTCCGGCACTTACGGCCGCGCGAATACATGAAAATCAACCGGTGAACTGTGAGCCAGCGCGCAGGTTTGTAACCGCAGTCAGCGCGCAATGAGACACCGAGAAGTTGGAGAAGACCCATGCCCGATCTCCTGCTGATCGTGGATCATGAACGGGATTCATTGGCTGGTCTTCGATCTGTCGCTGAGCGCCTGGGCTGCGATCGTATCGAATGCGACTCATCCGAGAGCCTGAACGACATACTTGCGGTTCGCACTCCCACGCTTGCCGTACTGGCGTTGGATACGCCTGTTAGCTACGTAGGCAAATCGGCCGGCGAACCCGCAAGTTACGTTCACCGTCGTTATCTTGGAGGTTGCGATGCTCCCTGAGCCTGCGGACACGGTGCAGAGTTGGACTGGATTGCCCGCCTGCGTGGCGACAGTCACCGTGTGGGTTGAACCGCTCGCCATTCCAGCCTGAAACGTGAATGAACCATTGGCACTGATTGCGAGGCTGTTGGAGCCATTCATTGCCAATGAAAGGCCGGCGCCGGAGCCACAAAAAGGCGGGTGTTCTGGTTACTCGTGCGCTCATGCCCGAATCTCTCTCTCCCTGTGCTCGATACCGAATACATTACCCTTTGAGGTCTATCAAGCGGGCAGCTCGGGAAGTTGAAAGCTCGCCACTCTGGTAATACCCCATCACCGTCTGCACGCTGCGGTGACCTGTCATGGCCATGGTCTCGCCCAGTGAGATGCCCTGTTTCCCGGCCTCCGTGACAAAGCCTGAGCGCAGTGAGTGCGCCGATAACTTTCCCAGCGGCTCATGGGCCATATTGGCGCGTCGCCTGACGATCTCGCGCACGGCGGCGTCCTTCAAGGGTTCAACGATGCGATCATTCAGGATGCGCCGGACCAATGGCCCGTGAGTGATTCGAAACTCCAGCAACGCCTGCATCCACACCGCGAGCGCCTCGGCCGCCGCTCGCCCACCCAAATAAAAGCAAGGCGCGATCGCGTTTTCACGCGCGGATCGCGCAGCGGATTCTTCCCCGGTCCCATCCGCACATGCGCATGGCCGGCGATGGAGTGCTCATGGGCCTTCGACAATGCTGCCAGGCGCGTCTGGACGGTGCCCATCGACCAGGGACCGATCTGAGCCTTGTAGCCGCGTTCGACCAGCAGCCAATCAATCGCGAGCGGCAACAAGTGCTGCGTACTGTGAGAGGAGGGCGCGCATGGCGAAACCTCTGGCGATGGAAAACCGGGCAAATGTTCCAGGTGATCGACAATGAGTTGAATGACCACGGCCGAGCTCGCTGGTGCGGCGATCGCCGTCCCATAGCGCAGCGCATGCCAGGCGCCCCAGTACTGCAGCGCAGCCTTATAGGTACGCGCGGTATTGCGCGACGTGTCTTCATGGAAGAAGGCTGCGACTGCGCTTTCGGCTTCCTCGGACAGGCGCTGGACGTCTTCCAGGTCGGTTGGCGGCTCGCTGAACAGAGGCGTGAGAGCGAGCCCGGGAGTAGGACCGCCGCATCAGTGCGGTATCACCATTGCATTCCACGCATTGCTGTCGGCCGGCAGGTCGTTGCTTCCGGCCTCGACGCCGTTCACGCTCAGCAGATACGCCAGGAGGTCGGTGTATTCCTCAAGTGTCATGCGTCCCTCGGCTCCGGGCGGCATGCGCTGCTGCAGAAAGCTGCCTAGCGCGCCGAGCGAGCGCCCGGCCCAAGTGCTCTCGAACGACGCGCCCTTGAGCGGCGGACCGAACTGCCCGTCGTTGAGGCTGCGTCCGTGACAATTGGCGCAGAGCTCACCGTACAGGCGCACGCCATGCGCCAGCTGTGCCTTCGAGTAGTAGGGTGTCAGCAACGCCGGCACCTCTGTAGAGGAACCCGCTTCGGACGTTGCAACTACCGGGGCGGAGGCGATGGCAGCCTCGCCGGCCCCGGCTGCGGGCGTTTCACTGCGTTCGCCGGGAATTGGAATTTCAGGGGCGCCGCGTACGCTTCCGCCGGGCAGGCGAAACACCCAGAGCACCGCGCCGCTGGTCGACGGGCCTAGCACCTCCGGCAGCAGATTTCCCCAGGTCTTCGAGTACGGGCTGCCCAGGCCCGTTGATATCGCCACGTACTGCCGCCCGTGCACTTCATACGTGATGGGGTAGGAAGTCGGCATGTCGTTGAGCCGCACCTGCCAGAGCACCTTGCCGGTGCTCGAATCGAAGGCCTTGAAGTAGCGATCGAACAGACCCTGAAAAACCACGCCGCCAGCGGTTGCAAGCGCACCGGAGGACATGGGCGCTCGCTCGCGGTGCATCCAAAGCGGCTTGCCGGTGGCCAGGTCGATCGCCTCCAGGCGGCCGACGTTGCCGTCGCTCCCGGGCCTGAGCCGCAGCACGAAGTGCGGAATGTTGGTCCTCTCGCCGGGCTCGCGCGGCACTGAAGTCATGTCGGTGCAATGTTCCTGCATCGGCAGGTACAAAATGTGCGTGCGCGGGTCATAGCTGGTCGCGCCGAGGCTGCGCGCGCCGCCCGGATGAGGGCACATGCGCACCGTGTTGTCGCTGCTCGGAACGATTGCCGGATTGATGCTCTTGCGCCCCGTGGCCGCATCGATGGCGCTGACGATGTTCTGCAGCCCGAGATCGTAGGCGAACACGAACTTGCCGCTGTGGGCATCGAGCCCCTCGACGATGCCGAGCTTGCCCGTCGTCACGGCCAGCTCGCGCCGCTCACCGTGCACCTCAAGCGACACGAGCTGCCGCTCGAAGGCATAGTCCATGTCCCAGTTATCGTTCGGCAGATGCGAGTAATGCCACAGCAGATGACCGGTCCGAGGATCGAGCGCGAGCGTGTTGTCGGTATAGAGCAGCTCATTGCTCTGACCCTCACCTGGCGCATTCGTCCCGCGAGCAACGCCGTTCCACGGGTAGGGCTGACCGGTGCCCCAATAGGCGATGCCGGTCTTCGGGTCAAAGCTGCCTGAGGTCCAGACCGAGCCGCCGAAACGCGCATCGTCCGGTAGGCCGTTCCAGGTGTCTCCCCCCGGCTCATTCGAAGCCGCGACGGTGTAGAAGCGCCAGAGCTCGTTGCCGGTCTCGGGATCGTGGCCCGAGATGAAGCAGCGTGACGTCACGCACGCCGTGGTGCCGACCATCAGCACGCCATCGGCGAACATCGGACCACCGGTAAACATCCCTTCGCCGGCGACCTTCTTCTCCCAGACCACTTTGCCGGTCTTGATATCGAGCGCTATTAGCGCATGATCCGCGGTCGCGAGAAACAGTCGCTCGCCATGGATCGCCATGGTCTTCTTGAATCCACGCATGCCCGCAGGCGGCGGGACGTGATCGTAGCGCCACAGCAGGTCGCCGGTCTCGGCGTTCAGCGCCTCGACGTTATCGCCGTAGTTCTGTATGAAAAGCACGCCATCGTGCACGATCGGCGTGGCTTCCATAGCGCCGCTGGTCATCGACCAGCTCCAGGCGACCTGCAGCGTGCCGACGTTCTTGCGCGTGATCTGCCGCAGCGGACTGAACCCCCAGCCATCGTAGGTACGGCGCCACATCAGCCACTCCCCCGGCGGCGGATCTGCCAGCATCGCGTCCGTGACCGGTGACAGGTGTTGCAGCGGTGCCAGCAGCCGGGATTGGTACTCGCTCGCGAAGACGTTCGGTGCGGCGGGAAACATGCCTTGAGCCAGAGCGACTGTCGGCGAAAACAGCACGAGCGCCGACGCCTGTAGGGCAAGGAGCGTGGCGAGCGAACATTGGTTGTTGCCGGCGAACGCACTAGAGTAGGAGCGCACGGGCCGACGCCGTGTCTGCCGCTCGGCGCATGCACAACCCAGGGGGACCGATATCATGCGAAGCCTCTTCCAATCGTTACTGTTGTTGGCCTGCGGGCCGCTCGCGGCACAGAGCGCTGCGGCGGCCAATGGCGCAGACTCTAGTCCGCCGCTGAGCTACGTGCACCTGTACGCGGATGCCGACGGCGCCTCCCATTTCCGCGAGGAACAATTCGACTTTAGCGCGGCCCGCGCCGGCGGGCCGATGATGCATGCGCTCAGTACTGGAGCCGGCGCCATGCTGCTGCGCCTCAAGCCTGGTACCGTTGAGGACTGGCACAACGCGCCCAAGCGATGGTACCTGATCGTCGTGCAGGGCATGTCGGAGGTCACGGCGTCGGACGGCAAAGTGCGCCGCTTCGGGCCGGGATCCGTGGTCTTCATGGACGATACCACTGGCAAAGGACACCGCACGCGCGCCGTGGGTCACATCGATC
>Ga0075522_10000412_pt1 | contig 30836 bp, 29 predicted proteins | sample NGEPerA_FD_74796 | JGI IMG/M metagenome (GOLD analysis project Ga0075522, IMG submission 74796) | Arctic peat soil microbial communities from the Barrow Environmental Observatory site, Barrow, Alaska, USA - NGEE PermafrostL2-A | ecosystem: Environmental > Terrestrial > Soil > Wetlands > Peat ...
ACCTGCACCAACAGCGCCTGCGTGAGCACCACCGGCACGGCGGGCACCACCGGCAGCGGCACGGCGGGAACGACCGGCAGCGGCACCGCCGGCACCAAGGGCGCGGGCGGCACCACCGGCGCCGCCGGAACGACCGGCACGGCGGGAACGACCGGCACCGGCGGCAGCGGCGCACGGGCCTGCGCACCGGCCAGCGCCAACGTGATCTCGGACTTCGAGGACGGAACCGGCGACGTGATCGTCCAGGGCGGTCGCCAGGGTTGGTGGTACGTCTTCGGGGACACGCTCGGCGGCACCCAGACACCGGCCTCCAACGCCACCGGCCCGGTTGTCGTGGCGGCCGCCACCGATCCGCTGCCGACCGGCGATACGGACAGCTGTGACAAGTGGGCGATGCACTCGACGGGCACTGGCCACAGCGCCTCGAACACCTCGTCCTACGAGGGCTTCGGCACCTCGATGGACCAGATCATCCCGCCGCCGGCCTCGGGGTCCAAGACCAAGAACGCGGTCGACGTCAGCGCCTTCGACGGGATCAGCTTCAACATCAAGTCGGGCTCGGGCACCGCGCCACCGGTCTGGTTCGAGCTCGGCAACACCGAGACGACGCCGGCCCCCGACGGCGTCGCGACCAACAACGCGGTCGACGAGTACAACACCCGTGGCAAGCTGCTGTCGACCATCGGCACCACTTGGACGACGGTCTACATCCCGTTTGGCCTCCTGGCGCCCCGCTACCTGCCGTCTCTCACGGCCTCCGGGTGCTCCAATGCGTCGACCGTTTGCCAGGCGCCGGCCTGGAACCCGAAGTCGCTGCTGGGGCTTCAGTTCTCGGTCTACCCGCAGTTCTCGACCACGACGCTCAACTACGACCTGTGGGTCGACGACGTGACGCTCTATTCGGGGGCCAACGGCCTCGCCACGGTTGCGCCGACGGGCGGTACGCCGGCGCATACGTTCCCGATCGACGCTGCGGTCGGCACCTGCACCAAGCCGGCCGGCGCTTCGGGCAAGTATTTGGCCGATATGTACGTCCAGTGGAAGGCCAAGTTCGTGACCGGCAGCGGCAGCTCGACCCGCGTACAGCGGCCCGAGAACAGCAACGACACCGTCTCCGAGGGCATCGGCTACGGCATGCTGATTGCGGTGGCTTTCGGAGACAAGACGCTGTTCGACGGGCTGTGGTCATATTCACAGGCGCACGTCGCGACCGGCATGCTGATGACCTGGGACATCAGCAGCAGCGGTAGCAACGCCGGCACTGGATCGGCGACCGACGCGGACGAGGACATGGCGTACGCGCTCATCGAGGCGGGTAAGCAATGGGGCGGCACCTACGCGGCCACCGCCAAGACGATGATCGGCCAGATCTATACGAGCGACATCGACGCGACAGCGATGTTGCCCACAGGCGGCAGCAACTACGTGACCGTCACTGGTGGCGGCAAGGCGACCAACCCGTCCTACTTCGCGCCCTACTACTATCGGGTTTTCGCGGGCGTGGACACAGCTCATACCTCCCAGTGGAACACGGTCGCCAGCAACGTCTACGCGGCGATCAGCAACATCGAAACTCAGGTCGGAACCCAGGGGCTGCTACCCGCTTGGTGTTCGAGCAGCGCCAGCGCCACTGGTTCACTCTGCAACGGCGTCTCCAGTAACGGTGGCACCGACGACAAGCTCTACCAGTACGACGCCCACCGCGTTCCGTGGCGCCTGGGCCTCGACTACTGCTTCAACGGCAGCTCGGTTCCGGCCAGCGGGAAGACCTTCCTCACCAACAACGCCGCGTTCTTCGCGTCGAAGGCCACGACCGGCGTAGGCCGCATCGTCGACATCTACACGCTGTCGGGCAGCCCCAACTCTGACGCCGAGCCAAACTCGATGTCAATCATCGGCACGGCAGGCGTGGGCGCGATGGCGGTGGGCAATACCTTCGCCAGCACGGCTTACCATTTCGTCCTCGATGCGTCCTACACGCCGGCGTCCTTCATCCCCGACACGACCGGCAAGATCGCCTACACCTACTTCAACGCGACCGTCGGCATGATCACCGCCCTCACGATGAGCGGTAACTTCCCGACGTTCTGAGACGGCGCAAGGCTCCGGGCGGCTCTTGAGCCGACCCGGAGTGTGGCGTAAGCCGCTCCGCGAGCCCTCTCATCAGGCTCGGGAGGTGATACGCTTTCGACCGAGCAATGAAAATGGCATTGAGGCGTGACCTCTCCGGTCCTTCTATGGCTTTCTCACTCCGCTCGGCGACACTCGGTCTGCTTTCCACGCCAGCTGGAATCACGAAGGGGCCAGACGGAAACGTATGGTTCGCCGAGTTTGCTGGTCAGATAGGTCGTATTACGCCGCCGGCGCGATCAAGGAGTTTGCCATTCCGTCCCCGGCGGAAGCTGATGGCATCGCCGCGGGGCCCGACGGCAACCTATGGTTCACCGAGGACGGGGTCATGTCGTTCGGCATTTGCACGACGAACGGCATGATCACCGAAAAGCCATTCCCAACGGCAGCAATGGACGCGTCCATAACGGTGGGCGCAAACGGAAACATATGGTTCGTTGAAGGCGGCATCACCTATCCTCAGGTCGCCCGCATAAGCGTCAGCGGAGTGGCGACGGAGTTTCCGATACCAACCCTCAACTCCAATCCGCAAGGAATCGCCGCTGGTGCAGACGGCAACATTTGGTTTGCCGAAAATGGAAAAATCGGCCGAATGACAACATCCGGTGCCGCCACCGTCGAGTTCTCGATTCCGGGAGGCATCTCTTATCTCGTGACGCCAGGTCCGGATGGAAACATTTGGTTCACCGGCGGAAACGGGAGCGATCCCATCATCGGGAACATCACCCCGGACGGCACGGTCACCGCGTTCCCAGTATCATCGGTCCCCAACGGAATTACTTCGGGGCCTGACGGGAACATCTGGTTCACCGAACCGAGCTACGGCAGCGCGGCGCAGATCGGCCGCTTCATTCCGCCGTAGGCGCCGCGGCGATCTAGTCAAGATCTAGCCCGACGGAGCCTTCGGTTCCCTTATATGGTTCGAACAATTAGTACGGCATGCCCGGAACCGGCATCGCCAGCTTGAAGACACCGCGCTGGGTGGTTCCGGCGCCTTGCGCCGTGATGTAGAGCGTCTTGTGGTCCGCGCCGCCGAAAGCCAGGTTGGTGAGCTGGCCGCCGCCCGTGATGCCGGTGATGAGGCCGACATGCGTGCCCGCCGAATTCGGATTGCCACCGAAGCTCACGACGTCGATGTCGTGGGTGTTGACCCGCACCACGTAGAGATCCCCCGCGCAGTCGATGGCCATTCCGTCGGTGGCGTTGTTGTTCAGGTTGGTGCCGTCCACGGCGGTGGCGGTCGCGCCGATGCTGCCGTCGGTGTTGACGGCGTAGGCGTTGACCCCACCGCCGGAACCCACATACAGCGTGTGCTGGTCGAGCGACAGCGTGATGCCGTTCGGTCCATTGACGTTCGGCAGGATCGCGGTCGCGGTGGAAGAGCCCGCCGGCAGCATGTAGACGCCCGTCATGGGCTGCGGCGCCGGGCTGGCCGCCTGAAAGCTCGGATCGGTGAAGTAGATGGTGCCGTCGCTGCGGATCGTGAGGTCGTTGGGCGAGTCGAAGCGTTTGCCGCCGAACATGTCGACCAGCGGGGGCGAGATCTCCGTCTGGGTCGCGACGTTGAACGCCACGATGCCGCCCACGCCATGGTTGGCGCTGACCAGACGGCCCGCCCCGTCGACGGCCAGGCCGTTCGAGCCCGAGTCGCCGCCCGTACCCGAGGCCGGATAGAACATCGTCACGTTGTCGCTCTCGTCGATCTTGAGGATCCGGGCCGGCGGGGGGTTGGGCGAGTTGACCATCTCCGAGAAATACAGCGCGTTGCCGATCCAGACCGGACCTTCGACGTTGGTGAAGTTGTTGCCGTTGTTGTTGAAGGCGTCCGACGGGGGGGCGCCGGCGATCCGCGTCGCCGCGCTGCCGGCCGGCAGGGTCGGGGTCGAGAAGGTGCCGCTGCAGGCGTACGGGGTATATCCGCTTCCGGTACCGGCCATGCCGCCCGTTCCGGTGGTCCCTCCGGTTTGCCCGGTGGTACCGGCCGTGCCGCCGCCGGCGCCCGTCGTACCGGCAGTTCCCGTGGAGCCAGCGACGCCTGTGCTGCCGGCCTGACCGCCCGCTCCGGTGGTGCCTGCCGCTCCGGTGGTGCCTGCCGTTCCGGTGGTGCCCGCCGTACCTGGGCCTGCGCCGATCGTGCCCGCGGTGCCTCCCGCGTGTCCTGCGCTGCTCCCTCCGGCCCCACCGGTACCGGACGGGGCCGAAGCTGCTCCGCAGCCAACCGTGAGTAGGGAGACCAACGCCAGCGCCGAGCTACGCAAAGTCCAAGGCATATGCATGCGGGGAATGTACCACCCAGATCGGCGTCTCGTCAGTCTCTATGGTCGGTGAGTCGGTGTCGTAGCGGCGACCGAGACGGCCCGAAACAGCGCGCGCGCGGGGCCGGACGCGGGCTGGAGCCAGGTACCGGCGGGGCCAGCGGTCCGTCGAGCGCGTCGACCAGCGCCTGCGGCACGGTCCCGTCACCGGTGGGCTGAGAGAATGAGCCGGTACTCTGGTCTTAATCCTCCAGCGCGAGCTGCACGTGCAACAAGGTCTCGAGCGTTCGGCGCTCGCGGGGGGATGAAATAAAGGGACAGGATTGCCCAGACCACCGCGGTTCCCGTGCCGGCGCCGCCGCGCCCCACAGGACTGGGTGTCGAAGCTGCCCGATCACGGCGGGGGGCGCAGCACTTTCTGCGACAGGATCATGAAGGCGCTGAAGGCGAAAGGTACGACCAGGCCGCCCGAAAAGCCCAGCGCCATGGCATCGGCGCCCAACCCGGCCGCGCAGACGCCCGCCCCCGCCAAGGCCAGGCCTCCCGCGACGGCACGCGCGCGCCGTGAGCCGCGACGAACCAGGAGCCGCGGCCGCCCAAACACCTTCGTGAGCTTCAGCCGAAACCACCTCAGGGCGATCCCGTCAGCGCTTTGCCGATGACCTCCGTTGACGGCTTTAGTCTGTTGCAGGCGTCCTCGAGGGCCTTGAGCTTCGAATTCGTGTCGGGCTGGGCGAGCGCTTCGCGCAGGATCGACTCGGCTTCGCCTTTGGTCAGGGTGAACCCCGCCGCCTCCATGCGGCTCTTCAGATCGTCGGCGTAACCGCTGGCGGTGGCGCCCACGGCGCGCGCGGTCACGCTCGGCAGGTGGGCCAATGCCACCAGCTCGGCGACGTGGATCGCGATGCTGAGCAGCCCGCGCAGCGTCACTTCGGCGCCGGCCTCGAGCGCCCCCTTGATGACGCGGCCTAGGAAGAACGCGACGTCTTCCGCGCTGACGCTGCCGGGAAGGTTGGATAGGACGTCCTTGCCGGCTTGAACCATCAACTTTTGAAATAGGACTGGATGGCTCTCGCGAAGCGCCAGCAACGCCTTGAGGACGTCGGGACCGTATTTGAAGGCGTCGTTGACCGCTTGCTTGTGGGTCAAATAAAAGATGCCGAGCTTGGCGCAGCTGACGCCCAGCAAGATGTACCAAGGGACGAAAATGCCGACTAAGAGCGCCATCTCGGCCTCGCCGAGAATGACCAACCAGTGGGCGCTCGCCGCCCCTTCGGACATCGCGGAGAACCACTCGTCCCGCACGAAGAGAGCGGTGTTCCATTCGTAGAGTCGGTCGTCGATCGTGTACCAGACGTAGAGCGGCGCCGGATTGAGCAGCATGCGGTTGCCGCGCCAGATCGAGCCGGGATTCAGCCGGACCGTTCCCAACGCGCTGGGAACTTCAATCGCGATCGCCTGCGCCAGGATCTTGGCCACGGCCGCCATGGCCTCTTTGCCGGCCAAGAGCAGCCGGGGTCCCGAGCTGCTGGTGCTGAGGATTGGCACCTCGGCTGGGGCGGTGGCGATCGGGTCAGGGTACGTCGCGGTCGGGGGCGGACGACCGCCCGGCGCCAGCTGGGGCAGGTGCACGACCTTCGAGTGCGGATGACGGGAGCCGGCCATGACCTATCTCATTGCCCCGCCGAACAGCGCGAGGCTTGGATGGCGGCGAGCTGTAGCCGCAGATCGGCGTGGACCCTCGCGACCGAGACGGCCCGAAACAGCGCGCGAACGGGGCCGGCGGCGCGCTCCAGCCAGGTGCCGGCGCGCGTCCCGCCGCTCAGGCAGAGATCGTCGTCGCTGGGGTGACCGTCGAACCCCACCGAGGACACGGTATACGACGCGACCTTCCAGACGCCTTTGAGGTCATAGCGAATCGGCCGACCAAATCCGTCCAGAAGCGACGTCGCCGGTTGTCCGGAGGGCTCGTCGACCAGCGCCGGCGGCACGGTCCCGTCACCGGTGGGCCGAGGGAACGAGCCGGTGCGCTGGTATTCATCCTCCAGTGCGAGCTGCACGTGCAGCAGGGTCTCGAGCGTGCGGCGCTCGCGGGGGACGACGTAGAGGGCCAGGATCGCCCAGACCACCGCGGTCCCCGCGACGGCGCCGGCCGCCGCGCCCCACAGGACGGGGTGTCGAAGCCGGGCCAGAAACCGATAGTAGGAAGAGGCCAGCTTGGCGCCGCCGCGAACGGCCCCTTCGCTGGCGTCGCCGAGACCGATGTCACCTACGCCTTCGCCGCCGACCAGGCCCACCAGGACGGCCAGGATCATGAGAGCGGCAAAACCTCCTAGGAGAATCAACAGCGGCCAAAGCCCCGCGACCACCAGCGCGGCGAGCGCGCCATAGGCGATCCGCCGGACGCCGGCCAGCATCGCCGCCACGACGATCGCGCCCATCACGACCCCCGCGGTCGCCATCGTGGTCCTCACCTTCATCCCGCCCGATGGTCGCCTCGCGCGGGGGCCGATGCAAGATGCCGTCGCCCTTTAGGTAATTTTTCGTCGAAGTTTGTGGGCGAGCAGGTGGACTAATCCGCCGGCCGAGCGTTAGTGTAATCGTCGCGCGTGAGACGGCAAGGAGACCATGGCCCGAACGATCAGAGTTTCGACACCGCTCCCGGACGGGACGCTCCTGTTCGAGTCGATGACCGGTGAGGAGGGATTGAGCCGGCCGTTTCGCTATGAAGTCCACCTGCTCAGCAAGGATCCGGACCTGGACATGGTGAGCCTTCTGGGCCAGCCCATGGTCATCGGCCTCGACACCGAATCCGGCACGGAACGGCAGTTTGGCGGGCTTGTGAGCCGGATCGCCCTGGCGGGCACCCACGGTCCGTACGTCCGCTACGTCGCGACCCTGCGCCCCTGGCTTTGGATGCTGTCGCAGGAAGCCGATTGCCGAATCTTCCAGAACATGACGGTCCCCGACATCGCCAAGCAGATCTTTCGAGAGGGTGGCTTCCAGGACTTCGAGGAGTCGCTTTCGGGAACCTACAAGACCTGGGAGTTCTCGGTTCAGTACCGGGAGTCGGACCTCAACTACATCAGCCGCCTCCTGGAGCAGGAGGGGATCTACTATTACTTCAAGCACCAGGACGACAAGCAGGTGTTGGTGCTCGCCGACTCTCCGAGCGCCCACGCCACCGTGGACAGCTACGAACAGGTGGCCTACTTCGCGCCCGGTCCCGAACACGGCAGCGATTCGGAGAGCATCCACTCGTGGCACACGGCGCTCCAGGTTCGACCGGGCGCGTTCGCCACCTCCGACTTCGACTTCGAGCGTCCCAAGGCCGACCTCTCGGCGCGCTTGCAGACAAACGCCGCCTACCCATACGGAAATCTCGAAGTATTCGATTATCCCGGTGAATACATCAGCAACAACGACGGGCAGCAGGAGGTGCGGGTCCGGCTCGAAGAGCTCCAGGCCGAATACGAGATCGCGAATGGGTCCGGCACGGTCCGTGGGATCGGCGTCGGCGACCTCTTCTCGCTGACGGACTTCCCGCGAACCGATCAGAATCGCCAGTACCTCATCGTGACGGCCATCTACACGCTGCGTACCGGGTCGTACGAGGCCAGCGCGGGGGGCGACGACGAGCCCGACTACCAGTGCTCGTTCTCGGCCATCGACAGCCAGATCAACTATCGGCCCCGTCAGATGACGTCGAAGCCGTCGGTCGATGGCCCCCAGACCGCCATCGTCGTCGGTCAGGCGGGCGAGGAGATCTGGACCGACCAATACGGTCGGGTGAAGGTCCAGTTTCACTGGGATCGCGAAGGTAAGAGTGACGAAAATAGCTCGTGCTGGGTGCGGGTCTCGCAGACCTGGGCGGGCAGCAAGTGGGGGACGACGCACATCCCGCGCATCGGGCAGGAGGTAATTGTCGACTTCCTGGAGGGCGATCCCGATCGCCCCATCATCACCGGCCGGGTCTACAACGCGGACAACATGCCTCCCTACGATCTGCCGGCCAACCAGACCCAGAGCGGCATCAAGAGCCGTAGCACCAAGGGCGGCGCGCCGGGCAACTTCAACGAGATTCGCTTCGAGGACAAGAAGGGCTCGGAGGAGATGCATATCCAGGCGGAGAAGAACCAGACCATCAAGGTGAAACAGAGCCGCAGCGCCAGCGTCGGTGGCGCCGACAGCATCAGCGTGGGGGGAGACCGGAGTCTGACGGTCAATGGAAATCTGGCGATTACCGTGAAGGGTGGCGGAAATAGTGACGACCAAAGCACCCAAGAAGTCACCGGCGGATACCGACTGCATGCCACCGACCGTGTCGATATCGATGTTGACAACTCCTATATCAAGCTCAAGGTGGGGAGCAGCTACATCGAGATCACCCAAGACACCATCACGCTGCACGCTGCTGGCGGCGGCGAGGTGATCATTACGCCGGAGATCGAGGCACATTCGAGCGGGGGGAAGAGTGCGTTGCATTTGGATGCAAATGCCAAAATGTCGACTACTGGTAACGCCACGGTGACCGGCGCTGTGCTCCTAGCCCACGGCGACGGTAGCGCGACCATCGAGGGGAAGACGCTCTCCGCGACCGGCACCGATACCGCCGAGCTGCACTCCAAAGACCTATCCGTGACCGGCGATACGAAGACGGTCGTTTCGGGAGGCGGCGCAACAATAACCGAAACGGCTAGCGGCGTGGATGTCGTGGGCAGCGAAATCAATCTCAACGGGTGACGAGCCTGGACCAGGGAAAATGACGGAAAAAGCGAATCCATCGACAGAGGAAAATCTCATGGCGTTGAATGCCGAAGAGGTCGTGCCTTGTGTTCCGGCAATTGAGGTTGCCATGGGTCACGGTTGGTCGGCGGAGCTGGAGCAGCGGACGCGCGGAGCGGTTCTGCGAATTCACCATCCGGATCGCGGGGCCATGAGCGTCGAAATCACGCTGACTGCCAATGGTCCTTCGATTCGTACTACTGCGGCGACGTTAGAAATCGACGCGACAGCCGACATCTTCGCGCGCTGCGAAAAATTTACGGTCGAGGCGCGTCAGAGAATATCGTTACGCGCTCCTGAGATCGTGCAACAAGCGTCCGATTCGATTCGTGCAGAAGCTCGTGCGGTTGAGATTGTCGCAACTGCGGGTGACATTCGCCTGCGCGCCAACGACGACGTACAAGTACTGGGCGACCAAGTGCTCCTCAATTGTGAACGTGAACCGCCGCTTCCAAATTGGTTGCCGCGCAGTCCCGATATCGAGATTACGGTCCCCCGCGAGGATACAGGAGGCGATCTCGATGTCCTTGAATGGCCGCCTCTAACGCAAGGCTGAACGTGAAACTGGAGAACCAAACACCCTTCGCGACCCGGATCCTGCAAATGGAGCGCGACGAAGGCCGGGTGCAAGCGGTACTCATCGTGAAGGCAACCTTCGAACTAGGGAGCGGTGCCGCGCGGGCGGGGAGGTGGACCTCGGCCACCGAGCAGGTTCCGATCGTCGACGATAAATTGGACACTCCGTTCGGCGTCTTTCACACGGACTGCTTCACTCGAAAAGAAGGCGTCGACGTCTGCGTCCTCGGCACAGTGCGGCCGCCGCGTGCCCTTAGAGAGATTACTCTGCGCCTCGACGTGGCGGGATATTCGAGCACCCTCAGGGTGCTCGGTGATAGGCGATGGATGCGCGCGGGTAACGAATTGTCGGCCTCATCGCCACTGCCATTCGCGGAAATGCCGCTCGGCTATTCCCATGCATATGGTGGGATAGCCGAGCACGACTACGAGTCAATCACCTGGCCCGATAACCCTATCGGTCGGGGCTACTATCTCTCAGCGGATCGGGCGCAGGCACAGCTTCTGCCCAATATTGAGCCCGCTATGGGACCGCTAGTCCGCCATTGGGCGGATCAACCGCCGACCGCCGGCTGGGCGCCCTATCCGATGTTCTGGGGGATGCGGGCACGAGAAGGCGTCATCCCACCGAAGAATCCGGAATCCGGTGAGATGGCAAGCCTTAAGCCCCGACTGAACAATAACGCTCATCCCTCGCTGATCGTCGCGGACCTGTCTCCCGGGTCCGTGGTGCGAATTCGAGGTATGCGGAGCGAAGATATAGTGTTTGAGCTGCCGCATCTTTCGTTGGTAGCCGAGATCAAGGCCGGCCGGCAGACGACGGCAGAGTTACAGGGCCAGATTGATGGTGCATATATCTGGACCGACGCGGGACGTATAACACTGACCCAAAGAATTCCATTTTCTTACGTCCATCAGAAGGGCGAGGTTAGGCTCGCGCGCCTCGCCGAGAGAGGATCCTGAAAATGCCGGGTGCTGCGTGCAAAGCTCTCAATTCGTTCCAATTGGTGGCTGGCTGCGACCTGCACAAAAATATACCGCCCCCGCCGCCGGTCGGACCGCTGCCGATGGCGCCACATGCGGTTGTCTATTGCATCGGATTCGCGTTGCCATCAACCAGCAAGAAGTCGGAAACAGTCAAGGCTGGTTGGGGACACGCGCTGGGTCGACAGCATGATATTGGGATGGGGCCATATCATTTTGCCGGCAATCTCCTGCTGCCACTCATTTGGCTAGCCGCCGGTAACAAAGCCGAGTTTGGCTCGGGCTCGGTAAAAATCGGTGTATCGGGAAAGCCACTCCGTATGGCGGTAGCTCTTGTTCCGGTTTTAGGTCTTAACCTCCAGCTCGATTGCAATGAACCCTGCGCCTTCCCCAGCAGCACTTGCGTGGCAACGTTCAATACCGTCGCAGCGGGATTCACGTTAGGCGACTGCGTGGGTGGCTTCGCTGCGATGATCGGCGACATCGCGGTGGCCTTGATCTCGAGCAAAATCGCAGGCGCCATTACAAAAGGAGCAGGCGCGATCGTGATGGGAATTCTAGCTGAGGTCAGCGGAGGGATCACGGTGATGCTCGCCGCGGGCCTCGCTGCTGCGACATTTCCGACAGTGGCCTACTATTTGGGGGCGGTCAGTGATTTGGTGGTGGGTTGGGCCGTTGGTAGTCCGCTGGGCTATTCGCTCTCCTGGGCGCCAGGCAATGTCTATGGCGGAAAGCTAAACGATTGGATCAATAATACTTTCTCGGACTACATCTCGCCGACACCTCCGCCCCCCTTACCTCCGGCGTCCACCACGACGCCACCGACATCGTCCACGCCGCCATCTCTATGAGCACACCGGCAACCTCCGATGAAGCAGCCCCCGAACCGCGATTGTTCGCGCTCAACATTACCGACCACCCGGATGGTCGCGGTGCGCAAGTCGGGCTGGTGGCAAAGCGCACCTATCGCGTAAGTGCGGGCCGATGCGTCGTCGCCGAGGAACAGGTTCCGCTGGTCGAGCTTCCAGAAACCAACGACGATCGCTCTGTTCTATTGCACGATATGGATACGGTACTTAACCGCCGCCAGGCCGATATAGTGGTCACAGGCAAGATCCGAGCCCTCAGGAAGGAACGTCGGCTCGATGTACATGTCCGTGTTGGATCCCTGAGTCGGAGGTTGAGGGCGTTCGGCGATCGGCGTTGCCTCCGGGGCTCCGACGGACGTCTCCGTTTCAGCGACCCCGATCCTATTGAAGAGATAGACGTTGGTTGGACGGCCGCCTACGGCGGAGTAGATGAGGTCGCACGTAAGAAGTATGGCGATCCTATCGAAGGGTTTTGCAAAGATGCGCGGCAGCCCTACAATCCGCGCTTCGGTCTCTTCGCCTATCCACGCAACCGCGCCGGCAAAGGCTATCTAATCGAGCTGTCCGACGAGGCGTTGGATGGTTGTATGCTACCCAATCTCGAGGATCCGCAGCATTTGCTAATTCCGGAGCGGCTGGCGACGGGCCGGCCGGATCGCTGGCCGCTGGCCGCGCCGGTTGCGTCGTTGGGTTGGCTTTCATACAACTGCTTTCCACGGTCGGCGATGGTTGGTATGGTGCCCCCATTCGACCCCGTAGCTTGTCCGCCAGCCAGCTTCAGCGAGGTGGTGTCGGGCATTCTAAACCCGAGATCGATCGCACCTCAGGTAGCTCTGTCCCACAGGTTCGATCTAGCAGCCGCCCAACAATCGGCGATCGGCATGCGGACCTCAGAGCTTTTCCCCGGTGCCCCGGTGGAGCTGACGAACTTGCATCCGTCGCTACCTTCCTGGACGTTTGCGCTCCCGCGTGAGGTTCCCTCCATGGCGCTTCAGATGCCTGATCAGCGCGCGGTGGCGCTGCAGCCTGCGATTCGAACGGTCTTGCTCGATCCCGATCGAGATCGGGTGTGCATCACCTGGGTGGGCGAACAGCGAGATCCGACTCCGGTTGGTCCCGGCAGAATGAAACAAATCCGACATGGGATCCGATGGAATGGATAGCGGGCCGGCAATGATGATCTTCCCACGGCGAAAAATCCATGATGGCGGGTAGGTCGGTGATCCTTCTGTTTTCACTGCTGGTCGGTGGGTTGTTGCCGATCATCTGCATGGCCGCCATGGGCACCGTTCAGGATCGCTGGATCTTGCAAGATACGCCGCGCGCATTTGCTGCGATGATCGTGACGGCGTTGGTGTTCGCCGCCGCTATGGCTCTGGCGGTTTGGTTTCTGCATATGCCGTTGTCGCGTCGTTGGGTGGGAATGGCGCTGTGGGCGATGCTCGGGGGCTGGTACGGCGGACCGCTGGCCTTAAACCTGCTGAACAGCATTGGTCCGAAATCTGCCGGCCAGTCGGTCGAGTTGCAGAGACTTCCAGAAACGATGCGACAGCTGGTTCGGCTACGGGTATTAGGACGGGGTGGTCTAGGGGGAATGACGTTTACCTGTTCGAAGTCCCGTTGGAAGCCGAACGCCGACGGGGGTAGACCGGCGATGGTACACCTCGGCCGCCTGGGCCTGTGGTGGGCCGAGTTACAGTAGGGGCCTTGTGGTAGCACGGTGGTCACGCCTTAAACGAGGCGAAGATCCGGGTGCTGCTCGGGCGCGTGGACGCGCTCGAGCACGCGGTGATCTGGGGGATGACCGCGGCACCCCTAGGTTAGGATGAGGGACTTGCGCAAAAGTAGCTTGGACGGGCACACGCGGTGGTAACCTGGATTAGAAGTCGCTCCCTCATCTAGAAATAGAGTGGATCGGATAGTCTGGAGCACTCGCGCCGATTGCGCGTTCAAGATTTCGGAGGAGATACGACAACAATGCCACGTCTGGTCGAGATCGCGATTTTGTCTTTGAGACGGACGAGCGCCGTGACGGGCCCTTCCTTTATGGAAAACGCCCATCTTTTTTTTAGGCTCGGGAGCGAGATATCCAAGACCTCCTTCGATCCAATTAGAAGGTCGGAATCGATTCCACAGGCCATGGCGGACCGAGGTGGAACGGTCCGGTGCGAAACGATTCGGCCATCGGAAGCGGCCCTGACGGAAAAGTGAGCCACGGCAGGCTCCACGACAAGAACCGCAGAGGCTCTGTGGCAAGTAAGCTCGGGAACGCAATCAATAATCTCTATCGCTAGCTCTAGGGTATTTCGAGGATGACCAGCGATATAAGCCGGATCGCGTCCACGCTCGGCTTCACCATGGCTGAGCTTTCGCTGAATCGTGTTGGGAAGCTGTCGTCCCATCAGTCGTGGATGGCTATAGAAGACGCGTTGACGGCCAGTGGCGTGACCCTCGCGGTATTGGGAGGCGCGATGGCGATGATCTTCATGGTCCGCCCGAGGGGTATCGTGCGATCCATCGGCGGTGGACTAGCGTTGATTGGGTTCGCAATGTTGGGAGTTGTCGCATGGAAGGCGAGCGTTGGCGCCGTAAGGGGAATTGCGCTCAACTCAGAGGGCGTGCTTTGTCTCGGTAGTAACGGCAGGGGAACCTTTGCGACGATCGGTCGCGTAAGTGTTCCAATCATGTGGGAGGCTGCAAACGTTTTGATTCCCGGAAAGCGCTATCGCGTCTATTATCTATCCGATGCGAATAGTTTTCTGAGCATCGAGCCTATCGTCGTCAATCCTAAGGCACAGGACGCTCCATGATATCTTCGATCTCGATGACCGAGCTGATGTCGGCGTTGGGTTTTGGGCACGATGAATTGGAGCTCAATCGGCGGGCAAAGATGTCGCGACGCCAGATTCGGGAAAGTGTAGGGGAGTCACTCGGGGTTATTGGCATTTTATTGTCGGTGCTGGGCCTGGCAATCATGGCGACGTTTTATCGCGGATCGGCGGCATCTCGGATCATTTTTGGCACGCTGTTGTGGATTCTCTTTGTCACCGTCGTTGTGCTTAAAGTGTCGGAGATAACGGGTGGCCTAAGACCGCGGGTTGTTGTGGCAGAAGGAGAGCTGCGGGTCGGCGCGGACTTTGGAAGAACCAATAGCACGGTGACGATCGGGGCCTTCCGCTGGCATTTTCCTCGCGGAAGTGTCTTGCCGACGGTTCTGGTCTCCGGACAGAGGTATCGCGCCTTTTACGTCGCACGAACCCGTCGATTTCTCAGCATTGAGCCGGCGGTCTCCGATCGTGCATCAGATCGACAGGCGTCCTCGTGACGCCACCAGAGTCCCCAAAGAGCGCCGCCGTGGCGGGACCAGTGGTATCGGCGGTCCGCGTGGCTGGGGATCCCCGGGGGAAAGGGTGGCGCCTCGGAGTCATCGGCAAGCGGACCTGGAGCGTGGCGCGCGGCAGGGCGGAGCTTGCGCCGGCTCAAGTCCCGCTGGTGGAGGAGCCAATCTATGACCCGAAGCGCGCAGTGCTCCTGCACGATGCCGACATTTTGCTCAACCGTACCAGAGTCGACATCGTCGTCGATGGGCACGTATATCCGCCGGGGGGCCGCACGCCGTTCGATTTCGGCGTGCAGGTCGGCAGCCTACTTCGTTTAGGGCGGGCCTACGGCCCTCGTCGTGTGGCGCCTGATCCGGTGGCCGGCAGGCCGCGGTTTTCCTTGCCCGATCTCATCGAGAGGATTCCTCTCGCTTGGGAGAGCGCCTATGGCGGCGTCGACCAGGCAGCACGTGCGGATATCGGCGACCCCTTCGAGGAATCGCTCGGGCTAGCGGGCGTCGAGCCCGATCCGCGCTTCGGTCTCTTCGCTTATCCGCGCAATCCGGTTGGACGAGGATACCTACTCGAGCCGACGTCGGCAGCATTCGAGGCTTGCGAGCTGCCACTCATCGAAGATCCAGAATCCGTGCTCACGCCTGACAGTTTGGTTCGCAAGGACTTCGTCTGTTGGCCTGAAGGTCCGGCCGTTGCGGGGTTTGGCTGGCTTTCGCACGCCTTTTTCCCGCGCAGCGCAATGTTGGGCGCTCGTCCTTTGGTTTACGATGGCAATCGTATTCCAGCCTCAGCATTTCATGAAGTCAGACGCGGCGAGATTCATGAGGCGGCAGTTCGGGGCGATCGACCGTTTCAGGAACGTCTCGATGTGGGCGTCGCCCAGGCTTCCGCCATTGGTATGCGCGCAAAGGCTGTGGGTCCGGGTGATGGCGTCGCGTTACATGGCCTTCACCCGCGCGAGTCTCGCTGGACCTTCAGAATTCCGAGCGAGGTGCCGCGGATGCATGCACGTTTCGTGGGCGAGAAGACTATCGAGCTGCCCGCGCCCGCGATACGGACCGTCCTCATTCAACCTGACGAGGATCGTCTGACGCTGGTTTGGACGTCTGAACTGTTACTGGCTTCTGCTCCTGGGCCGAAGCGTCTCGAAGGATTGCAGCACCTTGTCGTTTGGAATCGGTAGCAGCTGATGTCATCAGCGCTCTTACGGTTAGGGTTCTGCAGGAAGTGGTGGGACGCTGCGACATCCGCGCCGCGTTGGTCGAAACTGGATCGGGCCGAGACGAAGAGCCCGGTGCCGATGCCACCGGCGTGGAGATAGATTAGTGTCGCCATCGTGGTCGCGCTGGTCGCACTCTTTCTGCGCCATTCCGGCCGGCGCTTCAGGATGGAACCAGCGCGCCATAAGATGCTAGTATCTATGGTCGTCGCGGTGCTGACGATTGACGTAGGCGCGTTGCTCTTCTTCGCGGCGACTCGCCGGAGCCCGTCCAACGTGCCGGGTGTCTGCGCTCTCGTCGTGGGCGCCACAGTGACCGCTGGTGCCCTGGTTATGCTCATTCAACGGACCGTCGGGCGGGAGTGGGCCAAGGTAGTGTCCGAGACCAACGGGGCGCTACGCTCGCTGGCCGATCGGTGTGGGCTCGATCTCTTCGAGCCGCAGGCTGGCTCGAAGGGCGCCTCCAGTCTCGACGTCTTCAGCGAGGCCCGTGGCGTCTTCCTCGGGATCTACATGCGCGCTTCGGTCGAACCGTTCGCTACCGACGAGCTGACCTTCTCATTGCGCCTGCAGGGCGGAGTGACGAGCGGGACTTCGCTCGAGGCCCTCGGTTCAATGGCGGACCGCGTCGCAGTCGACGAGCGAGGAATTACGCTAAATTTCCACAGAAAAAGGCGGTTTTGGAAAATCTCTGCTCTGACCTACGATCGCTTGCCGGAGACGGACGTCGCGCGGTTTTTGAGTGCGCTCGAATGCGGCTGTACGGCTGTGCGGTCGGCGGCCGCGCCTTAGGCCTACCGGCGCGGCCCAAGCGATTTGCCCCAGCCACCACGTTACCCGCACCGGTGGTCGGCCGCGACCGAGCCGTGACCCATCCCCCCTGCACACGCCCCGGCTTTATGATATCAACTCCCCCTGTACGCATCCGGTGCCGTGGCCAAGCGGTAAGGCAAGGGTCTGCAAAACCCTCATTCCCCGGTTCAAATCCGGGCGGCACCTCTATCAGAACGAAATTTTTCCCAGGACGCGCGGCGCGATGGCGCCGGTGACGGCGGGGACGTTTCCCGGTGACCCGAAGAGGGTCTGGTTGGCCAGCACGGCGAAGGCGATGGCTTCTTTGGCCTCGGGATCGACGCCCAGCACGGCGGTGCTTTGTACCGGGATGGGCGCCAGCAGCTCGACCAGATGGCGCATCAGCGTCGGGTTGAGCGCGCCGCCGCCCGAGACGAACACCTCGTCGGGTAGCGCCGGCAGGACCTCGCGGTAGCTGCGCGCGATGGTCTCGGCGGTGAAGCGGGTCAGGGTGGCCAGCAGGTCGTCTAGGCGGCCCTCGTAGCGCGAGAGCAGCGGGTAGACGAAGTCCTTGCCGAAGTCTTCGCGGCCGGTGGTCTTCGGCAGCGGCAGCGCCAGGTACGGATGAAGGTGTAGCTCGGCCAGCAGCGCGGCGTCGATGGCGCCGCGCGCGCCGCGCAGGCCGTCGCGATCGAAGGCCTCGAGGCCGCCGGAAGCGGCGCGGGCGACGGCGTCGAGTGGCATGTTGCCGGGGCCGTTGTCGAAGGCCACGATGTCGGCGATCCGGTTGCCGACCAGCGTGACGTTGGCGATGCCGCCGATGTTTTGCAGCGCCCGCTTGCGACCGGGCGCGCGAAACAGCAGGTGGTCGACCAGCGGCACCAGCGGCGCGCCCTCGCCGCCGGCGGCCACGTCGCGCACCCGGAAGTCGCTCACCACCGGACAGCCGGTCCGCTCGGCGATCACGGCGGCCTCGCCGATCTGCAGCGTGGCGCCCAGGCGGCCCGACGAGCGCGGGTGGTGCACGGCGGTCTGGCCGTGCGAGCCGATGAGAGCGATCTCTTCGATGGCCGCGCCGCCGGCGACGCAGACGGCGCGCGCGGCCTCGGCGAAGGCCTCGCCGAGCAGGACGTCCAGGTCGCACAGCTCCGAGGCGTCGGCCTGGGAGAGGCGGAAGATCCGCTCGCGCAGCGGGCGGTCGAAGGGGGTGCTGACGAAGGCGCGGACGGTGAGGCGCGTCGTCTCGTCCGAACCGTCGATGGCGCACAGCGCGGCGTCGGTGCCGTCGGCGCTGGTCCCCGACAGGAGGCCCACCACCAGCCGTCCCGGGCGATCGCGCGCGGCCAGCAGGCGCGTCAGCGGATCGCCGCCGGCGCCGCTCACAGCGCCTCGGCGGGGGAGCGCACGGGGAGGTCGCCGACGATCGCGCGCAGCGAGCCTTTCTTGGCGACCAGCAGCTCGCGCGCGCGTGCCGCCGAGACGCCCGCGTGGTGCATGACCAGCGCCACCTTGGCCCGGCCGCCGGCCTTCTCGATGAGACGCCGCGCGGCCGCGTCGTCGAGGCTGCAGAGCGCCGAGACCATCCGGGTCGCGCGCGCCCAGAGCTTGGCGTTGGTGGGGCGCACGTCGATCATGAGCCCGCCGTAGGTCTTGCCGAGCAGCACGAAGGCGGTCGTCGAGATGGCGTTGAGGACGATCTTGGTCGCGGTTCCGGCCTTGAGGCGCGTCGAACCGGCGATGATCTCGGGGCCGGTCTCGAGCGCGATCACGACGTCCGCCGGCGCCGCGCCTTCGATGGCGCCGCAGGTCACGAAGATGGTGGCGGCCCGGCGAAAGCGCGCGTATTCCAGGGCGGTCCGCACGAAGGGGGTCACGCCCGAGGCCGCGATGCCGCACACCACGTCGGCCGGACCGACGGCGGCGCGGCGCATCCGCTGCTCGGCGTCGCGCGTGTTGTCCTCCGCCCCTTCGACGGAGCGGGTGAGCGCCGCCGGCCCCCCCGCGATGATCGGCACCAGCCGCGACGGGGGGATCCCGAAGGTGGGGACGCACTCGACGGCGTCGAGCGTGCCGAGGCGCCCCGAGGTTCCGGCGCCCACGTAGACCACCCGGCCGCCCGCGGCCAAGCGATCGGCGACCAGGCGCGCGGCCCGTCCGATCTCCGCGGCGCGATCCTGCGCGGCGCGCACGGCCTTGGCTTCCTCGGCCAGCATCAGCGCCACGATGGCCTCGGGCGGCAGCGTGTCCAGCTTGGCGGCGCGCGGGTGGGTCGCCTCGGTGGCGAGCCGCGCGAAGTCCATCGGTTTACGCCGTGGCGCCGCCATCAAATCCCGAGGACGGCACGCATGTCGTAGAGGCCCGGCCCTCGCCCCGCCACCCACAACGCCGCGCGCACCGCGCCGACCGCGAAGGTGTCGCGCGTGGTGGCGCGGTGGGTGATCTCGATCCGATCGCCGGAGCCCAGGAAGAAGACGGTGTGATCGCCCACGACGTCGCCGCCGCGGATGGCCTGGATTCCGATCTCGCGCGGCGGCCGCGGACCGACATCGCCGTGGCGCGCATAGCGCGCGGTGGCCGCCAGATCACGCCCGGTGGCCTCGGCCAGCGCTTCGGCCAGGCGCAGCGCGGTCCCCGACGGCGCGTCGTGCTTGGCGCGGTGGTGCGCCTCGGTGATCTCGAGATCGTACTCGGGGCCGAGCGCGCGGGCGGCGTCGGAGACCAGCTTGAGCATCACGTTGATCCCGACCGAGTAGTTGGCGGCGTAGACCACCGGGGTCTTGAGCGCCGCGAAGTCGATGGCGGCCCGTGCGTGCGCGCCGAGGCCGGTGGTGCCGATGACCAACGCGGCGCCGACGGCATTGGCCGCCACGGTCACGGATTCGGTGGCGCTGGCCGAGGTGAAGTCGATCCAGACGTCGGCCACGCCTTTGATGGGCAGCTCGCCGGTGACCGCGACGCCGAGCGCTTCGGCGCCCGCCAGCCTGCCGACGTCCTTGCCGATCGCCGCGCTGCCGGCGCGCTCGCAGGCGGCGGTCAGCGTGGCATGGGGCGCGGCGGCCTGCACCGCGCGAATGAGCGCCCGTCCCATCCGCCCGTCGGCGCCCAGGACCGCGATGCGGATCGGTCCGTCCATGCTCAGAGGAGGCCGAGCTCCCGCAGCTGGGCGCGCAGCGGCTCGCGGTACTGCGCCGCCAGGGGATAGAGCGGCGGCCGAATCTCGTCGGCCATGCGGCCCATCATGGCCAGCGCCGCTTTGACCGGGATCGGGTTGGCTTCGACGAAGAGCCCTTCGCCGAGCGGCAACAATCGGTAGTGCAGCTCGCGTGCCTTCTTCCAGTCGCCGGCGGCCGCCGCGTCCCACATGGCGCTCATGAGCGCGGGGGCCACGTTGCTGACCACCGAGATGACCCCCCGGCCTCCCAGCGCGAACAGCGGGAAGGTGGTGGCGTCATCGCCCGACAACACCGCCAGCCGATCGCCGACCCGCGAGATGACCTGCGACGCGCGCAGCGCGGACCCAGTGGCCTCCTTGACCCCCACGATCGGCCGCAGCTCCGCCAGCCGCGCGATGGTCTCGGGCAGCAGATCGCAGGCCGTCCGTCCCGGGACGTTGTAGAGGATCGACGGCAGCGGCACCGCCTCGACGACCGCCTTGAAATGCCGATAGAGGTGCTCCTGGCCAGGCCGGTTGTAATAAGGGGTGACCAGCAGCAGGCCATCGGCGCCCACACCGCGCGCGGCTTCGGACATCTCGATCGTCTCGCGCGTCGAGTTCGAGCCCGTCCCCGCGATCACCGGCACGCGCTTGTTGACCGCCTCGACGACGATCCGGATGACGCGGAGGTGCTCCTCATTGTTTAGCGTCGGTGACTCGCCGGTGGTGCCGACCGGCACCAGCCCGTCGATGCCGCCGGCGATCTGCTCCTCGACCAGGCGGCGCAACGATTCTTCGTCGACCGCGTCCCCCCGAAAAGGGGTCACGAGCGCGGTAATAGCCCCAGTAAACATCGCTTTTCGTATATCACACCGGATCGCCCCCGGGGAGTGCCCCGTCGGTCGCGGCCGTATCGCGTCGGGGGAGAACGAGCTTTGCTCGTTCGAGCCCATCGCGGGCGGCGCGGGACCCTCTCAGGGTCCCGAACTCAATTAAATGATTCGGTCGGGAAAGCGCACCAGGGGGACGAAGGCCTGGCCTTCGAGACGGCCCGCGGCGGCGCGCACGCCGCACAGATCGCTGACGCTCAGGACCGTGCGCCCCTGCGCCGCCGCCAGCGGCAACGTGCGCGGATCGGTCTCGATACCGGCGGGCGTGCGCCGCAACAGCAGGAGCTGCAGGGTCGGCGACCGCACGTCGGGGGGGAGCCGCCATTCGATCTCGATCTCGCCGGACGTTTCCTTCACGCGGAGGCCCGGGACTTCCATGGGCGCCGCGTCCGTCTCGCGCGGCAGCTGGGCGAGACGGGCCTCGAAGCGCCGGCGCTCGCCTGGATCGCTGGACTCGGCGGCCAGCCGGCGAAAGATGTCGACCGCCCGATCGACGAGCCCCTGCTTCACGTACAGCTCGGCCATGGTCTCGGTCTCGAACACGGTCACCATGATAGCCCTCGGACTTGCGCCACGTCTGCTGCGATTTGCGCCTCGAGCGCCTCCACCGACTCGAAGCGTTGCTCGTCGCGCAGGCGCGGGCCGACCGACAGCCGCAGGCGCTGGTCGTAGAGATCGCCGTCGAAGTCCAGCAAGAAGGCCTCGACGGTGACCGCGTCGCGCCAGCCGGCCTGGCCGGCGAAGGTCGGGTTACGGCCGACGCTGAGCGCAACCGTATGGTCTTCTCCGGCCCGCGGCCCCTCGAGCAACCGAGCCCGCGCGGCGTAGATCCCCACCTTGGGGGTCAGCTCCCTCTCGGGGATCAGGTTGGCGGTCGGGAACCCGAGCTGTCGTCCGCGCGCGGCGCCGCGCGCGACCCGCCCCTCGATCTCGAAGGGCCGACCCAGTAGGGCCGCCGCACCCGAGGTCTCGCCCGCCGCGACCAGCTCCCTTATCTTGGTCGACGAGCAGGGCACCCCGGCCACCGCCACCTGCGGGATGACGGCCACCCCCATCGCGAGCGCATCGCCCAACTCTAGGAGACGCGTCACGTTGCCGGCGCGCCCGCGGCCGAAGCTGAAGTCGTATCCCACGATGACGTCGCGCGCGTCGAGATCGCGCCGGAGGACGTCGCGTACGAAGGCGTCGGCCTCGATGGTGGCGAACGCGCGTGAAAATGGCTGGACGATCGCCAGATCGATCGCGGCCTCGGCGCACAGCTCGAGCCGCCGCTCGAGCGACATGATGAGCGGTGGGGCGGTATCCGGCGCGAAGAGGCGCGCCGGGTGGGGCGCGAAGGTGAGGATGGCCGACCGGCCGCCGCGCGCCGCCGCGCGCCGCCGCGCCTCCCGCAGCAGCACCTGGTGCCCGAGGTGCACGCCGTCGAAGTTGCCGATCGCGACCGAGAGCGGCGGCGCGCCGCGCGGTCGGTCGGCCGCGACGGCTTCCGCGCCGGGAATGATCTTCATGGCGATCCGCCGCTGCCACCGCTGCCGCCGGTCAGCATCGCGTCGACCGCGTCGAGCAGGGTCTCGAGCTCGAAGGGCTTTTCGATGATTCGCGCGTGCGTCACGCCCAGCGCGGCGCGCCGGTTGCGTGGCACGCCCGTCATGAGCGCGATCGGCGCCGCCGGAAAGATTCGCGACAGCTCGTCCGCCAGTTGCTCCGGCCCCGGCGAGCCCATCACCATCAGGTCGCTCAGTACGGCGGCCGGCGCGTTTCCCGCTTGACCCCAGGCCCGCGCCGCCGGCACGTCGCGCTCCAGCGCCGGCCGATAGCCGGCTTCCCTCAGCACCTGCGCCACCAAGCCGCCGATGTGGACATCGTCTTCAATGATCAGGATGACTTCGCCGGGCATCGACTCGACTTCATGGACGCGGTTCGGTTCCGATTGACTTCTAACAGTGCGGAAGAAAGAATATCGGCCCGAGTTGAAGACGACATTCTTCTCGGCGTCAAGCGGAGCGCTCGGCTTTCGACCGGCTTTGCCACGCGGACAGGAGACCGACCATGACCGCGCCCGCTAAACCGACGGCAAAACAGACCAAGTTCATCTTCGTGACGGGGGGCGTGGTCTCCTCGCTCGGAAAGGGGCTGGCCTCGGCGTCCATCGGCAGCCTGCTCGAGACCCGTGGCCTCAAAATCACGATCCAGAAGCTGGATCCGTACCTGAACGTCGATCCCGGCACCATGAACCCGATGCAGCACGGGGAAGTGTTCGTCACCGACGACGGCGCGGAGACCGATCTCGATCTCGGACACTACGAACGGTTCATCTCCCAGCGGATGACCAAGCTCAACAACGCCACCAGCGGCCAGATCTACCAGACCGTCATCCAGAAGGAGCGGCGCGGCGAGTATCTGGGCGGGACCGTCCAGGTCATCCCGCACGTCACCGACGAGATCAAGGCTCGGATCCTCGACTGCGCCGCCGGTCAGGACGTGCTCATCGTCGAGGTGGGCGGCACCGTGGGCGACATCGAGTCGTTGCCGTTCCTGGAGGCCATCCGGCAGCTCCGCTTCGAGGTCGGCGCCACCAATTTCGTTTCGGTGCATGTGACGCTGGTGCCGTACATCGGCGCCGCCGGCGAGATGAAGACCAAGCCGACGCAGCACTCCGTGATGAAGCTGCGCGAGATCGGCATCCAGCCCGAGATCTTGCTCTGCCGGTCGGAACGCCCCATCGAAGCCGCGTTGAAGAAGAAGATCGCGATGTTTACCAACGTGGCCGCCGACGCGGTTTTCTCGGCCGAGGACGTCGACTGCATCTACGAGGTCCCGCTGCGCTTCCACTCCGAAGGGGTGGACGACAAGATCTGCGAGCTGCTCAACATCTGGTCGCGCGCCCCCGAGCTGACCGGCTGGGAAAATGTGGTCCACCGGCTCAAGAGCCCGCAGGCGGAGGTCGAGATCGGCCTGGTCGGCAAGTACGTCGACCTGGTCGAGTCCTACAAGAGCCTCAACGAGGCGCTCATCCACGGCGGCATCGGCAACGAGTGCCGGGTCAATCTGCACCACATCGATTCGGAGGAGATCGAGAAGCGCGGGGCGGCGGCGCTGCTGTCGGAGATGGACGGCATCTTGGTGGCGCCCGGCTTCGGCAGCCGCGGCATCGAAGGAAAGATCGAAGCCGTGCGCTACGCGCGCGAGCAGGGGGTCCCGTTCTTCGGCATCTGTCTCGGCATGCAGGTGGCGGTCATCGAGTTCGCGCGCAACGTGGCGGGCCTGCGCGGCGCCAACTCGACCGAGTTCGATCCCAACCCGCCCTTCGCGGTGGTCGATTTTCTCCCCGAGCAGCGGACCGTCACCGACAAAGGGGCGACCATGCGCCTCGGCGGCTACCCCTGCGTGCTGGCCCCGGGCTCGAAGGCGGCGGCCGCCTACGGCACGAGCGAGATCACCGAGCGGCACCGACACCGCTACGAGGTGAACAACGATTTTCGTGAGGCGCTCACCAAGCACGGCATGATGATCTCGGGCCTGTCGCCCGATCGCCGGCTGGTCGAGATGGTCGAGTTGCCCCAGCATCCTTACTTCGTGGGCTGTCAGTTTCACCCCGAGTTCCGGTCCCGGCCGCAACAGCCGCACCCGCTCTTCCAGTCGTTCATCGCGGCGTCGCTTCGCGCCCGCCTGGGCGACCGGCAGCGGCGTCCAGCCGAAGCCACCGTTGCCGCGCCCGCCTAACAATCGACTATACATTTAGGTAGTTAGGTCGTAGACGCAGCGCCGGGTGTGGCTGTGCGTGCAGGTGAGTGCAATTCGTGTACCACCTGTCCGTTGACGCTTGTCGGCCCTGCCCGAGAGGTGCTACAAAAGATCCGAGGGTACGCCGATCGAAATCAAGCAACAGCTCAGGCTTTCCCAGCAGCTGGTGATGACGCCCCAGCTGCAGCAGGCGATCAAGCTGTTGCAACTCTCCCGCATGGAACTCGTCGACATGGTTCGCGACGAGATGCTGGAGAACCCGATCCTCGAAGATTCGGTCGAGTCGGGGAGCGAGCAGGCCAACGCCGCCGAAGCGTCGGCGGAGGTCGACAACAACGGCGCCGATATCGGGCACGTCGGTGAGACCGAGACGCCGGTGGTCGAGATCCGCGAAGACAAGATCGACACCACCTCCGAGGTCAAGGCCGACACCGGCACCGGGGAGGCGGTCAACGACTTCGACTGGGAGGGTTACCTCGACAACCAGGCCTCGGTTGCGCCGATGCCCTCCTACAAGTCCAACAACGAGGACTTGCCGTCGCTGGAGTCGACGCTGACGCGGGGGACGTCGCTCTTCGATCACCTGGAGTGGCAGCTCAAGCTCAGTCATTTCACGCGGGAAGAAGACGGCATCGCGATGCTGATCATCGGCAACCTGACGCCCGACGGCTATCTCGAAGAGCCGCTCGGCGACCTGGCCGAGGAGGCGGCGGTCGATGTGGCGCTGGCCGAGTCGGTTCTGGCGCGCGTGCAGGAGTTCGACCCGGTGGGCGTGGCGGCGCGGACGCTCGAGGAGTGCCTGATGATCCAGGCCCGTCACGTCGGCGCCGACGACCACGTCGTGGTGGGGATCATCCAGAAGCACCTGGCCAACCTCGAAAAGAAGAACTACCAGGCCATCGCCAAGGATCTCGGCCAGCCGGTGGAAGAGATCTACGAGGCGGCCAAGGTGGTCAAGGGGTTCGATCCCAAGCCGGGCCGGCAGTACACCTCGGAAGAGCCGACCTACATCACGCCCGACGTCTACGTCCACAAGATCGGCGACAAGTACTTCGTGGTCGCCAACGACGATGGCCTACCCAAGCTCAAGATCTCCGACTTCTACCGGACCGCTTTGGCGGGAGGCCCGAAGGCGCGCGAGTACATCCAGGAGAAGCTGCGCAGCGCGCAGTGGCTGATCCGTTCGATCCAGCAGCGGCAGCGGACCATCGGCCGCGTGACCGAGTCGATCCTCAAGTTCCAGCGCGAGTTCTTCGACAAAGGGACCGCGCACCTCAAGCCGCTCATCCTGCGCGACGTGGCCGAGGACATCGGGATGCACGAGTCGACCGTGTCGCGGGTGACCACCAACAAGTACGTCCACACGCCGCAGGGGATCTACGAGCTGAAGTACTTTTTCAACTCGGGCATCTCGCGCACCGACGGCGACGACCTGGCCTCCGAGGCGGTCAAGCTCAAGATCAAGCAGATCATCGGCTCCGAGAGCCCCAAGAACCCGCACTCGGATCAGCGCATCGTCGAGCTGCTCAAGGACCAGAACATCGAGATCGCGCGCCGGACGGTGGCCAAGTACCGCGAGCAGCTCCGCATCCTGTCCAGCTCGAAGCGCCGCGAAGCGTTTTAGGGGCGATCTCATGGGAACCCGGAAAGGGTTCCCAAACCCTCCCGCGACGGGCTCGGCCGAGCGAAGCTCGTCCTCCCTCACGCGATATGGTCACCCCCGCCCGCGTTGGGACCACAGCTATTGCGTGCGGGCTGCTGCAATTCCTGTTGCCCGACGGTAAAATGGGGTAAAAGCCACCGCGTAAAGGAGCGCCGAATGCAGCTCTCGACCACGTTTCGGCACATGGATGCTTCGCAAGCTGTGCGGGAATACACCGCCGAACGGCTGGAGAAGATCCGGAAGTATTTCGCCAAGGGGCCGATCTCGGCGCACGCGGTGTTCACGGTCGAGCGGGGTTTCCACCACGTCGCGGATCTCAACATCACGTTGCCCAACGGCATCGCGATCAACGCCAAGGAGACCACCGAGGACATGTACTCCTCGATCGACTTGGCGGCGGCGCGCATCGAACGTCAGGTGCGCAAGTGGAAGGAGAAGATCCGCGACCACAAGCCGCACGGTGGACCGGCCGCCACGGTTCGCGAGCTGGTCATTCCGGCCGACGACATCGAGCCGCGGCAATCGACCCCCGAGACCCCGCCGATCGTCGGTCTGGCCGGAGCCGGGTATCGGGTCATCAAGGACGAGAGCTTCATCGCCCGTTCGATGAGCATCGAGGACGCCGTCATGCAGCTCAACCTGCTGGGCGACGAGATCCTGGTCTTCACCGACGCCGCCACCGGAACGACGTCGATCCTTCACCGCCGTAAGGACGGCGATTACGGGCTCATCGAAACGGCGACGCCGGCGGCCGGGAGCCCGACCCGGAGCTGACCCCAGGCAGCGGTCCGCAGCCATGAGGATCATCGATTTTCTCCAGCCCGACTGCATCGTAGCCAACCTGGAGGCGACGACCAAGGCGGGCGTCCTGGCCGAGCTGTCGAAGCAGTTGGCACAGGTCGTCCCGGGGGTCCAGGCGGGGGCGCTCCGGCAGGTACTGGAAGAGCGCGAGCTGCTGGCCTCGACGGCGATCGGCGATGGGATCGCCATCCCGCACGGCAAGCTCGATTCGGTGGGCCACCTGGTGGGGGCGCTCGGACGGGCGCCGGCCGGGATCGAATTCGATTCGATCGACGGCAAACCGACCCACCTGGTCTTCATGCTGGTGGCCCCCTCGAGCTCGACGGGCGTACACCTCAAGGCGCTGGCCCGACTGTCGCGCCTTTTCCGCGATGCCGATTTCCGCAGGCGCCTCCTGGCGGCACCGACCGGCGAGGCCATGTACCAGGTCATCGCCGAGGAAGACGCCAAGTACTGAGAAAAGCCCCCGCCAGCGAGACCCGTCTATAATGGCGCCGACATGACGCCCACCCTGACGGTTCGATCGCTGCTCGACGAGGGGACGGGGCTGCGGCTGGTGTTGGTGGCGGGGGAGTCGGGCCTGGGTCGCTACATCGCGATCCACCGGATCCAGAAGCCGGGGTTGGCGCTGGCCGGGTTCGTCCGTCAGGTCCACCCCGAGCGGGTCCAGATCCTGGGCGCCACCGAGATCGACTATCTCGGGACGCTGTCGGACGGGGACGCCCAGAAGTCGGTGCAGGCCTTCTTCAGCCTCAACCCGGCCTGTGTGGTCGTGACCAAGGGGCTCGAGGTCTCACAGCTTCTTCGCGACAGCGCCGATCGCCTGGGGGTCCCTCTGTTGCGCACGCCGCTGGTCTCGTCGATCGCGATCGACCAGATCCAGAAGTTCCTCGAGCTGCAGCTGGCGCCCACAGCGAGCATCCACGCCGTCCTCATGGACGTGCTCGGCATCGGCGTATTGCTGCTGGGCAAGAGCGGCATCGGCAAGTCCGAGGCCGCGCTCGATCTGATCATGCGCGGACATCGGCTGGTGGCCGACGATCTGGTCGAGGTGCGGCGCACCTCGGGCAGCCTGCTCGTCGGGTGGGCCTCGGAGCTCATCAAGCACCACATGGAGGTGCGCGGCCTCGGCATCATCAATATCAAGGACATGTTCGGCGTGGCCGCCGTGCGCGACGAAAAGCGAATCGAGCTGGTGCTGGAGCTCATTCGCTGGGACCAGAGCGAGAGCCACGATCGGCTGGGGCTCGACGAGATGGTGTATCCGATCCTGGACGTGCCGGTGCCGCTGCTGCGCATCCCCGTCAGCCCCGGGCGCAACGTCAGCTCGCTCATCGAGGTGGCGGCCCGCAATCGGCTGCTCCAGGTTCGCGGTCACCATTCGGCGCGGGAGTTTCAAGAGCGCCTCGATCGCGCGCTGGCCGACGCGCGCGAACGACGCTGGCGGGACGACGTCGAATGAGGCTGGTGGTGGTGACCGGGGTGTCGGGCGCCGGCAAGTCCACCGCGCTGCGCACGCTCGAGGATCTGGGCTTCTACGCGGTCGACAACCTGCCGCTGCCGCTGGTGCCGAAGCTGCTCGAGCTGCTGGGCGCGCGGGCCGACCTCGATCGCGCCGCGCTCGGCCTCGACGCGCGCGGCGGCAGCTTTTTGGCCGGCGCTTCGTCGCTGTTCGCGGATCTTCGCCAGCAGGGGCACACCGTCGAGGTGCTGTTTCTCGATGCCTCCGACGAGATCTTGATCCGACGATTTTCCGAGACGCGGCGCCGCCACCCGCTCTCCGACACCGACATTCGGGCCGGGGTGGCGGCCGAGCGGCGCGGGCTGTCGGCGTTGCGCCAGGAGGCCGACGCGCTGGTCGACACCGGCGCGCTCACGGTGCATGTCCTGCGCGCGCTCATCCAAGAGCGCTACGGCCGCGGCGAGGGGGATCTGGGCGTCACCTTGCTGTCGTTCGGCTTCAAGCACGGCATCCCGGCGGAGGCCGACATCGTCTTGGACGTCCGATTCCTGCCCAACCCCTTCTTCGTGCCCCAGCTTTCGGCGCTCTCGGGCGAGGACGAATCGGTGGCGCGCTTCGTGCTCGACGATCCGGCCGCCCGCGAGTACGTCGAGGAGGCCGAGAAATTGCTCCGTCTCTCGGTCCAGGGGTTCCTGCGCGAAGGCAAGTCCTACGCGACGGTGGCCATCGGCTGCACCGGGGGCCGCCACCGTTCGGTCACCATCGCCAAGGAGCTGGGCCGGCGCCTGGGCGGTGAGTTCTCGCTTTCGATCCGCCACCGCGACATCCAGCGCGGCAGCTCCGACTGAAATGGTTGTAAACTAAGCCGGTCCAATGGTCCCAGCGCTCGAGAGCGGCCCGCAGGTGGGCCTGGTCGTCGTCACCCACGTGGGCAGCGGCGGTTGCCTGCTCGCCGCGGCGGAGGGGCTGGTGGGGCCGCTGACGGCCTCGACGTCGGTGGCGGTGGAGCTGTCGGATCCGTTCGACGACATCGTTCAACAGGTCGGGCGCGCCTGCGCGGCGGTCGACTTGGGCGCCGGCCTCCTGATCCTGGCGGACATCCATGGCTCCTCGCCCTTCCGCGCCTGCCTGGCCATGTTCGACGGCAGCCGCTCGGTCGAGATCGTCTGCGGTGTGAACTTGCCGATGCTGATCAAGCTGGCCACCGTCGATCGGCGCGGGATGCGCCCGGGCGAGGTGGCTGAAGTCATCAAAGAAGTGGGGAAGCGATCGATCCGGCTCGGCTCCGAGCTGACTGGGAAGATTGGGATGCCCCGGGAAGAACACCACTGACCATGGCCCGTTTCGAGCGTGAAGTGCAGGTGAGGAATCGGTTGGGGATGCACGCCCGCGCCGCCGTTCGTTTCGTGCAGACGGCCAACGCCTTCAAGGCGGACGTCAAGGTGATCAAGGACGACACCGAAGCCAACGGCAAGAGCATCATGGGGCTGCTCACGCTGGTGGCGGCCCACGGCGTGACGATGAAGTTGGTTTGCGAGGGGGACGACGCGCAGGCGGCGGTGGCCGCCTTGGCCGACCTGGTGGCCAGCGGTTTCGGCGAGGGGATCGATCCGTGAGGGGGGCTGGTTGGAGCGTCTAGTCGGGGTCGGCGCGTCGCCGGGGATCGCGATCGGGGTTGCCCACGTTCTGTCGAGCCGCCTCGACATCCACGAGCGCCGCATCTCCGCCGAGCAGGTCGAGCCGGAGATCCTGCGCTTCGAGCAGGCGCTGTCCGAGACGGACGCGCAGTTGGCCCGCATCCAGGCCCAGATCGCCGAGCGGGAGGGGGACGACCACCAATATCGGATCCTCGAGGCGCACCGCCTCATGCTGTCGGACGTCCATCTGGTCGAGCAGGCGCGGCGCCTGATCCGCGACGAGAAGACCTCGGCCGAATGGGCCGTGCGCAAGGCGCTCAACCAGATCCAGGCCGTGTTCGAGCGGATCGAGGACCCCTACTTCCGCGACCGGAAGAGCGACGTGGCGCTGGTCGGCGAACGCCTGCTGCGCACGCTGGTCGGGACCAACGACTCGACGTCGGCGGAGGAGGCGCCCAAGGGGAGCATCACGATCGCCCACGAGCTGTCGCCGGCCGACGCCGCGCAGCTCGGGCGGGCCGAGGCGGCCGGCTTCTGCAC
>Ga0075522_10000413_pt1 | contig 30830 bp, 27 predicted proteins | sample NGEPerA_FD_74796 | JGI IMG/M metagenome (GOLD analysis project Ga0075522, IMG submission 74796) | Arctic peat soil microbial communities from the Barrow Environmental Observatory site, Barrow, Alaska, USA - NGEE PermafrostL2-A | ecosystem: Environmental > Terrestrial > Soil > Wetlands > Peat ...
GCCGGTGATGCGCTCGAGATTGCCGTGCCAGACCATGTCTTTGTCGGCCTTCGACATGTCGCGTTCTTCGATGATGCGCAGCGTTTCGCGCGTATACATCGTGCCTTTCTCGGGATCGAACGGGCAGTCGGACGCGAACACGATCTTGTCGAGATCGAAGAAGTCGAAGCCCGCGTCCATCGCCGGCTTGGCGGTGAAGGTCGCGGTGTCGGCGTAAAACGAATGTTTGAAGTAATCGAGCGGGCGCTTCTTGAGGCTTTTCGCCAGCGCGCCTAGATCCTCGTCCGAGGTGCGGGCGCCGATCTGATCCCAGCCCGGGCCGATGCGACCTTCCAGCATCGGCACGATGCCGCCGAAATGATGGGTGATGATTTTCAGCTTCGGATATTTGTCCATGATCTTGGAGAACACCAGCCGCGCCATCGCCGCCGCGGTCTCATAGGACCAGCCGAAGGTCCACCAGATTTCATATTTCGATTTTGTTTCGCTGGCATAATCGGAGAACGAGGCGTTGCGCGCCGGGTGCAACCAGATCGGCTTGTCGAGCTTTTCCATCGCCGCGAAGAAGGGCTCATAGGCCGGATCGTCGAGCGGCTTGCCGGCGACGTTGGTATAAATCTGCACGCCGAGTGCACCCATGCCGATCGCGCGCTTTGCCTCAACGACACCGGCATCGGCGGCGCCGAGCGCGCCTTGCGCCACCCAGCCGGGAAAATGGGCGGGGTCCTTGGCGCAAATTTCGGCCAGCTCGTCATTGATCATGCGCGCGTATTCTTCCACCTTGGCGCTGTCGCCCTTGGCGAAGACTTCCAGCGGCGGCATCGCGTGGGAGATAATCTGTGCATAGTCCTTGAAGGTGTCGATCACCTTCTTGCGAATCTCGATGTCGTGGATGCAAGGCACCTCGCGCATGCGCTTGCCGATGTCGGGATAGCCGCTGTCGACCAGGGCCTTGAAGATTCGGCTCGGTATGAAATGGGTATAGGCGTCGATGCGCATAGGTACTCCTTAGATGACTGGCGTTTAGCGAGGGCGATTAGTACGGCGTAATGACGTTGAGCAGCGCCTGGCGCTTGTCGTTGACGACGGCGTCGCGCGCACGCGCCAGTGCGCCTGGCAGCGCCGCTGGACTTTCGACACGCTCGGCATGCGCGCCTTGCGCGCGCGCCATCTCATCATAGGGCGGCGCCGGATCTAGATCGGCCAGTTCGCGGCCGTCGCTCTCGCCGGCGATGCCGTCCTTGAACATCGACAACGTGGCGTTGCGCACCGCGCCGTAGCGGCTGTTGTTGAACAAGATAGTGAGGATCGGTAATCCGTGCTTGCCCGACACCCAATGACCGACGCTGGGATTGGAGAACATGTAAGCGCCGTCGCCGAGCGTCGCGACGATGAGCTTGTCTGGCGCGGCCAGTTTGGCGCCGAGCGCGGCGCCGAAGCCCCAACCGAGCCCGCCGGCCGGACCCAACGCGAACAGCGTGCCGGGATTTTCGCGCGGGCAATGGTCGGCGCGCAGCGAATATTCGTTGAAGATGATGGCGTCCTCGCCGACCGCCTCGCCGATGCAGCGCGACAGATACGCCGGCGAAATGCGCTCTCCCGGTGCGGAATCCTTGGCGAGCTGGGCGCGCCGGTTGCGCATGCGTTCGGTCAGCCGCGCGCGGCGGGCGGCGATGCGCGCTTCGGCGTGCTGGAAGCGGCCTTCGAGTTGCTCGGCCAGCATCTCCAGTGAATTTGTGACGCCGCCTTGCACCGACAGGTCGGAAGGGAACGAGCGCATCGGATAGCGTGAAAAGATCGGGTCCTCGGCCACATGCACGATGCGCGCACCGGCGGCCGGGTGCTGCAAGTGGGGAATCCAGGGCACGTCGGATTCGAGCGCGATCACCAGGTCGGCGTCGGCCAGCAGCATCCCCGGCTCGTAGCCGAAATGCATGGGGTGGCTCGACGGCAGGCAGACGCTGCGCGGATTATGCGTGATGACCGGAATGGAAAAACGTTCGGTCAGAGCGGCGAGCACCGGCACCGCTTCGCCCGGCAGAATCGAGGCGATGATCAGCGGGCGCTCGGCATTGGCGATCCATTCCGCCAGCGTCGCGATACTTCGCGGATCGGCGTGCACGCGCGCGGCGGAAGCACGCGGCTTGATCGGCGCGATCGGCTCACTGAGCGAGGCCGACAGCGGCTCGCGCGGCAAAACCATGTAGACCGGCCCGCGCGGATGCGCCATCGCCACCTCGACCGAACGCGCCACCACGTCTCCCACCTGGCCGGGTTGGCGCAACTCGTAATCCCACTTCACCAGTTCGCGCAGCATGCCGGCCTGGTCGAACATCTCCTGCGCCCAATGGATTGGACGCGAGCGCGAGCCGAACTGGCCCTTCTCGGTGATCGGCGTGCGCCCGGCGGCGAGAATGAGCGGCACGCGGTCGCGAGACAAATTCGTGACGTTGTTGATCGTGTTGGCGGTGCCGACATTGACATGCACCATCACCGCCTGCGGATGGCCGTTCATCAGGTAAGCGCCATGCGCCATGGCGACCGCCAGGTTTTCGTGCGGCACCAGCACGGGCTTGGGAACCTTGGCGTTGGTCTTCTTGGCGCGGCTGAAGGCTTCCACGATGGGTGGGAAATCGGTGCCCGGATTGGCGAACATGTAATCGACGCCATGGTCGGCGAGCGCGCGCAAGAAGGCTTCCGCCGCGATCGGCGGCTTTTGTCCGGGGTTCGGGGCTGCGGACATGTTCGGTTCCTTGCTTTCGTCCCTGGAGGCGCGCAACCGCGTTTTCGGATGGCAGAATTTTATTGTCTTTGGCCGCGGTCTTTTACGCGACGGGGCCGGGCCTGACAACGGAGCCTGCCGCGGGGCGGGCGTGCGCCGCCACATCTATGGGAAGTCTATTCCGCCGCTATCCGAAAACTGCCCTGCGCCTCGATTTCGGCAAGGCAGCGGGCGAGGCTTTCGCCCTCCGGATCGACCAGGGCGGCGGTGCGCGCGGAGGCAACCGCGTCGGCGGCGCGATCCAATGGGATTTGGCCCGCCAGCGCCGGCGCGATCACGCGCGTCTCGATCTTTTGATAGTTGGAAAGCCCGCGCGCGTAAGTGTCGCCATAGCCTTTGATCAGCCGGGCGCATTCGACAACTTCGAGCGCGAGCAAAGGCGCGCGCTGCGCCGCTTGCAGGATCAGCGTGAGCCAGCTTTCGATCTGCGCCTGCTCCTGCGCATAGCGGTAGCCGTAGGGCCTTATCGCGCGCAGCTTGGCGAGGAAGGCAAAGCGGAGATAACCGGAGACCGACGTCGAATTGATCTCCATGCCGAAGTAGATTTTGCCGAGCCAGCCTTTGCGCTCGGCGAGGCCAATGATCGGCCGCGCCAGAAACGGCGGCAGCAACTGACACATCTCTTCGATGCCGGGCTTGAGGAAATCGTGCACCGAATAGGGCTCAGCCTTGGCGCGCAATTCCTCACGCGCGATGCGGCGCATGCGGTCGGGCGAGATCTTCGCCTGTGCCACGCGCACCACGTCTTCGTAGGACATGCGGATGGCGAGATGGCGCGCGGATTCGTTTGCGAGCTTGCCTTGCGCGCCGCTCATCCCGTCGGCGGCGGCGATCGGAGCAAGGCGATCCAGATATAGTTTTGCGTAAGCGGTGCTTTGATAAGTCGTAAGACGACGTACGCCTTCCATCGCGAAAGCCTGCGCCGCGGGCGGCAACGTGCGCGTCACTTCGTCTTCGAGCGAAGCGAGCGTGACAGCGGCATTTTTCTTTGGCGTCTGCGCCTGCGCCGCGAGCTTTTGTCCGGCGCGCGCGGCATCGAGGCCGGCGCGAAAGCCGCGCAAGTTTGTCTCGACCGATTTGCCGTCGGCGCGGATGGCGGCTTCCAGTTGCTCCTCCGTCACCGGCAGACCTCCAGAGCCGGCAATGGCGCCCAGCATCACCGCGCTGATAATCGAGCCGGATTTGCTGGCGAGCTGCGCCATGTCGAACAGCAGCGCCGCGCGCGCATGATCGTTGATGATCTTGATGAGTTTGTCGCTGTCGAAGCGGCCGTCGGCCATCGCGATCTTTTCGTCCATGGCGTAGAAGCGGCTCAAGGAAGCAATCACATGCGTACGCTGCGGCGTCACGAAGCCGGACGTCACCGCGCGGCCGGCTTCCAGCAATTCGCTCGCCACCGCGATGTCGATGTCGCCAACGCCGGGCGTCAGCGCCAGCACCGGCCGTTTGCCGCCAAGGTCGCGCGCCAGTACCGGAAAAATTTCGATGTAATAGGTCGTCGCGCCGGTGCGTTGCGCCACGCCCGGGATCGAGGTCGATTGAACCGGAAAACCGGCTTCTTCCGCGGCGCTGACGATCCAGTTGGTCAGCACGCCGCCGCCTTCGCCGCCGAGCGCGGCGATCAGAAGCGTGATGGGGCGTTGCGCGCTCATGCGACGGCGTTGCCGTTATAGCCGCCCAGCCAGCCAATCATCGTCTGCCGCGCTGTAAACAGCGCGCGATCCCACCGCGTCGCGTTGCGCACGATCTCGGCGCGGTAGAACGATGGGCACAGCACGGCCGCATGCGCGACTTCGCCGCACAGGCCGCAGCCAACGCAACTATCAACGACGTTCGCCACCGGATCGGTGCGCAGCGGATCTGGCGACGGCTTCACCGTCAGCGACGGGCAGCCGGACAAACGAATGCAGGAATGATCGCCGGTGCAGATTTCGTCGTCGACGCCGTAGCGCGCGCGGGTCACGCGCTTGCCCTGTTCGAGCTTGATCGTATCCTCGGCGCGCACGCGGCGCTGCCGCGCCAACTGGCATTCGCCGTCGGCGATGATGACCTTGAGGCCCTTCTCGGCGGTCATCATCGCTTCCTTCAAGGTCGCCGTCATTTTGGCGACGCCATAGGTGCGCACCTTGCGCATCCACTTCACGCCCATCGAGCGCAAAGTATTTTCGATATCCATCCCGGGCGGTGTGCCGTCGCGGCTCGCCAGCGACGACGGCATATACTGCTGCCCGGTCGCGGACGTGTAGCCGTTCTGCATGACGATCAGTACGCCATCGCCTTTGTTGAACAGATTCGAAGCAACGCCGGTGATGAGGCCGTTATGCCAGAAGCCGCCGTCGCCCATGATGGCGATCGGACGCCTCTGCATGTTCGGCGTCACCGCCGCCGCGCTGGCGAGCGACATGCCGTAACCAAGAATGGAATTTCCGAAGGAAAACGGCGCGAAGGTCGCAAACGAGTGGCAGCCGATGTCGGCCGAGATGTGCGTGGGGCCGAGTTCGCGCTGCATCAGCTTGAGCGCGGAAAAAACGGGGCGTTCCGGGCAGCCGGTGCAAAAGGCGGGCGGACGCGGTGGCAAGGCGCCAAGCGCCTGTGCAGCCGGTGCCTTATGCGCGATCAGCCCGCGCGCAGCTTCCGCGATGCTGTCGGCGTTGATGCCATTGGGCTTGGCGGCTTGCAGAAAAGCAGCGAGTCCTTCGAGCAAAACATCGGAGGCATACTCGCCGGCCTGCGGCAGTGCACCTTTGCCGTAGACCTTGGTCTGGATGTCGGCGCGGCGCAGTTCGACATTGATCGCCTGCTCGATGTAATCGGGATTGCCTTCTTCGACCACTAGCACTGCGCGCTTTGTGGCGCAGAATTCGCGGATCTCTTCCGGCACCAGCGGGTAGACGACGTTGAGCACCTTGATGGGCACGCGTGAGGCGCCGAACACATCGGCCAGCCCCATGCGCTCGAGCGCGCGCAACACCGAATTGGTCAAGCCTCCCATCACCACAATGCCGATGTCGGTGAGATCGCCGTCGATGGTCTCATTCAATTTGTGTTTGGCGATGAAGGCACGCGCCGCCGGCATGCGCTCCTCGATCTTCAGCTTCTCTTGCGTGAAGATCACCGGCGGATGCGCCAACCGCGCGTAATTGAATTTTGGCGGTCCTTCCAGCTTGTTGAGCCCGGAATTGACGCCCTTGCGGTTGGTCTTGGCTTCGAAGGAGCCGGTGGCGTGGCAGGCGCGGATGCGCAGCTCCAGCATCACCGGCGCATGGCTGGCCTCGGAAAGTTCAAAACCTTTTTCGACCGTGCGCACAATCGTCGGCAGGTCGGGACGCGGATCGAGCAGCCACATCGACGACTTTAGCGCATAGGCATAAGAGCGCTCCTGGATGACGCTGGCGCCTTCGCCATAGTCCTCGCCGAGGATGATCATCGCGCCGCCGGTCACGCCGGGCGACGACAGATTTGAAAGCGCGTCGGCCGCGACATTGGTGCCGACAATGGATTTCCAGGTGACCGCGCCGCGCAAAGGATAATTGATCGAGGCGCCCAGCATGGCGGCGGCGGAGGCTTCGTTCGAACAGGTCTCCAGATGCACGCCCAACTCGGCCATGATGTCCTCAGCGTCGACCAGCACGTCAAGCAGATGCGACACCGGCGCGCCCTGATAGCCGCCGACATAGGACACGCCCGATTGCAGCAGCGCCTTGGTGACCGCCAGGATGCCTTCGCCGTGGAAGGTATCCCCGTCTCCCAGGCGCAAGGCCTGCACTTCTTTCTTGAACGAGCGTTCCAAGCCTCAAGGCCCCCGGGACCGATGGTTTGATAGCCAACCTTTTACCCATTCCAGATTACATATGCGATGGCAACCACAGCGCCAGGATTGGGAAGGCGATCAGGATGGCCAGCCGCAGAATATCCGTGATGACGAAGGGGATAACGCCGTAGAATACCGTCGATAGTTTCACGTCCTTGATCACACTTTTTATTACAAAAACATTCATGCCGACTGGCGGGTGGATCAAACCCAACTCCACCGTCATGACGATGATGACGCCGAACCAGATCGGGTCGAAACCAAGTTCCTTGATGACGGGGAAGATGATCGGAATGGTCAGGATGATCATCGCCATCGCGTCCATGATGCATCCGAGAAACAGATACATCAGCATGATCAGGACGAGGACGCCGTAAGGACCGAGCCCCAGGTCGGTGAGGAAATGCGTGATCTTCTGCGGCGTCTGCGTGATGGTGAGGAAATAACCGAAAATCAGCGCGCCAATCAGGATGGTGAAAACCGACGCGGTGGTGCGCAAGGATTCCACCAGGCAGCGCAGGAAGTCCTCGCGCGACAACTTCCGCCGCAGCACCGCGATGATGAAGGCGCCGGCCGCGCCCATGCCGGCGGCCTCGGTGGCGGTGAACATGCCGGCATAAATACCGCCGATGATAAAGACAAACAGCAGCGTTACCGCCCATACGCCGCGCAACGCCTCGAAGCGTTCGGCCCAGCTATGGCGCGGCGTCGAGGGCAGAAAATCCGGCCGCACCAGTCCGATGATGTTGATCGTCGCGATATACATCGCCACTGCCAGAATGCCCGGCACCACGCCGGCAATGAACAATTTGCCGATGTCCTGCTCGGTGATGAGGCCGTAGACCGCGAACACGGTCGAGGGCGGGATCATGATCCCGAGCGAGCCGCCGGCCGCGATCACGCCGGTCGCAAAGCTTTGTGGATAGCCGTGGTCGCGCATTTCCGGATAAGCGACTTTGGAGAACGTCGCGGCGGTCGCCACCGACGAGCCGCAGATGGCGGCGAAGCCGCCGCAGGCAACGATAGTCGCAATTCCCAAGCCGCCGCGCAGATGACCGAGAAACGTATTGGACGCGCGGAACAGTTCGCGGCTCATGCCGGAGGCGGAAGCAAACGCGCCCATCAACAGGAACAGCGGAATAACCGCGAATTCGGCGTCGGTAGCGGTGCGGATCGGCGATTGCGACAAGAGCTTGAGCGCCGGCGTGATGTCGCCGATCAGATAGCCGAAGCCGAGCACGCCGACGAGACCCATGGCGATGCCGACCGGCACGCGCAGCATCATCAGCGCGAACAGCGCGGCAAATCCGGTAACTGCAACGGCGTCGGTGCTCATAGGTTTTCACCATTGCGCATGATCTGGTCCGAAAACCGGTGTCCACTTTTCGGGATCATGCGCGTTACTCCGCCGTATGCGGGTCGCGCGCGGGACCGAGCTTCTCAGGCCAGAACACTAGCCGCACCGTCCGCAGGACGAGGAGAAAGATGGAACAGCCGAGCCCCACCCACGCGACGAAATAATAGATCCACACCGGCTGGCGCAGGTCGAAGGTGCCGACATTGTCGATACGGGTGTTGATTACCTTTTCGGCGAACATCCAGGTGAAAGTCGCCATGGCGACCAGCGCGACCAGCGCCGAGAACACGTCCATCGCGCGCTTGGCCCAGGCCGGCGAGGCGCTCCACAACAGATCGACGGTGATGTGGTCGCCGCGATAGCTCGCCACCGCCATGCCCCAGAAGATCAGAATGCCGAGCAGCAGGCGGGTGAAGTCGTAGCTGTCGGGAATCGACCAGGAAAAGAAATAGCGCAGGAACACCGACACGAAAACGAGCAAGGTAACAACGGCGAGAAAGCTCGCCGCCGTCACCTCGATCACATCGATGAATCGATCGACGGAACTGGATTGCTTCGCCGGTCCCCTCGCTGCGTCGTCCATCAGAACGCGATCCGTTGCGTTGGATTCACTCTGCTTCGCTTGCGTTCTTGTTTGCGCATGATCTTATCCGAAAACCGGTTCCCACTTTTCGGGATCATGCGCTAATAAGCCGCGTTTTCTTTCTTCAGGTCCGCCCGCAATTCCTTCATCGCGGCGACCGGGTCGATGCCGGCCTTCTTGGCGCCCGCCGCCCAGTCGGCTTCGAGCGGCGCGGCCGCTTTCTGCCATTCGGCGAGTTGCGCCGGGGTGATGTCGTAGACGTCCTGGCCGGCTTCCGCCTTGATCTTGGCGATGCCGTCATGCTCGAATTTGGCCCACGGCCCGGCGACCTTGGCCGCCCATTCCGCGTTGCAGTGGTCGTCGATCACCTTCTTCTGCTTGGCCGACATCTGCTCGTATTTGGCCTTGTTGAACACGAAGGCGAAGGTGGTGGTGTAGAGCGGCACGTTCATGTGCTCTTTGGTCACCTTGTCGATGCCGAACAGCAGGATCGAACCCCACGGGAAGGTCACCGCGTCGGCGACGCCCTTGCTCAGCACTTCGCGCACTTCCGGCGCCGCGGCCTGCACGTTGGTGCCGCCGAGAAGCGTGACGAAGCGGGCGATGGTGCCCTGCGCGGGACGGATTTTCATGCCCTTGATGTCGGCCGGCACCATAACCTTCTTCGACACCGAGTGGATCGCGCCCGGGTCATGCACGAAGGCGAGGCAGAACTTGACGTCCTTCATCTCCTTGGCGGCGTATTTGCGATACCATTTGTCGAGCGCGACCGAACCGCCGGTGGCGTTCGAAATCAGGAACGGCAATTCGCCGGCGGCGATGACCGGAAATCGGCCCGGCTGGTAGCCGGGATTGATATAAGTAAGGTCGGCGATGCCGTCGCGCGCCATGTCGTAATGGTCGAAGGCCTTACCCAACTGTTGGGACGGATAGACCTTGGACTTGATGGTGCCGCCGGAATCCTTTTCCACTGAGGCGCCCCATTCCTCCAGCGCCTTCTGCAATGGATGCGACGGCGGCACCCAATGCGACAGCTTGAGTTCGAAGGTTTTTTCCTGCGCGGAGGCCGCAGTGGCCGCGGACACCAAGCCGGCGACGGCCAATGCGGAAATGAAAGCTGCGAAACGAGACGTCATGGAATTCCTCCCTGGTTCACGTGTTGGTTACAAAGCCAACTTTTTTATTATTCAGCCGTATGTTGTCGCGCTTGTAAAGTAAAGGTTATGGTTTGATATCAAACTAAAAAGGGCCGCCCCGAAGCGGCCGTCGAGGGGATCTCAAGGTGACTGGATCGAACGGCAACCGTAATGGCAATGACGGCCCCGCGAACGGCCGTGTGCGGCGCGGCAAGAACGGCGAAACGACCGTCAAATCGATCAATTTCGGCCCGCTCGCCACCTGGGTCGGCTTCAACCTGCGCATGGCGCAGGAGAGCGCCTTTCAGGCCTTCTCGCGTCTGTCGGCGGAGGTGGGCGAGAGCCCGGGCCGCTTCGCAACTTTGACGCTGATCGCGCGCAATCCCGGCATCAGCCAGACCGAATTGAGCCAGGCCGCCGGCCGCGACAAATCGAGCCTGACGCCGGTGGTCGAGGATCTGGTGCAGCGCGGGCTGGTCGAGCGCAAGCGGCTCGACCACGACCGCCGCGCCTATTGCCTGAACGTGACGCGCGAGGGCAAGAAAACGCTCGCCACCATGACACGCTGCGCGCGCCGGCATGAGCGCAACCTCGACCGGTTGATCGGCCTGCGCGACCGCAAGCGCTTCATCCAGATTTTGAAGAAGATCGCGGCCGGGTTTGAGTGAGTCTTCTTTTCCCTCTCCCCGCTTCGCGGAGCGAGGGAAGGGAAGCGAGATCACGACGCGGCTAATTTGTCTTAAACTTCCCCAACACCGCTTCCGGCACCGGATGCGACTTGAGATAACCTTGCGCGTCGCGCACGGTCCATACCCGCTTTTCCGAACATTCCGCGCAGAGTTCGCCCTTGAGGCTAAGTTTGTGTTCGACCTCGAAACTTGTGCGGCCGAATTTCACCGTGCTTGCGACTTCGACGTCGTCGCCGAAGCGCGTGGGTTTCAAGAAACGCGCCTGCGTGCGCACCAGCGGCCAGCCGGTGAATTCCAGATTCTTGAACATCTGAAACTTGGTCATGCCGAGCGCGGCCTCAAATAGCATCGCGGTCGCGGCGTCGAAGATGCGGAAATAGTTCGGATAATAAATGATGCCGGCGGGGTCGCAGTCGCCCCACTCGATGCGCACGATGCGGGTATTGGTGAAGGTGGTCATGTCAGGTTGGCTCTCGCAACTCGTTGTTCGGCACCGCTCTCTCTCCACCGTCATGCCCGGCCTTGTGCCGGGCATCCACGTCTATTTGTGGCCCAGCAAAGCAAACAAGTCGTGGATGGCCGGGACAAGCCCGGCCATGACGCCTTATTATCGCGGCGCCATGCGCAGCGCGCCGTCGAGGCGGATGACTTCGCCATTAAGATAACTGTTGTGAATGCAATGCAGGACCAGCGCGGCGTATTCGCGCGGCGCGCCCAGGCGCTTGGGGAAGGGCACCGAGGCGCCGAGCGAATCCTGCGTTTCCTGCGGCAGCGCCGTGAGCATCGGCGTGGCGAAAATGCCGGGCGCGATGGCCAGCACGCGAATGCCGAATTGCGCGAACTCGCGCGCCGCCGGCAGCGTCAGCGCGGCGACGCCGCCCTTCGACGACGAGTAAGCGGATTGTCCGACCTGGCCTTCGTAAGCGGCGACCGACGCGGTCGAGACGATGACGCCGCGCTCGCCGTCGGCGAGCGGCTCGGACTTTTGCAGGTCGGCGGCGACCAGCCGCATCATGTTGAAGGTGCCGATCAGGTTGATGCGGATGACGCGTTCGAAGTCTTCCAGCGGCATCGGGCCGTCTTTGCCGACGATGCGTTTGGCCGGGCCCACACCAGCGCAATTGACGAGGACGCGCGCCGGACCGTGCACGGTGGCGGCCGAGGCAATCGCGGTCTTGGCGCCTTCGGCGCTTGCCACGTCGCAGACGACCGCGATGCCGCCGATGTCCTTGGCGAGATCGTTGGCGGCTTTTTCGTTCACGTCGAACACCGCGACCCTGGCGCCGGCCGCCGCCAGCGCGCGCGCGGTCGCCGCGCCCAGGCCCGATGCGCCGCCGGTGACGATGGCCGCCTGTCCTTTGATTTCCATGTCAGTTCGCTTTCGTAATTTTTACTTGCGCGCAATCGCCCCGACGCTCGGCGGCTGCCGGTAAAGCTCTTCCGCCAGCGCCGCGCGGCTTGCCAGCACCGCGCGCTGATTGATCGAGCCTTTGTCGGTCATTTCGCCTTTATCCATCGACGGCGGTTCCGCCATCAGCAGCAAGCGCGCCACGCGCGTCGAGGAACCCTGGCTCGCGGCGGCCAGCGTTGCCGTCAGCTCCGCGAATTTGCCGCGCACCGGCGGTGCTTCGATGACGGCGGCAGGCGCAGTATCTGCGCCAAGACCCGCGAGCTTGCGGCAAGCCTCGATATCGGGAAACACCAGCGCGCCGACAAAGTCGCGGTCGGCGCCGGTAAACACCACGTCGCGCGCATAAGGCGCGAAATGATCGATGAAACGCGCGCGCAACGGCCCGACGCTGACCCAGGTGCCGGTATTCAATTTGAAATCTTCCGCGATGCGGCCGTCGAACAGCAGGCCTTTGCCGGGATCGTCCGGGTCGGCGAATTTGAGCGCGTCGCCGATCTTGTAGAAGCCTTCTTCGTCGAAGGCATCGCGCGTGTGGCTCTCCTGCCGCCAATAACCGGGCGTGATGTGCGGACCGCGCAAGCGCGCTTCCAGCTTGCCGGCATTCGGCACCAATTTGAGTTCGGTGCCGGGGAAAGGAAGACCGATATTGCCCGGGCGGCCGAAGTCGAACGTGCAGGCGATGGCCGATGGCGCGGTTTCGGTCGAGCCGAGCGACGACACGAAGATAATACGTTCGCCGGTGGTCGCGACGGCCATCTCGGTCAGTTCGTCCCAGGTGGTCTGGTTCAGACTGGCGCCAGCGTAAAACAAAACCTTCAGGCGCGAGAAGAAATTTCGGCGCAAGGCTTCGTCGGCGCGCAGATGCGGCACCAGCGCCTCGTAACCTTTCGGCACATTGAAATAGATCGTTGGCGCGATGTCGCGCAGATTGCGCGCGGTCTTGGGTGCGCCCGGCGGCGTCGGATTGCCGTCGTCGATGTAAAGCTGGCCGCCATTGACCAGCACCAGATTGAAATTGTGATTGCTGCCGAAGGTGTGGCTCCATGGCAGCCAGTCGACCACCACCGGCGGCTCGTCCTGCACGAATTGAAAACCGGACGCGATCATGGTCTGATTCGAACACAGCATGCGCTGCGTGTTGATCACCGCCTTCGGCGTGCCGGTCGAGCCCGAGGTGAACAGAAATTTGGCGATGGTGTCGGGCGTCGCCTTGGCGCTGGCTTGCGCGACGCCGGCATCGTCTCGCGCGCCCATCAGATCGGCGAACGTGGTCGTCGGCCGGTCACCGAGCGGATTTTGCGTCACCACCAGTTCGATGTCGTCCGGCACCGCCGCATAAAGCGCCTTAGCGAATAGGAGGCCATCGGCGGCGAACACCATGCCGGGCGTAAGCAGTTCGACGATCATGCGTAGTTTGCCGAAGTCGCTCGACATCAGCGAATAGGCCGGCGACACCGGCGCATAGGGAATGCCGACATGCATGGCGGCGAGCGCCAGCAATGCATGTTCGATACTATTGCCGGAAACGATCACAATGGGCTTGTCGGCCGACAGCCCGCGCCGCAGCAGCGCCGCGCCGATGCGCTTCACTTTCTCCAACGCCTGCGCGTAAGTCACCGTGCGCCATTGATCCTGCGAACCGCGCTGCGCCAGAAAAACGCGCTCGGGCGCCGTCCTGGCCCAGTGCTCCAGCGGCTCACTCAGGTTGGCGTGATAGGGGCCGAGCGCCTGCGAGGCGCGGATCAGCAATTCGCCGTTGGCGCGGCGCTCGACCACGGTGTCGAGTGTGCCGAGCTTGACCGTGCGCAGCGGCGCGGCGGCGGGTCTGGCCATGGCGGTCGGTGCCGGCATTTCGTCCCAAACTTCTTAATTGTTGTCCTGGACAACAATACCGCGCTTGTGCGGCGCCGCTCAAGCGTATCTCAATCCCTGACGGCAAACAGCGCTATTCCGGCCTTGTCACCTTGTTGGCGCGGCCTTCCAGAAACGCCGTCAGCCGGCTTTTCGCCTCCGGGTCGGCCTGCGCAATCGAGGAAATCAGCGCCTCGATGGCATAGCCGCCGGCCGGGTCGGTCTCGGCGATGCGCGGCAGAATGTGGGTAATGGCGAAATTGGTGAGCGCGGTATTGCCGGCGATGCGCTCGGCCAGTGCCAGACCTTTGGCAAAGCCCTCGCCTGGCTCGGTGAGATACGTGGTCAGCCCCATGGCGTGGCCGTCCTCGGCCGAATAGGTGCGCCCGGTCAGCATCATGTCCATCATGCGCGCGACGCCGATCAATCGCGGCAGCCGCACCGAACCGCCGCCGCCGACATAGATGCCGCGCGAGCCTTCCGGCAGGCCGTAATAGGCGTTGCGCTCGGCCACGCGCACATGCACCGCCGCTGCCAGTTCCAGCCCGCCGCCGACCACGGCGCCATGCAGCACCGCGACCACCGGCACCTTGCCAAACTGAATCTTGTCGAACACGCGATGCCACATCGAGGAATGCGAAATGCCTTGCGCGATATTGCGCGTCTGCAATTCACTCAGATCGAGGCCGGCGGAAAAATGCTCGCCTTCGCCATGCAACACCACCGCGCCGATGTCTTCCGGCAAAGAAGTGAAGAAAGTCTCCAGCCCCAGTACGGTGGTGTCGTCGAGCGCATTGCGCTTGTGCGCGCGCGAAAGCTTGACGATGGCGACGTTGCCTTTGCGCTCGGCGCTGAGCGAAGCGGGCAGGCTGAAGGCAAAGCCGGCGGCGGAATGGCTCATGAGGACACGATGTGATCGGCGGTCACGACCCGGACCCCGGCGATTGCGAAGCTCTTGCGGGTTTCATCCATCGAACCGTTGATGTCAATGCCGCGGCACGCGTCCTCGACGACGATGGCCTCAAATCCCTCGCGCCGCGCGTCCTCGGCCGAATAGCGGACGCAGAAATCGAAGGCCAGTCCGGTCATCACGACCCGCCGCAAACCGCGTTCGCGCAGATAGCCGGACAGTCCCGTCGGGGTCGTGTGGTCGTTTTCATAAAAAGCCGAATAGGAGTCGATTGTCGGGCGGAAGCCCTTTCGCAGTACCAGTTCGGCCTGCGGAAGTTCGAGGTCGGCGCGTAGTACCGCGCCCGAGCTGCCCTGAACGCAGTGGTCGGGCCACAGCACCTGTGGACCGTAAGGCATCGTGACGACCTCGAAAGGTTTCTTTCCGGGATGACTCGATGCGAAGGATTGGTGGCCCGGCGGATTCCAGTCCTGCGTCAGCACGACGTGCTCGAAATTTTGCGACAGGCGGTTGATCACAGCGACTACGCGGTCGCCCTCCGCTACGGCGAGCGCTCCGCCCGGGCAGAAATCGTTCTGCACGTCGACCACCAGCAAGACGGCGTCTTTATTCGTTGCCGGAATGGCGGCCATGTTCATTCCACCTCATACACGTCAAGCCGCACGGCGCGTGCTTCGCGCTGCCCGCGCGCGATCGCCAGAATGCGGTTCATCCATTCGACGTCTGCGCCCGAAGTTTCAAACCGCATTAGCGTGCGAAAATAGTAGAGCGATGGATCGACCTTGTCGCCACGCGCCAGCGCTTCCAGCACCGCTGGCGGTCCGTGACGCAGACCTTCGCTCGATACCAGGATGCGGTGGCCCGCCTCGCTCTCGATAGTATAGCGCGCCTGAATATCGGCGGCGCCGTCGGCGCGGATGATCTGCCAGTCGGCCCCGCCCGGCAGCACGCGGCCGTTGAGCTTGCGCCCGCTCACAGTGCCGCCGACGATATCGATAATGCGGCGCTCGCCATAGGGCGTCGCGCCCAGGTTCATGGTCCCCGCCAGTTCGGCGTGGATGGTGAAAATCGGCTCAGGCCCCGTGAGCGCCATCAATGGTTTGAACTCCTACATATCGCGTTTGGCCATTTGACCCTGTCCGTGCCGAGCCGTAAATACGGAGCCGCAACCGGGAAGCATCTTTATGGCGCGTATCAGCAATCTGGCCGAGGCCATTTCCGCCAATGTCCGCGACGGCGACACCGTCGCGCTCGAAGGTTTCACCCACCTTATTCCACATGCCGCCTGCCACGAAATCATCCGGCAGGGCCGCAAAAATCTCACGCTCATCCGCATGACGCCCGACCTCGTTTACGACCAGTTGATCGGCATGGGCTGCGTCAAGAAGCTGGTCTTCTCGTGGGGCGGCAATCCGGGCGTCGGCTCGCTGCATCGCTTCCGCGACGCCATCGAAAAAGGTTTTCCGCAGCCGCTCGAAATCGAGGAGCATTCGCACGCTGCCATGGCCAATGCCTATGAGGCGGGCGCTGCCGGTCTGCCCTGCGCGATCTTTCGCGGCTATATCGGCGGCGATCTGCCGAAGGTAAATGCCAAGATCAAGCGCGTCACTTGTCCCTTTACCGGCGAAGAACTCGCTGCCATTCCGGCGCACCGGCCCGACGTCGCGGTGATCCATGCGCAGCGCGCCGACAAAGCCGGCAATGTCATGATCGAAGGCGTGCTCGGCGTGCAGAAGGAAGCCGTGCTGGCGTCGAAGCGTTCGGTGGTGACGGTCGAGGAGATCGTCGACGAACTGCCGGAGCGCAGCCTCAACGCCGTGGTGCTGCCGCATTGGACCGTCGGCCATGTCGTGGCGGTGCCGGGCGGTGCCTTCCCGTCCTATGCGCAGGGCTATTACCCGCGCAACAATAATTTTTACAAACAGTGGGACGAGATCGCGAAAGAACGCGACAGCTTCATGGCCTGGATGAAAGACAATGTGCTGGCGAAAGGCCCCGACGCCTTTGCGCAATATGCGCGCCGGCACAAAGCGGCGGCGGAGTGACGATCATGCCCGATTACAAATCGAACGAAATGATGACGGTGGCGGCGGCGCGCGCCCTAAAGAACGACGACATCTGTTTTGTCGGCATTGGCCAGCCTTCGGCGGCCTGCAATCTCGCCCGTCTCACGCATGCGCCGGACATCACCCTGATCTACGAATCCGGTACGCTTGCTACCAAGCCGACAATTTTGCCGCTCTCCATCGGAGACGGCGAATTGTGTGAGACCGCGATCACCACCGTGTCGGTGCCGGAGATGTTCCGCTACTGGCTGCAAGGCGGCCGCATCAAGGTCGGATTTCTCGGCGGCGCGCAGATCGACAAATACGCCAATCTCAACACGACGGTGGTCGGCCCTTACGACAAGCCGAAAGTGCGGTTGCCGGGCGGCGGCGGCGCGCCGGAGATAGCCACCTCGTGCGGCGAGATTTTCATCATCATGGCGCAGGGCAAGCGCTCCTTCGTCGATAAGCTCGATTTCGTCACCTCGATCGGCCATGTGAGTGGCGGCGACTCGCGGCAAAAGCTTGGCGTCAAAACCAAAGGTCCGACCAAGCTGATCACTGACTTGGCCATCTGGGCGCCCGATCCGGAAACCAAAGAGATGACGGTGGTCTCGATTCACCTCGGCGTCACACGCGAGCAGATCCAGGAAAATACCGGCTGGCCGGTGAAATACGCCGCCAAGGTGGAAGAGACGCCGGCGCCGACCGTGCAGGAACTCGACGTCTTGCGCGAGTTGCACGCGCGCACCGCCCGCGCGCATGCGGCGTAAGCGATGGCGGACTCGCCTATATATCTCCGGTCATTCCGGGACCGCGCGTCAGCGCGGAACCCGGAATCCAGATAAGGACGACAGAGTGGATAGCTGGATTCCGGGTTCGCGCCTTCGGCGCGCCCCGGAATGACGGCAAAAGAGGATTAAAAATGCGTGATGTTTTCATCTGCGACGCCGTGCGCACACCAATCGGCCGCTATGCCGGCTCGCTCGCCAAAGTGCGTACCGACGATCTCGCCGCGGTGCCGATCAGGGCGCTTGTTGCGCGCAACTCCAAAGTCGATTGGGACAAGCTCGAAGAAGTCTATTATGGCTGCGCCAACCAGGCCGGCGAAGACAACCGCAACGTCGCGCGCATGGCGCTGCTACTCGCCGGGCTGCCGCAGTCGGTGCCGGGGGTGACGCTGAACCGGCTGTGCGCATCCGGCATGGAAGCGGTCGGCACCGCCGTACGCGCAATCCGCGCCGGCGAAATGGAATTCGCCATCGCCGGCGGCGTCGAATCGATGACGCGCGCGCCCTTTGTGCAGGGCAAGGCGCAGGAGGCGTTTTCCCGCAGCGCCGAGATTTACGACACCACCATCGGCTGGCGCTTCATCAATCCGCTGATGAAAAAGCAATACGGCGTCGATGCCATGCCGGAGACCGGCGAGAACGTGGCGGAAGACTTCCAGGTCACGCGTGCGGATCAGGATGCATTTGCGCTGCGCTCGCAGCAGCGCGCCGGCAAGGCGATGGCTTCGGGTTATTTCGCCAAGGAAATCGTGCCGGTCGAAGTCGCCGGCCGCAAGGGCGACGTGATCAAGGTCGATACCGACGAACACCCGCGTCCCGACACCACGCTCGAACAGTTGGCCAAGCTCAAGACGCCGTTTCGCCAGCCCGGCACGGTGACGGCCGGCAATGCTTCCGGTGTCAATGACGGCGCGGCGGCGATGGTTATCGCTTCCGAAGCGGCGGTGAAGGCGCATGGGCTGACGCCGCGTGCGCGCGTGCTCGGCATGGCCTCGGCGGCGGTGCCGCCTCGCATCATGGGCATCGGCCCCGTTCCCGCGACGCAAAAGCTGATGGCGCGCCTTGGACACAAAATCGGCGATTACGATTTGATCGAGATCAACGAAGCCTTCGCATCGCAGTCACTAGCCTGCATGCGGCAGCTCGGGCTTGCCGACGACGCGGCGCAGGTCAACCCGCATGGCGGAGCGATCGCGCTCGGCCACCCGCTCGGCATGTCGGGCGCGCGGCTGGCATTGACGACGGTGCACGGTCTGGAGGAAAACGGCGGCAGGCTGGCGCTCGCCACGATGTGCGTCGGGGTCGGGCAGGGCGTGTCGATCGCGCTCGAGCGGGTCGCTTAAGGAAAAAGGACATAGAATGTCGCTGATTTATCCGACCAAGAGCCTGGAGAATTATCCCGCGCATCTCAGCCCGGGCTATCGCTCGACCATCAAACGCTCGCCGTCGAAGCCGCTGATGATCGTGCCGCACACGCTGTCGGAACTGACCGGCCCGGTCTACGGCCACGACACCATCCAGGAAGGCGACAACGACCTCACCAAGCAGCACAAAGGCGAGCCACTTGGCGAGCGCATCATCGTGCACGGCCACGTGCTCGACGAGGACAAGCGGGCGGTGCCGAACGCGCTGGTCGAACTGTGGCAGGCCAATGCCTGCGGCCGTTACGTTCATATCGTCGATCAGCATCCGGCCCCGCTCGATCCGAACTTCACCGGCGCCGGCCGCGCCATCACCGACTCAAAGGGCTACTACAAATTCATCACGGTGAAGCCGGGGGCCTATCCGTGGGGCAATCATCACAATGCCTGGCGTCCGAACCACATTCACTTTTCCGTCTTTGGTCATTCCTTCCTGTCGCGCCTGGTCACCCAGATGTATTTTCCCGGCGACTATCTCTTCCCCTACGACCCGATCTTCAATTCGGTGGTGGATGAAAAAGCGCGGCAACGCATGGTCTCGACCTTCGATCTGGAAAACACCGTGCCGGACTGGGCGCTCGCCTTCCGCTTCGACATCGTGCTGCGTGGCCGCGATGCCACCCCGCTCGACAACGACGAACACTAGAAAAGAGACACGCGCACGATCCCGAAAAGTAGGAACCGGTTTTCGGATAAGATCATGCGCAGAGGAAAAAACTAATGTCCGAGATCACGCCTTCACAGACCGTCGGTCCGTTCTTCGCCTATGGCCTCGCGCCCAAGGGGCGCTGCGAATGGGACCCGAACGGCAGCTATAGCTGGAAGAACACGGTCGAATCCAATCTGGTGACGCCGGACGTTTCGGGCTCGCGCATCCGCATCGAAGGCGCCGTGCTGGACGGCGATGGCCTGCCGATCAACGACGCCATGATCGAAATCTGGCAGGCGGACGCGCAAGGCCGCTACGCCACCCCTGGCGCCAACCGCGCCATTCCGAATACCAAATTCAAGGGCTTCGGCCGTTCCGCCACCGACAAGAATGGCGTCTATGCCTTCGACACCATCAAGCCGGGCGCGGTGGAAGGGCCCAAGGGCAAGCCGCAGGCGCCGCATGTCGTGGTCTGCATTTTCTCGCGCGGCATGTTGCGGCAGATCTACACGCGGCTCTATTTCTCGGACGAGGCCGCCAATGCCGCCGATCCGATCCTGAGCATGGTCCCGGAAGATCGGCGCGGCACCCTCGTTGCCCACAAGCAGGCCGGCACCGAACCGCCGCTCTACCGCTTCGACATCCGCGTGCAGGGCGGCAACGAGACGGTGTTCTTCGAGGTCTGAGGCGGGGCGTCGCCCAATAGCCGGCCAAGAACGCGCCGAAATCCCAATTAAGCTGCCGAACTTGCGCGCCATTCCGGCGTGTCCTGACGGCGGGGGCTACCCAACATTGCCCACGAATTTGCTCAATTTTGCCCACTAATTTAGCTATCGATCACAACAGTAGAGTTTCTTGGTTTTGGAAATGCTTATTTTAATGCATTTTCTCCATTTAAACGTGCCCACCCACTCTGCCCATCTTTATGTGGGCGATTTTGTGGTTGACGCGAAAACCTCCCGCTGGTTCGCTATCCGATACACGGCCGATCAGAGCCGGTTTTTGAGGGATAGATCCAAGGACGGCGTCATGAACGAAGTCATCCTCCAGGAGATCAGCGAATTCTGCCGCCAACGGGGCCTCGCCGAATCCACCTTCGGCCGCCGTGCCGTCAATGACGGCAAGCTCGCCAGCCGCCTGCGCAATGGCGGGCGCATCACCACCGATACGCTCGAGCGCATCCGCGCGTTCATGACCGCGAGTCATGAAACCGCCCCCGCCCGCCGCCGCATGCTGTTCGATGCCCCCGTTACGCAATCGCTTCCCGTCATCAAGCCGCAGGCGCCCTCCATGGCCACGACCAATCAGGCGGGCGACGATCCGCAGCGCAATTTCCGTTTCTTCGACAACCGGCAGAAATATCTGCTGTTCGTGAACACCTGCTCGGAGAAATGGGAAGTCGCGCAACGCGTCAGCCTCGAACTGACCAACATGCATCCGCGCCCGCCGGCGGTGCGCGTATTCGACGCCGGCGTCGGCGACGGCTCGGTGCTGGCGCGCGTCATGCGCTCGATGCACGACAAGTTTCCGACCATGCCGTTCTATGTCGTCGGCAAGGAAATCAGCCTCGAGGACGTCCGTCTCACGCTGCACAAGATGGCCGACCGCTTCATCGAACATCCCTCGACGGTGCTGGTGCTGACCAACCTCGCCTACGCCGAAGCGCCGTGGCTCGCCGCCAAGTCGCTGTCCGCCGCCACCAGCATGATCTGGAAAGAGCTGGCGATGGACGGCAACACCGCGCATTCCTTCGAGGAGCAGATCACCGCGCTCGAACCTTTCCTGGCCGATAGCTGGAAAGCCAAGGTTTCGCCCAAGAGCGGCAACCCGGTCTATGAGCGCCCGGTCGTGCTGGTGATTTATCGCAACGACCACCGCTTCCTGCTCGATCAGGTGATTCCGAAGCCGGGCGGCTCGGTCGCCGACTATGACCTTGTCATCGCGTCGCAGCCTTACCGCGCCCGCGCTTCGCTCGAATTCAAGGCCAAACGTGTGCTGGCGCCGCTCGCCCGCGCGCTCGGTCCCGGCGGCCGCATGATCGCGATCCAGTCCTACGGTCATGACCCGGCGATGGAGATCATCCACAAGGTCTGGCCGGACGACAATCCCTTCGTGCATAGCCGCCACGATCTGCTCAAGGAAACCAAGCACGAACTGGGCGCGGCGGCGCGCGACCTGAACTTCAACGCCTATTCCGACCAGCGCTCGTTGTTTCGCTATGAAATGCACACGCTGCCGTCGGAAGTGTCCTCATCAATCGGAACGTCTACACTGCTCGCCGCCTGGAACGCGGCGGTCTATGTCGCGCAGGTCGAGGACGACCGCCTGTCCGACGTCAACAGCGACCGCCGCTATATCGAAGCGACGCGTGACGTGTTGCAGGAGCATGGCGGCCTCTGGTTCTACGACGAATCCTTTGTGATCTCCCGCCGGCGGGAGTAGGCGCATGGGCGCAAGCCTCGCCAACACGGCCGCCAAGGAAGAACTGAACCCGCCGGGGCGTACCGCCTTCGCGCAGCGTTTCTCGATCGAGGCCACGCGTCCTGGCCCTGCGGAAATCGCCACGCTTGCATCCACGCTGGCGCCCGGCACGCAGGTTTATCTTTCGGCGGTGCCGAGCCTGGACAGCGCCGAACTGGTCGGCGCCGCGAAAGGCTTGGCGAAGGCAGGCCTTGAGCCGATCGCGCATATCGCGGCGCGCCGCCTCGCCAGCGCCGGCCAACTGAACGAATTACTGAGAAGCCTCACCGGCGAAGCCGGCATGCGACAATTGCTGGTGATCGGCGGTGACGTCGAGCCAAGCGGGCCTTTCACCGACGCGCTGGCGGTGATCCAGAGGGCGGCCTTGCGCGAAGCCGGCATTACCGAAATCGGCATCGCCGCCTATCCGGAAGGGCACAGCCACATTTCGCCCGCTCGGCTGGAAGCGGCGCTCGACGAAAAAACCGCCAGCGCCATCGCGCTCGGCCTCAAGGTCCACATCGTGAGCCAGTTTTCCTTTTCGCCCGAACGGGTGCTGGCCTGGCTCAAGCAACTGCGCGGCTGCGGCATCGCCACGCCGGTGAAAGTCGGCATGGCCGGGCCGACCAGCGTGCCCGCGCTGCTGCGTTATGCGAAACGCTGCGGCGTCGCCGCCTCGCTGCGCGGGCTGATGAGCGGGGTCGCCTCCGGCCTGATCGGTTATGTCGGGCCCGACCGCATTATCGAGACGCTGTCGGTTCCCGGCGCGCAGGCGGAAGAACTCGGCGACATCGCGCCGCATTATTTTTCCTTCGGCGGGGTAGTTGAAACTGTAGCCTACGCATGCGAAGCGGCACGCCTGACGCCGCCGCACGATCATGCTAAGGCTCATCCAAACTAGCGTTGCGGCCGCTTAAAAATCGCGGCTACCGGAGGAAACAATGACCCAGAGAACCAAGCCGCCTTTCCGCGCCGACCACGTCGGCAGCATTCTGCGCACCGCGCCGTTGAAAGACGCGCGCGCCAAGCGCGAGAAAGGCGAAATCACCGCGGCCCAGCTCAAGGAGGTGGAAGACCGCGAGATCGAGAAGATCATCAAGAAGCAAGAAGAGGTCGGTCTCAAGGCGATCACCGATGGCGAGTTCCGCCGCTCGTGGTGGCACTTCGATTTCTACAGCATGCTCGATGGCGTCGAATTGTATGAGCTCGACCACGGCATCCAGTTCCACGGCGTGCAGACCAAGATGCAAAGCATCAAGGTCACCGGCAAGATCGGCTTCTCCAATCATCCGATGATCGAGCACTTCAAGTTCCTGAAAGCGCACACCAAAGAAACGGCGAAGATGTGCATCCCGGCGCCGTCGACCTTCCACTTTCGGCTTGAGCCGGGCGCGGTCACCAAAAATGTCTACGTCAGCCGCGACGCCATCTTCGACGATCTCGCCGTCGCCTATCAGAACGCCATCAAGGCCTTCTACGCCGCCGGCTGCCGCTACCTGCAATTCGACGACACCGCTTGGGCCTATCTCTGCTCGGAAGCGGAATTGAAGAAGGCGCGCGAGCGCGGTCTCGACGTCGATCACTTGCAGGACACCTACACCAAGTGCATCAACAAGGCGCTTGAAGCCAAGCCCGCCGACATGGTCATCACCACCCATGTCTGCCGCGGCAATTTCCGCTCGACCTTCATTTCGTCGGGCGGTTACGAGCCGGTGGCCGAAAGCCTGCTCGCCAAGTGCAATTACGACGGCTACTTCCTGGAATACGACAGCGACCGGGCCGGCGGCTTCGAGCCGCTGCGCTTTTTGCCGAAGGGCAACAAGCTGGTGGTGCTCGGCCTCGTCACTTCGAAGTCGGGTGCGCTCGAGCCGCGTGCCGACATCAAGAAGCGCATCGCCGAAGCCGAGAAGTTCGTCGCGCTCGAGCAGCTTTGCCTGTCGCCGCAATGCGGCTTCGCCTCGACCGAGGAAGGCAATGTGCTGGCCGAGGACGAGCAGTGGGCGAAGCTCAAGGCAATCGTCGAGATTTCGCAGGAAGTGTGGGGGAAGTAGCTTCACTTATCCCTCCTCGAAGACGGGGAGGGATAAGAAAACATCGGGAGCCCACCAATGTCCCAACGAACCAAGCCACCGTTCCGCGCCGATCACGTCGGCTCACTGCTGCGTCCGCCCGCGCTGAAGAATGCGCGCGCCAAATTCGTCAAAGGCGAAATCGACGCGGCCGCGCTCAAGGCGGTGGAAGACGACGCCATCAAGAAGGTCATCAAGAAGCAGGAACAAATCGGCCTGCAACTCGCGACCGACGGTGAGTTCCGGCGTTCCTGGTGGCATTTCGATTTCTTCAAAGGTCTGGCCGGCGTCGATCTCATCCCGGCGCCGCCGATCAAGTTCCACGGCGTCGAAACCAAAAGCGAAGCCATCAAGATCAACCGCAAGATCGACTTCGCCAGCCATCCGCATATCGAGCATTTCAAATTCCTGAAAGCGAATTGCAGCGTCGTGCCGAAGATGACCATCCCGGCGCCCTCGACCTTTCACTTCCGTCAAGGCCGCGCGATGGTGAGCAAGGAGGCCTATCCGAACCTCGACAATTTCTTCGCCGATGTCGGCGCCGCCTGGAACAAGGCGATACGCGCTTTCTACGACGCCGGCTGCCGCTACCTGCAACTCGACGACACCGCCTGGGCGATGATCTGCGACCCGAAAGAGCGCGAGGGCTCGAAGGCCCGCGGCGACAATCCCGACGCGCTGCCGGCGATCTATGCCGAGGTCACCAATGCGGCGCTGAAAAATAAGCCGGCCGACATGACCGTCACCATGCATTCCTGCCGCGGCAATTTCCGCTCCACCTGGATCGCGCAAGGCGGCTACGAATTTGTGGCCGAGCAATTGCTCGGCAAGACCAATCTCGATGGCTACTTTCTGGAATACGACACCGATCGCGCCGGCGGCTTCGAGCCATTGCGCTTTTTCCCGAAGGGCGAGCGGCAGCTCGTCCTCGGTCTTGTCTCATCCAAGACCGGCGCGCTGGAATTGAAAGACGACATCAAGAAGCGCATCGAGCAGGCGACTAAATATGTAGCCCTCGAACAGCTTTGCCTGTCGCCGCAGTGCGGCTTCTCCTCGACCGAGGAAGGCAATGTGCTGGCCGAGGATGAGCAGTGGGCGAAGTTGAAGATGATCGTGGAGCTGTCGAAAGAAGTTTGGGGCTGACTTATCCCTCCCCCGCAAAGCGGGGGAGGGATAAGTAAGAAAGGGAAATTTAATTCTAATGCCCCCACGCACCACACCGCCCTTCCGCGCCGACCACGTTGGCAGTCTGTTGCGCACTGCGCCACTCAAAGACGCCCGCGCCAAACACGCAAAAGGCGAAATCACGCCGGCGCAACTCAAGGAAATCGAAGACCGCGAAATCGCTGCTGTGATCAAGAAGCAGGAAGACGTCGGCCTTAAATCGGTGACCGACGGCGAATTCCGCCGCGCCTTCTGGAATTACGACTTTCTCGGCGAACTCGATGGCGTCGAAGCCTATCTCGGCGAACGCAAAATAAAATTCCAGGGGCCAAACCCGAAGCCGATGATGCTGCGCGTCACTGGCAAGCTCGGTACGTTCCCCGGCCATCCGATGCTGGAGCATTTCAAATTCGTCAAAGCGAATACCCGCGCCACGCCGAAGATGACTATCCCGTCGCCTTCGTCGCTGCACTTCCGTTATGGCCGCGACGCCGTGCCGGAAAGCATCTATCCGGAGATGAGCGAGTTCTACCGCGATCTCGGCCAGAGTTATCGCAGGGCGGTGCGTGCCTTCGCCGATGTGGGCTGCCGCTATCTGCAACTCGACGAGGTGAATTTCACTTATCTGTGCGACCCGAAATTGCGCGAGCAAGTCGCCAACCGCGGCGACGATCCCGGGAAGTTGCCGACGATCTATGCCGACATGATCAACGCTGCGATTTCGGACATTCCCTCCGATATGACGATCACGATGCATCTGTGCCGGGGCAATTTCCAATCGACCTTCGTCGCATCGGGCGGCTACGAGCCGGTGGCGGAAATCCTGTTCAACAAGATCAACGTGCACGGCTATTTCATGGAATACGACTCGGAGCGCGCCGGCGGCTTCGAGCCGCTGCGGCTGGTGCCGAAGGGCAAGACGGTGGTGCTCGGGCTGGTGACCTCGAAGTCGGGCACACTCGAATCCAAGGACGAACTCAAGCGCCGTATCGATCAGGCGGCGAAATTCATCCCGCTCGAGCAGCTTTGCCTGTCGCCGCAATGCGGCTTTGCCTCGACCGAGGAAGGCAATATCCTCGCCGAGGACGAGCAATGGGCCAAGCTTGCTATGATCGTCGAAGTGGCGGAGGAAGTGTGGGGGTAGTTACACCCCGCTCATTCCCGCAAAAGCGAGAATCCAGATAAGCCAAAAAGCACTGGGTTCCCGCTTTCGCGGGGACGAACGGAAGAGACGCAGGGAGCGACACCAATGTCCCAAAACACCAAGCCGCCCTTCCGCGCCGACCACGTCGGCAGCCTGCTGCGTCCGGCCGCGCTGAAAGACGCGCGCGACAAATTCGCCAAGGGCGAGCTGGGCGCCGGCGTGCTCAAGCAAATCGAGGACCGAGAGATCGAACGCGTCATCAAGAAGCAGGAAGAGGTCGGCTTGAAGTCGGTGACCGACGGCGAATTCCGCCGCTCCTGGTGGCATCTCGATTTTCTCTGGGGCCTCGACGGCGTCGAGCGGCATGTGATGGACGCCGGCGTTGCCTTTGCCGCGGTCACCACCCGCAACGAGGGCGTCAAGGTCACCGGCAAGCTCGGCTATTCCAGCCATCCGATGATCGATCATTACAAATTCGTCGCCGCTCACACCAAACGGACGCCGAAGATCACCATCCCCGCGCCGTCGGCGATTTACGGACGCCCGACGCCGACGCCGATCGATAAGAATGTCTATCCGAAGATGGACGTCTTCTTCGACGATCTGGGCCAAGCTTACAAGAAAGCGGTGCGCGCTTTTGCCGACGCCGGTTGCCGCTATCTGCAACTTGATGAAGTCTTTATAGCCATGCTGTGCGACGAAAAATATCGCGGGCAGATGAAGGCGCGCGGCGACGATCCGGAGAAGCTCGGGCCGCTCTATGGCGATCTCATCAACACCGCGATGTCGGACATTCCATCCGACATGCGCATCACCATGCATCTGTGCCGCGGTAATTATAAATCGACATTCATGGGTTCGGGCGGTTACGAGGCCGAGCAGGAAATCCTGTTCAACCAGATCAAAGTGCACGGCTATTTCATGGAGTACGATTCCGAGCGTGCCGGCGGTTTCGAACCTTTGAAGCTGGTCCCGAAAGATCGCCAGGTCGTGCTTGGCCTGGTCACCACCAAGACCGGCCAGCTCGAATCGAAAGACACTCTCAAGCGCCGCATCGACGAGGCGGCCAAATATATTTCGCTCGACCAGTTGTGCCTGTCGCCGCAATGCGGCTTCGCCTCGACCGAGGAGGGCAATACGCTGGCCGAGGACGAACAATGGGCAAAGCTGCGCATGATCGTCGAACTGGCGGAAGAAGTGTGGGGATGACTCTTATCCCTCCCCGCTTGCGGGGGAGGGTGGTCGCCGAAGGCGACCGGGTGGGGGCGATTATGCTTTTACCCCACCCGGCCGTTCGCTATTGCTCGCGTCCACCCTTCTTGAAGTCGGGGAGGGTTAAGGAAGAAGCCGCATCGCGAAGGTCGACTGATGCCCCTCAATCTCTCCGCACTCCTCTCGCACAAAATCCCCGCCGTTGCGCAAAGCTACGGGCCGAAGGATTGCATCCTTTATGCGCTCGGCCTCGGCCTGGGACAGGACCCGCTTAACAAAGACGAACTCCCATTCGTTTATGAAAAAGATTTGAAGGTGCTGCCGACCTACGCGCTGATGCAGGGCTATTCGCCGTACTGGCTGCGCGATGCCGAATTCGGCTTGACCTGGAGCCATGTCGTGCATGGCGAGCAAAGCATGACGTTGCATGCGCCGGTTAAGCCACAAGGCGACGTTATTGGCCGCACCCGCCTTGCCGATGTGATCGACAAAGGCGGAGGGCGCGGTGCGCTGATTTATTCCGAGCGCGAGATCATCGATCGCGCGAGTGGCGATTTGCTGGCGACGCTCCGGCAGACGACCTTCTGTCGTGCCGATGGCGGCTTCGGCGGTCCGCGCGAACTTAAAGTACGAAAGCCGCCGCACGCGATCCCAGACCGCGCGCCCGACCTCATTTGCGACCTGCCGACCCGGCCGGAAATGGCGCTGATCTATCGGCTGTCCGGTGACGTCAATCCGCTGCACGCCGACCCCGATTTCGCCAGGCAAGCCGGCTATCCGCGCCCGATTTTGCACGGGCTCGCCAGCATGGGCGTGGTCGGCCACGCGCTCCTGAAAACGCTGTGCGGCTACGACCTGGCGCGGCTTACTTCAATGTCGGTGCGTTTTTCCGCGCCGGTGTTCCCGGGCGAAACCATCCGCACCGAAATCTGGCAAGATAGCGCTAAAGCCGGCGGTCTTGCCTCGTTCCGCGCCCGTGTTATGGAGCGCGACGTGGTCGCGATCGATAACGGCCGCGCCGAGTTGAAGGTATAATGGGGGCATGAGCAAAGCGGCCGGGGCCTATGCCGATATCCGCGAGAGCGTGCGTGCCCTATGCGCGCGCTTTCCGGGCGAATACTGGCGCGCGCTCGACCGCGAACGCGCCTATCCGACCGGTTTCGTCAAGGCGCTGACCGAGGCGGGCTTCCTTGCCGCCTTGATCCCGGAGGACTATGGCGGCAGCGGGCTTGGTATTTCCGCCGCCGCCGCGATCATGGAAGAAGTGCATGCCGCCGGCTGCAACGGCGCCGCCTGCCACGCGCAGATGTACACCATGGGCACGATCCTGCGACACGGCTCGCCCGAACAGAAGCAGGCCTATCTGCCGCGCATCGCCAGCGGCGAATTGCGCCTGCAAGCCTTCGGCGTCACCGAGCCGACCTCGGGCACCGATACGCTGTCGCTGCGCACGACGGCGCGGTGCGAAGGAGACGACCATTACGTCATCAACGGTCAGAAGATATGGACCTCGCGCGCCGAACATTCCGACTTGATGCTGCTCTTGGCGCGCACCACCCCGAAGGAGCAGGTCAAGAAACGCACCGAAGGCTTGTCTGTCTTCCTGGTCGATATGAAGCTGGCGCGCGGATCGAGCATTACCATCAATCCGATCCGCACCATGATGAACCACGCCACCACCGAAGTGTTCTTCGACGACCTGCGCGTGCCGGCGGAAAACCTGATCGGCGAGGAGGGTATGGGCTTCCGCTATATTCTGACCGGTATGAACACCGAACGCATTCTCATTGCCGCCGAATGCATCGGCGACGCCAAATGGTTCATCGAGAAGGCTTCCGCTTACGCCAAGTCGCGCGAGTCGTTCGGGCGCCCAATCGGTCAGAATCAGGGCGTGCAGTTTCCGATCGCGCGCGCCTACGCTCAAATGCGCGCCTCCGAACTAATGGTGCACGAGGCTTGCCGCAAATACGAAGCGGGCGAGGATGTCGGCGAGGAAGCCAATATTGCAAAACTGCTCGCGGCCGACGCGTCCTGGGCCGCCGCCGACATGTGCGTGCAGACGCATGGCGGCTTCGGTTTCGCCGAGGAATACGACATCGAACGCAAATTCCGCGAAACGCGGCTGTACCAGGTGGCGCCGATTTCCACGAATTTGATTTTGTCCTACATCGCCGAGCATGTGCTGGGATTGCCAAGGTCGTATTGATGTCTCTCCCCCTCTCTGGTTTCCTCGTCGTCTCGGTCGAACAGGCCGTCGCCGCGCCGCAATGCACCTGTCGTCTGGCGGATGCCGGCGCGCGCGTCATCAAGGTCGAACGGCCGGAAGGCGACTTCGCGCGCTATTACGATCACGTCGTGCACGGCGAGAGCGCCAATTTCGTCTGGCTCAATCGCGGCAAGGAATCGCTGGTCCTCGATCTGACCCAAGACGACGACAAGGCCGTGCTGGAAGCCATGCTCGGCCACGCCGATGTGTTCGTGCAGAATCTGAAACCCGGCGCGCTTGCCAAACTCGGCTTTGCAATTCCGCGCCTGCGCAAGGATTATCCGAAGCTGATCTGCGCCTCGATTTCAGGCTATGGCGAAAGCGGCCCTTTCGCGCAACGCAAGGCCTATGACCTGCTGATCCAGGCCGAGTCGGGCGTCGCCTCCGTCACCGGCGGGCGGGACGGGCCGGCGCGCGTCGGCGTGTCGATTGTCGATGTCGCCGCCGGACTCAATGCATACGAAGCGATCCTGGAAGCGTTGATCAAGCGCGGCCGCACCGGCGAGGGCACTGCGATTTCGGTTTCGATGTTCGACGCCATGGCGGAATGGATGACAGTGCCGCTCCTGCATGGCGAAGGCGGCACCCCCTTTCACCGCATCGGCCTGGCGCATTCCGGCATTGCGCCTTACGGCGTATTCAAATCGCGCGACGGCGGCGACATTCTCATTTCGATCCAGAACGACCGCGAATGGCGCATGCTGGCCGACAAGCTGCTGGGCGACGCGTCGCTCGGCACAAATCCGAAATTCGCCACCAATCCCAAGCGCGTGGAAAACCGGGGCGAGACCGATGGCATCGTGGCGGCGGCCTTTGCCAAGATGGATGTGGAGCCGCTGTCGCAGCTTTTGCAGAAAGCCGATATTGCCTTCGCCCGCGTCAACGATTGGGAATTGCTGGCGAAGCACCCGCATCTGCGACGCATTACGGTCGGCGCGCCGTCAGGGCCGGTCTCGACGCCGGCGCCGGCGCCGGTGCGCGCCGAGGAGCCGCGCGGCTACGGCGATATCCCGACGCTCGGGCAGCACAGCGAGAAAATCAGAAAAGAATTCGGCCCGCGCTAGTCCATCGCGTGGATG
>Ga0075522_10000417_pt1 | contig 30719 bp, 26 predicted proteins | sample NGEPerA_FD_74796 | JGI IMG/M metagenome (GOLD analysis project Ga0075522, IMG submission 74796) | Arctic peat soil microbial communities from the Barrow Environmental Observatory site, Barrow, Alaska, USA - NGEE PermafrostL2-A | ecosystem: Environmental > Terrestrial > Soil > Wetlands > Peat ...
CTGGCGAGATTGAGAATGGCCGTGGCTTTGTCCAAAAGCACCTGCTTGCGCAACCGCACGATGTCGGTCTTGGTCACGTCCACCTTGCCGAGATTGTCGAGATCGCTGTTTTTCTTGAAATGATTGGCGAGCGCGCGGGCAAGGATGAACGCGGCATTTTCCAGCGTGGTTTCTGCCGCCGAGCTGGCGTCGCCGCCGCCGCCGGTGGCCGCATCCGCCTGTGCCGCCAGGACGGTGACGTTGCCGTAATTGGTTTGCAGGGTCGCCATGTCCGTGCCGAAATCGGCGGGCGGGTTGCCGGTCCAGACGGGTTTGTAATCGGTGCTGTTGGCGACGGTGATGGACGCGCCGACCATGTTCAATTGGTTTTGTATGCGTGAGTTCATGAGATTTGTGGGTTTCAGTATGGGCTTGGCGGGAAATTCGTCAAGGGCATTTGTTGGAGATTATTCGTATTTGTGAGGAAATCCGCTGTTTCCGGCCATTGACGGGCGGCGCGAGGCGGTTGCGCGGCGGCAACCGCGTATTTCCCCAATGTTTGCGGGCATTGTTTGACTGTAAATGGCGATTGTTTGGCTGTAATTCATGATTGTTTGAAGGTAAATGCCGATTGTCTGGCCGTCAGTGGCATTTGTTGAACCGTCGTCGGCGATTGCTTGGGCGTCAATGTCCGTTGCCCGATTGTCAGTGGCGATTGCTTGATTGTAAATGGCTCTTGATTGAATGTCGACGGGCGTCGAGCGGCGGTGGATTTTGCTCCGGCGGTTGGCGGTGCTCGCCGGGGGAGTGCCAGCACTCGTCGAGAAGATGGCAATTTCCGTCGGCGCAGTTCAACTCGCCACCGCGCCCTCGGTCGCGGTCTTCTGGTTGAAGAGCAATTTGTCCTTGTCAGCGGTGACTTGAATAAGGTCGCCTTCGTGCAACGCGCCTTTGAGGATTTCCTCGGCGAGCGGGTCCTCGAAGAAACGCTCGACGGCGCGGCGCATCGGACGCGCGCCGTATTGCGGGTCGTAGCCTTTTTCCACAAGCAGCTCCTTCGCCTTGTTGTCCAGTTCCAGCTTGAGGTTTTTCTTGCGCAGGCGTTCGAGAACTTTTTCCACTTCCAGACCCAGAATCTGGATGAGGTCGGGCTTGGTGAACGAGCGGAACACGATCAGGTCGTCGAGACGGTTCAAAAATTCCGGGCGAAACGTTTTCTTGGACTCCTCCAAAACCCGTTCGCGCGCCTTCTCGTAGCTGCTCTCGTCCGTGATCGGAGCGAAGCCGAGCGTGGACGATTTGCGCAGCAGATCCGAGCCGACATTCGAGGTCATCAGGATGATCGTGTTGCGGAAATTGATGATGCGACCCATGCTGTCGGTCAATTTTCCTTCTTCAAGGATTTGCAACAGCATATTCCACACGTCGGGATGCGCCTTTTCGATTTCGTCGAACAGCACGACGGAATACGGGTTGCGCCGCACTTTTTCCGTGAGCTGTCCGCCTTCTTCATAACCAACGTAACCCGGCGGCGAACCGACGAGGCGCGACACGTTGAACTTCTCCATGTATTCGCTCATGTCCAATTGAATGAGCGATTTCGTGTCGCCAAACATCTGTTCGGCCAGCGTCTTGGCCAGCAGCGTTTTGCCCACACCGGTCGGGCCGAGCAAAAGAAAAGCGCCAATCGGACGGCGCGGGTCTTTCAAGTCCGCGCGCGAACGCTTGAGCGCCTTGCACAGCGCGGACACCGCCTCGCGCTGGCCGACGACCACTTTTTCCATCTCGGTCTCGACCGTGAGCAGCCGTTGCATCTCGCCCTGGCCCATGCGCTGGAGCGGAATGCCGGTCCACTTCGAGACGACGTGCAAAATTTCCTCCTCGCCGACTTTGACGCGCTTCTCGTCGCCACGGGCGCGCCATTCCTTGAGCAAAGCTTCCAGTTTTTCCTTTGCGCGTTTTTCCTGGTCGCGCCGCTGGGCCGCGCCCTCGAAATCCTGGTTCTTGATGGCCTTTTCTTTTTTGCCTTTGATCTCCTCGATCTCGGCCTCCATCGCCTTGACTTCGGGCGGCCGCGTCATCGTGGTGATGCGGGCGCGCGAACCGGCTTCATCCAAAACGTCAATCGCCTTGTCCGGCAAAAACCGGTCGGTGATGTAACGGTCGGACAATTTCACGGAAGCCGTGACGGCGTCATCGGTGAACTCGGCCTTGTGATGCTCCTCATATTTGTGGCGCAAGCCTTTCAAAATCTCAATCGCGTCCTCAATCGAAGGTGCTTCGACTTTCACCGATTGGAAACGGCGTTCCAGCGCGGCGTCTTTCTCGACGTATTTGCGGTATTCGTTCAGCGTCGTTGCGCCGACGCACTGCATCTCGCCGCGTGAGAGCGCGGGCTTGATGATGTTGCTCGCGTCCATCGTGCCTTCGGCGGAACCGGCACCGACAATCGTGTGCAGTTCGTCAATGAAGAGAATGATGTTCTTCGCGCGGCGAATTTCGTCCATCACCGCCTTGATGCGCTCTTCAAATTGGCCGCGATATTTTGTGCCCGCGACCATGAGCGCGAGATCCAACGTGATGACACGCTTGTTCAGCAAAAGTTCCGGCACGTTGCCCTTCGCGATTTCCTGCGCGAGACCTTCGACGATGGCCGTCTTGCCCACGCCTGCCTCGCCGAGGAGAACCGGATTATTTTTCGTGCGGCGGCAGAGGATCTGAATGACACGCTCGATTTCGTTTTTGCGCCCGATGACCGGGTCCATGTCGCCCTTGCGCGCGATTTCAGTGAGATCGCGGCCAAACGCCTTCAGCGCGGGCGTTTTGACCTCGCCTTTTTTTTCTCCGGCGGGATGTTTTTCGGATGAAGGTTCGCCCGGCTGATCCTCGCCCGGCTGCGTGGCGAAATTGGGATCCAGTTCCTTCAAGACCCGCTGCCGCGCCTCCTCGATGTCCACGTCCAGCGCGCGCAACACTTTCGCCGCCACGCCGTCGCCCTCGCGCAACAAGCCGAGCAGCAGGTGTTCCGTGCCGACATAGGTGTGATTCAAATTTTTCGCCTCGCGCTGCGCAAGTGTGATGACTGTTTTCACGCGCGGCGTGTAGGGGACGTTGCCGATCATTTTTTGATCCGGGCCGGTGCCGGTCTGTTTCTCGACTTCTATGCGGACGGTTTCGAGATCAATGCCCATGCTTTGCAGGACGTTCACGGCGACGCCCTGGCCCAACTTGATCAGGCCGAGCAACAGATGCTCCGTGCCGAGATAATTGTGGTTCAGCCGGTCGGCTTCCTTGCGTGCCAGCGCGATCACCTGCTGCGCGCGCGGCGTGAAATTGCTCATGGCTTCGTCGCTCATACTTGGAACATAATGCTACGAACCGGGCGATTTGTCCAATGCGTTTGAGAAAATCAAAATGCGTGAAGGAAAATGTTCAACTTGCAATTTTTTGGCGACGAATGATAATTCCTGCATGAGCAGCCGGGAAACTGTCATTGAGTTTGTCAACAAACTGCCGGAAGAAATGCCGCTGGCGGAAATCGCGCGGGAGATTGAACTGCTCGCCGACATCCAGACCGCGCGCGAACAGGCGCGCCGCCGCGAGGGAATTCCGGCGGAAGACGCCCGCAAGCTGGTGGACTCATGGGCTGCAAAGTAATCCTCACGCCGCAATTGCTGGACGATTTGGAAAACATCGTCACCTTCATCGCCAAAGACAATCCCGGACGCGCCCGCACTTTTGGCAATGAATTGATTGACCGCGCGCTGGCCACCGCCGCTTTTCCAGAACTTGGCCGCGTTGTGCCGGAGATTGGCGAGTCAGCCGTCCGCGAAATCATTCACGGCGCATACCGGATCATCTACGAAATTTTTTCAGAAGAGGAAACCATTTATGTGCTGCGCTTCTGGCACGGCGCAAGAGGTGAACCGGAAATCAAAACCTGCGTGCGAAAATGAATTCGGCTCGACAGAAAAATTTCAATTCGCCGCATTCGTCGGCGGCTTGACGACCGGCCGGCTCACGTTTTTCAACCGCTCGCGCACCATGTCGGCGCGCAACAAGTCGCGTTCCTCGGCGGTCAGCTTGTCGGAAAGCTGCTTCTGCAAATGCGCCGGCTGCGTGGTCAGAAACAGTTCGTCTACCAGCGAACGTTCCGCGCCGGGAAACAGGCCCATGTCCACGCCCAGCTTCAGCAGCGAGAGCAAGTTCATCGTCTCCTTCGACGAAATGCTGTGCGCGTTGGCCAGAATGCCGTAGGCGCGGCCGATGTGGTTGAACACCACCTTCGGTTTTTTCTCCAGCAGCCGCTCGCGCGCGTTCTGCTCGTGCTCGATGATCTGCGCGAGAACTTTTTCCAGCCGTTCGACGATGACCGTTTCGCTTTCACCGAGCGTCATTTGATTTGAAACCTGAAAAATATTTCCGAGCGCCTCCGTGCCTTCGCCGTAAAGCCCGCGCACCGCGAGGCCGAGTTTGTTGACGGACTGGATGATGGGATTGATCTGCTCGTCCAGCACACAACTGGGCAGATGCAGCATCGCGCTCACGCGGATGCCCGTGCCGAGATTCGTCGGGCACGCGGTCAAATAGCCGAGTTCGTTGTCGAAGGCGAAATCCAGCTTCTTCTCCAGCGCGGAATCAAAGGCGTCAATCGCGTTCCATGCCTGGCGCAGTTGCAAACCGGGCCGCAACGCCTGCATCCGCAGATGATCTTCCTCGTTGATCATCACGCAGAAAGTCTCGGCGCGGTTCAGCACGATGCCGCTGCCGACGCTTTTCGCGGCGTGCTCGCGGCTGATGAGATGGCGCTCGACGAGAACCTGCTTGTCCAGCGGGCCGAGGTTGTCCATCGCCTCGGCGAAGGAATCCGCCATTTCCGGCAAGGAACAGACCGCCGGCTGGATGGTTTCCAGAACTTTCACGCGCTCCGGTTTTTTCGCCCAGCCGGGAAAGGCGTGACCGCGCAGATTGCGCGCCAGCCGGACGCGGCTGGAAATGACGATGCGGTCGTGCGGGCCGCTCAACCGCGTCGTCGCCGCCGGCGAAATTAAAAATTGATGGAGGTCTTTCATTTATTTTTTGTAGGAGACGACGTGAGGAGTCTCTAATTTATTTTTAGTTTGAGACTCGTCACCGCGTCATCTTCGCTGGCGTGCCGCCCGCGCTTTTTATTTCATCGCGCAGAGCCGCCGCCGTCTCGTAATTTTCCTCATCAATCGCCTTCGCCAGTTTTTTCTGGAGCGATTTCAGGCGGTCCACCGTTTCGCGCGACTGGCGGAGCGCTTCGGGCGTCTTGCCGGTGTGGCGTGTGCCCTTGTGCATCGTCTTGAGCAGGCCGCTCAAACCTTCCGCGAAGGTTTTGTAACATTCCGGGCAGCCGAGCCGGCCGGACTTCTTGAAATCCGCCTGCGAAAATCCGCAGCGCGGGCATTTGATCTCCACCGCGCCGGCGGACGGATCAAGCTCCTGCGACGCGCCGAGGCCGAGCATCAAGTCCGCCATCGCGAAGCTCGTCGGGTCGTTGATGCCCTTGGCCTTCGCGCAGTCCTCGCACAAATCCAGCTTCTGCATCTTCTCGCCCACGATCTGGGTCAGATGCACCGTCGCCGGTTTTTCCTTGCATACACAGCATTGCATAAAATTTTTATTAAATCGTCACAGCGGCACGCGGAGAAAAAAATTCGCGCACATCATTACGTTTCAAAACCCAAAACGACCAGCCGGAAAAAATCAAATAACTGAAAAGAAATAAAACAATTACCATAAGCGACTCCAACTGATGCGGCCTTTGGTCGCGCATTAATGAAATTGGAAAATGATAAACCAATTCTTCAGTATTAAAAAGTGCCCACGGAACAAAAATCAGTGCGATTCCAAAGGCGATTCCTGCGGCAAAAAGCGCATACCAACGGCAAATCCGCCAGCCTTTCAAAAGCCCGACGCCGACAAAAAGGTTGATGAAATTAGTGCCGGGTATTACAAAGCCATGCGTCTGAATCGTGTCGTTAACAGCGCCGAGCACCCCAATCAAAAACCAAACGGTGCCAACGATTGTCAGTGAGATTGGTCGTTTCATAATGGTTCCTAAAGTTTTATTCAGAACGCGCGCTTTTGTTTGTGCGGCGGCAGTTCGCGGATGAACGCCCACGAAACTTCCGCCGTCTGGCCGCGTTGAATCGCCGCCGCAAAAATAAACGGTCTGCTTATGATTAAATACCTTGTCGCCGGGTAAATTGCAAAAAAATTGAACGACCGTTTATTGTCCGCTGTTTGGATTTGGACTTTAATTCGCCCAAATCAGGCCGGTGGAGCTGACGGGCATGAACTGATTGTTGCCAATGAACTGGAGTTCGACCGCCGAACCCTGGCTGCCGCAAATGGTGTTGTTGGTGCTGACGGTGTTGGGCAGCGCGCCGGTGCTGGAACTGTAAATGCCGCCGGCAATGCCGCCGATTTTACTGGCTGTCGCGGCAAATTGGCTGCCGTCCGCCGACATCCACGCACCGGACCAATACTGGCTGGCGGTGGTGAGCGTCGTCCATGTCGCACCGCGATTCGCCGAGGCGTAGAGCAGGCCGTAGCTGGAGCCGGCCACGAGCCGTGTGCAATCACTTGACGCGGCCACACAGCTCAAGCCGCCATCGGGTGCGGTAACGCTGATCCAGCTTGCACCGCCATTGATGGAAACTGAAATGACACCGCCGGCCAGTCTCGCAAGATAGTTCCCATTACCGGAACAAGCGTAGTTGCTGGTAAAGATTTTGCTCCCGTCGGCCGTGCAGGCGATGTAACTCCCGCTGCTCGAAATGGCAGACCACGTCGTCCCGCTGTCGGTTGACATCTGAACCGTGCCGCCGCCGCTTGGCACTGTAAAAACTATTTTCCCGTTCGCCGAACAGGCGATGGCCTGCCAATAACCGGAGAGAGGAATGGTGCCGACCTGGCTCCAAGTGTGGCCGGAATCGGAGGACGCATAAACACCGGTAAAGGCCTTGCTCACGGCATACATCCGGGTGCCGTCCGCCGAGGCGGCAACGTCACTGTAGTCATCGCCGCCCGGCAACGCCACCAGGAAACCGTTGTGGTAGCTGGCGAAGTTGCCGAGTATGGATTGGCCGGAATTTTCCGCGACCAGCCAGCCGCCCGCGCCCGCGCCGGAAATCCGCACGATGTCCCCATTGATCAATCCAGAACTGGCCGGCAGGGTCACAGTCGTAAGATCGGAATTCGTCAGCATATAACCGTGGTCTCTCGCCGCCGGTTGCGAGGTGCCTGAAACGGTGATCCAGCCGACCAGTCCGTTGCCAAAAAAACTGCCGGAAAAGGCGTTGTTGACGTTGGTGAAATTGTTCGCGCCGGAAAAAGTTTGACTGGCATTCAGCAACGCCACGTTGCCGGAAAGCCGCGCGTCGGCCACCGTGCCGGACGCGATTTGCGAACCGTTCAAATTAACCAGGTTCGCTCCGTTGCCGGAGAACGCGCCGAAAAATGAACCGTAAAAATTATTTCCGCTGTTCGTGAACGTCACCTGGCCAAGATACGTTCCCGAAAGCTGGGCTGATGAAAGCGTTCCCGCCAGTTGAGTTGCGGGCAACGTGCCGGAAAGGTTGCTCGCCGTGGTCGCAAAAATCGCATAAGGCACGGGCAACAACGGCTGGCGCGGCCAGAGCAGCGTGAAGGCGTTGGTGTCGCCGTTGGTGCGCACGCCGATGGACAGCCAGTAATTCGTGCCGGTGAAGACGGGGCCGAAATCCAGATTGGTCGTGAACAATCCGCCGGTGACGGCCACGGCGAAATTGGTCTGCGGCGCGCTGATGGCGTTGCCGTTCGTCGGTGCGTTGTAAAGCGCGAACCGCAGATCGTAATTGTTGTTCGCCGGACTGCCGCCGTCGTTCAACCGGCCTTGATACATGAACGCCGTGCCTTGCGCGGAAAGATTCAACGCCGTTCCCAAAATTAAAAATGCAAAAAGCCGGCCAGAGATTTTTAGATGCACGCCACGATTCTCGCCCGCAAACGGAGAAAATTCAAACCGAAAACGCCGGAACAATTGCGTGAACGGCGGCGCGATGGAAAATCAACTGTTGACAGCGTAGTTTTGAATTCGACAATGAATTCATTGTGCGCCGACTTGTCATCAACCCCGGAACAGCAAGCGCATGGGAAATTCCGCTGCGGGATGGAATCACAACTCTCGGCAGCGGCGCGGAAAATGACGGTGTCATCGAGCATCCCTCCGTTTCCAGCAGGCACTGCCAGTTGACCGTGATGAATTCAGGCGTCGTCATCAAAAATCTCGGCTCCGCGACCGGCACCTTTGTGGACGGCAAGCCGGTGGAAGAATCGCTTTTGCTGCCCGGCCAGATTGTCCGCCTGGGCGACATCGAGCTGTGCCTCGAATCCGAATCGCCGCCGATAAAAATTCTGGCACCAACCACTCCTTCTCCGCCAAAAAATCTTCCGTTGGCCGAAAAAGGTTTTTTCGCGCGCATTCCCGAAGCCTTCTCGTATCCGTTTAAGGGCAACGGCCTCATTTTGCTGATCAGCGGCACTGTATTTTTTGGTCTTGTGAAAACGGCGGGAAGCTTCACTGGCTTTCTCGGCCCTTATGGTTTTGTGATCGGCGCGGGCATCGGGATTTTCGTGACCGGTTATCTGTTCAGCTATGCCAAAAGCATCATCACCTCGACCGCAAACGGCGAGGCCAGCCCGCCCGACTGGCCGGATTGCACCGAATGGCAGGACGACATCGTGGAACCGTTCTTCCAGTTGGTCGGCTTGATTGCGCTTTATTTCGGCCCGGCCATTATTCTCCAATGGTGGCATCCGGCTGACCCTGCGCTGGCTAACGTGATAAGCGTGGCCACCGTCGTCCTCGGCGCGTTGCTGGCGCCGATGGGCGTGATGGCGCTGGCCATGTTGGACAACCTCGGCGCGTTGAACCCGATTTTGTTGATCGTGTCCGTCGCGCGCATCCCGCTTTCCTATCTCGTCGCCGCGACGTTTTTCGAACTGCTCGTGCTGGTTTGCCTCAAGGCGGGCGATTTCATCAATCTGCTCCTGCCCGTGCCGGTTTTGCCGGGACTGGTTTCCGGTTTTCTGAAACTGTATCTGACCCTGGCCGCCATGCGCCTGCTCGGCCAGCTTTTTGTCGCCAAGAAAAACGAACTGGGCTGGTTCAACCGAAATTAAATCTTTCTGCGTTTCTCCTTGAAGCCCGTTCGCGCCTGCCGCAACATTTCCTCGCCAGGGCCTGTGGAGTGTGGACTTACGAATCCCGCCAGGGCCGGAAGGCAGCAACGGTAGTTTGCTTTGCAATTGCCGCAGTCACCCTGGCATTTTTTATTTATGATTTGCGATTTACGATTTACGATTTGAGAAAATCAAAATTCGGCGTGGCAATCATAAGTCATCAATCGTAAATCATAAATGTCCTATCAAGTCATCGCCAGAAAATACCGCCCGCAGCGTTTCGCCGACGTTGTCGGACAGGAACACGTCACGCAAACGTTGTCCAACGCGATTGAACAGAAGCGCATCGCGCACGCCTACCTTTTTTGCGGGCCGCGCGGAACTGGAAAAACCACTATCGCCAGAATTTTCGCAAAATGCCTGAACTGCACCGGCGGGCCGAAAATTGATTTCGACGACAATGATTCACGCGTCCAAGAAATCACCGAAGGCCGCGCGCTCGACGTTTTGGAAATTGACGGCGCGAGCAACAACGGCGTCGAACAAGTCCGCGAACTCCGCGAGACCTGCAAATACGCGCCCGCCAACGCACAGTTCAAAATCTACATCATTGACGAAGTTCATATGCTCTCGACGGCGGCGTTCAACGCGCTGCTGAAAACCCTGGAAGAACCGCCCGCGCACGTGAAGTTCATGTTCGCGACGACCGACCCTGAAAAAGTTCTGCCGACAATTTTGTCGCGCTGCCAGCGATTTGACCTGCGCCGGATTCCAAGCGCGCTCATCACGAAACATCTCGCGGAAATCGCCGGGAAGGAAAAAGTCACAATTGACGCCGCCGCGCTGCACGCCATCGCGCGCGGCGCCGACGGCGGGATGCGCGACGCCGAATCCACGCTCGACCAGCTCATCAGCTTTTGCGGCGACAAAATTGAGGAGGCCGACGTGCTCTCGATGTTCGGCCTCGCCGCGCAAAATCAGATTCTAAAATTAAGTCACGCGATTCTTGCTGGCGAAATATCTGTCGCGCTCACGCAACTGGACGAACTTGCGCGCGGCGGCAAAGACCTTGGCCGCTTGCTCGGCGACCTGCTGAACCATTTCCGCAATCTGCTTATTTATCAGGTTTCCAAAGGTGATTTGAAACTGCTCGAAGCCTCCGAAGCCGAAATCACCGCGCTCAAAGAGCAGGCCGGACTTGCGACCACTGATGCTTTCACGCGCGTCCTTGAAGTTCTCGCCGACGCCGAACTCCGCCTGCGCGATGCCGCGTCCAAAAAAATTCTCCTCGAAGTCACGCTGCTCCGCGCCATCGAATCGCGCAACGCCCTGCCGCTGGATGCCGTGTTGAAACAGCTTAACCAGTTGCGCAGCCAAAGTAGCGCAGGCGTCCCGCCTGCCGCCGCTTCAGAAAGCGCAAGTGCATTAAGTGAGCGTCCGAAACGAAAATTTCGTTTTGATGATGAACCCAGCCCAGACACAATTGCCGCCGCTCCGCCACCCGCGCCAAAACCGTCTGTGCCAGTCGCCCCAGTTGTGACTGCCATTCCAGTGGTCGGCGATTTGAGCGAACTCTGGCACAAGCTGGTGGACACCGTTGGCCGTGTCAGTCCGTTCACGCGCGGTTACCTGATTGACGCGCATCCGGTCTCGTTCGAGAAAAATGTTTTCATCGTCGGCTTCGATCCCGAATTTGAAGATCACCTTGGCCTCGTGGACAACGCGCGCAACCACACGCTGCTGGCGACCAAGCTGGCGGAACTCGGCCACGCGAACGCGATGATCAAATTCATCAAAGCCGAAGCGCCCGCCGGTTGGGAGCGCAAAGCCGTCACCGCTCCGCCGCCAGTTCCAGCCGCCGCCAGGCCGGCAACGGCCGCTGCCGCCGCAAAACCAGTTGAAGCCGCGCCCGTCGCGTTCAGCAAGGAAGATTTCAAGAACGACCCGCTGATCCAAAGGGCGCTGGAGATTTTCAAAGGCACGATTGTGGAAGTGCGCGCGTAATTTTATTTTCGATTCAACGATTTAACCATTCAACCATTCACGAATTTATGTCCAGCATCGGCAAACTCATGAAGCAGGCTGCGCGAATGCAGCAGCAGATGGAACAAGTGCAGGCGCAGCTTGCCGCGCGCACGGTCGAGGCCACCAGCGGCGGCGGCGCGGTCAAGGTCACCGCGAAATGCGACGGCTCGCTCGCGTCCATCAAGATTGACCCGCAGGCGCTGAATCCGTCCGACGCGCAACTTGTCGAGGACATGATTCTTACCGCTGCGAACCAGGCGCTCGGCCAGGCCAAGGAAATTTCCAATTCTGAAATGGGCAAAATCACGGCGGGAATGAATTTGCCGGGAATGTGACTAGAAATGAAGAATGAAGAAGGCAGAATGAAGAATTTTCCGCGCGCAACCCGCCGTTTTTATTTCTTCATTCTTCATTCATAATTCTTCATTCGTTTTATGCTTCCCGATTCCATAACACAACTCATCGCCGCGCTCGCCAAGCTGCCCGGCGTCGGGCCGCGTTCCGCCGAACGCGTCGCGCTGCATATCGTCCAGACCGATTCAGCAGTCGTGAAACAATTGGCGGACGTAATTTTGCTCGCGCGTGAAAAAATCCAGTTCTGCACGACTTGCGGCGCGCTGACGGAAAAATCCCCTTGCCCGATTTGCGAAGATTCGCGGCGTGACGCCACGCTCGTTTGCGTGGTTGAACGCGCGGTGGACATTTTGAGCGTTGAAAAATCCGGCACGTATCGCGGCAAGTTTCACGTCCTCGGCGGAAAAATTTCTCCGCTCGACGGCGTTGAGCCGGACGATTTGCGCATCGGTGAACTGGAAAAAAGACTGGCCACCGAACCGGTCCGCGAAATCATCATTGCGCTCGGCACGGACGTGGAAGGCGACGCCACGAGCAATTACCTCGCAAAACGGCTGGCGCGTTCCGGCTTGAAAATTTCCCGCATCGGCTTCGGCTTGCCCGCTGGAAGCGGACTGGAATTCGCCGACGAACTCACCTTGAACCGCGCGCTTGAAGGGCGGAGAGAAATGACATGAAGCCATCCATCGTCTTCGACCTCGGAAAAGTGCTCGTGGATTTCGACTACTCGATTGCCGCGCGCAAAGTCGCCGCGCGCAGCACCAAGCAGGTTCCCGACCTCCAGCATTTTCTCGGAAGCTCGCCCATTCTCCAGCGATACGAATCCGGCCAGCTCACGCGACAACAATTTTTTGACGAAATGCGGCAGACCACCGGCTTCACCGCGACCCTCGAAGAATTCTCCGCCGATTTCGCGGACATTTTCGTGCCCATCGCGCCGATGATCGGACTGCACGAGGAACTGCGCCAGCGCGGATTCCTGACTTATATTTTCTCAAACACCAACGACATGGCCATCGAGCACGTCCGCCACAATTTCCCGTTCTTCAAGCATTTCGACGGCTACATTTTTTCCTACGAAGTCAAAAGCATGAAGCCGCAGCCGAAAATCTACGAGGCCGCCGAAACAATGACCGGCAGACGCGGCGCGGACATGATCTACATTGACGACCGCGCGGAAAACATTGAGGCGGGCGCGGCGCGCGGCTGGCGCGCGGTTTTGCACGAGTCGCCGGAAAAAACGCGCCGGGCGCTGGCGGATTTCGGCGTGCTTTGAAATAAGTTTTCCTGCGCGCTTGCGTTCGCTTCGCCGCAAACTAAACTCCGCGCCCGATGTTGAATTTGTCCACGCTCAACCCGCAGCAACGCCTCGCCGTCGAAACCATTCGCGGCCCGGTTTTAATTCTTGCCGGCGCGGGCACGGGCAAGACGCGCGTCATCACGTTCCGCATCGCGCACATGGTCGGGCGCGGCATCGCGCCCGGCAACATCCTTGGTGTCACGTTCACGAACAAGGCCGCGCGCGAAATGCAGGAGCGCGTTTCGCGGCTGCTGCCGCGAACAGTCGAAAGTCGAAAGTCGAGAGTCGAGAACAGCGGCACTCGACCCTCAACTCTCGACCCTCGGCCGACCATTTGCACGTTTCATTCATTGTGCGTTCGCATTTTGAGGCAACACATCGAGAAACTTGGCTACAAAAGGAATTTTGTCATTTACGACGAATCGGAATCGCTCGCGGCAGTAAAAAAAATTCTTTCTTCAATCTCCGCGAAGGGCGAGAAGACCGATCCGGGCGCGGTGCTGGCGATGTTGAGCAAGTTCAAGAACGGCGGCGAGAATGCAAAAATCTTCGGCGATGAAAGCGTCCGCGCGCTGGCGCAGCACATCGCCAAGCGCTACGAATCTGCGTTGCACGCCTGCAATGCCGTTGATTTCGACGATTTGATTCTGCTCACGCTGCGGCTCTTTCGCGAACATCCCGACGCGCTCGAAGCCTGCCGCGCGAAGTATCGCTATGTGATGGTGGACGAGTATCAGGACACGAATGCGGCGCAGTTTGAACTCGTTCACTCGCTTACGAAGGAGCACCGGAATTTCTGCGTGGTCGGCGATGATGACCAGAGCATTTACGGCTGGCGCGGCGCGGAAGTCGCCAACCTGCTCGACATGGAAAAACATTTTCCCGAAATCAAAGTTGTCAAGCTGGAGCAGAACTATCGCAGCACCACGACGATTCTCAACGCGGCGAACGCCATCATTAAAAACAACGTGCGTCGGCGAAGTAAATCGCTGTGGTCGAGCAAAGGTGCGGGCGCAAAAATTCTTTTGCAGACTTACGGCAACGACGAAGATGAGGCGCGCGAAGTCGTGGCGCAGATCGAGTTTAAGCGGCTTGCCTATCGAGTTCCATGGCAGGCGTGCGCAATCCTGTTCCGTACAAACCAGCAGTCGCGTCCGCTGGAAACGGCATTGCGCGCCGCCGACGTGCGCTATCATTTGATCGGCGAACAAAGTTTTTTCGACCGGCGCGAGATCAAGGATTTCATCGCGTATCTGAAAATGTTTTTGAATCCGCACGACGACATCAGCCTGCTGCGCATCGCCAACGTGCCGGCGCGCGGCTTGAGCGACGTGACGATGGAACGTCTGCTCGGCGCGAGCCACGAGCGGAAATGCTCCGTATTCACCGCGATGAAAAACCCGCTCGTCACCACGACGCTTCAGGCGAACACGCGCAAGAGCATCGAGGCGTTCGTGGAATTTGTGGAGCGCGTGCAAGGACGGCTTGACGGTAGGACAGGCGTCGCGCCGGTCTCTGAATTTCAAAAGAATTCTTTGGATGGAGACAGGCGCGACGCCTGTCCCACGTTAATGCTGCAATCCTGGGCCGATAATTTTTTGAACGAGGCTGGTTACTTCGCCGAATTGAAGCGGCTGGATAAAGACCCGGAAGTTTCCGAAGGCCGCATCCGCAGTTTGCGCGAATTGATGGCGACGATGGACGGCATCGGCAACTTGCCGACGGAACGGCTGGAAAGTTTCCTCGAAAACATCACACTCGACAGCGACCGCGAGGAAGAAAAGGAAAACACTGCCGACGCCGTGACGCTCATCACGATGCACTCGTGCAAAGGTCTGGAATTTCCGCACGTCTTCGTCGTCGGGCTGGAGGACGGGTTGCTGCCACATTCGCGCTCGAAAGCCGAGGGCACGCTGGACGAGGAACGGCGGCTGTTTTATGTCGCGGTGACGCGCGCGATGCAGACGCTGGCGATCAGCCATTGCGGCGGGCGCAAAAAATACGGGCAGTTGCTGCCGTGCCATCCGTCGCCGTTTCTGAAAGAACTGCCGGAGGAGCTGGTTGAACATTCGGATTCAAAATCCAAAACGCCCGTCGCGCCGGAATCGGGAAAACATCTTTTTGCCGCGATGCGCGAGACGGTTTCGTGAACCGGGCCACAAAACGGACGGCACAAATTTTAGCTGCGCCGGAAGTCCGCACGCGCCTTGATCGGCGGCGGCATCTGTTTTTTGACCGGCGGCAATGGCGAATTCGGCAACGGCGGCGCGGATGGCGTTGAAACCGGAACGGCTGCGGGCCGAACCTTCAATTCAACCGGCTTCCCGAAAAAGCCGCGCCGCCGATTTTCAGTTCGGGAAATTTCATTTCGCCCAGCTCGAAATCCTTGGACGAACCGGCCGCGCCCAGCGCCGCAAAATCCATTTTCGGCACCGTTGCCTCCACCGCCGATGCCAGCGTCTCGTAACCGTTCACCACCCAGTCCAATTTTCCTGTCCCGACATCAATCAACAGACCATGCACGGGAATTTTCGGGCCGATGAGCGGGCTGTGGCGCACAAAATCGCACGCCTTGATGACGTTCTGCCGTTCGCTGCCGAACGTGCCGAAAAAGTCGCTGATGTTTTCCGGCAGCAGATGCCGCTCCACGCCGAGCGCCTTTAATTTTTCCAGCAGCACCATTGTCGTCGTTTTGGCGACCTGGCAGTCCGAGTGGCCGATGACGGCGATCTCGCGTCCGCCCTTGACCGCGCACGCCAGCGCGAGCGAGCGCATGGTGCTGCTCAACGGCGCGGTGACGATGTTGCCCGCATTGCGCAGCCAGATGAACTGCTCCGCCGGAATGCCGAGCACGTTCGGGAACAGCGCGTTCAAGCGCGGGTCAATGCACGTCAGCGCGATGACCGGCAGTTCGTCCGCGAAATCCGCCGGATGCAGGCCCGCCGAATTGTCACCGGCAACCGCGCGGTGATTCGCGTCAATGATGGATTCGAAGAGGCGCATGACTTAAATTTTGCCTATTTCTTTTCAATTTTTGTAATTTGCAAAACAATTTTATAAGACTCAATTTTGGCGAACTCTTCTGGTGAAATGATGCTCGTGAGTTTTTCTGAACCAACGCCCTGTGCATTTCCATTTACGCTACCGTCCAAATGCAAGCAGGCTATAAATTCACCGAACTTGTCAAAGAAAGCCACATTATAACCTATGCTCAAATCATTATCGGTCTTGCTGTCAGACGTAACAGTGCCAAACAACCTAAAATTTTTAGCCCAGTCAGCACTCCAAATATTGCAAGTTACTGCGACATCGGAATTCGTAAGGCCAACACTAAAAATATCATTTTGGCTGGCTCCCCAAGGATTGTTTGAAATCTTTAATTTACATTCGCCGTTCTTTCGCAACACAACAACAATGGGTTCCGCAAAAGCCGCCGTCACAGTAAAAAACAAAAGAAGAATAAAGAGATTTTTTTTCATGCTATTTTTATTTTGAATTTGAACCATCCTTTTTCATCGCCTTTTAAGTTATCGTCAGCGGCGTATTCCGTTTTGGCCGTCCGATAAAAAAGTAAAGCGTCGCGCCGATGAAATGCAGGAACACAATCGCCAGCACCCAGCCGATTTTTTCGCCGTCGGTCAGACCTTTGTTCTGAATGGCGTCAATGAGCATCCAAATCCAGAACACAAACAGCAGCAGACCGATGGTTCCCAGAAACAACAGCAAGAACAGTCCAATAATTCCACTGATCATAATTTTACCTTTCGTTTTTCAAAGTAGGAGACGACGTGAGAAGTCTCTAGCTTTTTTTAATTTGAGCCTCGTCACCTCGGCTCCTACGGATTTTATTTTTTGTCGTCTTCACTCTTGTCCATCGCCTTTCGCAGCGCGGGAACCTGCTCCATCAATTTCTCAAACTTCACGCCGGTCAGACTTTCGATGATGGGCGGCAACTGGCTGATGATGGTCGTCACGTCGCCGGTCAGCTTGCTCGCGCCGCCGCCGGGGCCGTTGCCGGCGTTGATGATGACCATCTTCTCGGTCTTCGCCAGCGGCTCGCTGATCTTGCCCGCGATTTCAGGCAGCACGCGCATGATCATTTCGATGACGGCGGCCTCGTTGTATTGCTTGAACGACTCGGCTTTCACGCGCATCGCCTCGGCGGTCGCCTTGCCTTGCGCTTCAATAACTGAAGCTTCGGCCAGACCGCGCGCCTTGTTCGCGTCGGCTTCGGCCAGACCGGTCGCCTTCACGACATCGGCGCTGGCAAAACCCGTCGCCTTCGTCGCGGACGCGGCGCCGGCGGCTTCGGTTTCCAACTGGAATTTCCTCGCGTTGGCCAGCGTCTCGACTTTGTAACGCTCGGCGTCGGCGGGCTTTTGCACGGTCGCTTCGAGTTCGCGCTGTTTGCGGAGAATTTCCTGCTGTTGCAACTCGATGTTTTTTTGCTTCTCGACAATTTGCACCTGCACTTCTTCGGCCTTCACGAGCTGACCGGTTTTGTAGCGCTGCAAATCATAAGCGAGGTCGGCCTGCGCTTTTTGCACGTTCACCGTCGCCTGATACTGTGCGACGTTGGACTGGTAATCGCGCTGCGCCTCGGCCACTTTCGAGTCGGCCTGGAACTTGGCTTCCTGTCCGGCCTGGTTCGCCTGCGCGGAACGGATGACAGAATCGCGGTCAGCCTCGGCCTGCGCGATGATGGCGTCGCGCTTGACCTGCGCGATGCGCGGTTTGCCGAGCGCGTCGAGATAACCCTGCGTGTCGCGGATGTCGCGGATGGTGAAGCTGACGATGCCCAGCCCCATGTTCGCCATGTCACCGGCGGCGACTTCCTGAACTTTCGAGGCGAACGCATCGCGGTTCTGATAAATTTCCTCGACGGTCATCGTGCCGAGAATCGCGCGCAAGTGGCCTTCGAGCGTCTGTGTGGCGATGTTGCGGATTTCGTCCTGCGCCTTGCCGAGAAATTGTTCCGCCGAGGTGCGGATGGAAATGTCGTCGCCCTTCACCTTGATCTGCGCCACACCGTCCACTTTCACCGGCACACCTTTGCTCGTGTAAACTTCCGGCGTCTGGACATCAATCGTCAGCAGTTCGAGCGACAGCAAATCCACCTTCTCGAAAATCGGCAGGACGAACGTGCCGCCGCCTTTCACGATGCGGAAACCGACCGATGAGCCATCTTCCAGTTTGTGTTTGCGGCCCGACACAATCAGCACCTGGTTCGGTCCGACCTTGGTGTAACGGCTGAAGATCATGTAAAGCAGCAGGAACACCACGATCACAATGACGACCGCCGCGATGATGCTGATGCCGCCTTGCACAATGTTCAAATCGGCGAGCAGAGGAACGAGGTTGAGTTGCATAATGATTTTTAGTTGATGAGTTTCAGGAGTTCAAATGGAAGTGACGTAAAATTGCGTGCCGACGACGCGTGTGATCTTGACCAGCTTGCCGTTGCCGATGGCCGCGCCGTTTTCCGTGCGCGCCGGCGCCGTGTAACGCGTGTCGCTGACGACATAGGCGATTTCGCCGACGCCGTTTTCGGGAATGGGACTGACGACGCTCGCTTCCGTGCCGGCGAGCCGCGCGACGTGCGATTCGCTGGAGCTTTGCGTGTGGCTGAACACCGAGCGCAGGAACACGAACAGCACGCCCGCAATCCCCATCGCACAGATGAGAGAAAGCGGCGCGCTGATGATCACTTTTTTAGTCGGGGCAAATTCCGAGAAAATCAGGCCGAAGCCGCCAAACGCCGTGATGAACGCGGCAATGATCGTGGGGCTGAAAATGGAGATGCCCGGCATGTCGCTGCTGTCCGCGCCGGCCTCCGCGTGGCCGCCGCTGCCGCCGACATGATCACCGTGGCCGCCGAAGAAATGGCCGGCCAGCACGCTCACCAGAGTGAAGACCAGACCCACCACCAGACAAATTGCGTAAATCATCATAAGCCTGTTCCATGCTGATTTGTTAAACGGATTAGAGCATCAAGCCCGCCTGCAAAGCAAGCCGGAAGGCGGGCCAGTTGTTCACCGCGCCGTTTCACGCCTTTATCAAACACCGTTGCCGCAAAAATTGCAGTGATAATTTTGCGCCAAATTCGGAATCGCCCGCCCGGAGCGCGGCTGTGTCGAAGACCAGCCGCAGAAGATTGAAATCCATTTGCGTAGCCGCGATATGCTGCGGCTGATCCTGCTGATACAGCCGCGCTCCTGATGCGCTTCCCGCTTGCCAAAATTCCGCCGCTTGCGCATTTTCACGCCATGCAATCCCACGAACTCCTCCGCGAAATCTTCGGCAAGAAAACCCCCAAGGAAGTCTCCGCCGACCTCGACCTCTCCACCTCCATGATTTACAAGTGGACGCAGCCGACGGACGACAAGGGCAGCGGCATTGAAAATCCACTCGACCGCGTCGAGGCGCTGTTCCAAAGCACCGGCGACCACCGGCTCGTGCAATGGCTCTGCCAGCGCGCCGGCGGATTTTTCATCCTCAACCCCAAGAACACACCGCACCCGCATTTCCTGATTCCGGCCACGAATCAAATCGTCCAAGACTTTGCCGACCTCCTGCAAGTCATCGCCGCCGCCGCTGCGGACAATCAAATCACCGCCGCCGAATCGAAACAAATCCGCGCCCGCTGGGAGGAATTGAAATCCGTCACCGAAGGTTTTGTGGCGTGCTGCGAGGAGGGAAATTTCGGGCCGATGAAAAACGAGGCCACGAAGAAAGCATAAAAATTGCAGAAACGATCTTTCAATTTTCAAAATCAAATTTTGGCAAGCGCCGTAGGCGCGGCATATTTGTAGAATGGCACATTGACTGATTTCTTCTGCGGTGCTAGATTCGGATTCGTGAAACTTGTCTTGGCGGTTGCAGCCTTGTTTTTGGCGTTGAGTTCGTTTGCCCAGACGAATGTAATCTTCCCGCAACTGCTTTCCTGCACGAACACTGTCCTGATGACCAATGCCGAGTTCCGCGTGATTTCTGGCAACAAGATTTTTTTCAGGAACGATGCCGGTTACAAAACTTTCCATGCCACCGATCTGGACACGAATGTTCTGGCCGTGCTTCATGTGACCGCAACCGGATTGGACGCGAAACAGGCGGCGATGGATCGGGTCTATAAAACCGCCGCCATTCAAAACACCATTGCACAACAAAAGGCTGCACTCGCTCAAGCACAGCAACAACATCAACAGCAATTACAAGCCGATGAAGCGCAGCAGACTCATATAGATTTATTGGAATATGGTGCCACTCACGGACGAACTGGATGGGATGGAAAACAGTTCAACGACAACCAAAGTCAGGGTAACTTCATCGGGAATTAAAATGGGGGGGATTCTTCGGTTTGACCTCGTGCGATTTGCGTGAAGTCAATTTTTTCATTATTTCTTGTTTTGGCCGGTCTCCTGATGGCTGCCTCGCAATCGCAGGCGCAGTCCTCCATCACTCATTCCAATTCCATCCTGCTGCTGCCTAACTAAAGGATAGGCTGCAAATTTTCCCACCATTCGCAAACTACCTCACCGCTCCTTGTCCGTCCTTCGCTGCGCACGTTCGCGGGCCTTGCGCAGCGCGTCAATCGCGGATTCCGTGCTGGCCGGTTTTTCCGGCGCGGGTTTCGGCGCGGCGGGCACAGCGGAAACTGGTTCGGTAGTTTTTATTCTGGCAGCGGCAGGCGCAGTCGTCTTTCGCGCCGGCTTGCGGACGAGCCACGGGAAAACCGGCTTTCGCACGGGATCGGCCTGCGGCACTTCCGCGTCGGATACTTCCGTCGAAGCTGGTGCGACGGCGACCTTGCGTCCGAACAATCTTGAAACCCAGCCGGTGCGGCGTTCCAAAACTTCCACCAAAAATAAAATCGTTCCGAGAACGAGCAGCCACGGCGCAAGCTCCACATAGCGCGATTTGATTGGCAAGTCGCCCCAGATTTTCGGAATCTCCTCGCGCTCGCGTCCGCCGGTGGTCGTGGCGATTTGCGCCAGCGCCGCCGCGCCGCGTCCCGGCTGGTCGGGCGCAAACTCCGGCGAATACGGCAGGCACACGGGCGGCAGCGTGACCGGCTGTTGCCCGGAAATTTCCACCGTGTTCAAAACCGTTTCGCGTCCGGCAATCGGAATCGTGGCTTCGAGCAGGTCGGCATTTTTCCATTGTAACGTCGCATCGGCCTTCGCGGGCGCGGCACCAGGCAGCCCGTGCAAAATTTTTACGCGCGGCAGATTTGAGAATGGCTCGGCCTTGCGGTCGGGATCGAGGTGCAGTTGCACGAAGCAAACGCCATCGCGGATTTCCTGCGTGAGCAGCATTTCATCCGGCAGCGGCTCGTGCTTGCCCGCGACCCAGCGCGCGAGCGTGGCGTAAAATTCACCGGCCTGGTTCCATTTCGCCAGGTCGCCGCTGTATTTTCCGTCCGCCTCGCCGAGATAGCACAGCACGCGGCCGTTGCCCGCGTTCCACGACGCGACGACCGGCGCCTTGTATTCGTCGCCCGTCACGGCGGCGAGATTTGCCGTTGGCCGGATGTAACAAAGATTGTAGCCGCCCAGCGACGGCGGCGCGGAATTCAATGGCGAGCCGAGCAAAGAATACCCGGCGGTGATCTCAAACGGCGTCGGCTCGTCAATGAACGTGCTGCGCGCGATGGTGAACGTGTCCTGCGCGAAGATGCGCGGAATTTCGTCCGGGTTGTCGCTGAAATAACATTCGCCGCCGCCGCGCCGCGCGAGGTCCTTGAGCATATTCGCGTCTTGATCGTGTTCGGTGCCGAGGCCGACGACGCTCACCGTCACGCCGGCATCACGGAGCTTGTCCACGATGTCCTCGTAATGCGCCGACTGCTCGGCGTCCGCCGCGTCGGAAAACAGGATGATGTGTTTCGTCTGCGCCTTCGCCGACTGAATCATTCGCGCCGACGCGACGAGTGCTTCGTAAATATAAATGCCGCCGCCTTCGGAACCGATGGCCAGAATTTTTGAGCGATAACCGATGTTGTGCTCCACCGTGTCGAGCGGAACAATTTCGTGCGCCGCCGTGTCCACGGCAAACACGCCGATCTCGTCCATCGGCGAAAGCAAATCCAAAACCGACACCGTGCCGAGATCGGCCAAATCCATCTTGATGCGCCCGCCGCCCGCCGGCATGGACATGCTGCCGGAACGATCCAGCGCGACGACGACCGCCACGCTCAACTTGCGATGTTCGCGCCGCATCTCCATCGAGATCGGCATGACGCGCTCCAGCGGTGATTTGAAATAGCCGCCCGGCCCGTAGGATTTCTGCCCGCCGGTCATCGCCAGCCCGCTGCCGGTTTCTTCGACCCACGACGCCAGCGCATCCATGCCGCTCATGCCGATTTCGCCCGCCGGAACATTTTCCAAAAACACGGAGGAAAATTGCGACAAGTCTTCGAGTGACCAGTTGCATTTCTCCGGCGTTTTGCCGATGACTTCAACGTCGCCGCCGCGCAATAACTTCACGAGGCCGGAATTTTCTCCCGACGCTGAAACAATTAAAACCGGTTTCGCGCCTTCCACGCCGACAAGCGCGCGGGCGGAATTATTTTCGGGAACCGGATCGTTCGTCGCGCCTTGAATCGTGACGGTGTATTCGTTCACGCCCGCCATCGCGGCGCGGTCGCGGAACATCAGTCGCGTCAGGCCGGCGGAAACCTGCTTGCTGCCGGACGAAAGAATGTCGTCGCCGCGCCGGAGTTGATACTGGATGTCCTGCTCCACCGGCGACTGCACCCACGCGCTCAAGACGAACGCCTGGCCGGGCAAAACGGATTGCGGCGTGAGAAAACTTTGAATCGCCGTGTCGTTGATTTGCGGGCGCGTGACCAGGCGATAATCCACCGACACGCCGCGACCGGCGGCCCGCGCGGCGGCGGCGGCGGGGTCTTTGCCCGTCCATTTGCCGTCGGACACGACCAAAATGCGCCCGCCGCCGTCCGGCGGAATCAACGACAGCGCGGACGCAATCGCGTCGTTCAAACTGGAATGATCCGCGCCGACCTGCGCGGTGAACCCGCCGAACTCGGTGCGCTGCGGCGACTGCTCGACGACGGCCTGCTGACCGAACGCGACCACGCCAAGCTGGTCGCGCGGCTTCATGGACTTGTAGAGCAGCCCGATGATTTCCTTTTCCGACGCATCGGAATTTTGCGGCATGGATTCGCTGCGGTCAGCGACGACAATCACCGTTCCTGCGCGGTCGGGCAGTTTTATTGCAAGCTGTGCCAAGGCCAGAACCATGAGTAAAAAAATCACCGCGCGTAAAATCTTCAGCCCGCGTCCCGGCAGCGGCCAGGCAAAGCACGCCGCCGCCAGCGGAACCAGCAGCAGCAGCCAGACGGGTTGGAAAAGGACGAACATTTTAGCTTCCTCCTTTCGCCGTCGCGACCAGATACAGATGCGCCGTCAGTAACGCGAGCGCGAGCAGGCCGAAAATCCAGACGGCGGAAGTTTCTTCCAGCCGCCGCTCGGTGTCCTCGCTCCACTTGCCCCATTGTCCGGTCGCGCTCGCCGACAAGTCGGATTTGTCCGCCGCGAGCACGTTCACGGAAAAGCTGTTCGTAGAGTGTCCCGCCGCGACGGAATAAATTCCCGGCATCGGCGTTTCGAGCGCGAGTTCGTCGCCGGTTTTCGGAAAAACATTTTTGGTTCCGTCCGGCTGCGTGATCGTGACCGGTTCGCCGGTGGTTTTCAAAATGACTTCCGTGCCGAGCCGCGCGTTGCTTTCCTTCAAGCCGGGCATTTCGGAAATCCGCCACGACAAAATGTTCCAAAATAAAACCGGCCAGTCGGGCGTGTTTTGCACCGTGGAAAGTTCGGGATTGAAGTTCAGCGTCAGATGACGGCGGCCCAAAACGTCTTCGCGCTCGGAAAGCAACGGCACGTTTCCGGCGAGAATCACCGGCACGTCGCCGGGCGAATTGGTCGTCTCCGCGCCCGCCCAGATGACGCCCTCCAGCGCGACGCCTTCCGCCAGCGGATGCGAAGTGTCCACGATGAACGGCCCGGTGTAGGCATTCGTCGCGCCGGAGTCCGGCCAGCGCAGGCTCCAGGAATTGCTGGTCGCCGCCGAGTCAGTTTCGTGAATGACGAGTTCGGGATTTTCAGAAATCGCCGCGCGCAATCCCGTCGCATCCAGTGAACGAATGGCGAGCGTGGACAAATTTTCGTTCGTCAGCGCCACTTGCACGCGGACGCGTTTGCGGATGGGCGGCAGCAGTTGAATTTCGTTGTCCTCGGCCAGCGCGTCAGCGTCGAGTGTCGCACGAAGCGAAGGCGCGGACGAAGGAATATTGAAAACCAGTCGTTGCGTTTCGTGCGCATCGAGCGAGATGAGCGAACCTTGCGCGGCGTTCGTGCCGGTCTGCACGAGCAATTTGGTCGTGCGCGCGGCGCTGGAAAAATTGGCGATTTCCAAAAGGCAGCGGTCCTGATCTCCGAACGCGGTGCGCGAGGCGTTGACGATGGCGAAATTATCCAGCGGCAGGCCGAACGCGTGCCACTCAAGCCGCTGGCTGGAAATTTTTTCGTCGGCGGGTTTGTGGTCGGTCAAAACGAGAATGTTCGCCTGCTGTTTGCCGAGTTCGGCGGCGAGCGTGATGGCGGGATCAATCGCCGCGTCCGGCGACCAGCATTTCCATTGCGACAGCGATTCATCCACGTCGCGCCAATCTTTTGCGGCCGAGCCGAGCGAACGCGGTTCCATTCCGGCAAGAATCAATCGCGTGGACGGCGGCGGCTGGCGGCGAAAAAGTTTTTCCAAAAATTCATGCGCGCGGGTTTGCGCGGAAACGCCGTCGCTCACGGCGCGCATGGAAAACGAATCGTCAAGGACGACGATGAGCGGGCGCGCAGACTGCGGCAGTTTCCATTGCGGCCCGGTGGCGGCGGTGACGAGCAGGACGAGCGCGAGCAGTTCAAGAAAAAAAAGCAGCGGCAGTTGCAGGCGGTGGATTTTTGCGCCGCCGGATTTGGACTGGACGTGAAAGCGCCAGAGCACAAGGCTGGAAACCTGCCGCCGGCGGAAACGGTTCCGCAAAATGTAAATCGCCGCGAGCGCCGGCACGGCGGCCAGCGCGATCAACGCGAGCGGATATGTGAGGAAGGGAATCATTTTAATGCAGGGCAGGCTTCCAGGCTGCCCCCGTCGGCAAAGCCGATGGAAGAATTGAGTTTGAAACTTCCAATGCTCGCGCTGGCGCGCTCGTCGGACAGGCTGGAAGCCTGTCCTACTTTATTGATGGCCGTTCGCACGTTCATGCTGGTGTGAGCAGTTGCATGGCTTCCAGTTCACCGAGCGAATTTTCCAAATCCTCGGCGATGAGCGTGGTCATGTGCGCGCCGCACTGGCGGCAGGCGTCAGACCAAGACTGCTGCAACTGCGCAAGATTCTCGGCGTATTGTTTCGCGATGCTGGAATCAATGTAGATTTCGCTTTCGTCGCCGGTTTCGCTGTCCACAACGCGGAGATTACCGTGTTCGGGCGGAGTCGAATCGTCGCGCGCGAGCAGTTGGATGACGAACAACGCCGCCGCGCCGTCGCGCAAACGGCGCAAGATTTGCAATGGCTCGCCCGGCCAGAGCAGATCGCTGACGAGCACGCGCACGCCGAGGCGGCGGAATTTCGGCGGCAGGATTTCAAACGATTGTTCGGGCGTGCGTTTGCTGTCCAACTCCAGTTTGTCCCACGCGGACGGCGTGAGCGTGTCGTTGGGCAGGCGTAGAAAGCCTTCGCCGGAAAGCCAGACGGCCTGGGTGCATTGCGCGTTCGCGGCGGACGTGGCGAGCAGCGCGGCAAGTTGCGCGACGGCTTTTGCTTTCGCGGTGTCCGCCAAATTCATCGAGCGTGAGCCGTCGAGAATCAAATCAAGGTGCGGCGTGACTTCCTCGCGGAACAATTTCACCGTGAGCCGGTCAGTGCGCGCGTAAATTCCCCAGTCAATGAAACGCAAATCGTCGCCGGGCTGATATTCGCGATAGTCCTGAAAATCAATCGAGCTGCCCGCGCGCCGTCCGGAGCGCGTGCCGGTCCAGCCGCTCGCGGCGACCTGCGGAATTTGCAGCGCGTAACGGAGGCCGAGTTTTTCGCCGTCGCGGAGGGATTGTCGGATGGCGGAGTCCATGTTGATTATTGTTATTCAAGCTGCCGCCGGCGTTTTGGCGATGACCGGCGGATTTTCAATTTTTTCCGGCGGATAGAAGTTTTTCACCTGCTGCAAAAACCATTTTGCGTTGATCAGAATCATCAACAGCAGCCAGCCAAGTGAGAAATACAGGTGGTCGAAGCGTTGGGTTTCGTCGTGGATGGAGACGACGTTGAAGATGTTGCCAAGCTGCAAGCCTTCGACGGATTTCCAGGAAAGCTGGTTGAGGAAAAACAGCACGATGCTCGGCGCGATGGCCCACGCGCCCGCCAGCAGGACGGCGATCAGGCCGGTCAGTTTTGGCGGACGTTTCGGCAGAAATCTGCGGTGAATGAACAGCGCGGTCAGCGCATAGGCAAAAGCATAGGCGGTCATGATGGCGAACCAGGCCAGGCCGTCATTGGAAAGGATTGAAGGGTAGGCGGCTTTTGGCATGGCAAGCATGACCGCCTGGGCCGCAAAAAAAGTTGCGAGCAGAATGCCGCCCGACCAGAGCAGCCCGCCCGCCGCGCCGTTGAAATATAAAAAAGCGAAAGCGCGCTTCAGCCGTGACGCCGGGATCGTCCGCCGGACGCGCAGGCTCAAATGGTCGGAGTTGCTGATGATCACGAGCAGCGCGAACATCATCAAGGTGAAGGTCAGAAACGTCCATGCTTCCATGCGCTCGGCGTCGCCAGTCTGCGCCACCCAACTGAAACACAGCAACCCGCCGAGCAGCCAGACGGCGGTGAGATAAATGCGCACCGGCAGCGCGCGATTGGCCGACGGCGGCGAAATCAGCGCGACCGACAGGTAAAAAAACAGGCCGATGACGGCAAGGCTTAAGGCGACAAAAGTCAGCGCGCCGATCCAAAAATCGCGGCCGGACATCATCGCGCCGACGCCGGAGCGCATCAGTTCCAGGGAGCTTTCAACCAGCGGGATGATGACCCAGAACGATGCAAAAAATCCGGCCAGGGCGAAGAGAACTTTGAACGGCCGGCTGGCGGGAATGCACGCGACGAAAATGGCGATCATGTTCGCCGCACAAACGACCATGAACAGGTAGCATAAAATGTAGAACACCGTCGGCAAATCCACGCCGCGCAGCAAATTTGTGAACGCCATGAACGGCATGCACGCGCTGAAGAACAGCAGCGCGATGTAGGCGCCGCAAAAAAATTTCCCCCGGATGATGCGCGACGGCGACAGCGTGCTGACGTAAAGCAGGTCGGGATTGTTTTCCTGCCGTTCCGCCGCGACGCGGACGCTGACGTAGAGCGGGATGAAAAAAATGCTCGCGCCCGCCAGAATGACCATGAACGTGGTGAACATCGTGCCGCCGAGCTGCATGTTGGCTTCGATTTGAAAACTTTGCGTGACGAGGAACGTCAGCGAGGCGATGAACAGCACCGTCAGGAACAGCATCAACATTCCCGTGACCGTCCAACTGCGCACGCCCTGCCGCAGTTCCTTGATGAGGATGGGGTTCAGCTCCCATTCGCGCCAGTTGGTGAAATGGGATTTTAATTTTGTAAAAGTCGCGTTCATGGCAGATGGCGATTCGATCCGGCAAATCGTAAATCGTAAATCAAAAATCGTAAATTCACTGCACGCCGCCTTTCGTGACGGTCATGAAAATGTCCTCCAAGTTCGCCCTGGTCTGGCGGAATTCGATGACCTTGAATTTTTTGGCAATCAATCCGCCCAGAATCTCACACGCGGCGGATTCGTCGCCGTTCAGCTCAAAATGAATTTCATTCGCCACGTCGCGCGCATTCTCCACAAACGGCGTCTGCAACAATTCTTTCAGCAACTGCGGATTTTGATGGTGATGATCGTTGAGCAGCCGGATGGCGACCGTGCGCCGCCCCGGATTTTTTTTAAGCACATCCTCAATCGTGCCGGTTTCCAGAATTTTTCCGCGTTCGATGATGACCACGCCGTTGCAGATTTCGGTCAACTCGGTAAGGATGTGCGAGCTGATCAAAATCGCCTTTTTGCGCTCGGCCAAAAGCATGAGCAACTCGCGCAGCTCCACGCGCGCGCGCGGGTCGAGACCGGCGGCAGGTTCGTCCAAAACCAGAACGTCCGGGTCATAAACCAGCGCGCGGCCCAGGCTGACACGCTGCTTCATTCCTTTCGAGAGCGCCTTGAGATGTTTCTCGCGGATGCCGGTGACGTTGGTGAACTCCTCAATCGCCTCAACCGCCTGCGTGCGTTTTTTTCCACGCAACCCGTAGGCGCGCGCAAAAAAATCCAGATACTCATGGACGGTGATGTCTGCGTGCGCGGGCAAAGTGTCCGGCACGTAACCGACGGCGCGGCGCGCGAGTTCCGGCTCTTCGCAGACGGAAATGCCGTTCAACAAAACGTCGCCGGAAGTCGGCTCTTCAATCGTGGAGATGATCCGCATCGTGGTGGTCTTGCCCGCGCCGTTTGGGCCGACAAAGCCGAAGACATGGCCGGAGTCGAACGAGAATGAAATGTTGTCCACGGCCACGGTCTTGCCGAATTCCTTGCGCAGATTTTTGACCTGGACTTTCATGCGAGTTTGAATCCGAAAACCTTTTTCATTTCATGCCTCCGCTGATGTCCGCCGCGTCCAGGATTCCAAAAACGACCGCCGAACTTTTCGTGCGTTTCGCGCTGGAGGCCGAACCGAGCGCGTTTTCGATGAACGGGTTTCCGTCCAGCACGGCGATGTAAGTGTTGGGCTGCAGGAATTTTTCCGCATCGCCATTCAAGTTGCTTGCGGACGCGGCGAAAGTGATTTCGCGCAGCAAGCCTTCCGCGCCGGATTTTTCGGACGGCTGCGGCTGCCTCGACAAAATCAATCCGGCCGTCTGCCCGGCGGCAACGTTGTCCGCCTCGTAAAAATTCATGTCCGCATCGGCAACCCAGAGCGATTTGATTTCCGCGCCGAGTCCGTTAAGGACTTGCAGTTTTCCATTTTGGTTGACGACCTGGATGCGTTCGCGGCGTGTCTCGGATTTCCGCAGATGAAAAAACGCCGGCACGCGCGCGGAAACCCAGCCGCGAGTGAAACGCTGCGATTGCGTCCAGTCCACTTCGCGCGAAGTCCCCGAACCGGAGCCAATCGGGACCAGCGGTGTCGCTTCCGTCCCGAAATCAAAATGCAGCCCGCCGCTTGGCGTGAGTGGGCAATAAAACGCCGTGCCGCCGATGGTCGCGGCGCGATGGCTGGTCTGGTCCAGCACCGTCAGCCCGGCGATGCGCGTGTCCGGCGTGATGCCTTCGCTCAAGAGACTGTAGGCAAAAACAAACAGCGTGGTGGCGAAGGAGATCGCAGGGATCGTCCACAACATCCAAGTCCGGCGTTTGCGGCGGTTGAGCAGGTAGATGTTGACCGGCCCGATGATGATGATGAACGCGAGCATGATGACAACGATGCCGCGCGTGGGAATTCTCAAGTTTTCGACGATTGGCAGCACGGCATTGGCGGCACCGCTGTCGCCGGGCAGACCCTGCCAATAACTCGCGGCGCTGCGCACGGCCTCGCGCAACGTCTGGGCGGATTTTGGATCGAACGCCGCCGGATTTTCCGAACTGAACGTAAAGCAATGCCCGAAGCCGACGTTGTATTCGACGCCGGCGGGCAGACTTTTTTTCTGTGTCGGATGCCAGGCCGCCGGCAAATTATTCGCGCCGGACAGAATGACGTTTCCGCCCGCTGACAAATAATCGCCGAGCGCGCCGAGCACCGCCGGCGACAGCGCGCCCAAGTCCGCCGAGTTGAGAACCACTCCGTCGAACGGCGAATAGGCCAGCCAGTTTTCGCTCCATTCCGCAACCGGCGACTCGGCGCGGAGACTTTCGACCGTGTCCGCCGTCACGCTGCCCGGCGCGTAAGCCCCGGCGGACGCGCTGTTGTCGCTGCTCGCGCGGGCGGCGGAAGCCCACTGGCTGCCGGTCGGCCCGGAAATTTGCACCGCGTCAATTTGGATGTTGGGTGAGGCTTTTCCAAAATCCAAACGAACGGTTTTCACCGGTTCAGAAGTGGTCGGGAATGAAAATTCCGTGTCCCAACCCGATCCCGTGGAATGGCTGTTGCCAGTGGACATCGAAATTTTACCAACATTCGTTCCTGAAGTGCCGATTAAGAAGACGAAACCGGATGTTGCGGGAGATTGATAATTCCGAACTACAATTTTATTCACAGTCTGCGGCATGGCGTAATCCAGTTCCAGCCAGTTCGTCTGGCCATAGCGCCGCATATCAGGCATCCATGTGTTGGGTTGCCAACCACCCCTGCTGGTTGCATCCGGCGGACCGACCGCCTTCGACGCCGTGAACGCGCCGCTGTTCGCGTGAAATAATTTTTCGACCGCGTCAAAATCCAGGCTGCGGCTGATGAACACCGTGGCCGCCTGCCCGCCGCGAGAATAATAACTGCAATGATTGTTCGCGTTCGGCGCGCGAACTTCGCCTTCATGCCGGCCATCCACCTCCACGCGGATGGAGCCGTCGCCTTGTGCGGGCAGCGGCGGTTGCAGCAGCGACACGACTTCGCGCGCGTCCGGCGCAAGCGACACTGAGCGCGACAGCCGGCTGATGCTGTTGCCGGAATTGCCGTAGCCGTTGTTCGGATATACCAGCGTGACGACATGGGTTTTGCTGGACAAACGGTTTTCCAAAATCACGCGCATCTCGGCGTAACCATGAAACGTGTTGCCCGTGTAAATCGCGTTCGCGTCAACGGAG
>Ga0075522_10000418_pt1 | contig 30701 bp, 30 predicted proteins | sample NGEPerA_FD_74796 | JGI IMG/M metagenome (GOLD analysis project Ga0075522, IMG submission 74796) | Arctic peat soil microbial communities from the Barrow Environmental Observatory site, Barrow, Alaska, USA - NGEE PermafrostL2-A | ecosystem: Environmental > Terrestrial > Soil > Wetlands > Peat ...
CGCCTATCGTGAGATCGCCCGGCTGTCGCGCGGCGCCTATTGCCGCTTCGATACCGGCGCTGCCCATCAGCTCGGCGAATTGTTGCGCGCGGTCGCCGCCTATGCCGCCGGCGGCATCAAGGCGCTGACCGACCTTTCGGCGCGGCGCTCTGATGGCGCGCGCCGGCTTTTGGCTCAGCTAAAATAAAATGCCCACCATCATCTTCGGCGTCCTAATACTCGCGCTCGCCCTCTGGGTGCTCGGCGTCATTTCGCGGGTCGATCCGAAAGTCGCCGCGCGCGTGCTTAAAGGCGCTGGCGGCACGCTGGCGATTGGTTTTGCGGTGTTCCTCGGCCTGCGCGGCGAGATCGGCGTGGCGCTGCCGCTCGGCGTATTGGGCTTGGGCTTGCTGGGCTGGATTCCGTTCGGAATGCCTGGGTTCTCCCAGCGCACCGCAAAAACCGCGGGGCAAACCTCGCACGTGCGCTCGGCGTTTTTGGAAATAGAGCTCGATCACGACAGCGGTACGATGCGCGGCCGCATCCTCGCCGGTAGCCGTCAGGGCGAGGCGCTTGAGGCGCTCGACGTCAAGACGCTGGCCGGCCTGCTCGACGAGTTCGACGAGGAAAGCCGCGCGCTACTGGTGGCGTATCTTGACCGCCGGGATGCCGGCTGGAGTGAATACGCGCAAGGACACGCGGCAGCGGGGCGGCCTGCGGCGGGGAGCGGAAAAATGACCGAACAAGAGGCCTATCAGATCCTTGGCGTGCAGCCGGGTGCGAGCGCCGATGCCATCACGCGCGCGCACCGAACGCTCATGAAGAAGCTGCACCCCGACCAGGGGGGGTCGAATTATCTCGCCGCCCGCGTTAACGAGGCCAAGGAAATTCTGTTTCGCCGCCATCGCTGAGGTACTCCTTACGCAACACCTTCAGCGGCTCCCGGTTTGATACTTCCCTGCCGGATTATTTTTTTATTACGCGCGATTTATCGCGCGCTAATTCTTCAGCAGCATGCATGGAATCTCATCGCGCTTGAGGTGCTTGCAGGCCGTCTCCGCCTGATCTTTGTCCAAGCCCGCAAAGCGCGCGCGGTAGAGTGCCTTATCGCCTTTGGTCGTTTTCTCGGTGAACGGAGCAGCCTGGCCGAGCTGGTCTTTGGCTTTTTCCTGCGCCGCGGTCAGGCGCTGTTTGGCCTCGCTTTCCTCGGGGAAGGCGCCGACCTGGATCATCCAGCCGCCGCCGCGCGGCGTGGCCGTAGGCTCGGGCAATACGGACGCAACCGGGATGTTTTCGGAAGCCGAGGCGAGCCTGGCCGGCAGCACGCCCAAGTTTGCAGGTTTTGCCGCTGGTTGGGGCGGGGCATCCTTTTTCGCGATCATCACGTTGGTGACGGTGACCGGGCTGGCCGGCGCCGGCATCAGCTTACGGCTATCGGACGGTAGCGGCGACAGCGAGGCCGTGTGCACGCTGCCGACCTGTACGGCAAAGGTCTTGACCGGATTGGGCTTGATCGGATCGGTGGAGCCGAGCGCCGGTTCGTTGTTGCGGGATGCCGGCGTTGCCACGGCTACTTTTTCCTTGGCCGGCGTTTCCTTCACGTCCTTGACATGCGCTTCCGCGCCCTCGATTATCGGCGCAGCGGTGCGTTTGAGGGAGGCAACATTTATATTGTTGTCGATCATGCTGCGCATGCGGGCATCGCGCGCCTCGGCGGTGTGCCCGCCGAACACCACCGCTACGATGTGCCGATTGCCGCGGCGCACCGAGGTGACGATGTTGAATCCGGAATCGTGGATATAACCCGTCTTGATGCCGTCGACGCCCTCGACGTTGCCGAGCAGATGATTGTGATTGCGGATCATGCGGCCGTGGTAGGCGAAATAGCGGGTCGAGAAATAAGTGTAATACTTCGGGAAGCGGTCCTGGATAGCGCGGCCGAGCGTGGCCTGATCGCGCGCCGTGGTCATCTGCACGTCGTCGGGGAGACCGGACGCATTGTGATAGGTCGTGTGCATCATGCCGAGCGCATGCGCCTTGGCGGTCATCAGTTTGGCGAATTCTGTTTCATCGCCGGCCAGCGCTTCGGCCACGATCACCGCCACGTCGTTGGCCGATTTGGTGACGATGGCGCGGATCGCCGTTTCAACCTGGATGGTATCGCCGGGCGTTAAGCCGAGCTTCGAGGGCGCCTGGGCGGCGGCGTGCGGCGAGACCTGCATTTCGGTGGTGAGCTTGATCTTGCCTGCCTCCAGCCGCTCGAACAGCAGGTACAGCGTCATGATCTTAGTCAGCGAGGCCGGGTGGCGCGGACTGTCGGCGTTGGACGCCTGCATCACCGCGCCGGAATTGGCGTCCACCACGATCGAGGCCGTGGAGGGTTCGTAGTTTTCGGCAGCCACGCCGTGGTGGTGTCGACCGCGAGCGTTGGCGTCGGTGCTAACGGCAGTTACGGCGAGCAAAGTCGCCAGGCCGACGGCGCCCCAAGGCAAACGGACAAGGGCTCCCGCACGCAACATTCGCACTCCCAACCCCGTTATTAGGCGGTCTTGAGACCCGCCAAATCAGGCCGATTTATAGCGCCCCCGCGCCGCCACAAATTACGACGGTAGGGGAACACGGTTTACAAATTATTAAGGCAATCCCCTGGAATTTAAGGTATTTTTGCACTGCGAAATAATGTTTGACTTTATTGTGCAGTGCGGTATAAGCCTGCCTTATTCCCGGATAGGCCGGGTACCGAGTTTAGCACATTGGCACCGCTTTGCGGGCCGGGAATGGGATAACAATGGTCAAGAATTTCGAGGACCTCCAGCAGGTCAGTAAAGACAATGTTGAGATCGCCATGAAATCGATGGGCGTGCTCTCGAAGGGCGGCCAGGCCATCGCGGTCGAAGTTGCCGACTACTCCAAGAAGGCGTTCGAAGACGGCACCGCGGCGCTCGAGAAGCTGTTCGGCGTCAAGTCGGTCGAGAAGGCCATCGAGCTGCAGACCGAATACGCCAAGACCGCCTATGAAGGCTTCGTGGCCAAGGCTTCCAAGATCGGCGAGCTCTATGCCGATCTCGCCAAGGAGACCTACAAGCCGTTCGAAACTTTGCTGGCGAAGGCCAAGTAAGAAGGTCCCATAATTCTCGTCACGTAGCGTGTTGAGTTTTTCTTAAGCGTTGCGTCAGCGTCAAAGGAAAAGCCCGGCTGGTTAGGCCGGGCTTTTTGTTTGGGAGCAGGGTGCTGCTGCCTGGGTTATTTGGCCACCCGCAGCTGCGTCAGGTTGGTGCCGATCTGGGTAAAGACCGCCATGATTTGGCTCGCCGACGTCAGTAGGTAGAATTTGTCAGAGGTGCTGGCGCAATTCTGCAACAGGGTGGATGTCGGGTCGCCGCCGGTGTTCACCTGAATGGTGTAGATGGTGTTGGTGACGTTGGCGCCGGTGGCGGCCTTGAAGTTGGCGCAGGTTAGCTGTTCGCGCGCGTCGATCTTGGCGTCGTCGGATGTGCCGAGACTGGAGCCATCCCCATACCAGCGGTCTTGCGTGTTCAAACCGTCGGTCAGCAGGATGATTATTTGTGAGTAGTTATAGCCCGGTTGCATCGCCGGCACCGTGAAGGGTCCGCCGCCGACCAGCGACATCCAGCCGAGCTGCAACCCGATATTCTGGTTGGTGCTGCCGTTCGGCGACATGTTGTTGACTAGCGAGGACATCGACGACCAGCTGTAGCTCAAGCCCATCACACCTTGCGGACAGGTGCCGTATTGTTCGGCCGCGTAGAGCGTCGAATTGATAGTGATGCTCGGCGCCGCGGCGTTCGTGTCGTAGTTGCCCGTGGTGTCAGGCGTGGTTGAATTGCCGCGGTCCATGACGCAGCCGGTCCAGGTGCTGTGGGTATTGGGCGTCCATTTCGCCGGGTTCCAAACACCGGGCGTCCATGCGCCTGTCGTCCACGTTCCGCCTGCGGTCCACACGCCGACCGTCCACCGCCCCGCCGTCCAGGTTCCGCTGTGCTGCGAGCACGTGCTGCTGGTCGTGTACTGCGATTTCGAACACACGCCCGCGCTGGTGCAGGTGCTCTGGGTCGTGTGGCCCGATATCGAGCAGGTCCCCGCGGCCGTGCAGGTGCTCTGGGTCGTGTGGCCCGATATCGAGCAGGTTCCGGTCGTGCACTTGCTCTGGGTATCGTGGCCCGATCCCGAAATCGAGCAGAGGCCGGCGCTGGTGCAGCTGTTTTGACTGGTGTTGCCCGAGATCGAGCAAGTGCCGTCGGATGTGCAGCTGCTCTGGGTATTGTCACCTGATATCGAGCAGGAAGAGTGCGAAACGCAACTACTCCGGGTCGAGTAGTTCCCGATGCTGCAAGTACCGTTATTGGCATCCCAGGAATTGTTGTCGGACAACGTCGGATCCTGCGCCGCGGTGCCCCAGTAAATATAATTCGAATTGTAATTGGCGGCGCCGAGATTGACGTCCTTCACGAATGGAATGATCGAGACGTAGACGTCGCCATTATTGGTGGCGGCGCTCTGCAACTGGGTCAGCAGGCTTTGGGTCGCGGACTTGAGCGCGGTCATCTTGCCGCTGTCGGCCATCGACCCGGTGTTATCCAGCACCAGCGCCACGCGCAGCAGGTTGGATCCCCATTTGACGGTCGAGGAGCCGTTCACCGCCAGGTTCTGGAAGTTTTGTCCCGGGATGAGGCCAAGAAAGAAGGTCGGCACATTGGCAGAAGCGTTCACGACGAGTGCGGTTCCGCCACTGGTCGTGTAGTTGGCCGCAACCGTTACGTCCTGAGCTTCTGGCCGCGTGAACAGCGCGTTGAAGTATTTCACGGCGTTTGCTTGCACCTGGGCCGAAGTCTCGGTGGCGGCTTCCTTCGATAGCATCAGCGCGGTCGCGTCGAGGGCGTTTTGCAGCGCGGTCTTGACCGAATTGGCGTGGCTGTAATCGACTGCAAAGCCGACAAACGTGACGATCGGCAGGGTGGCGATGGCGAAGGTGATCGCGACATTGCCTCCCCGCGCGATACGAAACGCGCGGAGCGAGCTACGAAATTTGGTCCAAACCGACATCATGGTACTTCACCGAAAACGGTTGAATTCGTCTGCCTTCATAAGCCCTGAGGTTAAAAGGCTGGTATATCGATGACGGGAAAAGCCGCCTCGCATGGTAATTGTCGCGCCCGCAAACCGGCGGGTCTGCCCGCTCGTTCAAGCGCTTGCTTGGTTAACCCGCTCTGCCTGCGATACCGCTAATGCCGAATAGTTCTTACGGGGTGTCGTTAATGCTTGGTTGGTGCGGCGGCAAAAACGTCCTGTGAGAGCAAGCAAAATCGGACAATTTGCGTTTTCGCCGCCGGCCGGACCCACTACATGGCGAGCCGCAGGTTGGTGAGCGCGGTGCCGATTTGCCCGAAGGTCGTGACGATCTGCGCCGACGAGGTCAACAGGAAGAATTTGCTCGAGTCGGTCGCGCAATTCTGCAGCAGCGTCGAGGTGGCTTCTTTGTCGGTGTTGACCTGCACGGTATAGACCGTGATGCTGGCGGCTTTGAGATTGTCGCAGGTCTTCTGCTGCCGCGCGTCGATTGACGACGCGGTGCTGTACCAGCGGTCCTCGGTGTTGAGGCCATCGCTCAAGAGAATGATGACCTGGCTGTATTTGTAGTTCGGATCCTGCGCGGGCACCGTGAAGGGCGCAGCCGTCAAGGATTGCCAGCCCATCTGCAAGCCGATCGCCTGGTTGGTATTGCCGACCGGCTGCATGGCAGTGATCTTGTTGGAGAGCGCGGTCCAGTCGTTGGACAACCCCATCAGCGACACCGGGCAGGACGAGTACTGCTCGGTCGGATACAACGTGCTGCCAGCGACCGCTGCGTCGTTGGTGGTGTCGAAATTCTGGTCGCGGTCGGTGACGCAACCGTTCCACGTGCTGTGGGCATCGGGCGTCCATACTTTGCTGTGCGACAGGCACGTGCTTTGGTCCGTGTAGCTCGACTTGCTGCAGCTTCCGTTCACCGCCTCCCACAAATCCCAGCGCAGCCAGGATGCGCTGACGCTGCCGGGATCGACGTTCACGTCCTTGTTGAAGGGAATGATCGAAACATAGACGTCGTCGGGGCTCGTGGCCGCGGCCTTGAGCGACGTGAGAAGATTTTGCGATGCGGTCTGAAGCGCTGTCATCTTGTTCGAGCTCGCCATCGATCCGGTATTGTCGAGCACAAGCGCGACGCGCAATCGGGTATTGCCCCAGGTCGACGTCGTCGATGCCGAGATGTTGATGTGGTCGATATTCAGGACGGCGAGAAAATTTGTCGCCAGTCTGGCACTGCCGCTGAGGACAATTTGCGATCCACTGGACGAGGAATAGTTCGCGGTTACTACGACGTTTGAAACCCCGGGCCGGTTGTTGAACTGGGCATTGAAATAATTGGTCGCGTTGGCTTGGATGGTGCTGGCCGAATCCGTGGCCGCGGTTTTCGACAGCATCAGTGCGGTCGCATCGAGGGCGTTTTGAAACGCGGTGCGAGCCGCACTGGCTTGGCTGTAGTCGATGGCCGCGCCGACGGCGCCCATCAACGGTATAATCGCTATTCCCAGCATCGGAGCGACGGCTCCTTGCCGGTTTTTCCAGAAACGGTGCAAGCGGTGCAGAAGCATGGCGGTAGCCCCCCTGATGGACTGCCGGGAAACTGGCAATCGGTAGCGGCGGTAGAAAGATGCTGTCGGCGCCTTTAGATATCGTTGGAACCTGACCGCGAATTTGGGGAAAAATCGGCGCGCATTGTCGGCAAGGCGCTTGTGATCGGGTAACCAATGGATATCTGCCTGGATGCGGCCAGATTCGCCGGAAATCGGCTTGTTTTGTCCCGGAGCGGGACAAAATCCGCGCTTCGTCGGCTTGGCCTGTCTGCGCCGGGGTCTTTATGATGGTGACAAGATGGTGATGCCGCGTGCTGGCGCGGCGGTGGGTGTTAGAGTTCTGCTTGGCAACGGAAACGTGATGACATCGAACGCTACCAAGGACTTTCAGGCGGCCGGGGTCCTATCCGGTGACGGATCGCCCCGCATGGCGGATGACGACCGCAAGCGTCGCGCCGACCAGGGCGGCCCCAGCACCGCGGTCATCACCAAGACCAAGCCGCAGACCAAGAAGCCGAGCATGTACCGCGTGCTCATCCTGAACGACGACTACACGCCGATGGAGTTCGTCGTGCACGTGCTGGAACGCTTCTTTGGCCGCGACCACGAAGCCGCCACACGGATTATGTTGCATGTGCATCATCACGGCATCGGCGAATGCGGCATCTATACTTATGAAGTCGCCGAGACCAAGGTGACGCAGGTTATGGACTTCGCGCGGAAACATCAGCATCCTCTGCAATGCGTGATGGAAAAAAAGTGAGTCTGGGAGTGGGGCGTTCAATACAAATGCGAATGGGATTCTAAATGCCGACCTTCTCCCGCAGTCTTGAGCAGTCGCTGCATCGCGCGTTGGCGCTCGCCAATGAGCGGCACCACGAATACGCCACGCTTGAACATTTGCTATTGGCGCTGATCGACGATCAGGACGCCTCCGCGGTGATGCGCGCCTGCAACGTCGATCTCGAAAAGCTCAAGCGCAGCCTGACGGCCTATCTTGAATCCGAACTGGAAAACCTGATCACCGACGGCGCCGAGGATTCCAAGCCGACCGCCGGCTTCCAACGCGTGATCCAGCGCGCGGTCATCCATGTGCAATCCTCCGGACGCGAGGAAGTCACTGGCGCTAATGTGCTGGTCGCGATCTTCGCCGAGCGCGAGAGCCACGCCGCGTATTTCCTGCAAGAGCAGGACATGACCCGCTACGACGCGGTCAACTACATCAGCCACGGCATTGCCAAGCGGCCGGGTCTCACGGAGTCGCGTCCGGTGCGCGGCGTCGAGGAAGAGGCTGACACCAAAGGGGGCGACGAGCCCAAGAAGAAGGGCGACGCGCTCGACGCCTATTGCGTCAATCTCAACAAGAAGGCCAAGGACGGCAAGATCGATCCGTTGATCGGGCGCGACGCCGAGATCAATCGGACCATCCAGGTGCTGTGCCGCCGGCAGAAGAACAATCCGCTGTTCGTCGGCGAAGCCGGCGTCGGCAAGACCGCGATCGCCGAGGGTCTTGCCCGCCGCATCATCCATGGCGAAGTGCCGGACGTGCTCAAGGGCGCCACCGTATTCGCGCTCGACATGGGAACGCTGCTTGCCGGCACGCGCTATCGCGGCGACTTCGAGGAGCGGCTCAAGCAGGTGATCAAGGAGATCGAGGCCTATCCGGGCGCAATCATGTTCATCGACGAGATCCACACCGTGATCGGCGCCGGCGCCACGTCCGGCGGCGCGATGGATGCGTCCAATCTGCTCAAGCCGGCTTTGGCTTCGGGCACCATCCGTTGCATCGGCTCGACCACCTACAAGGAATACCGCCAGTATTTCGAGAAGGACCGCGCGCTGGTGCGTCGGTTCCAGAAGATCGACGTCAACGAGCCGACGATCGCCGACGCCATCGAAATCATGAAGGGCCTCAAGCCCTATTTCGAGGAATACCACAAGCTCAAATACACCAACGAGGCGATCAAGGCGGCGGTCGAGCTGTCGGCGCGCTACATCCACGACCGCAAGCTGCCGGACAAGGCGATCGATGTGATCGACGAGTCGGGCGCGGCGCAGATGCTGTTGCCCGAGGGTCGCCGCAAGAAGACCATCGGCATCAAGGAAATCGAGACTACGATCTCGACCATGGCGCGGATTCCGCCCAAGACCGTGTCGAAGGACGACGCCGAGGTGCTGAGACACCTTGAGCAGACACTCAAGACGACGGTCTACGGCCAGGACAGGGCGATCGACTCGTTGTCAGCCTCGATCAAACTGGCGCGCGCCGGCTTGCGCGAGCCGGAAAAGCCGATCGGCTGTTATTTGTTCTCGGGACCGACCGGCGTCGGCAAGACCGAGGTCGCCAAGCAATTGGCTGCCGCGCTCGGCGTCGAACTGATCCGCTTCGACATGTCGGAGTATATGGAGCGGCACACAATATCGCGCCTGATCGGCGCGCCTCCCGGCTATGTCGGCTTCGACCAAGGCGGGCTGCTGACCGATGGCGTCGATCAGCATCCGCATTGCGTTCTCCTCCTCGACGAAATCGAGAAGGCGCACCCCGATCTGTTCAACGTGCTGCTCCAGGTCATGGATCACGGCAAGCTGACCGATCACAACGGCAAGTCGGTCGACTTCCGCAACGTCATTCTCATCATGACGACCAATGCGGGCGCCTCCGAAATGGCCAAGCAGGCCTATGGTTTCACCCGCACCAAGCGGGAAGGCGACGATCACGAGGCGATCAACCGGATGTTTGCGCCGGAATTCCGCAACCGGCTGGACGCCACCATCACTTTCGCCCATCTGTCGCAGGAGGTCATCGCCAAGGTGGTCGAGAAGTTCGTGCTCCAGCTCGAGGCGCAGCTCGGCGACCGCAATGTCACCATTGAGCTGTCGGAAGAGGCGGCGCGCTGGCTGATCGCCAACGGCTACGACGAGCTCATGGGTGCGCGTCCGATGGCGCGCGTGATCCAGGAGCACATCAAGAAACCGCTGGCCGACGAGGTGCTATTCGGTCACCTGAAGAACGGCGGGCATGTGCGCGTCATCGTCGATAAGGACGAGAACGGTCGCGACAAGCTCGGCTTCGAATATCTCGATGGGCCGGTCACGCCCAAACCGGAGAAGCTCCCGGCGGTGCGGCCCAAGGCCAAGCGGCGCTCTTCGCCGCGTCCGAAAGCCAAGCGCGGTTCGGTGCCGAAGGTGCCTTTGATCAAGGCCTGAACACCTGCGCACAACAATTGATGTCGAAGGCCGGCACTTGTGGCCGGCCTTCTCATTTTGGAACTCATGCAACACAGCGACGTTGGTATCGCGGAAATTAATTCACCCACCCCGCTTTAGAGTCGTTCCAGTTCGGAGCAATTCTATTGTTGCCTGCCGCGCATGAATTAATTTGAAGATCAAATTGATGGAATGATAGCGTCGCGCGGGGACGAACCGGGAGAGTTAAAATGACAAAGACACCAAGCTTCGTTCTCGCGATTGCCGGTTTTGCGGTTTGGTTTGGGGCATCATCGGCGCTGTCGGCGAAAGAATTTTATATCGGCGAACCTATCGTAAAGAACGACTTGCAGCTTGTTCCGCACTATCTGGAAGGCATTCAGATGGACAAGATGCCGGCAGGAATGTCGATGAACCCCAAGGCGGTTCATCTGGAGGTCGACGTGCACGCCACCAAAAGCGACAAGCACGGCTTCCATGAAGACGAGTGGATGCCCTATTTGACGATCAGCTATCGCATCGAAAAGTCGGCGGGAAATTCAAAGCCGACGGAAAACTATTCGCGATGACGGCGGGCGACGGCCCGCACTATGCCAACAACGTGATGCTGGCGGGCGAGGGCGACTATCATCTGACATTTACTCTCGATCCCCCTTCGAAGGCGGGTTTCATTCGTCACATCGATAAGGAGTCCGGTGTCCCGGCATGGTGGGAGCCGTTCTCGGTCGACTGGACTTTCCATTATCCGAGCAAACCAAGTCAGGACTGATATGCGGATCGCGCTGGCGCTTCTTGCGTTGTCTGTGTTCTGCATCGGTGCGCGTGCCGAGGAGCCCTTTTCGACGTCGATCACGCTGCGCAATCATCGTTTCGAGCCGGCGGAAACCCATGTGCCGGCGGGCCGGCGTATTTTGTTGCATTTGAAAAACGAAGATCCGCTGTCGGAGGAATTCGACTCCAGCGCCCTTAAGGTCGAGAAGGTGTTTGCCGGCAATTCTGAAGGCATTATTCGGATCAGCCCGTTGGACAAGGGGCGATACGAATTCATGGGCGAATATCACTCCGACACCGCCAAGGGCGTCGTGATCGCGGAATAGGCGCCGCGCAATTTGTAGGGCGCGTATGCGGTGTTGGCGGGCGCCGGCGAGCTTGCACTTCTGCTGGACGGATATTTATTCGCGCACTAACCCGCGGCGATGGCGGCGGCGAGTTTTTTGGCGTGCTCGGCCAGCAGCTCGGGTTTTTCCTTCTCGCTCGCCGGCGGCTTCATGGCGACGCCGGTTTTGCGCGGGATGACATGGACATGCAGGTGGAACACCACCTGTCCGCCGGCGCCCTCGTTGAACTGCTGCAACGTGACGCCATCGGCCTCGAAGGCCTTCATCGCGCCCTTGGCGACCTTCTGCGCCACCATCATCACGTGCGCGAGATCGTCGGCGCCGACGTCGAGGATATTGCGCGCCGGCGCTTTCGGCAGCACCAGGCTATGTCCCGGCGAACGCGGCATGATGTCGAGGAAGGCGAGCGCCTGATCGTCCTCGTAGACTTTGTAGCTCGGTAATTCGCCGCGCAGGATCTTGGCGAAGATGTTGTTCGGATCGTACGGCATCGCAATCTCCTGGCTCAGTCCTGTTCCACCAAGTCCTTGCGGAATGGCGCGGCCGCCGCAAGCTCTTCGCTGGCCGCCCGCACATAGGCGCGCTCGCGCGCCAGATACTCGGCCACCGCCCGCCGCAGCGCCGGATTGGCGATGAAATGGGCGGAATAGGTGGTCTTCGGCATGTAGCCGCGCGCCAATTTGTGCTCGCCCTGGGCGCCGGCTTCGACGCGCGCAAGTTTATGCATGATGGCGTAGTCGATGGCTTGATAGTAGCACAGCTCAAAATGCAGGAACGGATGATGCTCAACAGCGCCCCAATTGCGGCCGTAAATCGTGTCGTTGCCTAGGAAATTGAGCGCCCCGCCGATCCAGCGCCCGGCGCGCTTGGCCATGACCAGCAAAATGCGGTCGCGCATTGCCTCGGACACGATCGAGAAGAACGCGCGCGTCAAATAGGGCCGGCCCCATTTACGCGATCCGGTATCCATGTAGAAGGCGAAAAAGGCGTCCCACACCGCCTCGGTCAGGTCGGAGCCGGTGAGCCAGACCACCTCGATGCCTGGATCGAGGGCTTCCTTGCGCTCCCGGCGGATGGTCTTGCGCTTGCGCGACGACAACTGGCCCAGAAAGTCGTCGAACGTCGCGTAGCCGCCATTCTCCCAATGGAATTGCTGGTCGTTGCGTTGCAGGTAGCCGCGCTCGCCCAGCAGACGCCATTCCGCCTCGGTTGCGAAGGTGACGTGCACCGAAGACAGTTCGTTGGTCGTGGCGATCTCGACCAGCGAATCGGCGAGCGCGCCGCGCACGGCGCCGGCCAGCGGGCCGGGGCGGGTGAGCAGACGAGGGCCGGTGACCGGCGTGAAGGGCACCGCCACTTGCAGTTTGGGGTAATAGTCGCCGCCGGCGTGCTCGAAGGCCTCGGCCCAGCCGGCATCGAAGACATATTCGCCACGCGAATGGCTCTTCACATAGCACGGCGCGGCGCCCAACAGCGTGCCGTCGTCGCCTTCCGCCAGCAGATGGCGTGGCTGCCAGCCGGTGCGCGGGCCGACCGAGAATGACGCCTCAAGCGACGACAGAAAACCATGGGAAATAAATGGGCTAGTGACTTGTCTTTGTGTGGATAAGTCTGGGGATAAGTTATCCTCACATGGGGGCAATTTATCCTCATGTGTCACATCAGCCGCGCAGGCGTCCCACGCTGCGGCCGGGACCTCGGCGAGCGATGGCGCAATGCGGATACGGAGTTCTGTGTCAGTCATCGGGGGGTCTGTGAGGGCGACTTTAAGCCGGTTTACGGGCGAATGGCTTCAAAAATGATCTGATCAGCCCAACGCGCGGCGCGTGCCCGGTCGGCCTCGCTACGCACGGTCCAAGTCAGCAGCGGCAGACGGAACAACGTGCGGGCGATGAGCGTCGCCACGGCCGGCAGGTCCTTCACGCCATAGGCGATGAAATGGGGACGAGTGCGGTTGGCGTGCAACAGGAACGCCATGCGGCGCTTTTCCGTACCCGAGAAGCGATCCCATTCGTAATGGGCGTAGTACCGCTCGGCGACGATGCCGCGTGTGAGATGCGGAGCGATCCAGCGCACCACTTCGATCATGGCGGGATCGAACGACATCACCGCCACCGGGCCGGAATAAGCCGCCAGCACGTCGGTGACGCGCTGCGCCAGGCGCCGGTCGTTGTCAAAATGGCTTTTGAGCTCGAGCAGGAGGGGCGCGCGGCCATCCACCAGATCGCACAATTCGCTTAAGCGCAGGATACGGTCGGCGCTTGTCTTAAAGAGGACTTTCGTGATGTCGGCGGCCGCCATCTCGGTCAGCCGGCCGTGGCCTTCGGTCAGGCGGCCGAGCGCATCGTCGTGATACACCATAGCCTCGCCGTCGGCGCTGATTTGCAGGTCGGTCTCGATGCCGTAGCCGTGGTGAAGCGCCGCGGCAAAGGCCGATGCCGTGTTCTCGATCACGCCGGCCGACGTGTCATGCAGGCCACGATGGGCGAACGGTTGCGCGGTGAGCCAGGCGAGGCCGGGCATGAATCAAGCCACTTCGAAAATGCCTTCGACTTCGATAGCGGCGTCGGCGGGCAGCGCCGAGACGCCGACTGTGGTGCGGGCGTGGCGGCCTTTGTCGCCGAACACGTCCACCATCAGATCGGAGGCGCCGTTCATGACTTTCGGTCCGTCGGTAAAGCCGGGCGCCGAATTGATGAAGCCGCCGAGCCGCACCACGCGGGCAACCTTGTCGAGGTCGCCGAGCGCGCCCTTGATCTGCGCCAGAAGATTGACCGCGCAGGCGCGGCCCGCCTTCTGACCGTCCTCGACCGAAACGCCGGCGCCCAGTTGGCCTTTAGCGACCAGCTTGCCGTCGCTGCCGAAGCAAAGCTGCCCGGAGACGATCAGCAGATTGCCGCTGCGCACAAACGGCACATAATTGGCGATCGGACTAGCCGGGGTCGGCAGCGCGATGCCGAGGCTTTCGATCTTTTTTTCAACAGTTCCGGCCATGACATTCTCCCGCTGATTTGACTTGTCTTGGCTGATCGGGCGCGCCGGTGCAAGCATTGCCGGGGCCCGCCTCGGCCTCTATGTTGCCTCTATCTTGCACGATTCATCTTCGGAACGCGGCGCCAACGCCGCCGGAAGGTCCGCTTCGATGACAACGACACTTTACGTCAAACGGCTGATCCTACCGGTCTTGGCCATCGGTCTTGCCGCCACCGCGGTCCACAGGCAGGCGGTGGCCGCGCCGCCCGCCGACAAGGTGCTGCTGGCGCCGCATCGGGCGGTTTACGACCTCAAGCTGTTCAAGTCGCAAGGCAGCCGCGGCATCGAGGCGGTCCGCGGCCGCATTCTGTACGATTTTTCCGGCAACGCCTGCGACGGCTACGAGCTGCAATTCCGCCAGGTGTCCGAACTCGATTCCGGCGAGGGCAAAGCCGCGCTTAGCGACCTGCGCTCCACCACTTGGGAAGACGAGGCCGCCAAAACCTTCCGCTTCAACTCGCAGAATTTGCTCAACGACAAGACCACCGATTCCGTCGACGGCCACGCCGAACGCAACGCCCAGACCGTGGCGGTCAATCTTAGCAAGCCCAAGGACAAGAATTTCACCGTTCCGTTGAATGCGGTGTTTCCGACCGAGCACATGCGCCGCATCATCATCGCGGCGCGCGAAGGCAAATCGATCCTGGAATTTCCTGTCTATGACGGTTCGGAATCCGGCGAGAAGCTCTACGGCACGCTTACCGTGATCGGGAAAGCGATCGCGCCGGGGGCCACGCCGCCGGACGACGCAACGGCGAAAATCCCTGAGCTTGCCAAGCTGACGCGCTGGCCGGTGACCATCAGCTATTTCGAACAGCAGGACGAGGCGGCCGAACACACCGGCGAGCAGACGCCGGCCTATTCGATTTCCTTTGAGCTCTACGAGAACGGCATCTCGCGCGCGCTGGTGCTCGACTACACCGATTTTACTATCAAGGGCGAGATGACGTCGCTGGAGATCAAGAAGCCGAAGCCCTGCCAGTAAATTAGTCGTCGTCGAGCGCCAGGCCCTTCACCACCGCATCGCGGCCGAATTTTGCGCGCAGGCGATCGATCGCATGTTCGGCTTCGGCGGCGCGGCGGTCGATCAAATCGGATAGTTCGTCGCCCGCGGCGTCCTCCAGATGGCTGACGCCGATTCCGATCAGGCGATAGCGGGTGGCGTCCACTTCGCGGCTCAGCAGATCGCGGCCGGTGGCGAAAATGCGCGCCGCGAGCTGAGTCGACGCTCCCAAGGCGCGCGCCCGCGTGCGGATTTTGAAATCGGCGCTCTTGAGCTTCAAGGTCACGGTCGAGCCGGCAAGTCGCGAGGCCTTGAGGCGGGCTGACACCCGCTCGGTCAGATTCCACAAATGCTGCTCGAGCGGGCGGAATTCACTGATGTCCTGATTGAAGGTGGTTTCTGCCGAAACGCTTTTGGTGTCGCGCTCCGCATCGACGTGGCGGGCGTCTAGCCCGCGCGCCAGCCGCCACAACCGCGCGCCTTCCTCGCCGTAGCGGCGCATCAGGTCGGTTTCCTCGGCGCGTTGCAGGTCGGCGATCAGTCGGTAGCCGTCGGCGGCGAGCTTGGCCGCGCTGACGGCGCCGACGCCGTAGATGAAGCCGACCGGCTTAGGCGCCAGGAACGCCGCGGCCTCGTCTTGGCCCAGTACGGCAAAGCCGCGCGGCTTATCCATGTCGGAGGCGATTTTGGCCAGGAACTTGTTGGTCGACAGGCCGACGGAAATCGTGATGCCGAGCTCGCGTTCGACGTCGCGCGCCAGGCGCGCCAGTACCTTGGCGGCGCTCATGCCGTGCAAGCGCTCGGTACCGGTCAGATCGAGGAAGGCTTCGTCGATCGACAGCGGCTCGACCAGCGGCGTGAGCGCCAGCATGGCGCGGCGCACCTCGCGGCCGACTTTGCTGTATTTCGAAATGTTTGGCTTGATCACCACGGCGTTCGGGCAGCGACGCAGCGCCTCGAACATCGGCATTGCCGAACGGATGCCATAAGTGCGCGCCACATAGCAGCAGGCCGCGACCACACCGCGTTTGCCGCCGCCGACGATCAGGGGTTTGTCGACCAGCGATGGATCGTCGCGCTTTTCGATGGTGGCGTAGAAGGCGTCGCAATCGACATGCGCGATGGTCAGCCGGTCGAACTCTGCGTGACGTATAAGACGCGGGGAGCCGCAGCCCGGACAGCGCTTGGCGGTGTCCGGCGCGTCCGCCAAACAATCGCGGCAGAAGCTCACGGTATTTCGCGCTCCCAATGTGCGCCCAACGCGGCCAGCGCCTTGCCGGCATCGGCCGGATCGATGCCGGTTTCAGAAGAAAACGCCAGAAGAAGCCGATCATCAGCGGCGAGGTGATCCAGTACCCCTGCGAGGAAGCCCCGTTCCCGGGCCACCTCGCGAATCTCTGCCGGTCCGATGCCGGTGACCGCTAGGAACCGCCCAAGCCGCTCGCCGTCGCCCGCGATGAAGGTAAGCGCCTGAATTGCCAGCGCTTCCGCTGCTTCCGGGGTCATCGAAGGGTGTGCTTTCTTGAGCATAAATTTGCCTTTCCGTAACAAATCGGCACTACCGTGACCGATCATGCCCGAGCGCGCATGGCCTGGCGACGCCGAGCGCGGCGCGCGGGGCGCGTGACTGGGGACAAATGGGGCGGGGATAAATGCCGAAAACCGTCCTGATTGTGGAGGACAACGAGCTGAATATGAAGCTCTTCCACGATCTTCTCGAAGCGCACGGCTATGCGACCGTCGGCACCCGCAATGGGATCGAAGCGCTTGATCTCGCACGCAAGTACCGGCCGGATCTCATTCTGATGGATATCCAGCTGCCGGAAGTATCCGGCCTCGAAGTGACAAAATGGCTCAAGGACGATGCCGAACTCAAGGCGATACCGGTCGTGGCGGTCACCGCCTTTGCCATGAAGGGCGACGAGGAACGCATTCGCGAGGGCGGTTGCGAAGCCTATCTGTCTAAGCCGATTTCGGTCGGCAAGTTCATCGAGACCATCCGGCATTTCCTGGGGCCGGCCTGATGGTGCAATCATGACCGCCCGCGTTCTTGTCGTCGACGACGTCCCGGCCAATGTGAAACTGCTGGAAGCGCGATTGTCGGCAGAATATTTCGACGTCATCACCGCTAGCAACGGAGTCCAGGCGCTTGCGATATGCGAGCGCGCCGAGTGCGACATCGTGCTGCTCGACGTGATGATGCCGGAAATGGACGGCTTCGAAGTCTGCCGCAGGCTCAAGTCCAATCCGGCCACCCACCATATTCCAGTCGTAATGGTGACCGCGCTCGACCAGCCCTCCGACCGCGTGAAGGGCCTGGAAGCTGGCGCCGACGATTTCCTCACCAAGCCGCTCGTCGACGTGGCGCTGATATCGCGCGTGCGCTCACTGGCCCGGCTCAAGATGGTAACCGACGAGCTGCGCCTGCGCGCGCTTACATCGAAGGAAATCGGCATCGAAAGCCCGGAGCGCGAAGCGGTGGCGGAAACCGGCCGCGACGGCCGCATCCTGATCGTCGACGACCGCGAGAGCTCCTATGAACGCATCGTCTCGACGCTGTCGGCCGAGCACACGGTGGGCGTCGAAACCAATCCGGCCGATGCGCTGTTCAACGTTGCCGAAGGTAACTACGACCTGCTGATCGTGTCGCTCGGCCTCAAGAATTTCGATGGCCTACGCCTGTGCAGCCAGGTGCGCTCGCTCGAGCGCACCCGCGGCGTGCCGATCCTCGCGGTTGCCGAAGCCGACAACAATACGCGGCTGGTGCGCGGCCTGGAAATCGGCGTCAACGACTACCTGATCCGCCCGATCGACAAGAACGAGATGCTGGCGCGCGTGCGCACCCAAATCAAGAAGAAGCGCTACACCGAGCGGCTGCGCGACAACGTGCAGATGAAGATCGAAATGGCGATCACCGACGCGCTGACCGGGCTGTTCAATCGCCGCTACATGGAGACGCATCTGGCGACCTTGGTCGAGCAGGCGGCCGCTCGCGGCAAGCCGATCGCGGTGCTGGTGGTCGATATCGACTTTTTCAAAGCGATCAATGACGGCCACGGCCACGACGCCGGCGACGATGTGTTGCGCGAATTCTCGCTACGCATCCGCAAGTCGATCCGCAACATCGATCTGGCGTGCCGCTATGGCGGCGAGGAATTCGTCATCGTGATGCCGGAGACCGACATGGCCGTCGCCACCATGGTGGCTGAGCGGTTGCGCCGGCGCATCGCCACCGAGCCCTTCGCCATTCAGCAGGGCGCGCGCAATCTCGAAGTGACGATTTCCATCGGCATTGCTGGGCTGGGCGACACCGCCGACACCGCGGCGGCGATCCTCAAGCGTGCCGACACCGCGCTCTATCGCGCCAAGCGCGACGGACGCAACCGGGTCGTGCCGCACGCCGCGTAGAAAAACGCGCAGTTTCATTACGATAACAGCGAAATTTGGTCTGTCGCGGCGCCTGATCTAACGTCAGGTATCGGCCTCTGATTCGGGCCGCGCATTGGCGTGCGCGCCCGCACGACGTTGCCCTGCGGAGTGCTCAGGTCCGCCGCATCTCCTGGGTCCTGCGGGGTTCGGCCGGTTGGGAGCGGTGAGAGAGGCCTCCTCATCACCGCTTCCGGCCGGCCAGCTTTATGGCCGGACGATGGTCCAGCCCTTTTCGCCGAGCTCGATCAGCGTGACGATGCCCGCTTTGACACGGGTGGCGTTCTCGACCAGCGGCGGTTCCTTGCCTTCATTGCGGGTCATGGCATCGAGCGTGTTTTCGCAGGCGTCGAAGCTAACATTGGGCATGCTCTGCTTGAACGACTTCAGCCGCTCCAGTACCGGCGACTTGTCCGCGCGCAGCATGTAAAGCCCGGCATTGAACGCTACGACCTGGACTTCAACCTCGTCGCCTTTGTCGGAATAATATTTCGACACATTGGCGGCGACGTTGAGCACGGCATTCATCTTGGCCGGATCGTTGTCGCTGATCTGCAACGCCAGGCGATGCTTTTCCATCGCGCCGGCCGAGCCGCAGGCGAGCGGAACCAACAGCAGGGCGACGAGCAGCGCGCGCATTACTTGATCTTGGATTCTTTGTACTCGACATGCTTCTTGGCGATCGGGTCGTATTTCTTCTTCGCCAGCTTGTCGGTCTGGGTGCGCGAATTCTTGCGCGTCACGTAATAGTGGCCGGTCCCGGCGCTGGAGACGAGCTTGATTTTCAGACTAGCGGCTTTGGCCATGGCATTTCCCTCGCAACTAAACGGTAAAGACGATGATTGGCGCGGAACCTAGCGGGCAGGCGGCAAATGTCAAGAAAGCCCCGATTTTTCAGCCTTTACAGCAGTTCCCGGAAGAATTTCTGCTCGATCATGAAATAAAACGGCACCGGCAGCGAGTGACCCATGCCGGCGGCGACACGGGCGGCGAGTTCTTCCAGCACCACGCCGGTGATGGTGGGCATGTCAAGATGGGTGGCTTCCTCGATCGGCACCCAGGTGAGTTCGACCAGTTCGGAGTCCGGCCCCACCACGCCTTCGATCTTGTGCGCGACCGCGGACACATCGGCGGTGAAGAAGCGCGTGTCGAAGCGGCGCGGCCGGCGCGGCGGCGTGATGGCGCGGGCGATGAAATGGATATTGCCGAGATCGGGATGAACCCTGGCCTTGGCGAACTCGGCCCAAATCTCGCCCGGTGTCGCGGGTGGCGGGTCGCGCTGGATACCGAGCAGAAGGCCGGTTTCCTCGGCCACTTCGCGCACTGCCGTGAGCGTCAGCGCCCGCGCGAACGTCGCGCTCGGTTTGGCGACGCGTTCGTTGAGTTTGATTGCCATGTCAGGATGCAATTCGCTGATTGCCGACATGTCGGCATCGTGCGGCTCGATGCGCCCGCCCGGAAACACGAACTTGCCCGGCATGAATTTGTGGCCGGCATGACGGCGGCCGAGCAGCACCTTCGGCTTGTCGCCGGTGCGGTCGATCAGCATCAGCGTGGCGGCGTCGCGCGGCCCGCTGTCGGGCGAGGTCTGGTCGCGTTCCGACTTGGTCATGCGTTCCGCCCAGACTTTGGCGAGATCTCGCGTCATCGTGCTTTCCGTTGTTTGCCGCGCGGGCGGTAATGCTGGCGGCGCGGTTCGTTGCGCGGGCGGTGGCCCGGTTTTCCTGGACGTCCCTCGGACAAAAGCTCGAAACGCAGTGCGCCGGCAACGGGCGCGGCCTCCACCAGTTTGACAGTGACGCGGTCGCCCAGCCGGTAGGTTTCGCCGGAACGCGAACCGACCATGGCGTGGCCGGCCTCATCATGGCGAAAGTATTCGTCGCCGATGGTGCGCGCCGGGACAAAGCCGTCGGCGCCGGTCTCCTGCAGTTTCACGAACAGGCCGGCGCGGTGCACGCCGGAGACGCGGCCTTCGAAGGTGGCGCCGACGCGGTCGACGAGAAAATGCGCGATCAGACGGTCGTTGGTCTCGCGTTCGGCCAGCATGGCGCGGCGCTCGGCCGCCGAGATCTGCGCGGCAATCTCAGCCAGCGCAGCGGTGTCGGTGGATTCGGGTAAGCCGTCGTTGCCCAATTTGAGAGCGCGGATCAGTCCGCGATGCACGATCAAATCGGCGTAGCGGCGAATGGGCGACGTGAAATGCGCATAGCGGCGCAGGTTTAAGCCGAAATGGCCGTAGTTCTCCGCCGCGTATTCGGCCTGTGCCTGCGTGCGCAACACCACGTCGTTGATGAGTTGTTCGGCATCATGGCCCTTCGCTTGCGCCAGAATTTTGTTGAACGCTTCCGCCCGCATCGCGCCGCCTTTGGCAAAGGGGATGTTTAGCGTGGCGAGAAATTCGCGCAGCGCGTTGACCTTCTCGATGCCGGGCTCGTCATGCACGCGGTAGATCAGCGGCACGCGGGCCTTTTCCAGAGTTTCGGCGGCCGCGACATTGGCGAGGATCATGAATTCTTCGATTAGCTTGTTGGCGTCCTGGCGCTCCGGCGTCACCACGCGGTCGACCGTGCCGTCACCCTTGAGCAGGATTTTCCGTTCGGGGAGATTGAGATCGAGCGGGCCGCGCTCGACGCGGGCACGCTTGAGCGCTTCGTAAGCGTCGTAGAGCGGCCTGAGAACAGCTGCGAGCAGCGGCCCGGTGGTGTCGTCGGGGCGCCCGTCGATGGCGGCTTGCGTCTGCTGGTACGAAAGTTTCGCGGCCGACTTCATCATGATGCGGTGGAACGTGTGCGAGCGTTTGCGGCCGTCGGCGCCGATAACCATGCGGACCGCGAGCGCGGCGCGATCTTCGCGCGGCCGTAGCGAGCACAGATCGTTCGAGATGTGCTCCGGCAGCATCGGCACCACGCGGTCGGGGAAATAGACCGAATTGCCACGCACCAGCGCTTCACGGTCCAGCGCCGAGCCCGGCGTGACGTAATGGGCGACGTCGGCGATGGCGACGGTGACGATGAAGCCGCCGTAACTGTCGCCAGTGGTATCGGGCTCGGCGTGCACGGCGTCGTCGTGATCCTTGGCGTCGGGCGGGTCGATGGTGATCAGCGGACGCGCGCGCCAATCTTCCCGGCCTGACAACATCGCAGGTCTGGCGGCTTCTGCTTCAGCCAGCGTGTCGCGGCGGAAAACGCTCGGGATTGAGTGGGCGTGGATCGCGATCAAGCTGACCGCGCGTTCGCTGGCGAGCGAGCCGAGCCGCTCAACCACGCGGGCGGTCGGACGTACTAGGCGCGGCGCGCGGCCGGTCTCGACCACGACCAGGTCGCCGTCCTGCGCGGCGGCGGTGGCGCCGGCTGGAATGGTGGCGTCCTTGCCGAGCATTTTCTTGTCGACCGGCTCGAGCCTGCCGCCGCCGTTCGGCGCATTGCGGAAGATCCCCAGCATGCGCTGCTTGGGATGATCGATGATCTTGATGACGCGGCCGCGGTGGCGGATGCCGTTGTCTTCTTCCGTTTCCTCAACATGCAGCAGCACGCGGTCGCCAATGCCGGCGGCCTCGCCCGGGCGCGTTTTGCGCGGGGTGTGAATGCGGATCTTCGGCGCCGACCCGTGTGCGGCCTCGTCCCATTCGTCGGGCGTGGCGATGAGGTCGCCGTCGCTGTCGCGCGCGGTCACATCGGCGAACACGGTGGAGGCCAGCGCGCCGGGATGATGCAGCTTCTTGCCGCGTTTCTCGACTGCGCCGTCGTCGGTCATACCGCGCAACATGCGCTTGAGTTCGGCGCGCATGGCGTTCTTGAGGCCGAAGGCGCGGGCGATTTCGCGGGTGCCGACTTTGCCCGGCTGCTTGCCGATGAAGGCGAGGATGTCAGCCTTGGAGGGGAGGGAGGGTGTTCTTTTGCTTTGCTTGTTCAAAATAGAGAGTCCTGCGCCAAAACAGCGCCATGGGGTGAATGTAATGATCGAAAATCAGCTTCGCTAGCTACTCGGCGGCGGTAGCCTTGACGCGGCGCGCCGGCTTGGCGTGAGCTGCAACGGCGGCTTTTTTCGGTTTAGCAGCCGCCGGTTTCTTCGGCTTAGCGGCGGGCGAGGCCGCGGCCTTGCCGGAGGCCGTCTTGCGGCCGGCGGCTCTGCGGTCTTTCGGCGAATTGCCCATCATAGCCGCGCGAGCATCCAGCAGAACAATGGCTTCATCGAGCGTCACGGTGTCTGGCGTCTTGTCGCCGGTGAGCGTGGCGTTGATGCCGTTGTGGCTGACATAGGGACCGAAGCGGCCGTTCTTGACCACGATCGCCCCGCCCTTGTCGGGATGATCGCCGAGAGCCTTGCCCGGATCGGCGCCAAAGCGCCGGCCCTTTTTTGGATTGGCGATCTTGTCGGCGATCAGATGCATGGCGCGGTTAAGGCCGACGGTGAGAACATCATCGCCTTCTTCCAGGCTCGCATAGACCTTGCCGTGCTTGACGTAAGGACCGAAGCGCCCGACGCCGGCCATGATCGGCTCGCCGTCTTCCGGCGACAGGCCGACTTCGCGCGGTAGCGCGAGGAGCGCCAGGGCCTTATCGAGATCGATGTCTTCAGGTGCAACGCCCTTCGGCAGGCTGGCGCGCTTGGGTTTTACCGGCTCCGGGGCGTTGGGATCCTTCTTCTCGCCCTTCTTGCGCTTCGGTGCCTTGATCTCTTCGCCGAGTTGCAAGTAGGTGCCGAAGCGTCCGCCGCGGATTGTCACTTCGAGATTGGTGACCGGGTCGACGCCCAGCACCTTGGTGGGTTGGCTGCCGTTGGCGCCCGGCGTCATCTGCCGGGTGAAGCGGCATTCGGGATAGTTCGAGCAGCCGATGAAGGCGCCGAAGCGTCCGACTTTAAGCGATAGCTTGCCGATGCCGCATTGTGGGCATTGCCGCACCTCGCCGCCGTCGGCGCGCGCCGGAAAAATATGCGGCTCGAGCAGATCGTTGAGCGCATCGAGTACCTGGGTAATGCGCACTTCCTTGATTTCGTTGACCGCGCCGATGAAGTCGGTCCAGAAATCCTCCAGCACCTTCTTCCAATTAATTTCGTTATTGGAGACGCGATCGAGCTGCTCTTCGAGCGAGGCGGTGAAATCATATTCGACGTAACGCTTGAAGAAGCTTTCCAGGAAGCCGACCACGACGCGGCCTTTGTCTTCCGGGATCAGTCGCTTCTTGTCGATGCGGACATAGCCGCGGTCTTGCAGCACTTGCAGGATCGAAGCGTAGGTCGAGGGCCGGCCGATGCCGAGCTCTTCCATGCGCTTGACGAGTGCTGCTTCGGAGAAGCGCGGCGGCGGTTCGGTGAAGTGTTGCGCGGCCTCGATCGATTCCTTCGCTAGCCTCTCGTTCTCGGACATCGCCGGCAGGCGGCGCGACTCTTCGTCTTCCGGCGTCTCGTCCTGACCTTCCTGATAGAGCGTGAGGAAGCCGTCGAACTTCACCACCTGGCCGGTGGCGCGCAGGTCGATAACGCGCGCGCCCGATTTGGCGGCGATATCGACAGTGGTGCGTTCGAGTTCGGCGGATTCCATCTGGCTGGCGACTGCGCGATTCCAGATCAGCTCGTACAAACGCGCCTGATCGCGGTCGACATATTTTGCGACCTGGTCGGGCGTGCGGTGGGGGTCGGTCGGACGCACCGCTTCGTGCGCTTCCTGCGCGTTCTTCGACTTGTTTTGATAGACGCGCGGCGCGCCCGGCACGTATTCCTTGCCGTAATTCTTGCCGATCATGGAACGGATATCGGAAATCGCTTCCGGCGCGATGTCGATGCCGTCGGTGCGCATATAAGTGATGAGGCCGGTGGTCTCGCCGTCGATCTCGACACCTTCGTAAAGGCGCTGCGCCAGGCGCATGGCGATGGCGGGCGCAAAGCCGAGCTTGCGGCTGGCTTCCTGCTGCATGGTCGAGGTGGTGAAGGGCGGCGGCGGATTGCGTCGCGCGGGCTTGGCCTCGACCGTAGCAACGGTGAAGGTCGCGCTCTCAAGCGCATTTTTGAGATCGGTTGCCTGAACGCCGGAGCCGATGTCGAGGCGCTGAAGCTTTTGTCCGTCGGCGCCGACCAGACGCGCTTCGAAGCTCTCGCCGCGCGGAGTCGCGAGCTTGGCGACGATTGACCAATATTCCTTAGCGACGAATTTCTCGATTTCCAATTCGCGGTCGCAGACCAGCCGCAGAGCGACCGATTGCACGCGGCCGGCCGAGCGGGCGCCTGGCAGCTTGCGCCACAGCACGGGCGAGAGCGTGAAGCCGACCAGATAGTCCAGCGCGCGACGCGCCAGGTAGGCATCGACCAGCGCGTTATCGATGGCGCGCGGATGCTTCATCGCCTCGGTCACCGATTGTTTGGTGATGGCATTGAAGACGACGCGCTCGACCTTTTGATTCTTCAGGGCCTTCTTTTCATTCAGCGCTTCCAGCACATGCCAGGAGATCGCCTCGCCCTCGCGATCGGGGTCGGTCGCCAGAATCAGGGTATCGGCGCCTTTAAGGGCGTGGGCGATGTCGTTGACGCGCTTTTGTGACTGGGGATCGACCTCCCAGAGCATTTTGAAATTATTGTCGGGATCGACCGATCCGTCCTTGGCCGGCAGGTCGCGGATATGGCCAAAGGAGGCCAGGACCTCGTAACCGGGGCCTAGGTACTTATTGATTGTCTTCGCCTTGGAAGGCGACTCAACAACGACAACTTTCATGAGAATCCAATGGGTTAGCGGCTGAACTCGACGCAATTTCGCGTGGAATCTGCCGGTAGCTTTGGCCGGAACATGGTGAAGGCACCCCTTACTGTCAAATAAGGGTGCCCGGAAATCCTTTATGAACAGCCAATTCGGGCACGAAAGAGACCGGCCTGCCTCCGGATACAATCTCTAGATGTACTTTTGTGACTGGGCAATTTAGAGGCCGCATTTCGAGGCGGGCCCAAGTATTTTTGCCGCCATGGCCGACCAAGGCTCATCGGAGAAACCCGGCAACCGCACGAAGGTCGCGAATTACGTCGCGACCATGTCGTCCGATTTCGCCACCATGGCGCGCCGGAGTGGCTTGGATACCCGTGACGACCTGCTTGAGATGGTCGGGCTCGAAGCCGAGAATGTCACCCGCCACAGCCAAAACGGTAGCAGCTAGTTTATGGAACTTTGACGCCGAGGCGTTCGAGAAACACCGCGGTCGGATTGCCGTCCGGCACCAGTCCCATTTTCTGCTGCTCGGCGCGAATATTGTCGCGCAAATCGAAATCGATGTGGCCTTCGAAGTCGAACACTTTGTAGCCGATCGCGGATAATTTTTTCTGCAGCGCGATGCGCGCGTCGCGCGACAGCGGGTGATCGTCAGTCGGCCAGGCAGCCTTGATAGGATCGCCGCCGTTCATGCGGTCGGCAAGATGGCCGACTGCGATCACATAGGCATCGGAATTGTTGTACTCCTTGAGCACCGGATAATTCTCGGTGGTCAGAAAAGCCGGTCCGTTGGCGCCGCTCGGAAAATACAAAATGCCGGGACCCGAGGCCGGGAACGGCTTGCCGTCGGCGCGGCGCAGGCCGAGCTTGGCCCATTCCGCGAACGTGGCGTGGCTTGTCATGTAGTCGAAGCCTTTCGGCACCGTGACCTCGAAGCCCCAGGGCAGGCCGCGCTGCCAATGCTCCTTGGCGATATAATTGGCGGTCGAACCGAGCACGTCCGGAACATTGGTCCAGATGTCGGCTTTACCGTCGCCGGAAAAATCGATGGCGTAATCGACCACGTTGGTTGGCATGAACTGGGTCTGGCCCATCGCGCCGGCCCATGAGCTGACCATCTTGTCACGCGGGAAGTTGCCGTTCTGCATGATGCGCATGGCGACGAGCAGTTCGTTGCGGAAATAAGGGTGGCGATAGCGGACATAGCCGAGCGTCGCGAGCGAGCGGAATACATCCCATTTATCTTTCTCGGCGCCGTAATCGGTTTCGATGCCCCACAGCGCGATCAGAACCCAGCGTTCGACGCCAAATTTCTTTTCCACCGCGTCGAAGGTCTTGGCCCATTCGGAGGCTTTCCTCTGGCCGTTGGCGATGCGGCCGCGCGACACGATGTCATTGACGTAGGTGCCGACCGGCTTGCCGTATTCCGGCTGGCGTTTCGTGGCGGCGATCACGCGTTGGTCGGGCGTCACGCCCTTCAAGGCGAGGTCGAAGGTGGCGCGCGTGATGCCTTTTGCCTGCGCGTCCGACCAAAGGGCCGCTTCGAAGGCCGCGAAGGATTGCTCCTGCGCGCGCGCCGGCATGCAGCCGAGCGTGAAGACAAAGGCGAGGAAGATAAATTTCCGGAGCATTGGTGCGGTCCGATGGGTAATGACTCGTATCGCACCTTATAGCAGCGACACCAAACTGCCGCCGTGGCGCTCCAGGCGGACGGCGATTTCGAGTTCCAGCAGCACCGTGCGCACGATCGCCGGTGACGTGCCCGACAGCGCACCAGATCGTCGATCGACACCGGCGTCGGCCCGAGCAGGCCGGTGATGCGGGCGCGCTCGTCGGTGGCCGGTTCGACGTCGAGCGGGCCGGGAGTATCGGGCTCGGGCTCGTCGATCGGCAGGTCGAAGCCGCGCCCTAAGATCGGCTCCAGCAGCGCGATCGGTGCGGATCAGGCGCAACCAATCGAGCCGCTGCTCTTCGTTCAGTTTTTACGCGCTCACTTAACGCTGTCCCAAACTTTAACAGGGCAGCATCGCCCAAGAGGCGTCCCACCGCAACCTTATTTGGAAGAATACAACCTAGGGTCAGACCCGCGGCAGAGTGGACTTCGCGCCAATTTTGCCTTCGCTGCCATTCAACAGGCGGCCAACATTGGTGCGGTGCATGATCCAGAGCAGGGTGCTCAGCAGCAGGAATAATACGGCGGCGCTTGGCTGGCCCAGAAACCACAAGGCCAACGGCGTAACCGCGCTGGCGATCAAGGCGGCGAGCGAAGAATAGCGGCTGAGCGCCGCAACGCTGAGCCAGATCGCAATGAAGATCAGCGCGACCGGCCAATAGAGCCCGATCAGCAGGCCGATATAGACGGCGACACCTTTGCCGCCTTTGAATTTGAGCCAGACTGGAAACAGATGGCCAAGGAAAGCGCCGAGGCCGGCAACGAGTGCAGCATCGGCGCCGGCGAAATGCGCCACGAGCAAAACTGCCGCGGTGCCCTTGAACGCGTCACACAACAAGGTGGCTGCGGCCAGCCCCTTGCGGCCGGTGCGCAGCACATTGGTGGCGCCGATATTGCCGGAGCCGATGTCGCGGATATTGGGTGCGCCCGCGGCGCGCGTCAGGATCAGCCCAAAGGGAATTGAGCCGAGCAGATAGCCAACTACGAAGGCGATCAAGGCCGTCATACGTATTCGTAGACGGTGCGGCCGGCGACGATGGTGCGCACCACGCGGCCGGTCAGGCGGGCTTCATCGAATGGCGTGTTTTTGCATTTGGATTTGAGCTCCAAGGGATCGAGAACCCACGGCATGTCGAGATCGACCACAATCACGTCGGCCGGTGCGCCGCTCTTGAGCGTGCCGCCAGGCAGCCCAAGCACTTCCGCCGGGCGCGTCGACATGGCGCGCAGCAGCGCGATCAATTTTATTTCGCCGGAATGCACCAGCCGCAGACCGGCGGTGAGCATGGTCTCGATCCCGATTGCACCGGATGCCGCTTCCGCGAACGGCAGGCGCTTAGTTTCGACGTCCTGCGGATTGTGATCCGACATTACGGTGTCGATTAGGCCGCGGCCGATCGCCTCGACCAGCAGCTTGCGGTCGTCTTCGGCGCGCAGCGGCGGCGACAGCTTCAAGAAGGTGCGGTAGGGCCCGATATCGTTTTCGTTGAGCGTGATGTGATTGATCGAGGCGGAGGCTGTGACACTCAGCCCGGCGTCCTTGGCACGGCGCAAAACTTCGAGCGATTCACCGCAACTGATCGAGGCCGCGTGATAGCGGCCGCCCGACAGCGCGACCAGACGAATGTCGCGTTCGAGCATGACGGTTTCCGCGGCCTTGGGAATGCCGAGTAGGCCAAGCCGCGCGGCGAATTCGCTTTCGTTCATCACGCCGTCGCCGACCAGATCCGGATCCTCGGTATGGTGCACAATGAGGGCATCGAAATCGCCGGCGTAAGTCAGTGCGCGCCGCATCACCTGGGCGTTGGTCACGCTTTTGTCGCCGTCGGTGAAGGCGACCGCGCCGGCGGCCTTCAACAGGCCGATCTCGGTCATCTCCTTGCCTTCGAGGCCCTTGGTCAGCGCCGCCATCGGATGCACATGCACTATCGCGGTGTCGCGCGCGCGGCGCAGCACGAAATCGACCGTCGCCGGATCGTCGATCACTGGCGATGTGTTGGGCTGGCAGATAATCGTGGTGACGCCGCCGGCGGCGGCGGCCTGGCTGGCGGAAGCGAGCGTCTCGCGGTGACCGGCGCCGGGTTCGCCAACGAAGGCCCGCATGTCGACCAAACCGGGCGCCACCAACTTGCCGCGGCAGTCGATCACGTCGGTTCCTTCCGGCACGCCGGCGGCGCCGATGCCCTTTTTGGCTTCGCGGATGGTGCCGTCGGCGATCAGCAGGTCGCCGACGATATCGAAGTCGCGCGACGGATCGACGATCCGGGCGTTGGCGAGCAGGATCGGGCGGCGGTCAGACAGCATCATGCATTCGGCAGATTACGCGACAGCGCTTCCAACACCGCCATACGCACGGCCACTCCCATTTCGACTTGTTCGCGGATCACCGATTGCACGCCGTCGGCGACGATCGAGTCGATCTCGACGCCGCGGTTCATCGGCCCCGGATGCATCACCAGTGCGCCGGGCTTGGCGTAGCTGAGCTTTTTTTCGTCGAGTCCCCAGTAGTGGAAATATTCCGACAGCGACGGGATGTAGGAGCCGTTCATGCGCTCGCGCTGCAAGCGCAGCATCATCACGATGTCGGCGCCGTTGAGGCCCTCGCGCATGTCGCGCGCGACTTCGACGCCGAAGCGCTCGATGCCGGGGGGCAGCAGGGTGGAGGGGGCGACCACGCGGACGCGCGCGCCCATCTGGTTGAGCAGGATGATGTTGGAGCGCGCGACGCGCGAGTGCAGGATGTCGCCGCAGATCGCCACCAGCAGGCCCTCGATGCCGCCTTTGTTGCGACGGATGGTCAGCGCGTCGAGCAGCGCCTGGGTGGGGTGCTCGTGGGCGCCGTCGCCGGCGTTGATCACGGAGCAATCGAGCTTGCTGGCGAGCAGTTCGACCGCGCCGGAGGCGTGATGGCGCACCACCAGGATGTCGGGATGCATGGCGTTGAGCGTGATCGCGGTGTCGATCAGCGTCTCGCCCTTGCGCATGGCAGACTGGCCGACCGACATGTTCATGACGTCGGCCCCGAGCCGCTTGCCGGCCAGTTCGAACGACGACTGGGTGCGGGTGGAACTCTCGAAGAACAGGTTGATCTGGGTGCGGCCGCGCAGCGAGGTGCGCTTTTTCTCGACCTGGCGATTGAGTTCGACGAATTCCTCGCCGAGGTCGAGCAGGCCGGAAATATCGTCGCGGGAAAGTCCCTCGATCCCCAACAGATGCCGACGGCTGAGGACGAATGAAGATTTCGGCGCGATGTTCATTAAAGGCAGGTCTATAGGCGCAAGTTCCGCCCGCGGCAAGGGGGCGGAAACACATCGATCCACAAGGTTAGCGCGCGGCACGGCATTGTGATCGCACCATCAAGCCGCGGCGGAACCGCTTGGCATGTTCGCGGGTTATCGCCCTGACCATCCCGGCGTAAAGGTGCCGGTATTCCCATTCAAGAATTGCAGGAGGCACCATCATGAAAACGATCACCAAATATGTAGCAGCCGCGACCCTGGCGGGCGCTATGGCGCTGGCCACAGCGACGCCGAGCCAGGCGCGTCATTGGCGCCACGGTGGTGGCGCCGCGCTCGGTGGATTCGTCGCCGGTGCAGTGATCGGCGCGGCCGTAGCCAATGGCGGCTATGGCTACTACGGGCCAGGCTATTATGGGCCGGGCTATGCTTACGGGCCGGGTTACGGCTACGAAGACAGTTATGCCTACGCGCCGGGGCCGGCTTATTACGGACCCGCACCGCGCTACTACGGCGGCTCGCCTTACCGTGGCAGCAATAGCGGCTGCGGAGGATCGCCGGCTTCCACCAACTTTACTTCCTGTAACTAGGGTCAGGACCCATTAAATATCTTGCGGCTCAGATGATCGTTTGATTCAATGGCGGCGCAAGGAGGTGTCGCCATGACTGATATGTTTCTGCTGTCCGAGGCCCAAATGCGCCGG